>Ga0315270_10002195_pt1 | contig 10328 bp, 8 predicted proteins | sample C1_bottom_MG_FD_204932 | JGI IMG/M metagenome (GOLD analysis project Ga0315270, IMG submission 204932) | Sediment microbial communities from Yellowstone Lake, YNP, Wyoming, USA - C1_bottom | ecosystem: Environmental > Aquatic > Freshwater > Lake > Sediment | place: USA: Wyoming | collected... | reverse complement strand
CGTGGTGAATTTTTTTCTTTTGGATCATCCTCAACCCATGACGCGCCGCGAACGCACCTATCTCCTCGTCCTTTGGGTCTTCCTCGGCCTGCTGCCCCTGCTGGTGCGATCGCTCTGGGAGCCGGACGAGGCGCGCTACGCGGAAATCCCGCGGGAGATGCTGGCCACGGGCGACTGGCTGACACCCCGGCTCAACGGGGTGCTCTACTTCGAAAAGCCGCCCCTCCATTACTGGCTGTCGGCCATCAGCATGAAGCTCTTCGGGGTGAATGGTGCCGCGGCGCGGTTGCCGCTGGCCCTGGCCTCGGGCCTCATGATCTGGGCGGCTTGGCGGTTGGCGAAGCGGCTGGGCGCCCGGGACCCCCTGTGGGCGCCCTTCATGGCGGCCACGGGGCTGCTGGCCTTCCTGGTGGGACAGGTCCTCACGCTTGATGCCCTCTTCAGCGCCTTCCTGGTGGCGGCCCTGGCAGCCTTCGTGGAGGCCGTAGCCCGGCGCAGGGAAGGGAAGGGCGGCCAGGGCTGGACGCTGGCCGCCTTTACCTTCATGGCAGGGGCCATGCTCACCAAGGGCCTCGCCCAGGTGGTTCTCATGGGTGGCATCCTCGTGTTCTCGCTGCCCTTTGCCTGGAAGGACGCCGCCCTCCGCCGGGCCGTGCTGCGCACTGGTTTCGACCCTTTGGGATGGGTGCTCTACCTGGTCATGGTGGCGCCCTGGTTCTGGTTCGTGGACCGCGCCAACCCTGGGCATGCGCAGTTCTTCTTCATCCACGAGCACTTCACCCGCTTTCTTACCCACGAACACGCACGCCAGGGCTCCAACAACTGGCTGCTGGACAAGCTTTACTTCATTGGTGTCCTCGCGCTGGGCCTGCTGCCCTGGTTGTCGGCCACGGTCATGGGCCTGAAGCGCACCTGGATCTTCCTGAAGGGCAGGGGCCCCCAGGGGACGGACCATCTCGCCAGGTGGATCGTCGGAACCACTGCGGTGGCCTTCCTATGGCCCTTGGCTTTCTTCAGTCTGTCCGGTTCCAAGCTGCCGCCTTACATCCTGCCGGTTCTCGTGCCCATGGCGGCCCTGGCCTGCGCCTTTGAGCGCGAAGGCGATGAGCCCGTGGCCCTGCGTCGGATGGGGTGGGAGCTGGTGGGCCTTGGAGCCCTCTTCTTGGTAGCTGCCCCCATCTTCCACAAAGATCTGGGGGGCCCCGGGTGGCTCATTGCCCTAGGCGTAGCCTTCATGGGCCTTGGGCTCTGGGCGCGTCGGCCGAAGGGCCTGACTGGCCCACGCCTGGCGGCCGCCCTGGGCGCTGCCCTATGGCTGCTAATCTTCGCCGCCCAATCTGCCGTGGGCCCCGGCAAGTCCATGGCCGGACTGGCGCGGGCCGTCCCTGGCAATGCCCAGTGGATCAGCTACGGCAACTACTTCCAGGGCCTGCCCTTCTACGCCCGCACCCGGGCCGTGGTCGTCGCCGGTACCGGGGAACTGGCCTATGGCCGCGATCACCTGGCCGATGCCGGCAGGTGGTTCGACGAGGATCCTGCGGCCCTGGGCGCCGTGGCCGACCGCATGAAGCAGGAGGATTCCTCGCGCCCCGTCCTGGTGATGGCCAAGGCTGCCAACTGGAAGAACCTCGGTCCCGAGGAGAAGGCCCGCTGGGAGGAACTGGCCCGCAATCCCAGCGCCGTGGTGGCGCGGCGGCGATAGGGCAGGGCTTCAGTCTGGAGTCCCGGGGCACGACCTCTTGGGCAACCCTTCCGGCTGCCGACCCTTCTCTTCCAGACTCCAGACTCCAGACTCCAGACTCCAGACTCCAGACTGCTATTTCACCGCCTCTTTGACGCCGTGCCCGGCTTCCTTGGCCCCCTTGGCGGCGCCCTTGCCGGCGGTCTTGGCGCCGCGGCCTACGGCCTTGCCACCGTCCTTGGCCACCTGGCCCACGGCCTTGCCGCCCTTCTTGAAGCCTTGGCCGACCTGCTTGGCGGCCTGCTTGATATCCTCCTTCACGCCATCGGCGGGAACAGGTGTGGTGATCAGCAGGAGGGTGAGGAGGGCGGGAACCATGCCCCTATTCTAACGCCTGGGCGGGAAGGGCGCTTCCAGGGGAAGATGGAGGGATGGATGGATCACCGAACCTGACCCCCCAGCAGTCCCCCTTCGCGGGTTGGCTGCGGGCCCATGCGCCTGAATTGCTCTTCGCCATGCTATTGCTGGCCGTGCTGCCCATGCGTGATCTATGGGCGCCGGACGAACCCGACTTCGCCCAGTGCGTGAAGGAGATGCGCCTGCGGGGCGATTGGCTGCTGCCCTACCTGAATGGCGTGCCCTACAGCGAGAAACCCATCCTCTACTACTGGGTGATGAAGGCCTCGTCCGTGGCGCTGGACGCGCTGACGGGCGGCCTCGGCTTCACCCAGGGCGTGGCCGCCTGGGCCCTGCGCCTGCCTTCGGTGATCGCGGCTGTGGCCTTCCTTTCCGCCTTCCGCCGCTGGGCCGTGCGGTTCCTGGAGCCGGGCACCGCCGAGACCGCGGCACTGATCCTCGCCACCACGCCCCTTTGGTTCTGGCAGAGCCAGTTCATCCAGATCGATCTGCTTTTTTCGGCCCTGCTCGCCTGGAGCTGGCTCTGCTGGCTGGGTGGGTACCTGCTGCTGCGGGGGCAGAGCGAGGAGGCCAGACCCGGGGAGCACCACCGCTGGTTCCTCAAGGCCTACTTCTGGCTGGCCCTGGCCTTCCTGGCCAAGGGGCCCCTGGCTCCCGTGCTGTCCGTGCTGGTGCTGGCGGCCTTCGTGGCCTGGCAGCGGGACTTCGCCGTGCTGCGCCGCGCGGGTATCGTCGCCGGCCTCTGCATCACCCTGTTGATCGTCACGCCCTGGTACGTGGCCGCGGGCCTCAAGGGTGGGGCCCGCTACGCCTATGAACTGATCATCTTCCAGAATTTCGAGCGCGCCACGAAGGCCTGGGATCACATCCATCCCTGGTGGAAGTACTTCGATTACATTCTGGGGGACTTCTTCCCCTGGGTGCTGCTGCTTCCGGCCCTGGCCCTGCACCTGCGGCGGGAACGGCGCCTGGACGGGCCCGCCAACCGGTTCCTCCTGCTGGCCTTCGTGGTGCCCTTCGCCTTCCTCAGCGCCGTGCAGAGCAAGCAGGGCAAGTACCTGCTCATGAGCTACCCCTTCCTGGCCCTGCTGCTGGGGGATCTGTTCCGGCGGATGGACGGCGCCCGTGCCCGGAGGCTGGGTGGCCTGTTGGCGGCGGGGCTGGCGCTGCCGGCCCTCGCCCTGGCTGCCGTGGCCCTCGGGGCAGGGGGCGCCCGGATCCAGGCGCAGGTCGCACCCTTCCTGGGCCCCGTCCGCCTCATGGCCCTTCTGCTGGTCGGTGGCACCTGCTTCGTGGCCGTCCAGGCCTGGCGCAAACGGGCCGGTAGCCTGATTCCCGCTGCCGCCCTGAGCCTGGGCCTGCTCTACTTGGTGGGCGGCACCTGGGGCTTCCGCCTGCTGGATCCGCAGAAGAACTACCGCCGTTGGACAGCGGCTGTCCAACCGCTGATCGCCGGGCGGCAGGTCTTCTACTGGCAGACCATCCGCAGCGGCGTCATGGTCTACACGGACCATCTCATGCCCGAGCTGCGCCGTGCCGAGGCGCTGGAACGGCTGGATCCCGAGGCCCGCCTGGTGGCCCAGCGCGGCGAGTGGGAGCAGGACGCCTGGGGCATGACCCCGGCCCTGCGCGCCCGCTTCGAGGTGCTGGCAGCCGTGCCCACGGGGGGCGGCGAGATCCTGCTGCTGAAGAAGAAGACGGAACCCGCATCGGAGCGCCCATGAGCCCCAACCTGAAAGCCATCCCCCTCATCGTGCTGGGGGTTCTGCTCAATGCCGCCGCGCAGATCTGCCTGAAGAAGGGCCTCCAGGCCGCCGGTGGCATGCAGCTGGCCGCAGGGCCGCTGTTCAAGCTCATGCTCGAACCCTGGGTGATCGCCGGGCTGGCCTGCTACGCCGTGAGCGTGGTGGTCTGGCTCGGCGCCCTATCCATGGTGCAGGTGAATTACGCTTATCCCTTCCTCGCCCTGGGTTTCATCGCCAACGCCCTCATGGCCCGCGCCTTCCTGGGTGAAGCCATGACTCCCATGCGCTGGGTGGCGCTGGTTGTCATCGTCATCGGCGTAGGCTTGCAGGCCCTCAGCGGGCGGGGGCAGTGAAGGGCTGCGGCCGGTAGAGGGGCCGCTACCGGAACTCCCCGAACCGCATGAGCCGCAGCACGGGCTGTCGCTCCTGGCGGGAGGCGTCGAGATCCACCTCCAGTTCCAGGGCCCAGTCGTTCATTCCGCTGGTGTCCACCAGCATCTGCTGGACTATGAGGATCCGTGGATCGCCGGGCTTGGGCTGGAGGTAGGTGTGCCGCTGGTTGCGGCCTTCGGGGTCGAGGCGTGGGCCGTCGTGGGTGGCCGTATAGGCGGTGAAGAGCGCCTTGAGGTGGTCCACGGTCCAGGGCTCGCCCTCGCCGTCGCTGGGCCCATCTCCTGATTCCGTGCCTGCGGCACCCTGGAGCACGGCCAGGGCCTCCTCCCAGTCCCCGCTGTGCAAAGCATGGAGCAGGGCGAAGAGCCGGGCGCGGATGGCGGCGGCGAAGGCCTTCCGGTCGCGGGTGATATCCCGGGCGGCCTCCTCGGCGCCGGGCATGGCGAGGGCTTCTTCCTTCCGTTCGAAGGCGGGGTCCTGCATCTGCTCCCACGCATCCAGCAGGCTGGAGTCCACCTGACGGAGCATGGCGGCGAGGTAGGCCTCCATCTCCCACACATCGGCAGTCTTGGCCGCGTCGGGCACGGTCTTGGAAAGCACCTTGAAGGTGCTGTTGATGTGGCGCAGCAGGAGGCCCTCCGCCCGCTGCAACTCGTAGGTCCGCACGTAGTCGGCGAAGCTCAGGTAGCTCTCGAACATCTCCCGCACGATGGACTTGGGCCGGATGTTCTCCTGGCCCACCCAGGGATGCTTGTCCGCGAACTCATTGAACGTGGCGTAGATGAAGTCGCGCAGGGGCTTGGGGTATTCGAGCTTCTCCAGTTCCTCCATGCGCTGATCGTATTCGAGGCCCGCCAGCTTCATCTCCGCCACGGCCTGGCCCTTCAGCTTGTGGAGCTGGCTGCGCAGGATGAAGTCCGGGTTCTCGAGGATGCTCTCCACGAGGGTGATGAGGTCCAGGGCGTAGTCCGGGGATTCGGGATCCAGCTGGGGCAGGGTGTCCAGCAGGTAGAGGCTGAGGGTCTCATCCATGCTGAAGTCGGCCTGGAGGTCCGCGTTCACACGCACCTTCCGTCCGCGTTCGTCCGGGGGGACGAATGCCACGATGCCGCGCACCACCAGGGTCTTGAAGAGCTGCCAGCCGCGCCGGAAGTGCGCCGCCTTCTGGTGGTCCGTCTCATGACTGTCGTGGATGAGGGCGCGCATGGCCCGGCATCCATCGCCCGGCCGGCTGAGCACATTGAGCAGCATCCCGTGGCTGACTTGGAAGCGGCTCACCAGCCGTTCCGGCGCCGCCGCCTGGAGGCGCTCGAAGGTCTCCTTGTCCCAGTGGGCGTAGTTGCGCTCCGGCGCCGGACGCTTCACGAACTTCTTCCCGGGCTTCTGCGACAGGCGCATGTTCTCGATCACATGCTCCGGCGCCTGGGCCACCACGTAGCCCACGGTGTCGAAGCCCTTGCGGCCGGCCCGGCCGGAGATCTGGTGGAAGTCCCGGGCACTGAGGACGGAGGTCTTCTGGCCGCCGTACTTGCAGAGCTTGGTGAAGAGCACGGTGCGGATGGGCACATTGATGCCCACGCCCAGGGTGTCGGTGCCGCAGATGAGCTTGAGCAGGCCCTTCTGGGCCAACCGCTCCACGAGGATGCGGTACTTGGGCAGCAGCCCCGCATGGTGCAGGCCGATGCCCTGGCGCAACCAGCGCTTGAGGTCGGGGCCGTAGGGGCTGTTGAACTTGAAGTCCCCGATTTCAACCGCCAGCGCCGTCTTCTCGTCGCGGGTGCAGACGTTGAGGCTGGTGAAATCCTGGGCGCTGGTGGCGGCCTCGGCCTGGGTGAAATGCACCAGGTACACGGGCCCCTTGCCCTCGGTGAGGAGGTTCTCCAGGGTGCTGGCGAGGGGCAGTTCCGCGTAGGTGAAGGTCAGCGGCACCGGCCGGTCCGTGGCCTTCACGGCCACCGTGGGCAGACCGTTGAGGTGCGTGAGCGCCGCCTCGAAGAAGGCCGTGTCGCCCAGGGTGGCGCTCATGAGGAGGAACCGGGTCTGGGGCATGGCCAGCAGGGGCACCTGCCAGGCGAAGCCCCGCTCGCGGTCCGCGTAGTAGTGGAACTCGTCCATGACCACGTCCTGCACGTCGGCCTCGGCCCCTTCGCAGAGGGCCATGTTGGCCAGGATCTCCGCGGTGCAGCAGAGGATGGGCGCGTCGCGGTTGACGGTGGCATCCCCGGTGGACAGGCCCACGTTCTCTGGTCCGAATTCCCGGCAGAGGGCCATCCACTTCTCGTTCACCAGCGCCTTGATGGGGCAGGTGTAGACGGACCGGCGCCCTGCCGCCAGCGACCCGAAGTGCATGGCTGAGGCCACCAGCGACTTGCCTGAGCCCGTCGGGGTGTTGAGGATGACGTTCTTCCCCTCGAACAATTCGAGGATGGCCTCCTCCTGGGCGGGGTAGAGGCTCAGCCCCTTGCCCTCCGCATAGGCCAGGAAGGCGCCGAGCAGGGCATCGGGACTGGCCTTCCTGGGGGCGGGCAGGTGGTCGATGAGGGATGGCGGCATGCGGCGGCTCCAGAGCCATCATCGCAGGCGGAGGCCCTAGCGGCCTCCCAGGGCGCCCGCCTTCAGCTCCGCGGCGCTGAATACCCCCCGGTCCAGGACCAGGCTGGTCACCAGGTCCACGGGCGTCACGTCGAAGCTGGGGTTCCAGGTGGGCATGGCCGCGGGGGCCCAGCGCCAGGTTCCATAGCCGCGCACTTCGGCGGGTTCGCGCAGCTCGATGGGGATCGAAGCTCCATCCGGACAGGCTAGGTCCACAGTGGAGAAAGGGGCCACGGGATGGAAGGGTACGCCGTGGTATCTCGCCTGCACGGCCAGGCCGTAGGTGCCCACCTTGTTGGCGAAGTCGCCGTTGGCGGCCACGCGGTCCGAGCCCACCAGCACGCGCTGCACCTTGCCGTCACGCAGGAGCAGGGCCGCCATGCTGTCGGTGATGAGCGTCGACGGGATGCCCAGTCTGCGCAGCTCCCAGGCCGTGAGGCGCCCGCCCTGTAGGAGGGGCCGCGTCTCGTCGGCGTAGACATGGATGCGCTTGCCCTGCTCGTGGGCGCGGCGGATAACGCCGAGGGCCGTGCCGATGCCCGCCGTGGCTAGGCCGCCCGTGTTGCAGTGGGTGAGGAGCGCTTCGCCGTCCTGGATCAACGCCGCGCCGTGCGTGGCCATGCCTTCGCACAGCCGCACGTCCTCCTCGAAGATCCCCTGGGCCTCGGCCACGGGATCGGTGGCACCCTTCATGCGGTCCATGGCCCACATGAGGTTCACGGCCGTGGGCCGGGCCGCCCGCAGGGCCGCGCAGGCGGCGGCGTACTCGGTGGTGGATGCGCCCCGGTGCGCGAAGGTGGCCAGGCTAGCGGCCGCTGCCACGCCGATGAGGGGCGCACCCCGCACGGCGAGACGCTTGATGAGGGTGATCATCGCCTCCGGATCGCTGCCGTCCAGCCAGACCTCCGCATCCGGAAGTTGTGTCTGGTCCAGCACCCAGAGCGCGCGGCCATCGTGTTTCAGACCCAGGGATTCAAAAGGATTCATGGAAAACCTTTAAGTTCTAACCGCAGATGACGCAGATTTCGCAGATGAAAAACACGGAAGCTTCGACAGTTCAAATCTGCGCCATCTGCGCCATCTGCGGTTTCAATTCAAATGATTTTCGGTCCAATCTTCGCCCGCAATGCTCGCAGTTCTTCAAGCTCGGACGATGACAGCGGCTTGGCGCCACCCAGGGCTTCGGCCTTCCAGAGAATTTGGGCGACCTGCTCCAGCCGCTCGATGCCGCCCACGGCCTCGTCCAGGTGCTCTCCCCAGCAGAGGCCGCCATGGCGGGCCAGGATCATGAGGCGATGGTCCGGCAGGAAGGGCAGGAGGTTCGTGCCCATGGCTTCCGTGCCGGGGATGGCCATGGGCACGATGGGGATGCGGCCCGCGGCGAGGATCACTTCCGGCAGGCCGTCCGCGGGCAGCTCCTTCAAGTCGGGCCGGGCCAGGGACCAGGCGATGGCCGTGGGGGGATGGGCGTGGACGATGGCCTTGGCCCCGGGTACGGCGCGGTAGATGGCTAGATGCATGGCCCGCTCGCTGCTGGGCCGACCTGAAAGCGTGGTTCCGCTGGCGGAAAGATAGGCCAGATTCCCCGCCTTCACCCTGGCCTTGGGCACACCACTGGGCGTCATGACGATGCGGCCATCGGGCAGTCGGATGGAAACATTCCCGTCCGAAGCCGCCAGCAGGCCTCCGGCGTACAGGCGGCGGCAGGCGTCGAGGAGGCTTTCCAACAGAGCATAGGTAAGCATGAGGAGATGATCCTCGAATCGGCCCGGGTTATGAAGGGGGGGGGAATGGGCCTGTCGTGGCTTTTCACCTGTTTTTTCCGACCTTGAAAATAGTTTCATCCCAATTTTCATTCTGAGAATAGACATACCCGATAGGCGGGTACAGAATCGCTTTGCTACGTTTGTATCAAACGTAATGGGCGATTTTATCCCACCACTTGCAATTTTTTTTGGCAGCCGAAGGTTATGCAACCAGCGAGCAAACTCCTCTCCACTCCACCCGGGCAGCCGTTGCTACCCAACTCCCCCCTTGGAGCTCCGCAGCCTGGGGGTCGCGGAGGCTTTGAAGGGGCCGTCTCGAACCTGGGCCTCACGGATGTGATCCAGCTGGAGAGCCAGAGCCGGTTCTCGGGCTCGATCTCAGTCGCCCACCTCGACCAGGAAGGGCATCTTTTCTTCGAGGATGGCGAGATCGTCCACGCGGAGGTCGGGAGTTTCGGAGGAGAGGATGCTGTCCAGCGGATCCTCGCCTGGCCAGGGGGAGAATTCCGCCTTCAGGAGAACGTGAGGAGTCTCGGGCGGACCATCCATAAACGCCTGGACCACCTTCTTCTGGACGCCCATCGATGGCTGGACGAGGAGAAGCGGGTACGGGCCCCGGAACCGCCTCGCAAGAATGCTGCCGATCCGCAGGTCAAGGAGATCAGAACGATGACGACCATCTCTCAGATCGCCAGGGGAATTCAGGGTGTGTCTGATGCCGTGCTGATGGCTGAGGACGGGACGGTTCTCGCCGCCGAGGGCCCGTCCCGGGACTCGCTCGTGGCCAGGACCATCTATCTCACATCCATGATCGCCGCCCCCATCGGGGAGGCCTTCGACCTGGGGGACCTCCAGTTCGTCTGCGTCCATTCCACCCGGGAACAGCTCCTGCTGTTCCATTCGAAGAACAAGAACCTTGCCGCCTATGTGGAGCCCGGCGCTTCGGTGGATGTGGCTGAAATGGGCATTCGCAAGGCCATCGCCCTTGGCCACCCGGAGGCGTGACTGGCATGAAAGATATCCTCCAGCAGATCTCCACGATCCCAGGCATCGCCGGGACACTCGTCTACGACCGTGATGGCAAGATTTTGGGATCGGAATTCCCCAGGGTCTACGAGCCGTCCACCCTCCAGCGGGTCGTTTCGATCCTCTCGGGCGATATTGTCATCGTCCAGGAGCTGGTTCGCGAGACCGGGGCCCTCGACCTGAAATACACCGGAGGGCGGGTGATCGTGAAAGCCTATGCCGGCGGATCGATTCTCGCGCTTTGCACGGCATCCATCAATTCCCAGTTGCTGAACCTGGCGTTGACCCAGGCCACACGGCGCCTCGAGAAGGGGCCAGTCGAGCCGCCCGCACCCAAAAAGCCGGTAGCCCCGGCCACTTCACCCCTGTCTCCGGAGGCTGCGGACCGGTTGAAGCGGGCACTCGTGGGGCGCGTCGGCCCCATCGGAGAGCTTCTGTTCACCCAGATCCACGGGGAATGGGTGGCCTCGGCCCGACCTGGATCCATGGGGTTGGAGGACTTGGTGGGTCTGCTCGCGCGGGAGATCGAGGACCGGAATGACCAGCAGTCGTTCAAGAACGAAGCCCGAAAACTTATCAGCTAGGAGCCTGTCGCACAACCTGGCGACATCAAATTTGTGAATCAAACCCGCGCCAGTATTGAACCTAAGGCGAGTTTGACGCATCAGATGTAGCATGGGCGCCCGTTTCCGAGTGACTGACCGCAAG
>Ga0315270_10002194_pt1 | contig 10332 bp, 11 predicted proteins | sample C1_bottom_MG_FD_204932 | JGI IMG/M metagenome (GOLD analysis project Ga0315270, IMG submission 204932) | Sediment microbial communities from Yellowstone Lake, YNP, Wyoming, USA - C1_bottom | ecosystem: Environmental > Aquatic > Freshwater > Lake > Sediment | place: USA: Wyoming | collected... | reverse complement strand
TGACCTTCGCCGCGAAGTTGCTGGCGATATCCGACGCAAAGTCGAAATTCAAAGTTACCAAGGTATTCGCCACCGCAAGGGACTTCCTGTTCGCGGTCAGCGCACACACACCAACGCGCGCACGCGTAAGGGTCCTCGTAAAGCAATTGCTGGCAAGAAGAAGGTGACTAAGTAATGGCCGCTCCTAAAGCAAAGACCGCCGCCTCCAAGGCTGGCGCAAAAGGCAAGGTAAAGCTCCGCAAGAAGGAGAAGAAGAACATTGCTGTTGGTCAGGCTCACATCAAGAGCACCTTCAACAACACAATTATTTCGATCACCGATACAACCGGAGCCGTTATTTCATGGGCTTCATCAGGTCAGGTCGGTTACAAGGGTTCACGTAAATCAACACCGTTTGCTGCTCAACTTGCTGCAGAAGCTGCAGCCCGTCGCGCACAAGAGCACGGCTTGAAGAAAGTAGATGTTTTCGTCAAGGGTCCAGGATCTGGACGCGAGACTGCAATTCGTTCATTGCAAGCAGCTGGTTTGGAAGTTGGTGCCATCTCTGATGTCACACCAGCCCCACACAACGGTTGCCGCCCACCAAAACCACGTCGAGTTTAAGGAAGGAAGAGAATAAATGGCTCGTTATACCGGAGCAGATTGCAAGCGCTGCCGTCGCGAAAAAGTAAAGCTCTTCCTTAAGGGCTCTAAGTGCGATGGTCCAAAGTGTCCTATCGAATCCCGTCCGTACCCACCAGGGCAACACGGTCGTGGTCGTTCCAAGGAATCTGAGTACTTACTTCAGATGCGTGAGAAGCAGAAGTGCGCACGTATTTACGGCGTACTGGAGAAGCAGTTCCGCGGATACTACGAAGAGGCAAACCGTCGCCAAGGCAAAACTGGTGAAAACCTTCTCGTAATTCTTGAGACCCGTCTGGACAACGTCGTATTCCGTGCAGGCTTTGCAAAGAGCCGCGACATGGCACGTCAGTTGGTTCGTCACGGTCACTTCCTCGTAAATGGCAAGAAGGTAAACATTCCTTCATTCCGTGTCTCTGCAATGGACATCATCGATGTTCTTCCAAAGTCATTGGATCTCACACCATTTATCGTGGCAAGCGCCGAACTTGGCGAGAAGTCAGTGCCTGCATGGATGGAGGTTGTTGGTTCGCAAATGCGCATCATCATCCACGGAGTTCCAGCACGCGCCGTCATCGATACCCAGGTTCAGGAACAGCTAATCGTTGAGCTCTACTCCAAGTAATTCTTTGGATTTGCTTTAAAGATTTAAATAAAACTGCATAAAAGAGGAAACAGTAGGAGATCAAATAGTGGATCTCCCAGACCTATGGAGGAGCAACAGTGCTAATTGCACAACGTCCCACCCTCAGTGAAGAAGTAGTTAGCGAGAACCGTTCACGCTTCATCATCGAACCGCTAGAGCCCGGTTTCGGCTACACCCTCGGAAACTCAATGCGTCGTACCTTGCTCTCCTCGATTCCAGGAGCAGCAGTTACAAGCATTCGTGTTGGCGGCGCTTTGCACGAATTCACGACCCTAGAAGGCGTTCAGGAAGACCTCACCGATATCGTTCTTAACATCAAGAACTTGGTGCTCTCTTCTGACAATGACGAGCCAAGCATTCTCTACATCCGCAAGTCCGGCGCGGGCCCTGTAACCGGCGCCGATATTGCTGTTCCAACCGGCGTTGAGGTTCACAATCCTGAGCTTCACCTTGCAACTCTTAACGGGAAGGCCAATCTTGAGATTGAACTTACCGTCGAGCGTGGCCGCGGTTATGTAACAGCAGTTCAGAACAAGCAAGCAGGAGCCGAAATCGGCCGCATCCCTGTTGACTCCATCTATTCACCAGTTTTGAAGGTCACCTACAAGGTCGAAGCCACCCGCGTTGAACAGCGCACCGACTTCGATCGCCTTGTTGTCGATGTCGAAACCAAGCCATCGATGAAGCCACGCGATGCCATCGCCTCAGCAGGAAAGACTCTTGTTGAACTCTTTGGTCTAGCACGTGAGCTCAACCTCGAGGCTGAGGGCATCGAAATGGGACCTTCCGTTCTTGATGCAGCCCTTGCTGCTGATCTTGCTCTTCCAATCGAAGATCTTGATCTCACCGTTCGTTCATACAACTGCTTGAAGCGCGAAGGCATTCACACAGTTGGCGAATTGGTCGGACGCAGTGAAGCTGATCTTCTTGATATCCGTAACTTCGGTTCCAAGTCCATCGACGAGGTCAAGGCAAAGCTCGTCTCGATGGGGATGTCACTCAAAGACAGCCCAGTCGGTTTTGATCCAACACAACACCAAAATTACGATGTCAATGTCGACGATGAATTCGTCGACAACGATCAGGCTTAGGAGAAGACGATGCCAAAACCAAGTAAAGGTCCTCGTTTGGGCTCAGGTCCAGCACACGAGCGCTTACTCCTAGGAACACTTGCTGAGCAATTGTTCGAGCACGGCAAGATCACGACAACCGAGGCCAAGGCCAAGCGCCTTCGCCCACTTGCCGAGAAGCTGATCACCTTCGCAAAGAAGGGCGATCTTGCAGCTCGTCGTCAGGTGATGGCAACCATTTCAAACAAGAGCGTCGTACACACTCTCTTCACTGAAATCGGACCACGCTTTGTCGAGCGCAACGGTGGCTACACCCGCATCACAAAAGTGGGTCCACGTAAGGGCGACAACGCCCCTATGGCGGTCATCGAAGTTTTGACAGAGGGAACACCTGCGAAGAAGGCAACTGTTGCTGAAGCCGAGAAGGCTGTTAAGAAGGCCGCTCCTAAGAAGGCTGCAGCAAAGAAAGACGCTGAGTAACAACTCACGAAATTGTCATGACGGAACCCACTCTCTTTGCGGAGAGTGGGTTTCTTCGTATACGGATAGATCTTGCCTATGACGGCACGAATTACTCCGGATGGAGCAAGCAGCCTGATCGACGCACGATCCAGAGCGAATTAGAGAGCGCCCTTCAAAAACTCACCCGGGTTCCAGTGGAAACAATTGTTGCCGGTCGCACCGATGCCGGCGTGCATGCAACGGGCCAAGTGGTCCATGTCGATATTCCTGAGATGGAGAACGGGCCTTATTCCAAAAAGGTGAATTGGAATATTTCAGAGTTGCCCTACCGCCTCAACAGAATTTTGGATGAGGATGTGCGCATTCTTTCTGTGAGTATTGCGCCAGTGGGCTTTCATGCACGCTTTTCTGCATTGCGTCGCCACTACGAATACAAGATCCTCGACAGCAACCGTTCCATATTGCCGCTTCGTCGCTTTGATGTCGCCCCTTGGTACCGGCCGCTGAATATTGATCTGATGAACGAATCCAGCACACTGCTGCTTGGCGAACATGACTTTGCCGCCTTCTGCAAGTTCCGACCTGGCAGTACGACCATCCGGACCCTTGAGACTTTCACGTGGCGGCGAAACGATGACGGATACCTCGTTGCGAAAATCACCGCCGATGCGTTCTGCTACTCGATGGTTCGTAACCTTGTCGGCGCAGTTGTGTGTGTTGCTGACGGGAGATTTCCTACCCAATGGGTCAAAGATGTTCTTGGCAACCGGCAGAGGATTTCCGATAGCCTAGTTTTTCCATCGCGTGGTTTGACGCTGGTGCAGGTTGATTATCCATCCGATGATCAGTTGCTTGCGCGGATCGAAACCACTCTTAGACGTCGGGGCGAAGAAGACTAATGGGTCATATTGATGTTAACGGCGTTGAATTTTCCCTCAGCGACGGTCGAGTTCTCCTGAGCGACGTCAACTTTCGCGTCGGTGAAGGTGCAAAAGTCGCACTGATCGGCGCTAATGGTTCAGGCAAAACTACGTTGATCCGGATGATTTCTGGCGACCTTCAACCAGAATCTGGTGCGATCTCGATCTCCGGCGGCCTTGGTGTTATGCGCCAGTTCATCGGCTCTGTCCGCGATGAGACGACAGTGCGCGATCTGCTCATTTCTGTGGCACCAAAGCGCATACGCGATGCTGCTGCTGCTGTCCAAGCAAGCGAAGAATTGATGCACACTCGCAACGAAGAGCGCGATCAGATGGCATATGCCCAAGCACTCGTTGATTGGGGCGATGCTGGTGGCTACGACTTCGAAGTAATTTGGGATGTCTGCTGCACCGAGGCGCTTGGGAAATCTTTTGATCAGGTTTCAGCGCGTGCTGTAAATACTCTCTCCGGCGGAGAACAAAAGAAGCTCGTCCTTCGCGCATTATTGGAAGGTCCAGAGGAAGTACTACTTCTTGATGAGCCGGATAACTATTTGGATGTGCCTTCAAAGCGATGGCTCGAAGAAGTTATTACGGAGACAAAGAAAACTGTTCTTTTTGTAAGCCACGATCGTGAACTCCTCGACCGCACTGCCAATCGAATTGTCACGTTGGAACAAGGAGCAAATGGAAATACCGCGTGGGTTCATGGCGGAAAGTTCTCGAGTTGGCACGACGCGCGCAAAGCTCGCAACGAGAGGTTCGCTGAGATCTTGCTTCGCTGGGAGCAAGAACATGCCCGTCTTAAGGAGCTAGTCCGCACTTTGCAGTGGCAGGCGGCAAGTAGCCCTGACATGGCATCCAAATACCGTGCGATGCAGACGCGACTCCGTAAATTTGAAGAAGCAGGTGCACCTGAGGCGCCACCTATCGAGCAAGATGTTCAAGTCGGACTTCGTGGTGGCCGCACGGGCCTTCGAGCACTGACGATCGAGAATCTTTCGCTTACGGGTCTCACTGAGCCATTCAACTTTGAGATCTTCTTCGGTGATCGCGTCGCAGTCCTTGGGAAGAACGGCACAGGTAAGTCGCATTTCTTGCGGATGATCTCTGGCGACAAGAGCGTGAAATACACGGGTGAGTTCAAATTAGGCGCCCGCGTGAACCCTGGTTACTTTGCTCAGACCCATACGCATCCGGAGTTCATGGCAAAGACATTGCTCGAACTTCTTTGGGAGAACTATTCGCTCCAACTTGGTCCGGCAAAGAGCGTTCTGCGCCGTTATGAAATCGATCAGCAAGCAGAACAGAAGTTCTCTTCTCTCTCGGGCGGACAGCAGGCCAGATTCCAAGTGCTATTACTTGAACTATCGGGGTCGACGATGTTGTTGTTGGACGAGCCAACTGACAACTTGGATCTTGCTAGTGCAGAGAGTCTGGAGCATGCGCTGGGTCGTTACGAGGGCACTGTTGTTTCTGTTACCCATGATCGTTGGTTCACGCGAGGATTCACGCGTTATTTGATATTCGGGGCCAATGGCAAGGTCTACGAGAGCCCAGAACCCATCTTCGAGCATTAGGTTTAGGTTCGTTCCCTAACGCGTGTGCTTATTGAGATTTGAGGTGGGCCTTGTTAGATCGTGATGTACGTCGAATTATTGCGGCACAGGGATTGCGTGCATTCGGTTATGGGTTCACGGCAGTCTTCTTGGGGCGCATGCTTGCGGCACATGCCGTATCTCCCACCAAAGTTGGTCTGCTTCTTGCAACGGTTATCGCAGGTTCCGCACTTTCTTCGCTGGTATTTGGTCGCTACAGCGATCGGTGGGGACGACGGCGATCGTACGGTTGGCTTTACATTGCCATTGCAGTTGCAGGAACCATCATCGCTTTTGATCCACCTCTTTGGGTCATCGCTCTTGTTGCTTTGACAGGCACGCTTTCTACCGATGTGATCGACAATGGTCCCGGAACTACTCTTGAGCAAGCGATGCTTGTTCAAACCGAAAGCAAAGTTTCCCATGCGAGTATTTTCGGAATGTATAACGCGTTCGGCGCTCTCATGGGGGCGTTCGGCGCTCTGACTCAGGGATTCATTTCATCAGTTACTGGAACATCACATATCTCCTCGATAGCTTTCATTATTTTGCTTCCCCTTGGAATCGGTGGAGCGCTTCTCGCTCTGTCATTGAGCTCTGCGGTCGAACCCTTTAAAACGAAGCAAGAGAAAAATTCACATGCACTGCATGGCAAGTTAGGTCCCTCGAGGCGCAATGTCTTTCAGCTCGCGGGTTTGTTTGCCGCTGATGCAGCAGGGGGTGGATTGATTACTGCAACCTTTCTCGCCTACTACTTCACCACTAGGTATTCAGCTTCCGCTCGAAGCCTCGGGCTAATTTTCTTTGGGGTCTCATTGTTACAAGCAGTCAGCGTTCTAGTGGCGCCGCGATTGGCAAGACGGATCGGTTTGATTTGGACGATGGTGGGGACGCACCTTCCGAGCAATATGTTGCTTATCGCAATGGCATTTGCCCCGAATCTAACTGTGGCTTGTTTGCTTCTATTCGCTCGAAGTTTCCTCTCGCAGATGGATGTCCCTACAAGACAGGCATTGGTTATGACTGTTGTGACACCAGAGGAGAGAACTCCTGCCGCTGCCGTTACAAATGCAGCGCGATACTCTGTTCGCCCATTTGGCCCGATGGTTGCGGCCGCACTTCAACATATTGCCTTAGGTGCGCCAATGGTTGTAGCAGGGACATTGAAGGGATTTTATGATTTGGCACTTCTTGGTTGGGCAAAGAGCAAAAAACTAACGCTGAGTGTCTGACTGGTCTTTACCTAAATTCAATCCCGCATTCTCATGGCAAAGTGCGATACTGCTTTGTGCCCAAAATGCATCTCGAGCAACTTCCAATAACACCGCCGTCGACGCAATCTGTCGATTGGCTTATTGGAAAACTTGACTGGGGAAACAGCCTGCGCTCTTGGATTCCAGAAGGATTTAAAAGTTACGTTCGCATTCTTCATCCGGCCTACATAAGAATTGGCAAGGATTGGTCGACGCGCGAAGTACCTGTGCCTTGGACGATTGTGAGTGAGTGGAGCGGAAAGCCACTTCATGCCACATCTCATATTCAAGATCTGATGATCCGTACTGATGGTCATGATTGGAGAAGAAGGGGAGAAGGGGGCTCCGAACCCCGTCAAGGGGAATTAGAGAAGGCTTCTCTTAGTTGCTTACTCACACATCTTGTGGAGAAGACGTCCACGCCGAAAGAAATTTGGATGCTCATCTGGGCCGGCTATGGCGGATCGCCAGACACCGTTGGTTTGCCCGTTAAGGTCAGCGAACCCTTAACGAAAAGTGGCCGACCCTATGTTCTCCGCCTAGGGACAATCGATTCTTCAGAGAAAGAATCTGAACACACGCTCGGTGAAAACCCACCTACGTTCTGGTGGCCTGCTGATCGCACTTGGTTTGCTGTTTGTGACCTTGATGCTGCGTCCACCTATGTCGGCGGCTCGAAAGAACTTATCGAACAGATCTTGGGCGATCCTTCGCTTGAAGCTTTCCCTGCCAACCTTGATGATCCATACGACGGTTTTTATGTGAGAAGCGTTGCGGGGGAGAGCGATGATGGCTATGTGCCACCACGAAGTCGGTTTAGGTCCTTCCTACGCCATTATCTATTTCGATTTCGTGGGCGATCTAGTAGCAGTGCAATTCTTTATAGAAAGAAGCGTTGGTGGGAATGGTGGTTGAAACCGTGAAAGAAGGTAAACCCAAATGGTGGAGTTTCTTCGCGTGGGTTGTGGTCGGTGTGGCTCTTGCGGTCCTATAGATGGAGAAATGACATGATGCATTGGCGCGGTAAAAAATTTCGGCTTGCTGCTGGTTTGTTTTTTTTCGTGATTATCGTGATATTGGTAAAGACTGGCTCTCCCACGAATCCGATGGCAACTGAATCCAGGCGAGTTCAAAATGCTTTCGACGGGATATTTTCGGCAGTCTCGAAGAAAGAAGCAGTTCCGCTTCCATGGATCACTCCCGTGCGCGCGGGCACGGTGTCGTACACCGATGGTTCAAAGGCGTCGTTGTGGGTTCCCAAAGCCACGCCTGAAGGAAATAGATCGAGCTGCTTTTATGTGGACCAGCCGAGGAAAGGTGGAGCTTCCGGATTTTATGACTCTTTGTGTAGTGTTCCTAAGTCGGAAGTGATCTTGGAAAGACAAGGACCTGTTGTCGTGGGCTATGTACGCATGACCAAAGCGCGCTTCGCCACGATCACTTCCGGTGGCATCACGGTTGATGTACCCATAACCTTTGGGTATTTCATTTTCCCCAGCGTTGTGTCGGAGGATCCGAAGGCGAAATTCGCGATCTCCTTTATTGATCCTGGTGGGGCGACGTGCAAGGTTGTCGACCTCCCCGCACCAGGTAGTGCCGCTTCTATAGAATGTGTCATCGCCTAGTAATGCTCGGCCTCACTTCAGTAACACTTAATCAAATGACTTCAATTGATAGTGAGTGCTGCGGCCACCAGCAGGCGCTTTCATCAACAAACCTTTTGTTATGAGATCAGTTATGTCTCGCAACGCCGTATCTGGTGAACACTTTGCGATAACTGCCCACTTCTTACTTGTTAGATTGCCGTTGAATCCATCAAGCAGTCGGTTTAACAGGTTGGTTTGGCGAGGGTTCAAAGATGTCCCCGCCCAGTGTTGCCAGAATCGAGCCTTGGTAAGCACTGCGTTCAGGGACTCTTCTGCGCCCTTGAGCGCACGCAAGAGAGCGCCTAAGAACCACTCCAACCATTCGGTGACTTCAAGGGAATCTTTTTGAGTGCGCTCAAGCAGGGTGTAATAGGTTTTGCGTTCCTTCCGTATTTGCGCTGAAAGACTGTAGAACCTCTGTGGCGATTGCTCACTCCGTGCAAGCACCATGTCGCAAACAGCGCGTCCTATACGACCGTTGCCATCTTCAAATGGATGGACAGTTACGAACCATAGATGCGCAAGTCCGGACTTTACAAATGGATCCAGATTTTGATCATGGTTAAACCAAGTTAGGAAAGTGGACATTTCTTTGGGTACGGATTCTGCCGGCGGTGCTTCGTAGTGCACTTTCTCACGCCCTAACGGCCCCGAGACAACCTGCATCGGTCCTGTGGCGTCATCGCGCCAGTCGCCGACTTTTATCTCTATGTCGCCGCTGTAACCTGTTGGGAATAACCCCTCGTGCCAACCAAACAATCGGTCTCTTGTTAGCGGTTCCTGGAAATTTTGCGTAGCGTCCAATACCATATTGACCACACCGTCGACGCGCCGATCTTGGGGAGCAACCGCTCCCATTTCCATGCCTAGCCGACGCGCTACTGAAGAACGTACGGTGTCGGCGTCAAACAGTTCGCCTTCTATCTCGCTAGTTTTCAGCACCTCGCTGGTCAGCATTGATAATGTGGCTTCTTCGCTCTGGACTAGTCCAAGATTGCGCATCCGACCTAGTAGGAGACCTTGGACATGGTGAACCTGAGTTAGCAGGGAGGAAAGGCGTTGGGCGTCATAGCGCCACACGGGCCAGTCTGGCTGCTGCCATATATATGCTTTATCTCCGCGGTTCATGCGGAGAATATACCTCATATTCTCCGCAAGTTTTATCTATTCTCCGCAATTTCTGCGGAGAATAGATTCAAAGATGCGGAGAATAAGAAAGAGGATCGGAGGAGAAATCTTAATCAGATGTCTGGATCGGCCAAGAATACGTAGTAAAAAGCTCTAAATCACGCTGTTTTGACCCGTGGGCGCCCTCGCGGGTACCCTTACCCTCCTGCGCCGATTAGTGCGCCAGGACAAGTAATTGAAGAGGAACGAGGGCAAGAGCGTGCGTACATATAGTCCAAAGCCTGGCGATGCGATGCGCAAGTGGCACGTCATCGACGCTGAAGGCGTTGTATTGGGTCGCGTAGCAACCCACGCAGCAGCTCTTCTCCGTGGCAAGCACAAGCCGACCTTCGCTCCCCACATGGATATGGGTGACTTCGTCATCGTAATCAATGCAGACAAGATTGCGCTCTCTGGTCAGAAGACGACACAGAAGTTCGCACACCAACACTCTGGTTTTCCTGGCGGTTTAACTTCAACCGTGTACGGCGACTTGTTAGTTAAGCACCCAACACGCGCCGTTGAAAAGGCAATCAAGGGAATGTTGCCAAAGAACACTCTTGGACGCGCAGTCGGAACCAAACTTAAGGTTTACGCGGGCCCAGAACACCCACATGCAGCACAAGCACCAGTCCCATATGTTTTCGATCAAGTTTCACAGATCATTAAGTAGAGGATAAGAATAAATGATGTCTGACAACACTGTAATTGATGATCTAGACGAGACTGAAGTTCCCACTTCATATTCTTCTTCTACACCAGCTGCTGCAACCAACCGCCCTGCAATCAAGGCGCCAGGTGGCGGAACTGGTCGACGTAAAGAAGCAGTTGCTCGCGTTCGACTTACTCCAGGAACCGGACGATGGACTGTTAACGGCAAGCCGCTTGAGGTGTACTTCCCAAACAAGGTTCACCAACAATTAATTTCCGAGCCATTCCGCACCGTTGG
>Ga0315270_10002193_pt1 | contig 10335 bp, 11 predicted proteins | sample C1_bottom_MG_FD_204932 | JGI IMG/M metagenome (GOLD analysis project Ga0315270, IMG submission 204932) | Sediment microbial communities from Yellowstone Lake, YNP, Wyoming, USA - C1_bottom | ecosystem: Environmental > Aquatic > Freshwater > Lake > Sediment | place: USA: Wyoming | collected... | reverse complement strand
GAGGGCAGCCGGTCGCACGGATGATTCCGTTCGCCTTCTCTCTCCTGCGTTGAAACCTCAACCCTTGTCCGCGCACGTGGGGTGCGCCGGGAGAAAAACGTGCGTTTGTCTATTCAGTTTATCGCCAGCGTCGGCTTGTCCCTGTTGTGCGCACTACCCGCGACCGCCGCCGACCCGGTGACCAGCGAACCTATTACCGTCACCGCCACGCGCTTTGCCACCGGATTGTCCAACTCGCCGGTGAACGTCAGCGTGCTCGATGAACAGGACATCGCACGCAGTGGCACCACGTCCATCACCGAGCTATTGCAACAACAGGCCGGGGTGCAGGTACTGGATTACTTCGGCAACAGCAGTGGCCAATCGCGCATCGACATGGGTGGCTTCGGCGCCAGCGGCGATCAGAACACGCTCGTGTTGCTCAACGGCCGACGCCTGAACGACGTCGATTTGTCCAGCGCCAACTTGGCAGCGATTCCGCTGGCCAGCGTGGCGCGGGTCGAGATACTGCACGGCAGCGGCAGCGTGCTGTATGGCGACAACGCCGTCGGCGGCGTAATCAACATCATCACCAAGTCCGGCTTCGAGGGCCCGACCGCCGTCGTCGAGGCGCGCGCCGGCAGTTATTCCACCTACGGGCTGACGCTCACGGGGAACGCCCGCAGCACTGACACCGCGGCGACAGTCAGCGCCCAGGGTCTGGACTCCGACGGTTACCGCGACAACAGCGCCTTTCGACAACGCGGTCTGGTCGCCGAGGTGACACGCCTGGCCGGCGAGCGGCGTTACGGCCTGCGCGCCGGCGCCAGCAGTGCGTCAAACCATCTGCCCGGGGCCCTGAATGAGCCCTTGTATCTCAGCGACCCGCGCGCCTCGACCTACGATGTGGGAACGGCGGATTTGCAGCAGAGTAATGCCGAATTCTTTCTGAGCGGTACGGATGTCGCCGGCGAACTTGGCGTGCGCAGCAAAAAACAGAACGCGCAGCTGTTTGGCACGACAGTCGCCGACCTTGAAACCGTTTCCTTTACGCCGCGCTACAGCACCGCGCTCTGGCATCAGTCACTGGTCACCGGCATCGATGCCTATCGCAGCACACTGTCCACACAGGCCACATTCACCGGCGCGAGCAACGCCAGCGACACCAGTCGCAACAGCCTGGCGTTTTATATTACCGATGCCTTTGAGCTGGGTTCCGGCTTCGGCATGAACCTCGGCTTTCGATACCAGTCCGTGGCACTCGACATGACCAATGTCGATCAGCTGACCGGCAGCCAGGCCGGCGCGACGCGCAACGACCAGCTCAATGCCTGGGAGGCGACACTCTCCTGGCGACTGGGAAAGACGCGGGCTTATGTACGGGCTGCCGAGAGTTTTCGCTTTCCGGTGCTGGACGAAATGTGGAGCTACTATACCGGCGACATTACTCTGCTGAATCCGCAGACCGCCCAGCATCTTGAGCTCGGTGTCAGCACAGCGCTCGGTTCGAGCACTCTCGAAGCAGATCTGTTCAACATCCAGATGACCGATGAAATCGGTTATAACGATGCCACCTACGCAAATGAAAACCTCGATCCCACACGCCACAGTGGCTTCAACCTGGGCTGGCGAGTCCCGGTCGGCGAGCACGCCTCGCTGCGTCTCGGCTGGACCTACCGCGATGCCAAGTTCCGCGCCGGCGCCTACGAAGGCAACGCCATCCCCGAGGTGCCGCGCAATAGCGTGACGCTCGTGACGGTGTGGCGTGTGACCGAATACCAGCAGTTCGGGCTGGATGGGGTGTATACGGGCGAACGCTATTTTGGCAACGATTACGCGAATGCCGGCAAGACCATGCCGAGTAACAATCGCTGGAAACTGCATTACACCTATTCGCCGGCGACCTGGAAGCTCAGGCTTGCGATTGATAATCTCACGAACGTCAGTACTGCCGACCTCGGCTACTACAACAGTTATGCACCGAATCCCTACGATTATTACCCCCTGCCGGTGCGATCGGTGACCTGCACGTTAGAGAAGAGTTTTTAATATGGGTAATTTTGTGCAGGCTTGCTTTCCCTAACTATGGATAATTTTGTGCAGACAAGTTTTCCCTAAAGATGGACATGCTGACATACAGCCTGCTGCCACGTTTCCGCATCCATGCCTTTGTCCTGGGCTCGCTAGTCCTGCACGGCCTGCTGCTGTGGAGCGGAAGACCGCAAGCGGTTGTCCCGGAACGACCACTCGGTGAAGTGCTGTTGCAGGTACGCGTGCAAGCGACCGACGACAGCCGATCAACAACCCAGGCACAGAACGCTCAACTGATGACCGTGAAGTCGGATCAATCCGCACGCATCGCCTTGAAAAAGGAGCCCGACAACGATCGCGCCCCGGACATGACCGAATCGACGACCACGGCCTCAGCCGCCGATAGCGGCGCACTTCAGAACTACCTGCTTGGCGTGCTGCAGAGCGAATTGTCGCGCACCCTGCGTTACCCGCCGCTGGCGCGCGAACGCGGCTGGCAGGGAACAGTGTTGCTGGGCGTGGCGGTGGCGCCGGACGGCGCGCTGCGCGGCACGCGTCTGCTGCGTTCATCGGGTCATGCGCTGCTGGATGCGGTATCGCTGGACAGCCTGCGCCGGATTCACACCCTGCCGCTCGCGGCCGGCTGGCGGCGCAACGATCCGGTCGAAGTGATTCTTCCCATTCGCTTCCAGCTGGCCGACAATAGCTGAACATGGGACACCGCCTCACGAAAATCTACACACGCACCGGCGACGACGGCAGCACCGGTCTCGGCGACGGCACGCGCGTGCCCAAGGATCATGTGCGCGTCGAGGCGTTCGGAACGGTGGACGAACTCAACAGCATTCTCGGGCTGTTATTGTGCGAACCCTTCGATAATGACTTGCGCGCGGCGCTCACGCGCGTTCAACACGCCCTGTTCGATCTCGGCGGCGAGCTGTGCATCCCCGGGCGCAGCGTACTGAACGCAGCGCAGGTCACTGAACTCGAAGACCTGCTCGACCGGTTGAATGCCGATCTCACCCCGCTCAAGGAATTCATTCTGCCGGGTGGCACGCGCGGCGCGGCGCTCTGCCACATGGCGCGCAGCGTGTGCCGGCGCGCCGAGCGGCGCGTGTACACCCTGTCCTGCCGCGAACCGGTGTCGCCGGTGTCGCTCAAATATCTCAACCGTCTGTCCGACCTGCTGTTTGTGCTGGCGCGCGCCCTGAATCGGGCCGGCGGCACACCCGACGTGCTCTGGCAGCCGGCGCAAAAGCCCTGAGTTATTCAGGAAGGCCTACTGTCTTCGTCTTGCGTTATTTACGCTCGTGCGCCAGCGAGGCACGCGCCGCATCCAGAGCCGTACACACACGCTGCGCGCCTTGCAACGCGCGTGGCGTCTGACGCAACACCAGATCCGCCGGCACCGCGTAGACACGGCCGGCGCGCACCGCCCGCAACGTCACACGCTCGCGCCACCAGTCACGCATGCCATCGACCGTGCCCAATTCGTCGCTGAACAGAATTGCATCCGGATCCTGGAGCATCACCGCTTCCACACTGACTTCCGGCGCTATCAACTCGGACGCCGCGAACACATTCTGCCCACCGCACAGTGCCAGCAGATCGTTTGTCAGGTGCGCATTACTCAACGTCATGAGCGGTTGCATGCCTATCTCGAAGAATACTCGCACCGGCCGGCGATCCCGATAATCACGACGCAGTTGCGTCAGCACATCGCGGTAAGCCGCAGCGGCTGATATTGCTTCGCGCTCACTCCCGGCCAAACGACCCAGCCGCAGGAGCGTATCCGGAATGGCGTCCAGTCGCTGTGGCTCGGCGAAAAATATCGGAATGCCGAGCGCGGTGAGTTTTTCCAGATCGGCGTGTGTGTTGCCGGTTTGCCAGCCCACAATCAGATCTGGTTGCAGCGCCAGAATGCGTTCCAGGTCCAGCCGCATACCGCCGCTGACCTGCGGCAGACGGCGCGCCGCGTCCGGGTAATCGCTGAACGCCGAGACACCCACCACGTGCATGCCGGCACCGGCAGAAAACAGCAGCTCAGTGGCATGCGGCGCGAGGCTCACAATGCGTTGCGCCGGTGCATGCAGGCGCACGATCCGGCCGGTGTCATCCGTGACCACGACGTCCGCACGCGCAGGTATAGCCAAGACAGCCAGCGTGAGCAGCGTCGCTAAACAATGGCGCAAGCATGTGTGCGTAGTTATTTTCATTTCAGCAACGACTGCATTTCTCCGCTCCGCGCTTGCGGAGGGAGCACTCGGGCGAGTGAGTTATTTTCTGATGACGAATTGAAATTAGCCCGCGACGGGCGCTCGCCCATGGAATACAAGCATCGGCAATGCCTCCGTGCCCTGGCCGCGCAGGCGTATACGGGTGAGGCCGGCATTGTCCACCTGAATACGGAACATGTGTTCAGCTGGACTACCGAGCACCAGACTCAGAATCATGCGCGTGATGCCGGCATGCCCCACGATCAACACACGCTGCCCGACCTGTGCGGCGCACATCTCCACCCAGGCGGCAGTTACCCGCGCTTGAAAGCTCGCGAGCGTTTCTGCGCCATCAGGCCGGTTACCAAGCGGGTCGCGCCAGAAGTTTTCCAGCTTGAGAGGATCATCGCGCCGGATGTCATCTGGCGTGCGACCCTCCCAGCAGCCAAAACCGATTTCCTTCAGGCGCGCATCCAGTATCAGTGGCCGCGATAGCTGCCCGGACAGCTCGTGCGCAAATTCCGCACAACGCTTGAGCGGCGAACTGTAAACGACATCCCAGTCCTGCTTGCCCAGGACGGCGGCGCGCATTTGTTGCCAACCCTTGTCGCTCAGCGGGTCGTCGATCTGGCCGCGGTAACGGCGGCCGCCCACGGGCTCACCGTGGCGCAGCAGATCGATCTGGGTCTGAACGGGATTTTCGTTACTCATGGCGAGTGAACCGCTGACCACAGATCGACAAGGAACCCGCGTGCACGGTCCCTTTCCGCTAGCGAGTGAAGAATCCAGCCAGATGGGCAACGGCCATGAGCAGGCCCACGACCAGCCAGAAAAGCATCACGCGCCAGACGAGGGCGACGGCGCGGCGCACATCCGCGGCACCCGGCAGCGTGGCAGGATTGATCGCCGTGTTGCCGTAGGCATCCTCCTCGCCCTCTTCACAGGTATCGAGATGCAGGGCACCCAGGCCAGAGGCCAGCAACGGCCCACTGCTGAGGCCCGACCACATGCCGGCCTGGCGACGCCAGCAGTGCAACGCATCTTCGAAGCTGCCCATAATGGCGTAGGAGATCGCCATGATGCGCGCCGGTAACCAGCAAAGCAGATCGTCGAGGCGCGCCGCCGCCCAGCCGAACTCGACGAAGCGCGCGTTGCGGTGGGCCCAAAGGCGGTCGAGCACCGCGGCCAAGCGCTGCAACATCGCCCCGAGCGGCCCCAACACCAGAAACCAAAAGATCGGCGCGGCCACCAGTGAGTTCGCCTGTTTGAGCACGGCTTCGATGGTCGCGTGCGCCACACCGGCCTCGGTGGTCTCGACCGTGTCCTTGCCGGTCAGTTCTTTCAGGCGCGCCGCCGCAGTTGCCACATCGTTACTCTCCAACGCCGCTGCCACCGCCCACGCCACAGCGCCGAGACGGTAAAGATCCACGCATAGATACAGCACGGCGACTGCAAACAAGAATACCAGCGCGCTGGCGATCTGCCCGAGGATGAGGGTTGCGAGAAAAATGGCGATCAAGATGGGCGCAATCGCGAGCAGCACGGCAAAGGTGCCCTGCGAGCGCAGACCACCGTTAAAGCGCTGCTCAACGGACTCGGCCCAATCGCTGTACCAGATCCACAGTTGGAAACCGCCGCGCTCCGGCAGCCAGCGATCAAGAGCGAGCGCCAGGAGAATGATGACGAGGGTGCTGGTCATGTTGTTATCAAAACGTGAGAATCGCCCGTCACTTTACGGGCTCTGTTTTCCAGTCGCAAGCTTGATGCTGCTGGTTGGCGCCTACACCAGCGCATGACGCTAGCGCTCCCAATCGAAATGCGGCCCGGGGTCAGTCTTGCGTTCCGGGGCAATGTCGGCGTGGCCGACAATGCGCTCCGCCGTGATGCCAGGATAAGCGGCGCGCAATGCGCGCGTCACTTCGGCGAGTGCCTGGTACTGTGCCTCCTCAAACGGATCAGCGTCACAACCTTCCAGTTCGATACCAATGGAGAAGTCATTCACACGCGTGCGCCCCGCCAGTTCTGAGGCTCCGGCATGCCAGGCGCGCATCGGGAACGGGACAAACTGGATAACCTCCCCGTCACGCCGGATCAGCAGGTGCGCCGACACGGTAAGCCCGTCGATCTCGCGGTAAAAGGGATGGCAGGTGAAATCCAGGCTGTTACAAAACAACCGCTCGATATCCGCCCCTCCGTACTCCCCGGGCGGCATGCTGATGGCGTGGATCACCAACGCGTCAATGGCCGCATCCTCCGGACGGGCGTCGAAATTCGGGGACGGCACGTAGCGAGCCCCCACCAGATGACCCGAAGAGCTGACTTTCATCGACATTTCCGCGCCCTTACCCAAAATCCAGACCAGCCCCTGTTTTCTGCCCATTCCAATGCCACGGAAAATCCTCGCCGCAGCATAGGCAAAATCCTTTGGTCTAGCGAGGAAAGCTGACTGGCCATGACTTGCAGAAACTGTTACATGTGCGAAACTTAGGTTATATTTATAATAGATTACATTAGAAGAAGATATTACCGTTCGGCCGGGCAAGGTATCAATCAATTCCCAATACAGCCGCCGACCCCACACACAAGAGGAACTCGAGCGATGAAATGCCTGAAGAAATTGATTACCTCCCTGTCTCTGGTGTTGTTTCTGGCAGCCAGCCTCCCTGGCGTGGCCTTGGCCGATGAGACGAACGTCGATACCGGTTCCGGCGGCGCCACCATCATCTTCGATCTCTTGATTTTACGTCCTGTGGGATTTATCGCGACTGTCGCCGGTACTGCTTTCTATATCATCACGGCGCCATTTACCCTCCCGACTGGAAATATCAAACCCGCATACCGAAACTTGGTTGAAGCTCCCGCCGCTTACACTTTTACAAGAGGATTGGGTGAGGAGATCTGACCTTCTTCACTGTCAACGAAAAATCATCCCGCTAACAGCAGCGACACGCAGAACTTGGCGTTACTCGGGATAATAAATTCACAAGAGGAGGAAGTTAAATCATGCTGCACAAAAAAAATTCCCTGCTGTCGGCCATTTCATTGATCTTGGGTTTAACCCTGTCTGGCCAGGCATTCGCGAGCAATGGTTTCTTCGCTATTGGTCAGGGCACGAAAAGCAAAGGCATGGGTGGCGTTGGTCAGGCCTTGTCACAAGACTCAATGGCGGCTGCGATCAATCCGGCCGGTATGGTTTTTCAAGGCGACCGTTTTGACATCGGTATCGAATATCTCAAGACAAGCACCACAATTGACGATCCCTCAGTCCCGGGATTCGACACCAAGCTATATCCTCTCTCGCTTGGGTACAACGGCATGTTGAGCCCACAGTCATCAGTTGGCGTTTCCCTGTACGCAAATGACGGAATTGATGGCGATTCGCGCCTAATTCAGTCGTTTGCCAACTTCTCCTATTCTCATATTATTGGCGAAAAATCCTCCCTAGGCGGCAGCATTATCGTTGCCGGACAGTTCTTTGACACCATTGGGAACGGTGGCAGCGGCGTCACCGATATAACTTACGGCGCGGGTTTCAGTTTCGGCTGGCAGGGCTATGTCGGCGCCGGCATCACCTTGGGTGCAACATATCAATCTCAAATCAAGATGTCTGAAAACACCGATTATTCATTGGTGCTCCCCGATAACGGAGAGATTGATATCCCCTCAACCTACGGTGCGGGGATAGCGTGGAAGCACCAAGGCTTGACCTTAGCTGCTGACTACCAAGTCATAAAGTATGGAAGTGTTACTGCGCTCTCCTACCCTTTGGGCTTTGGCTGGTCCGACATCAAGATCTACAAACTCGGCGCCCAATATGAATTGAAGGAGTGGGCGTTTCGCGCTGGCTGGAACCATTCAGAAAACCCGATCCCCGGGAACACGCTTGATACGTACGGCGTAATGCCGAATTTCATCACTGATCACATGACCGCCGGCCTCAGCAAGAAATTCGGGCAATCCAGCGAACTGAATGTAGCACTTATCTATGGCTTCAAGGCTTCTCAGTCTTGGGCCTCGAGCACGTCACCCGGAACGACATACAACGCCGACGCAACTCAATACGCGGCGGAAATCAGTTACGGCGTAAGATTTTAAAGTGCCTGTGCGGCCCGGCTACAACCGGGCCAGCAACACCTGATGTATTTCCGCATCTGTCAAAACAATCGGGTTCGTCTTCATGCTGCTACCGCGGCAGTTCGCCACAACTGTGGGCAGATCGGATTGCTGAATGCCATAGGCGTGTAGTCGCGGTAATTGCATCCACTGAGTCCAGTCGCCGAGTATCGATACTAACTGCTCCCATGCTTCCTCGCGGGAAAGTAGCGGCTTACCGACCAGAAGTCGCCCGACCTGCGCGTATTTGTTCAATGCCACGTTCTCCGGCTCACGCGCACGCAACACGCGGATATTCACAGCGGTCGCCGCAGCCACGAGCGTGCCGCACACCATGCCATGCGGAATGGGAAACATAGCCCCAAGCGGCGACGCCAGCCCATGCACTGAGCCCAATCCAACCTGTGCGAGCGTGATACCGGATAGCAGAGCCGCATAAGCCATCCGGTTGCGCCCGGAAGCCGCACGATCTGCTCCCCTATACCAGTCAAGCAGGCCATCGCGCACCGCTTCGAGCCCGCTCAAGGCCAGTGCATCGGTAAATGGATTGGCACGGATCGATACATAGGACTCCAGTAACTGGGTCAACGCATCCATCCCGTTTGCCGCAATTATTGCCGGTGTGCAGCTGGCGAGCAGCAGCGGATCGACCACTGCGTATCGCGGTACCAGCAAGTCGTGACGGAATGATTTCTTGAAACCATGCGGACCCTGAACGCTAAGCACGGCATTCTTGGTGGCCTCGCTGCCGGTACCAGCGGTTGTGGGCACGGCAATAAATGGTGTTGCGGGCCCTTTGTAGGGAAGCTCCGGTCCAGCACCCTCGAGATGGTCCATGACCGAATTGCCATGTGGCAATAAGCCCGCCACTGCCTTGGCAGCGTCTAAAACGCTGCCGCCGCCTATTCCAACTATCACTTCAATTTGAGCAATACGCCAGTCACGCACAGCCTCATCCACGAGCCAAGGTGAAGGCTCGCCTTCCACGCGCATTACCTCCCAGGACAGTCCCTGAGCGCGTAGACCGGCCGTCAAAATATCCCAGTGCGGAGAGTTGCGAAACGAACGGTTACCACAAACTAGAAGCGCGCGCCGACCGAAACTTGCGGCCAGAGACGGTACCTGCTTGAGCGCTCCTTCGCCAAAAACAACACGCGGAAGGCAGGAGACTGAAAAATCCGGAATCACACGCTATGGCCGTTTTAAGAGGAAATTTCTGCAACCAAGCCCAACTCGGAGATCGAAAACTGACATGTTCGCATTCAGGAAAGAGTCCATCGCCGTTCCGACTTCCGGGTGACTGCCTGAAATCTCTTGTTGAAACTAGAAGCGGCCCAAGAAGAATATCGTGATGTCTTGGTAAATGGTGCCGGTGACCGGAATCGAACCGATGACCTACTGATTACGAATCAGTTGCTCTACCAACTGAGCTACACCGGCAAAGGCCGGCAAGTATAAGGTGATTGCCGTTTGGGAAACAACAAAAAAGCCGGGAAATCAGTGCGTGCCCGAGGTGCTGGGTCGCATGCGCACAATTACATCCACGCCTTCCATACTCATTCCCGCAGGCAATGCGGGTAGACCGCAGATCTGCACATCCTCTGCAGGAATATCCAAGAGCTTGCCGGTCGAGGTGTCGTAGAAGTGGTGATGTGGGGCGGTATTCGGATCGTAGAAAATACGTGCCGGATCGGCGATTACTTCCCGGATCAAACCACGCGCTGCAAACAAGCCAAGAGTATTGTAAACGGTCGCCTTTGAGACACGCACGGACTCGCCGTTCACCAAGGCAAAAACGTCTTCCGCCGACAAATGCTCGCCGCGCAGGAACAGCGCCCGTGCAATTGCGACTCGTTGGCTGGTTGGACTGACGTCATGCGCCCGAAGCATTGCCGTAATCTGATCATGCGTATATGCCGTTTTGGTCAACATTATGAGATTACCAGTTTAATCATTTATTTAGAATGATTATAAAACCTAAACTCAAGAAAGTAGA
>Ga0315270_10002191_pt1 | contig 10336 bp, 11 predicted proteins | sample C1_bottom_MG_FD_204932 | JGI IMG/M metagenome (GOLD analysis project Ga0315270, IMG submission 204932) | Sediment microbial communities from Yellowstone Lake, YNP, Wyoming, USA - C1_bottom | ecosystem: Environmental > Aquatic > Freshwater > Lake > Sediment | place: USA: Wyoming | collected... | reverse complement strand
TGTCGCACCCGGGGTGAATACACGGCAGTCGGTGCGCGAACCTTTGCAAACGGGCATCAAGGCCATCGACGCCATGATCCCCATCGGCCGAGGACAGCGTGAGTTGATCATCGGCGACCGGCAGACCGGCAAGACCGCCATTGCTGTCGATACGATCATCAACCAAAAGGGCCTCAACGTCTTTTGCATCTATGTCGCCATCGGCCAGAAACGTTCCACTGTGGCCCGCGTCGTCAAGACACTCGAAGAGAACCACGCAATGGATTACAGCATCGTGGTGGCAGCCACCGCAAGCGATGCGGCACCCATGCAGTACCTGGCGCCATTCTCCGGCGCCGCCATCGGCGAGTACTTCCGGGATAACGGCAAACATGCGTTGATCGTCTACGACGACCTTTCCAAACATGCCGTAGCCTATCGCCAGTTGTCTCTGTTGCTCCGACGTCCACCGGGCCGCGAAGCCTATCCAGGCGATGTCTTCTATCTGCACTCCCGGTTGTTGGAGCGCGCGGCCAAGCTCAGCGACAAGCTCGGAGGAGGAAGCCTCACCGCGCTGCCGATCATTGAAACACAAGCCGGTGACGTATCCGCCTATATCCCGACCAACGTCATTTCAATCACCGATGGGCAAATCTATCTCGGCAGCGATCTGTTCTACTCCGGTATTCGCCCCGCGATCAATGTGGGGCTCTCGGTCTCCCGCGTGGGAGGTTCGGCGCAGATTAAGACCATGAAGCAGGTCGCCGGTACCCTTCGACTCGACCTCGCTCAATACCGCGAAATGGCCGCCTTCTCACAGTTCGGCAGCGAGCTGGACAAAGCGACGCAGATGCAGCTCGCGCGCGGTGTTCGGATGGTGGAGCTGCTCAAGCAGGGACAATACAGACCGATGCCGGTTGCCGACCAAGTGCTATCGATTTATGCCGGCGTCAACGGATACCTGGACGATGTCCCGGTCGATAAAGTGCAACAGTTTGAAGCCGACCTGCTGCACTACGTGCAACAGCACCATCCCGAGCTGAAGAAAGAAATCGCGAGCATCGGGAAGATCGATGACAAGGTTGCCGGCAGACTGAAAGAAATTATCGCGGCCTTTAAACAAACGATGGGGTACGGCGCAAAACCATAGTTCATAATTTTTATTTCTGAATTTTCAATTGGGGCGCTGAGGCCCCTAATGCCATGCCTAGCTTACAAAGTCTACGCCGTAAAATTGCGGCGTTTAAGAATACACAGAAGATTACCAAGGCCATGAAGATGGTGGCCGCGGCGAAGCTAAAACGATCGCAGGACCGCATTCTGGCGGCACGCCCCTACGCCCTCAAAATGCGGAGCGTGGTCAGCAACCTAAGCCGGCGTGTGAACCGGTCTTCACATCCTCTGCTGCAGAAGCGAGAAGGGAAGAAGGTCGAGGTGCTCGTCGTCACAAGCGATCGCGGGCTATGCGGCGGGTTCAACGGCAATATCGTGCGGAAGAGTTCGGAGTTTGTGCGACAATGCGAAGCCCAGGGGCTTCAAGTAAGTTTGAGCATCGTGGGGCGCAAAGGCCGCGACTATTTTCGCCGCCGGACCTGGCCGATCAGGCAAGAGTGGACCGGCATCTTCGACAAGCTCACGTTCGAACATGCCATCGATATCGGCGGCGACCTGACAGACCACTTCGTCAAGGGGACGTTCGACGAACTCCACATCGTCTACAACGAGTTCAAATCGGCCATTCAACAACGCGTGATCGTGGAGAAGCTGTTCCCCATCGATGCCGTAGCCGAGTTCGGGGCGACGCAAGCGGAAAGCACGACAGGCGGCAGCTACCTCTATGAACCGGGCGAAGCCGACCTCTTAAACGTATTCATTCCAAAACATTTCCAGACGCAGACGTTTCGTATATTGCTGGAGTCAGCCGCAGCGGAACATGGCGCCCGGATGGCGGCGATGGATGGTGCGACCAGGAACGCAGGACAACTCATCAAGAAAGTGACCTTGCATTACAACAAGACCCGCCAGACTGCCATTACTAAAGAATTGATGGACATCGTCGGCGGCGCAGAGGCGCTAAAATAGATTGGAAGTTCTGAGTGTTGGGTGCTGTGTGAAAACGCCGCCAGAACCTACAACTCAGAACTCATGACTCAGGTTTCAGAACTTGCGAGAGAAGGAGCGTTATGGCCATAGGAAAAGTGATTCAAGTTATCGGACCGGTGGTGGACGCGGAGTTTCCTCCCGGACAACTGCCCAATATTTACAACGCGCTCAAAGTGATTCAGGAAGAGAATAAAGCCGCCGGCACGCCGGCCGTCCGCATCACCCTTGAAGTCGCGTTGCATCTCGGCGAAAACCGCGTCCGCGGCATCGCCATGTCCACGACCGACGGTCTGACGCGCGGAATGGATGTGCATGATACGGGGGCACCGATTTCCGTGCCGGTCGGCCGCGAGACATTGGGACGACTGATCAACGTGTTGGGCGAACCAGTCGACGAGATGGGGCCCATCAGCACGACAAAGACCTATCCCATTCACCGGCCCGCACCCAAGCTCGAAGATCAGGACACCAAGACCGAAGTACTCGAAACCGGGATTAAAGTCGTCGATCTTCTCGAGCCGTACAGCAAGGGCGGCAAAGTCGGCCTCTTCGGCGGCGCCGGAGTCGGCAAGACCGTCATTATCATGGAACTGATCAACAACATTGCCTTACACCATGGTGGTTTTTCGGTATTCGCAGGCGTCGGTGAACGGACTCGTGAGGGCAACGACCTCTGGCACGAAATGCAGGAGTCGAAGGTCATTGATCCGAAGGACTTCACCAAGTCGAAAGTCGCGCTGGTCTATGGCCAGATGAACGAACCGCCTGGAGCCCGCCTGCGAGTCGCGTTGACTGGACTGGCTGTCGCCGAATATTTCCGCGACGAAGAGAACCAGGACGTGTTGCTCTTCGTGGACAATATCTTCCGATTTACCCAGGCCGGTTCGGAAGTGTCCGCATTGCTCGGCCGTATGCCCTCCGCGGTCGGCTATCAGCCCACCCTCTCGACCGAAATGGGACAATTGCAGGAGCGAATCACCTCCACCAAGCGTGGATCGATCACCTCGGTGCAGGCCATCTACGTACCTGCAGACGACTTGACCGATCCGGCGCCGGCCACGGCCTTCGCCCACTTGGATGCCACTACCGTGTTGTCGCGGCAACTGGCTGAGTTGGGTATTTATCCAGCCGTCGACCCGCTCGACTCCACCTCGCGTATTCTCGACCCACAAGTCATCGGCGAAGATCACTATAAGGTGGCGCGAGGGGTCCAATCTGTTTTGCAACGGTACAAAGACCTCCAAGACATTATTGCCATTCTCGGTATGGACGAATTATCGGAAGATGACAAGATGGCCGTAGCCCGGGCGCGGAAGATTCAGCGCTTCCTATCTCAGCCGTTCCACGTCGCCGAAGCCTTCACCGGTTCTCCAGGAAAGTACGTGAAGCTCAAAGACACGGTGCGAAGCTTCAAGGAGATTCTCGCTGGCAAATACGACCACCTCCCGGAACAAGCGTTCTACATGGTCGGCCCGATCGAGGAAGTGATCGCGAAGGCAGAGAAAATGGGAGTGAAAGTCTAGCGGCGTGAGAAGTACAACGTGAAAGGTAAAACGAGAAGAACACGCTTCATCGGTTGTACCTTTCACCTCTAACCTTTCACGTTTCACGAGGAACGAATGGCAGGAACGTTCTTATTAGAAGTGGTGACGCCGGAGAAGTTGCTCTTGAGCCAGCAGGTGGATCAAGTCATCGCCCCTGGCTCAGAGGGTGAGTTCGGCGTGTTGCCGGGACACTGTCATTTCCTGTCTACGTTACGCATCGGTGAGTTGCACTATCGCGTGGGAGATCTGACCAGCCACATGGCTATCCTCTGGGGCTATGCGGAAGTCACACCAACCAAAATGACGATCATGGCCGAGATCGCTGAAAAGGCCGAAGATATCGACGTGGGCCGCGCCCAAGCTGCCGTTGAGAAGGCCGAGGAGCGACTCAAGGCCGGCGGTCTCCCCTCCGAAGTCAAAGAAGCTGAAATCAGTCTGGAAAAAGCCCGCCTCAGAAAAAAGATCGCCGACCGCGCCCACAAAGCCGGCCACGCCTAATTCTCGCATCGTCCATACGCAACCAATATTTCAAATAACGCCTGTGCTGATCCGTTACTTCCGGCGGAGCACACCAGACGTTTTACTCTCCCTGTCTATCTTGCGCGTCTCGCATCACGATCCTGGCCGTGCTCATACAAAGGTGAAAGAGAATCTCATGCAATCGCCTCAGGGCCTCTCTCAAACCGCTCAACTTGACAGACCGACTTGTTTTAAGGATAACAGGCTACACCATCGAAGGAGGGAAGCCCATGAAGACTAGAAATCCGGACGCCCAGCCTATCGAGAAACGAAACCTGTCGCCCGAGCCTGAGTCCATGCAGAAGTATTCGGATGAGGTAAGAGAGCAGATCGCGAAGAAAGCCTACGAACTCTATGAGCAACGGGGCCGGCAGGAGGAGCGTGACGTGGAAGACTGGCTGAAAGCCGAGGAGCTCGTCCGCAAGGAAATGAATAACACCTGTGAATGAAAGAGCGCCCGTCTCCCTGGTCGCGCCATTTCGTTCACTGACCGACGTGCAGACCGTCAGCCATCTCTTATAGCTTGGCCCAGAAACCGAGACTCGCGCTGGTATCGGCCTTTGATTCTGTTACTCTCAAGGCGCCATTAGTTGTGCTAATTCTCCTCATGTGCAAGCCGAAATAAATCCCGCTATTGCGCCGAAGAATACCCCTTTCCTCTGGGAAATCACCTTGCCTTTCAGGGAATGTAAGACGTGAAAAGTGAAACGTTAGGCGTAAGGGGTGTGGCTGATCTAGTTGGTCTGTCTTGTTCGCCCGATCGGAGAATTCACCAGGCGAACCAAAGGAACTAGCCTGCCTGCTTAGAAGAAGATCGATTGCCAGAATGAAGTAATCCAATTCTTGAAGAAGGACAACCAGTCCTCTTCGACTGGATCGGGCAGCTGATTGCCTGACGACTGCGGCTTGGGATTCGCCGCGGGCTGATTTACTGGTGCTGCAGTTGTCGTCACCGTCGGCTTGGGGGCAGATTCGTTTGGAGCTGGAGTGTGTGCTGGAGGGACAAGGGCTGTTTGGGGTGGTGGAGAGACTGATAATGTACTGAGTTCATCTACCTCACTAAGTTTTGACGTATGATTTTCCACGGTCGATTGCAGCTTAGCCTGCTCTTCAGTCGAACGTTTGACCGCATACCGCAAGCTCTTCTGCTGGGCGGTCAGGTCCTGGATCGTGCGGGTAAGCGTGCTTAACCGTATTTGTGACGCAGTACGCTCAGCCTTCATTGCTTTCCTGGCTTGCTTGAGTGCCGCCAAGGCGACTTCCCTTTCTCTTGCAATGCCGCTCTGGATTTTCTGGAAGTCGCTAACTTGTTCGGTGAGCCCCTCCATTTCGGTGCTGACGTTACGGAGTTCGGCCTTCGCCGCTTCGAGATCAGCGGCAGCTGTATCGTAGGTGCGCTGCGTTACGCAAGCGCCGGTAGTGAGTGTGGTGAGACACAACATTCCGATTGCTGCGGTTTGAATCTTTTTGCCTCGCCTCATAATGTCGTCCTCATTGTGATCGCTCAGAATGCTCTCCCTGGAAACGGCACGAATGGGAAATGTTCGGCTTTATGATAACCAGTATAATTTTTGAGGCGAACCTGCAAGCAAAACGCTGATTCCTGCACGAATCAGGCACGAGAACATAGGCCTTAACTACCCACATGGGAAAAGATGCAACTCGACATGCCGAAGTTGGGCAGGTGAGAAATTGTTGAGAAACCGGCTAACCTTCCGATTGCAATTGAGCCTCATGTGCAGTAGCGTGGCCGAAACCAGTTAGAGAGAGTTGTTTATCTATGGTGACTGAGTTTGTCGTGACGGCTGGTGAGCAACCCAAACGGCTGGATATCTTTCTGGTCAATCGTGAACCCAAATTGTCGCGGTCGGCTCTGCAACGGTTGATTGGGCAGGGGCGTGTGCGGATCAACGGGCAGGCCGTCAAGCCCAGTCAAAAGATCAAGCCTGGCGACACCATCGCCTTTGATATTCCGAAAGCGGAGCCGCTGGAACTCAAAGGCGAGTCGATTCCACTTGAGATTCTCTACGAAGACGACGTGTTGTTGCTGCTCAATAAACCGGCCGGTCTGGTGGTTCATCCAGCGCCTGGCCATTGGGCCGGGACGCTGGTCAACGCCCTCCTCTATCATTTTCAGACCTCCGGCGGCACGGTGTCGACGATTGGCGGGAAAGAACGGCCTGGGCTGGTCCATCGTCTGGACAAGGATACCTCAGGCGTGATGGTGGTTGCGAAGACAGACGAAGCCCATCGTGCCCTTTCGGCTCAATTCAAATATCACACGATCACACGGGTGTACGAGGCGCTGATCTCAGGCGTGCCTAAGAAAGGACATGGATTGATTGAGCTGGCGATTGGCCGCGACAAGAAGGAACGGAAAAAATTCTCCGCACATACGGCGCGGCCAAAGGAATCCGTGACGGAATACAAGGTTGACCATCGATTCGGAAAACTGGCCTCCCATGTGCTGTTGTACCCACGCACAGGCAGGACGCATCAGCTCCGTGTCCATCTGACATCCCTAGGCCATCCGATTCTAGGAGATCAGACCTACGGCGGAAGGAAAGTCTGCATGGTAGAGAATGTCGAGATCCCGCGTGTGATGTTGCACGCGAGAACCCTCGGTTTCCGTCACCCTTCCACCGGTGAGTTTCAGGAATATACAAAATCGTTTCCACCCGATATTGAGCTGGTGGTTCAAGCCCTTGATAGTCTCACACCGTCTCACGGCGTCAGAAAATCTTGACAGATTCCTCAGCTTGGCATATTCAGTGCCGCCTCGAAGGATAAGGTCATGCAGACTGCAGATGTGCTGGACGTGATAGGTGGATTGATTGCTCAGCTAAAGATCTATGCGTCAAAATTGCCGCCGATCGTTCATCTGTCGGCGGTGCCGACCGGCGTGAAGCCCAAGTTTGAGGCGATCGAAGAGTATGAAGAGATCGTCTCCCGATTCAGGAGCCAGAGCGCCGGAACTTCCTATAGAGGCCTGAATGAATTATTTGTGGAATCGTTGGAAGCCTTCGAAGTCGGACGATTGCTCGGCTCGGTTCATCCGCTCCTCGCGGTGCTCGACCATCTTGAACGGATGCAGCGGGATAAAGAAATCGACGTCGGACGAACCGACCAGGGACGCACAAGCGAGTATCGATCCGTCTTGAATAAAATTCTACCAGGTAACAAGCCGGAGCTGGACGGAGCCGGACGGGGAATGTGAGGCCACAGTTTTGAGTTCTGAGTGTTGAGTTATGAGTTTCCTTGCTAACTCAGAACTTATAACTCAAAACTTTTCACTCCGCTACGCGGTCAGTGGCCCATTTTAGGGCCGGCCGCGTTTTCGCCTTGTGATACGAGCTTGAAGCGAACCGTCGATCCGCATTGAGGACATTTTCCGCGGAGGGTTTCCTCATCCAGCCGTTCGTACTGGTCTTCCGTCAGCCACATCAGCTGCGCGCACCTAGGGCAGGTTCGTACTTGCGTTGTCATGATGTTCCTCGTACACTCCGCGTGATTTTGGTAGCTATACCTGGGAGCTAATCTAGTACAAGATGCCTCCAACCCTCAAGCCCACCATCACCTTTTCTGACAAGAAGAACCTCGACCCAGCCAAGCTCGTCCGCCTCTACCAGCAAGCGCCATGGGCCAAAGGACGAACCCTTGAGGATGCACGCGATATGTTGCGCCACACCGATGTGGCCGTAACCGCTTGGGATGGGGATCTGCTGATTGGATTTGGCCGGGTATTAACCGACTTTGTCTACCGGGCGACCATCTGGGATGTGATTGTCGACAAGACCTATCAGCGTCGAGGTGTCGGAGCGAACGTTGTCCAGCGCATCCTAACCCACCCTCGCCTCAAGAAAGTCGAACTCTTCTGGCTCTGCACCCGCCTGCCTGGCTTTTACGAAAAGCTCGGGTTTAGCTCGAAGGAGCAGACTGGTATGGTTTGGAGCCGGTCCAAGCAAGACCGACAGGAATAGCGAGCCTTCGCTCAGTCCGGCATCATTTGTCTCTGTCCATCTATCAGACCTGACGCGGAGCCCCCGCAAACCGGGGGTTCCGCGTCACTCAAGCTGCCTCGAATATTCAGAAACTAAAAGAAGAGTTTGGCGCCGAAGAGAAAGCCGAAGGACGAGGCATTCCAGTCGTTGTTGAGACCTCCGCTCACAGTCGCATGTCCGTCATTGCGCTTGTAGGCCATTTCCGTGTTGAGGGCAAGCTGTTTGGTGAGCATGTAGTCAGCGCCCCAACCGAGTCGCCAGGCGAAGGTGTTGCTGGGGGAGATACGAGTCGAGGTGTTTTCACCGAAACTATTCACATTCACCCCGAAGCTCATGTTCGCATAAGGAATGACTCGGCCGAATTTGACCGGACGGACTTCAACGGTCGGAAGCACAGAGACTGTGTCTTGATGGCCCAAGTCCCGGAAGGGGCGTTCTTGATCCACGGCATGGCGTTCCCACTCCAACACCATCCCGGCCAGGAGCCACTTGTTGAGGCTATACATGGCTTGGAAATTCACAAGGGAACCGACGTCCGTAGAACTTCGAAATTCATTAGTGAGTGATTGGGTCAATGGGGCAAATCCTGCGCGCATACCGAGCACGACTTTGCCAGGCTCTATTCCGCCTTGTTCCATTTTCCATTCTTCTGCCTCAGCTTGGCTGCCTATGGCAAGCGCGCTAATCACCATGAAAGCTGCTAAACCCCATCGCGCTATAACGATACCCATTGAATAAACCCTCCGTAATGTATTGGTGTAAATGGCTTACATATAAGCATTTCTCCGTGTCAGCAAGGCAAGTTCGGTACCCCGCACTCCACTCCGCTGTGATCTGATGACCGGAATTGCCTATTCACTATGAATACTTACGGTCCTCACCTTTCCTAGGAGATTCCGTGGCAGCCCTGACACCCTCCCTATGAAGAGTAATGTCTCATAGTCGACACAGCATTGTATGGATAGCCCTACAGGAGGAGAGCCAGATGAAAGTCGGCGAGAATTCAGATAGTAATGCGTGATATGGAGTTGGAATCAAGTAGCGGCAAGAAATTGCCGCTGTCGCTTGGGAGAAAAAATGACCGCAACAAAGAACAGTACCGTAGCGAGTAACACAATGGCGGGACCGGAGGGAATATCCCAGTAGGAGGAAATGAGGACTCCTCCCACTGAACAGGTAATTCCGATGAGGACCGAATACCAGGTCAGCGTCGAGAGACTATGTGTCAATTGGTAGGCGGTCGAAGCTGGAATCAGGATCATCGCGAAGACAAGGATCGCGCCGACGGTCTTGAGCGATATCACTACCGTGAGTGCAATCAGGGTCAGTAAGAGAAAAAATATGCGCCGGGCCGGCACGCCGGAAGCTTCCGCCATTTCCTGGTCGAATGCAATAAAGTACAGTTCTTTCGAAAATAGCACAATCGCACCAATAACGACGACGCTCAACCCGGCAATTATGCCCAGCTCCTCACTAGTCACGGCAAGTACATTTCCAAAGAGATAACCATAGATCTCGGCGTTATAGGTCTTCATGAGGCCGATGAAGAGAATGGCCAGGGCCATGGTGGCGGTGTAGAGAATGCCGATGGAGACATCCAGCTTCATCCGGCCTTTTTCTTCCACCCATCCCGTGATCCAGACTGTGGCAAGGCCGAAGAGAATGGCCATGAGCATTGGCGGCCAGCCCATGAGATAACCGAGTGCGACTCCGGCAAACGCCGCATGGGCGGTACCGGATCCCATAAACGCCAGCCCTCGAAGCACGACGAAGACACCGATAACCGAGCAGAGCCCCCCTACCATCGCCGCAGCGAGGAGGGAACGTTGCATGAAGTCGTAGGTTAATAGTTCAAGCATCGTGCAGAATGGTCAGTGATGGTGGTGATAGTCCTCGACGATGACAAGGTCTTTCTCTGTAATAACAAGGTCTTTACCATAGACCTGGCTGAGAATCTCGGGCTTCAAGACATCTGCGGGCGGCCCTGCGGCGTAGAGGCGGGTCTTGAGGAGCACGAGCCGGTCCACCCGCGAACGGATCATGTTGATGTCGTGGGTGATCAAGAGGACGGTTAAGCCTAACTCTTCGTGCAGATGCTGCACCAACTCGATGACATTATGCTGCGTCGTGATATCCAGTCCGGTCGTCGGCTCATCGAGCAGCAACACATCCGGTTGCTGGGCCAACGCT
>Ga0315270_10002190_pt1 | contig 10336 bp, 14 predicted proteins | sample C1_bottom_MG_FD_204932 | JGI IMG/M metagenome (GOLD analysis project Ga0315270, IMG submission 204932) | Sediment microbial communities from Yellowstone Lake, YNP, Wyoming, USA - C1_bottom | ecosystem: Environmental > Aquatic > Freshwater > Lake > Sediment | place: USA: Wyoming | collected... | reverse complement strand
GCCATCGTTCAATTCTTATCTCGAAAGTGGAGCAAAGAACTTGAATACCGTTTAATTAAGGAACTCTGGGCTTGTCAGGAAAACCGAATTGCGGTTCGCTTCGCGTATGAATGGCACGATGATTCAGGTAACTGGTTCCGGTCTCTCGGAAACGAGAATTGGGAATTCACTGAACAGGGGTTCATGCATCGTAGAATTGCGAGCATCAACGATTTGCCAATTGCAGAAAACGATCGAAAATATCATTGGCCCATTGGCCGTCGCCCTGACGATCATCCTGGGTTGTCAGAGCTGGGTTTGTAAAAGTGCCGCATAACTCAGCGTTCAACAGGACAGCAAAAGCTGCGCACGCCACCGTGCATGCGCTTCGCGCATTGTTGCACGGCGTCGCGCTCCGCTTTAGCTGTCCTGTTAACTCGGCGTTATGTGCCTTCTTTCATTTTAATGAGGTCTTCATGAAATTTTTACAGCTAGTTTTAATCTCTGCATTTCTATCATTAACAGGTTGCGCATCTTATACAACCCCAGGTGGCGGGGTTCAGCTCAGTGGCTTAGCAGACGCCGACATTAATGCACTCATGTCTAAACAACCTGCTGCGTCATTTCCTGCGAACATTTCCGTTGCGAGAGTTCAAGCTCCAGGCTATCGATCACGAACATTGGATAGCTTTGGAACAGGACGTTACAGTGTCGTAACCACACGAGAAGTTGAGAAAGACGCTGATTTTGAGAAAATTAAGGCAATGCCACAGGTAGCCGGCGTCGCGCCACTCAATAGAATCTTGCTGCCAGAAAAACTTGATTCAATTAAAGCATTGCGGGAAGCATCAGCACGGCTAAAAACCGACATCTTGCTTATTTACACCTTCGACACCTCGTTTCATTTGGGTGCGCAAAAGTACGCGCCTCTTAATGCCATATCTCTTGGCCTTTTAAAAAATAAAGAAGTAACGGTTACCACAACTGTCTCCGCCGCACTTTTTGATGTTCGTACTGAGTTCTTATATGGGCTTGCAGAAGCAACTGCAAAGAGCAGCAAAAATTCTAGCGTTTGGAGTACCGATGCAGTTGTCGACGACATGAGAGTAAATACTGAAACCGATGCTTTTGAAAAATTAATTCCCGAAATTGAAAAAACATGGTCTGGCATTGTTGCCAAGTACGCCAAGAGCGGCACATAACTAATCAGTCAACAAGGACAGCAAAAGCTGCGCACGCCACCGTGCATGCGCTTCGCGCATTGTTGCACGGCGTCGCGCTCCGCTTCAGCTGCCTGTTACTTCAGCGTTAGTTACATTTCGAGTTTCGTTTTTACAAAGTTGAGGCATTATGTCCATTACCGTTACAGCAACCGTAAATTCAACCATTGAATCGGTCTGGATTGCCTGGGTTACTCCAGAGCACATCAAAAATTGGAACCACGCTTCCAATGATTGGCACACGACAGTAGCCGAAGTTGATCTAAAAGTTGGTGGTAAATTCTTTTCTAGAATGGAAGCGAAAGACGGTAGTTACGGATTTGACTTCACGGGCATTTTCTCAAAAGTCATTGATCGCCAATTAATCGAATATGCCATGGAAGACGGTAGAAAAGTTTCTATTACATTCAAATCTTCTGGTGGCAGCACGCAGGTAACGGAAACCTTCGACGCCGAGGAAGAAAATTCAATCGAAGTTCAACAAATGGGTTGGCAATCCATTTTAAATAATTTCGCTAAATATGCTGAGTCATTGAAATGAAATCTGCATTACCATCGCAAAATGCAACTAACTAATCATTTAAGTTCGCTCCCGTTGGTCGCAGGACGTGCCGCTTTCCAGCGGCTCGCCGCTTAATTTGTCGTTAGGTTTCCAAGCGATACCCAAAAGCATTGCAATGAATTAAGTGTAGGAATTAATGTATTGGCTTTTTAATGGTAATTTGCTATTTATTAGGTGAAACTATTCCGTCAATCAACGACTTCAACAGCAGCTGGCTTCGAATGGATAGCCATAAAACAAGTAACTCCATCATTCAATCAGAGGCAAAATACCATGAGTAAGCCCTATGTAAAACTTGACAAAAACAATGCTGTAGTTCTATTGGTTGATCACCAAGCTGGTCTATTATCGCTAGTACGCGACATTGATCCGGATAAATTTAAAAACAATGTGCTAGCACTTGCGAATCTAGCAAAGTACTTCAACTTACCAACAATTCTGACCACAAGTTTTGAGAACGGCCCAAACGGCCCGTTGATGCCAGAATTAAAATCATTATTTCCCGATGCACCATATATTGCCCGCCCCGGACAAATCAACGCTTGGGACAATGAAGATTTTGTAAAGGCAATTAAAGCGACAGGAAAAAAACAATTAATTATTGCGGGTGTTGTAACAGAAGTCTGCGTAGCGTTTCCTGCACTATCAGCTCTGGAAGAAGATTTTGAAGTATTTGTTGTTACCGATGCATCAGGAACATTCAATGCAATTAGTCGCGATTCTGCATGGCAACGAATGACATTAGCAGGTGCGCAGTTGCTGAACTGGTTTGCAGTGGCTTGTGAATTACACCGCGACTGGCGCAATGATGTTGAAGGCCTCGGCACGCTGTTCGCCAATCATATTCCGGATTATAAGAACCTGATGACCAGTTACAGCGCATTGCAAAAATAATATGAAACTCCATTGGCGCAGTGTTAGGTTTCAGTGAGGCAGTATGGAAAAGAGCAGGTTAGAAGCATTTAGTGATGGTGTACTGGCAATCATCATCACTATCATGGTTCTTGAATTAAAAGTTCCTCACGGTTCAGGAGTAGATGTTCTTGTTCCACTGTTGCCAAATTTTCTCAGCTACGTTCTCAGTTTCATCTATGTGGGCATTTACTGGAACAACCATCATCATTTACTTCACGCAGCTAAACAGGTTTCAGGCAGCGTGCTTTGGTCAAATCTGAATTTGCTCTTCTGGCTTTCATTATTTCCCTTCGCCACAGGGTGGATGGGTGAAAATCATTTTGCGCCACTGCCAACAGCTGTCTATGGGTTTGTATTGTTTATGGCAGCTATTGCTTATTACATATTGCAACGCTGCATCATGGCTACAGATGGTTGTGGTTCAGTTCTTCGCAAGGCAATAGGCTCAGACTGGAAAGGAAAGCTGTCACCAGTTCTGTATTTGGCTGCAATAGGGTTGTCATTTGTATTTCACTGGGTAGCACAGGCAATATATGTAGCTGTTGCGCTTCTTTGGCTTGTGCCAGATAAAAGAATAGAGCGGGCAATAAATGAAACCTAACAAGTCGCTCAAGGCCGCTCACATTCGTTCGCTGGACAGCTTCAGTCTGGGCATGCTTCGCATTTTATGTCCAGCCTTACGCTGCCCCTTAGCTCGGCGTTAGGTGTTTAAATCCGAAATTGACATTTGCACACAATCGAAAATAGTTCCGGTCACTATAAACGGATTCGTTTAAAATGATCTGATTCGAATTTCTCTTTTATTTATTCCTATTCTTTATTAAACCCGGTGAATCATGGATCGTAAATTTGTATTAACAAGTCTTGGTTATGCAATCCTCGGCTTGGCATTGGGCATCTTCATGGCCGCATCCAAAAACCACGGCCAACTTGTAACCCATGCTCACATTATGCTTGTTGGCTTCGTTGTCTCATTTATTTATGCACTATTGCATAAACTGTGGCTTCATAATTCCACATCACATTTGGCGGTCGCTCAATTTTACATTCATCAGTTTGGTACTGCCGTTCTAGTTACCGGCTTATTTTTGTATTACGGCCAATTTGTAGCTCTTGAAACTATTGATCCTGTTCTCGCAATGGCATCAATCGTTGTGTTTGTTGGTGTCATTCTTATGAAAATACTTTTTATCAAATCGACCAAAACACATAACTAGCCATTCAACAGGACAGCTAAAGCTGCGCAAGCCACCGTGCATGCGCTACGCGCATTTTCGCACGGCGTCTCGCTCCACTTTAGCCGCCTGTTAATTCGTCGTTAGGTTGCAATAGTTTCAGCCAATTTCAATAAAAGGGAAAGTTACATGCGAAAGTTGAAGCTACAAGTACAAATATCCGTCGACGGCTTCATTGCTGGCCCCAAAGGCGAAATGGATTGGATGGTGTGGGATTGGGATGATGAGCTTAAGAAATATGTAGAAGAAATAACGGAACCAGTTGACTGTATCGTCCTTGGCAGAAATCTGGCTTAAGGCTTTATTCCTCACTGGGCTACGGTGGCAGCGAATCCAGATGCCCCAGAATTTACGGCTGGCAAAAAATATACGAACACACACAAAGTCGTTTTTACCAAAACGCTTGGCAAGTCTGAATAGGGAAATACCGTATTAGCGAAAGGCGACCTCGTTGACGAAATCACTCAACTCAAAAAACAAGAAGGTAAGGACATTATCGTTTATGGCGGCGCGACCTTGGTATCAGCCCTAATTAAACATGGATTGATTGACGAATTTCATTTGTTCATCAATCCAACTGCGATCGGCAATGGGATGGCGATATTCAAAGCACTGGATGGTTACCAAAAGATGGCGCTTGAATCGTCAACAGCATTTTGGTGCGGCATTGTTGTCAATAGTTACCGTAAGCCCCTCAACTTTACATTAGACCGTATGTGATGCATCAGCTTCCTATTTCACAAACTCGCCAAGCGCTAGGCCTACTCGGTTGGCTGCTGCTAGCGTTCGCCGCAGCTGCTGTAGGAGGGTTCGCGTCGGCAAGCGCGGGGGCATTCTATGGGGAGCTTATTCGTCCTTCATGGGCGCCGCCGGGCTGGCTGTTTGGTCCAGTCTGGTCCGTTCTGTACGTGCTCATGGGCATATCTGCATGGCTGGTTTGGCGAGTGCACGGCTTTGCGGGTGCCAAGAGTGCGCTTCTTGTCTTTATCTTCCAATTGGCCGCTAACGCCCTATGGATCTGGTTGTTCTTTGTCTGGCGTCAGGGTGGCCTGGCCTTCGCCGAGATACTTCTGCTTTGGTTCCTTATCGCTGCAACCATTGGCCTGTTCTGGCGGGTCAGCAGGCTTTCGGCAGCGTTGCTCTTTCCATATCTGGCGTGGGTGTCTTTCGCATCGGCGCTCGCGTTGTCTATGTGGCGTCTTAACCCCCGGCTTCTCGGGTGAACCTCAGCAAAATTCGGTCTATAACCCTTCGGTCAACCGGACCTGCCGCAAGCGGCAGTCCGGTTACCTCGAACGTTAGGTGTTCGCAATGAACTTATTGTTAGAAATGGAAAAAACATCGGCATGAAGTTCATATCAAAGATACTGATTGCTATCGCAGCATCTATCCTGATTTCCGGGTGTAGTAATCTCAAGTCGCGAAGCTCCAACGGTTTAGTTGGTTACACAGAGACTGGTAAAGCATCGTTCTACGGAATGAAACATCAGAATAAGAAAACGGCAAGTGGTGATGTATTTAATCAAAACCTCAAAACAGCGGCGCATCGAAAGCTTCCCTTTGATACCAAAGTAAAAGTTACGAATGTTGAAAATGGCAAAAGCGTCGTCGCAAGAATTAACGATAGGGGTCCCTATATTAAGGGACGCATTATTGATTTGTCCAAATCCGCCTTTAGCAGCATCGCAAATCCAGCTTCCGGCGTAATTCGTGTTAAATTAGAAGTAGTTGATTAACACATAACTAATCATTCAACAGGACAGCTAAAGCTGCGCGTTAACTCGTCGTTATGCCAATTAAATCTCTTGCATAGCATGGTATCCGTGCTATCATGTAGTCATGATTGAATCGTTTAAAGACCAGGCAAGTGCAGACATATTCAACGGCGTGAACTCCAAGGCGGCTCGTAAAGCTTGTCCACAAGAGCTTTGGAATATTGCTGCTAGAAAATTGGATTTACTGGATTCTGTTCAAGACTTGGACGAACTAAAGGTACCACCGGACAATCGGCTTAAACGCCTTTCTGTCGATCGAAAAGGTCAGCACAGCATCCGAATCAATGAACAATATCGAATCTGTTTTATGTGGGGTAAATCTGGCCCCGACAACGTCGAAGTAACCGATTACCATTAAGAGGCAAAATTATGGTTCGCATTCCTATTAACAGGGAGCCAACCCATCCCGGCGAAATGCTCCGTGATGAGTTTCTTGTCCCTATGAACATTAGTCAACGTGACCTTGCTGACGCAATCCACGTTCCTTATCAGCGAGTCAATGAGCTTGTTAACCAAAAGCGTGGCGTTACTCCTAGTACGGCACTGCGCTTGGCTAAATTTTTTGGTGTGTCTGCGGATTTCTGGCTTAACTTGCAAGTCCGATGGGATCTTTTTAAGGCGCAGGCCGAAGAGAAGCCTGAATTGGATTCCATTCAAGATTTTCACCACATGCAGAAATCGGCATAACTAACGCTTCAAATCGGACGCCGCAAGCGGCGCACAGCGCCGTTTAAGCTAGCGTTGAGGCTGTAAAAAACCCAAAAACCAAGCAGAAATTCATTCCGATTGATCACAATCAAAATGCCATGATCGTGATTAATTTCCGTGATCAGTTGCAGCTGGGCACGTTCGAACATGCCATTCATTATCTGATTCAGGATAAGTTAGATCTCTCTGTTTTTGATCCTGCCTACAAGAACCAACAGCAGGGACGTCCGGCGTACGATCCGCGTGTGCTGTTAAGCATCGTGCTGTTTGCCTACTCCAAAGGCATCACTTCCAGTCGCGAGATCCAATGGTGCTGTGGACGAACATTATTTTCAAAGCCCTCTCTTGCGACACAGTGCCGCATTTCACAACCATTGCCAGTTTCATTAGCAGTCACCCGCAATCCATTGAAAAAATCTTCGAACAAATTCTACTGATTTGTCACGAGCAAGGCTTATTGGGTAACGAGTTGTTTGCGATCGATGGTTGCAAGATGCCGTCCAACGCCGCCAAAGAATGGTCAGGCACCTTTAAAGAATTGGCCGACAAGCGCGACAAGCTGAAGAAACTCGTCCAGCATCATCTGGCCGAACACCGGCGCATCGATCAAGACGATTCGGCCGCAGAAGAAAAGGCGCGCAGAACCCAACAGACCATCGATACGCTCAATCAAGCGCACGATAAGATTGACGAGTTTCTAAAAGCCGAAGAACCTCGCCTGGGTCATGGCAAGAAACCGAAGGAAGTCAAAAGCAACATCACCGATAACGAGTCCGGCAAGATGACGACCAGCAAAGGTACGATTCAGGGCTATAACGGCGTGGCGGCCGTCGATCAGAAACACCAGATCGTTGTAGACGCACAGGCCTTTGGTGGTGGCCAGGAACAACACAGCTTGCAACCGGTGATCGAAAAAATACAAGCGCGTTTCCAACGATTATCGATTAGCGACAATATTTACAGTACCGATGCCATCATGACCGCGGATACGGGTTTTGCGAACGAAGCCAACATGCAGTATCTTTTTACCTTTGATCCCATTGGCATGACTTGCCATTGCCCTGCGGGTGAGGCGATTAGTTTTCGCGGGCAACACAAAGATAGCAATGGCAACGAGAAAGCGTTTTTCGAAGGGCGCTTACTGTAATGCCTCTCTCCAACTTCACAACATCATTGAAATTAAATGGGAAGCAAGGCACAGTGAAGCATTGAAAATTAAAATCGACGCTTTGGGAAACTTGATTTTTTTATTGGGTTTTTCTACAGCCTCGTTAGGCTACTAAAGAATGACAATCATAATTCGGGCGATTCAGGACGATATCACAAGGCTTCATGTTGATTCCATCGTTAACGCTGCAAATTCTTCCCTTCTCGGTGGCGGTGGCGTAGACGGAGCAATCCATCGAGCAGCTGGGCCTGATCTTCTAAGTGAGTGTCGTAATCTTGGTGGTTGTAAAACCGGAGATGCAAAAATTACCAATGGCTACAAATTGCCAGCAAAATACGTCATTCATACAGTCGGTCCTATTTGGCACGATGGCAAACAGAGCGAAGCTGAAATGCTGGCCTCGTGCTACCGTCGCAGTCTTGATTTGGCGTCCAATAAAATGCTCAAATCAATCGCGTTTCCTTGCATCAGCACTGGGGTTTTTCAATTTCCACGGACACAAGCCGCATCTATTGCAGTACAAACCGTAAAGAATTTTATTCTGCAGCCAACAAGCATTGAAAAAATAATATTCTGTTGTTTCTCGGCAGAGGATCTCGCAATTTATGAACGCTTGTTATCTGAAACCGAGGCCTAGCGAATATGCATAATCAAAACCTGAAAATCGAATAATGAAGACTTTTTACTCGCCATCCTTTAGGCTCATTAAGGAATTGGAAATACTGGCGAATATCTACTGATATCTGAATTCAAGACAAATAATAAAACGGATTTTTAAACTTAAAATGGAGTTGAATAATGAGCACGCCCTCCGAAGTCAAAGCACTTGACGATTTTTCCCTCGTTCAAGGCGGTCCACTTTTCCAATTGTTCGTCCGTAGCCATTTAGCAACCAGTGGATTAGATTTGCTTAAACGGCGCATTCTGTTTTTCGTGTTACTCACATGGCTACCATTGCTACTGCTTTCAGCTGTTTCCGGGCAATTATTAGAAAGCAGTATCAAAATTCCGTTTCTTTACGATATAGAAGTACAAGTCCGTTTTTTGTTGGTTTTGCCGTTGCTACTGGTGGCGGAATTGGTCGTTCATCAGCGCATAAAACTCGTAGTACAACAATTTATCGAACGAAAAATTATAACGGCGGAAACCAGACCCCATTTCGATGCGTGCATTGCGTCCGCCTTGCGCTTGCGCAATTCAGTTTGGCTTGAGATAGGAATGATTGCGTTGGTAATGGGCTACCATTTTGCATGGGCTGAGCTTGTGGCACAACACACTACTACCTGGTATGCACATGATGTGGCATCCGAGCAGCAACTTACCCTGGCAGGGTACTGGTTTATGTACTTCAGCTTACCGGTTTATCAATTCTTGATGTTTCGTTGGCTACTGAGAATTTTTGTGTGGGCGCGATTTCTCTGGCAGGTTTCACGGCTTAACCTTTATCTCGTAGCCACTCATCCCGACAAAGCGGGCGGACTGGGTTTTCTCGCTGGTAGTGCTGCCGCCTTCATACCGCTGACCCTGTCGTTAGGGTCACAGCTTTCCGCGATGATCGCCAATCGCATTTTTTATGGGAGTGCTAACCTACTCGATTTCAAACCAGAGATTGCGGCCTCCGTGATATTTATGTTGCTAATAGTCTTAGGCCCTATCTGTGTGTTCGCAGGACATCTTGCAAAAACCAAACGCGAAGGCTCAATGCGCTACGGCTGTTTAGCCAGCAGTTATGTCATCGAATTTGAACGAAAATGGCTACGCGGCGGCACAGCGCAAGATGAATCCTTTATCGGTAGTGCCGATATACAATCGTTAGCCGATTTAAATAACAGTCTCGAAACAATTCGCGCCATGCGGCTATTTCCCTTTGGCAAAGAAACGGTATTACAAATTGCCGCCGCCGTCCTGTTGCCTGTATTACCCTTAGCATTGACACTAATTTCGTTGGAAGAATTAGCCCAGAAAATACTTGGTATTCTGCTATAAAACAAGGCGGTTCCATTGCACCAGCCCATACCCTTAACCAATCTGCATGCGAATAGCATCGAAGGCGTGATTCAATCGCTGGATCGGCTCATCGAGTGGTCGAACGCACATAGCATGCGCGCTGGCTACTTTGCCGCACTTTATCGCAAGGTAACGATCAACGTTAAACAGGGAATTGCAGAGGGCCGGTTTGATAATGGCGCACGAATGGAACGTCTGGATGTAATCTTCGCCAATCGTTATCTGGATGCTTTTGAGCAATATTATGCAGGGCAGCCCGTTTCTAATTGCTGGCGCCTGGCCTTTGAGATGACAGAGCACTGGTCTCCGCTGGTGATACAACATCTGATGCTGGGCATGAACGCACACATCAATCTTGACCTCGGTATTGCCGCTGCACAGACTGTGTCGATGGATGAGCTGCCCACCTTAAAACCAGACTTCGATAGAATCAACGATGTACTGTCGGCGCTAATCGATGATGTGGAAAAAAAATTGGCCGAGATCTGGCCGGCGTTGAACTGGATCGATGCCTTGGCCGGCAGACTGGATGAGAAATTAGCAGATGGCGGTATGGTTTTTGCCCGCGACAAGGCATGGGCATTTGCCTTGTCCTATGCAGCGGCGACCGACAAGCGCTCCAGTATTCGCTGCATGGATGCACGGCTGTATATATTGGGTCAGGCTTTGGCTCATGTAAGTTTTCTGAAGTGGTTTATCTATCTTCCGATCCGTCTGAGTGAGCGGGGTAATGTCAGAAAGAAAATCCAAATCCTTGCGTGATGCTG
>Ga0315270_10002189_pt1 | contig 10338 bp, 10 predicted proteins | sample C1_bottom_MG_FD_204932 | JGI IMG/M metagenome (GOLD analysis project Ga0315270, IMG submission 204932) | Sediment microbial communities from Yellowstone Lake, YNP, Wyoming, USA - C1_bottom | ecosystem: Environmental > Aquatic > Freshwater > Lake > Sediment | place: USA: Wyoming | collected... | reverse complement strand
CTTGCGGTCAGTCACTCGGAAACGGGCGCCCATGCTACATCTGATGCGTCAAACTCGCCTTAGGTTCAATACTGGCGCGGGTTTGATTCACAAATTTGATGTCGCCAGGTTGTGCGACAGGCTCAAATAAGCCGCATTTGGCGCGCCAAACCAGCCGCCGCGCTACAGACCGCGTGGCTTGGTCGGGATTTCCCTCAGGCCAGCCCGTACCACACCCCCCGCCCACCACCGTGCTGCTTGAGCTGACCCTGTTCGACCAGGGCCCGGAAGTGCTGCTTCAGGGTGTTTCGGCTAACGCCCGTTAGCCGGATGGCGTTGGCCATGGTGACTCGGCCATGCTCACGGGCAAGCTCAACAATTTGCAGCGACAGTTCAGGGAGCACGGCCAGGACCAGCTTTTCCCGCTCTACCTTCTGGTTAAGACGCCGCACCTGCTCGGCGAGGGACCGCAGGAAGAACAGCAGCCACGGTTGCCAGTTCGGTGCTTCGGTGCGGATCGTCCCCTGGGTCCGCCGGAGGGCCAAGTAGTAGGCTTCCTTGTCCTGTTCGATGACGCTTTCGAGCGAGGCGTAGGGCACATAGGCATAGCCAGCCTGGAGGAGCAGCAGGGTCGTGAGCACACGGCTGAGCCGCCCATTGCCGTCCTGGAATGGATGGATCTCTAAGAAGGCGACCACCCACAGGCCGATGAGCAGTAGTGAATGAAGCCGTCCGTTCCGCTGTTCTTCCTGGAGCCATGCCACCAACTCGGTCATCAGGCGAGGCGTGTCGAAAGGCGTGGCCGTCTCGAATGCGATGGCAACCTGTCTGTGGTTCTCATCGAACGCTGCAACGCTATTTGGTGAGGTCTTGTAGCTGCCGCGATGCCGCTCATCCTTCTCGCTGTAGACCAGCAGGTCGCGGTGAAGCTGCTTGATGTGGTTCTCGGTGAGGGTGATGCCAGGCCAGGAAGAGAAGATCAGATCCATCACCTCGGCGTACCCAGCCACCTCCTGCTCGTCACGGGTGGCGAAGCTCTTGATCTGAATGTTCGACAACAGGCGTTCAACCTCACGGTCGGACAACTTGCTGCCTTCAATGCGGGTGGAGGAGCCGATGCTTTCGATCGTTGCTACCCGTCGTAGAGCCGAGAGGCGATCCGGTGCCAGCGTTCCCAGAGCACGCCACGCGCCCTTGAATTCATCTATCTGAGAGATCAGCCCCAGGATCTCTGGGGTGATCTGGATGGAGTCGGATCGGATCATGGGCCAATTTTACACCCAATTGCACCCAATTTCTGCTTGATGGGCTGTTGGCGAGGTACCGTGGACACCAGCCCCATTCACAACGCGCCGGGGAACATATTGGCTCCCACCCGTTGGGTGGCTCGCATCTTCCATGCATCTCGGTCGTGAAAAAACGCTCGATCCTGAAAAAAGGTCGTCACACCTTCCCAGGTGCCTGCACCCCACTGGCTGACGACCAGGCCAGCTCTGTGATCCCGCCCGACCGCCGGGCAGGACTGGCCTTGGTAGGCATTCCGGGGCCGCGGGCGGCCCCTGCCGCGGCCTTGCCGCAGGAGGATTCCATGATCACGAAACTCGTCGGCGCCGCCACGCTCTTCGCCGCGGGTTCGCTGGTGGCGGGCAGTTCCACCGCCGTCACCGCCACCCCCGTGAACGCCTTCGGCTCGGAGGCGGCCCTGTCGCAGACCGGGGACTGCGGCTCCAAGGACGCCAAGCCGGATGCGAAGGACGCCGCGAAGACCAAGGACGCGAAGGAGGCCAAGGGCAAGGCCAAGGATGGCGGCTGCGGCGGCGGCGGTGGCTGCGGCAACCATGACGTGAAAAAGGACAAGAAGGAAGGCAGTTGCGGGAAGGACAAGAAGGAGGGCAGCTGCGGCAAGGACAAGAAGGAGGAGAAGAAGTAGGCGGGAGGCCTCCATGGCGCGAGACCGTTTCATGGGTGTGGGTCTGGGCCTCCGCCGCCCCCATCTGGAGGCGGTGGCGGCCCGGCCAGATCATGGCGTGCCCTTCTGGGAGACCTGCCCCGAGAACGTGATCGGGGATGGTGGGCGGCCCCACCGGGAGGCCTGCGCCATCCTCGACCGCGATCCCGTCCTCACCCACGGGCTGGCCATCTCCGTGGGTGGCTTCGATCCATGGGACGAGGACTACCTGCGGGACCTGGGGCGCTTCCTCGTCCGCACGGGGACGCCCTGGCATTCCGAGCACCTCTGCTTCACCAGCGTGGATGGCAGCTTCCTCCACGAGCTGCTGCCCATCCCCTTCACGCGGGAGGCCGTGCGCCACACAGTGGCGCGGGCCCGGGATCTCCAGGCCCGCCTGCCCGTGCCCCTCCTCCTGGAGAACATCACCTACTACGCCGAGTTGGGCGCGGCGGAGATGGACGAGGCGGCCTTCATCACCGAGGTGCTGGAAGGGGCGGACGTGGGCTGGCTGCTGGACGTGAACAACGTCTACGTCAACGCCCTGAACTTCGGCTTCGATCCCAAGGCCTGGCTGGCGCGCATGCCCATGGAGCGCGTGGCCCAGCTGCACATCGCGGGGCACAAGCGCTTCGGGACGCTCACGGTGGACACCCACGGCGCTGACGTCATCGACCCCGTCATCGAGCTGATGCAGTGGACCCTGGCCCGGCTGGGGCACCCCGTGCCGGTGCTGCTCGAACGGGACAACCACATTCCGGACCTGGAGGTTCTGCTTGCGGAGCGATCCCGGCTTCAGGCGGCCTACGACGATGTCCTGGCCGTGCCGGTGCGGGGAGGCGGCCATGGCTGAAGCCCGCACCCTCGCGCTCCAGCGGACCCTGGCGGCCTTAGTTCTTGATCCGGAGGGCGGGACCTTCGAGGATGATCCGCCGAGATTCGCCCGCAGCCATGGCCTGCCCGAGGTGGACGCGCAGAGCTTCCAGCGGTTCAGCGAAGGTCTGGCCGCCTACCGGGAGCTGGCCCGGCTGAGCCTGGTGGATCCCATCGAGACCATGTTCCCCATCACCAAGGCCCTGCTCGTGCGGGAGGGCGCCTGGGAGGCCTGCGTCGACACCTTCCTCCAGGCGCGCTGCGTAGTCAGCCAGCACTACCGGGACATCGCCCCGGCCTTCCTGGGCTGGCTGGCGGAGACGGGCTGGGGCCAGGCCACTTGGCCCTTCCTGCTGGAACTGGCCCACGTAGAGCTCCTGGAAGTGCTGGTGGCGCGTTTCCCGGAGGCGGACCTTCCGCCGGGACTCCATCCGGATCCGGATCCCGGGGATCGCCTCGTCCTGGATCCGGCCACGCAGATGGTGTCGTACCATCACGCGGTCCACCAGACGAGCGAGGAGGCGCCGGTACCCGAGGCCCGCCCCACCCACCTGCTGGCCTACCGGGACGCAGAAGGGCGGCCCCAGCTCATGGATCTGACGCCCGCCGCCGCGGCATTGCTGACACGGGCCCAGACGGAGAGTCTGGCCGAGGCCACCGCGGCCCTGGAGCTGACGGATCCGGCTGCCACCTTGAGTCTGCTGAGGGATCTGCATGACCGGGGCGCCGTCGCTGGATTTCAGGCCGCCTCCTGACCGGGTGCATCAGGGACGTCCCTTCCCGTAGACTCGGAGGTGGAGGCGCCATGACCCGCAGATATCTCGCCCTGGCCGCGTTGCTGCTCGCGCTGCCTCTGGCCGCTCAAACCGCCGCACCCGCCAAGAAACGGGCTCAACGCCCCAAGAAGAAAGCACCCGCCATGATCACGACTGCCACCGGCCTTCATTACCTCGACACCCAGATCGGCACGGGGGCTTCGCCCCAGCCCGGCCAGCGCTGCTCGGTCCACTACACGGGCTGGCTCTCGGACCGCGGGAAGAAGGGCAAGAAGTTCGATAGCTCCTTGGATCGCGGGGAGCCGCTGGCTTTTCCTGTGGGCGTGGGCCGCGTCATCAAGGGGTGGGATGAGGGGCTGATGACCATGAAGGTAGGTGGCAAGCGCACGCTCCACATCCCCGCGGCCCTCGGCTACGGCGCCCGCGGCGCGGGGGCGGACATCCCGCCCAACGCCGACCTGATCTTCGATGTGGAGCTGCTGGGGATTCACTAAAGCGCCGTATCCGGCAGTGGTTCAGAGGGTGATGCGGGTCCCCAGCACCTTCAGGAACTGGGCCATCCAGGCGGGATGGGCGGGCCAGGCCGGGGCGGTGACGAGGTTTCCGTCCGTGACGGCGCCATCAATGGCGATGTCGGCGTACTTGCCCTTGGCGATCTCGACCTCGGCGCGGCAGGCGGGGTAGGCCGAGCAGGTGCGCCCCTCCAGCACGCCCGCGGCGGAGAGGATTTGGGCGCCGTGGCAGATGGCCGCCACGGGCTTCTTCGCGGTGAAGAAGTGGCGGACGACCTCCAGCACCTTGGGGTTGAGGCGCAAATACTCAGGGGCGCGGCCGCCGGGGATGACCAGGGCGTCGTACTGGTCCGGCTTGATGTCCGCGAAGGTGGCGTTGAGGGCGAAGCGATGGCCCGGCTTTTCGGAGTAGGTCTGGTGGCCCTCGAAGTCGTGGATGGCCGTGGCGACGGACTCGCCGGCCTTCTTGTCAGGACACACCGCGTGGACCGTGTGGCCCACGGCCAGCAGAGTCTGGAAGGGCACCATGATTTCGTAGTCCTCCCCGAAATCGCCCACGAGCATGAGGATCTTCTTCGCGGCCATGACTGCCTCCTGGAAGAGAAGCCGCCCCGATGATACGCGCTCGTCCACGAAAAAGCCCCGCCGCCGGCGGGGCTTTTTCGTGCAAGGAACGGATCAGGCCTTCTGGTAAACCTCGGCGCCCTTTTTCACAAACGTTTCCGCCATCTCCTCCATGCCCTTCTTCAGTGCCTCTTCCTCGTTGTACCCGTGGCTCTCGGCGTACTGCCGCACATCATCCGAAATTTTCATCGAGCAGAAGTGCGGGCCGCACATGGAGCAGAAGTGGGCGGTCTTGGCGCCTTCGGCGGGCAGGGTCTCATCGTGGAATTCGCGGGCCGTATCGGGATCCAGGGCCAGGTTGAACTGGTCCTCCCAGCGGAACTCGAAGCGGGCCTTGCTCATGGCGTCGTCCCAGATGCGGGCGCCTGGGTGGCCCTTGGCCAGGTCCGCGGCGTGGGCGGCGATCTTGTAGGCGATGACGCCGTCCTTCACATCCTTCTTGTTGGGCAGACCCAGGTGTTCCTTGGGGGTCACGTAGCACAGCATGGCGCAGCCGTACCAGCCGATCATGGCCGCGCCGATGGCCGAGGTGATGTGGTCGTAGCCCGGTGCGATGTCCGTGGTGAGGGGCCCCAGGGTGTAGAAGGGGGCCTCGTCACAGACTTCGAGCTGCTTGGTCATGTTCTCCTGGATGAGGTGCATGGGCACGTGGCCGGGGCCCTCGATCATCACCTGCACATCATGTTTCCAGGCGATTTTCGTCAGTTCGCCGAGCGTTTCCAACTCGCCGAACTGGGCCTCATCGTTGGCGTCCGCTGTGCTCCCAGGGCGCAAGCCGTCGCCCAGCGAGAAGGCCACGTCGTAGGCCTTCATGATCTCGCAGATGTCTTCGAAGTGCGTGTAGAGGAAGTTCTCCTGGTGGTGCGCCAGGCACCACTTGGCCAGGATGCTGCCGCCCCGGCTCACGATGCCCGTGACACGCTTGGCGGTGAGCGGGATGTAGCGTAGCCGCACGCCGGCATGGATGGTGAAGTAGTCCACGCCCTGCTCGGCCTGCTCAATCAATGTGTCGCGGAAGATCTCCCAGGTGAGATCCTCGGCCTTGCCGTTCACCTTCTCGAGCGCCTGGTAGATGGGCACGGTGCCGATGGGCACGGGGCTGTTGCGCAGGATCCACTCGCGGGTCTCGTGGATGTTGTTGCCGGTGCTGAGGTCCATGACGGTGTCCGCGCCCCAGCGGATGGACCAGGCCATCTTCTCGACTTCTTCTTCAATGCTGGAGGCCACGGCGGAGTTGCCGATGTTGGCGTTGATCTTCACCAGGAAGTTCCGGCCGATGATCATCGGCTCGGTCTCGGGGTGGTTGATGTTGGCGGGGATGATGGCGCGGCCCCGGGCCACCTCGTCGCGCACGAACTCGGGCGTGATGCGGCTCTTGAGGCCCGCGGCCTCGCGGCCCAGGTTCTCGCGGATGGCGATGAACTCCATCTCGGGAGTGACGATGCCCTGCTTCGCGTAGTGCATCTGGGAGACGTTGCGGCCCGTCTTGGCGCGCAGGGGCTTGCGGTCGGCATGGAAGCGGATGGCGTCCAGCTCCTTGTCCCGCTCCCGCAGCTTGCGGTAGAGGCTGGTGGCACCCGGCAGTTCTTCTACGTCACCGCGGCCCAGGATCCAGTCCTGGCGCAGGGCCTTCAGGCCCTTGGCCACGTCGATGGTGACGGCGGGATCGGTGTAGGGGCCGGACGTGTCGTAGAGCACGACCGGCTCGTTCTCCGTGAGCTGGTCCCTGAAGTCGCGGGTGGGGTGGAGCTGGATCTGGCGGAAAGGGACCTGGACGCCGGGCTGGGAGCCGGCCACATGGATCTTAGTGGAGGCGGGAAAGGGCTGGAGGCAGGCCGCCAGGGCCGTGCCGTCCACAGGGGCGGAACCGGATTGCATGGTCATGAAAACTCCGGACTTGAGAAAATCAGGCGAGAATTGATGCCCGAATCAGAAAGTTTATCGCGGGGGGCCAGGGGCGACGAATTCAAAGATGGCCACGGGGGGATTGTCACGGGGAACCGAAAACCCGGCATCTGGCCAGATGAGCGATAATCAACTCCCCGGAGGGATCATGCCGCGACGCGCCCTGTTCATCAGCAGTCTGGCCCTGAGCTTGGTGGCCGCCCCGCGCGCCCAGGAAGATCCCGTGATGAAAACCCGGGCCCAGCGGGCCTCGGCCCAGGGAATCTCCGAGGGGGATCTGCCACCGGTGCCTCGGGGCATCGTGGAGCCACCCCCTCTGCCGCCTCCGGAAGCCCACGTGAAGGACACCCGGAAAGCCCGGCGCGCCAAGGGGAGGGCCGCACGGAAGAGGGGCAGGGCCGCCTCGAAGAAAGGGGCGGTATCCAGGCCCAAGGCCCCCGCCCAAAGGAAGGCAAAATGAGGATTGGCGTCCTCACCTCCGGCGGGGACGCTCCGGGCATGAACGCCGCGATCCGTGCGGCCGTGCGCCAGGCGGACGCCCTGGGGCACGAGGCCTGGGGCATCCGGCAGGGCTTCCAGGGGCTGCTGGAGAAGGACTGGGCACCCATGCCCAGCCGGGCCTGCGCCAACATCCTGCAACGGGGCGGCACGGTGCTGCACACGGCCCGCTGCCCTGAATTCATGGAGGAGGCCCGGCGGGCGGACGCGGCGGCGAACCTCCGCGAGGCGGGCATCGAGGCCCTGGTGATCATCGGCGGCGATGGCAGCTTCCGGGGCGCCGAGGTCCTCCAGCGGGAGCATGGCATTCTCTGCGCAGGCGTCCCAGGCACCATCGACAACGACCTGCCGGGTACGGACCGCACCCTGGGCTTCGACACCGCCCTCAACACCGCCGTGGAGGCCATCGACCGCATCCGCGACACGGCCTCCAGCCATGGGCGCCTCTTCCTGGTGGAGGTCATGGGCCGCAGCTCCGGCATGCTGGCGGTCCACACGGCCCTGGCCTGCGGCGCCGAGGCGGTCCTATACCCCGAGTCCCCGGACGATTCCTATCAGACCCTGGTGGCGCGGCTCCACGCCAACTGGCTTCGGGGCAAGCGCAGCTCCATCGTGGTGGTGGCGGAAGGCGATGATCTGGGCAACGCCGTGGCGGTAGGTGCCAGGCTCCGCCGGGATTACGGCCTCGATCTGCGCGTGGTCGTGCTCGGCCACATCCAGCGTGGCGGCAGCCCTTCGGCCCTGGACCGCATCTGGGGCAGCCGCTGGGGTGCCGAGGCCGTGCGCCGCCTGGGCGCAGGCGAAGGCGGCTTCTACCTGGGTGAGGTGGCCGGGGCCCTGGCCGTCCTGCCCATGGCCAAGGTTCTCGATCCGCGCCCCGAACCTCCGCTTGATCTGGGTGATCTGGTGGACATCCTCTCCCGCTAAGAGTGTGTCTCCGTCTGCGGAAGGTAGACGCTGAAGCGGGTGCCCTTGCCCACGGTGCTCCGGCATTCCATGAACCCGCCGTGTTCCATGACGATGCTGTTCACCACCGAGAGGCCGAGCCCGGTTCCCTGGGCTCCCTTCGTCGAGTAGAAGGGCTCCAGAATCCGCTTCAGGTCCGCCGCCGGGATGCCACAGCCCGTGTCCTCCACGTGCAGCACCACGTAGGAGCCTGGCGGGCGCTGGTGCTCTAAGGCTCGCCCTGCATCCACCACCTCCACGTCCGTCCTCAGTGAGATCCGTCCCTCGTCCCCAATGGCATCCCGGGCGTTGATGACCAGGTTCATGACGACCTGGTGGATGCGGCCGGGATCGAAGAAGGCGTCCGGAAGGCTCCCGTGGAGGTTACATTCCAAGTGGATGGTCTTGGGCAGCGCCCTGGAGAGGAGGTTGCAGGCCTCCGATACCACCTCATCCAGGCTGTGGGGGCGGCGGTTCGGCTCGGCCTTGCGGCTGAATCCGAGCAACCGGCCCGCCAGTTCCCGCCCCCGGGTGGCCGCCCTCTGGATGGCTTCCAGCCCCTTCCGCTGACTGGGCGTGAAGCCGGGATCCACCTCGAAGATCTGGCCGTAGCCGAGGATGGCCATGAGCAGGTTGTTGAAGTCGTGGGCCACCCCGCCCACCAGGACGCCGAGGCTCTCCAGCTTTTGGCTTTGGAGGAGCTGCTCCTGGACCGCATGCTGGTCGGAAACATCCTGGACCGCCCCGTGGAAGATCCCCTGTTCCAGGGCCAGCGTCCAGCGGGTCCAGATCACGCCGCCAGCCTGGTGACGCATCCGGCATTCCGCGCTGGCCACGAGCCCAGCTTCGGCTTCGCGAAGAGCCCGACGAAGCTGGGGCCGGTCCTCCTCGATGATCAGCTCCCAGGGCCAGTCTCCGAGCCGGGCGAGGTCGGCGGGGGACAGCCCCAGGACCATGACGGCGGAATCCCCCCATGCCATGTTGCCATCGGCTTCCCTGGACCAAGGCACCACTCTGGCCACGCTGGCGGCCTCCAGCATGGCCAACCGCTGCCGGGAGGCCTCGACCAGGTCTTTCTCGGCGGTCTTGCGGTCCGTGATGTCCCGGTTGGAGACCCGCCTTCCCTGGGGTTCGCCCTGAGGGCCGGAAACCTGCGCGCAGATGTGGCTGATCCAGAGTTGGCGGCCATCCCGGTGGCGAATGCGGAATTCCACGGGAGAAACGCCCCCCTCGGCCAGCGCCTCGTGGACATGCTCTCTCAGCAGGGCCCGGTCCTCCGGATGGCAGATGCGGATGAGCAGATCGGGATCCCGCTGGAAGGCCTCGACGGAATAGCCCGTGATCCGCTCGCAGGAGGGACTCATCCACGGGAGGCTCCCATCTTGCGCGATCCAGTACTCCCAGTCGTACGTGAAATCCGCCACGGTCCGGAACCGGTGTTCACTTTCCATCAGGGCCTCGGTGGCGCGCTGGATCTCCGTGACGTCGAGGGCCATAGAGGCCACGCCGAGGGGATGACCCGCCTCGTCGGTCAGGGGGGTGTTGAACCAGCGGCAGAGCAGGGTGGAGCCGTCCTTCCGCTTGTTCTCGTGCTCGGCCCTGGAGCGCTGCTGATCCTGTGTCAGCCCTTCGGCGATGCGATGCACCTGCTCGCGCACCTCGGCCTTCGGAGGCACGATCAGCTCGATGATGGGCTGCCCGAAGGCCTCCTCAGCGGAGTAGCCGAACATGCGTTCGGCGGCGGGGTTCCAGCTCTGGACGCGGCCTTCGGGGTTCCATTCGATGACCGCGAGGGGTGTCTGCTGGAGGTGGAGCCGCCACCGCTGGTCCTGGGCCGTCAGGGCGGCTCCCGGCGGCCGGTCCCCCGGTGCCATGCGGAGGACAGGCGCCGTGGAAACAGCCACGGCCTGCTGGTAGGCCTCTAGGCCCGGCTCCGACGAATCCCAGAGCACCAGGTCGAAGGCGCCGGCCCGGGCGAGGGCAGAGGCCTCCTGGGCGTTGGCGGTTCGGACCACCTCGATGGCAGGAATCCCGCTGGCGCCGGGCGGGACTGGCGCCCAGGCACTGGAAGATCCGATCAGCAGGAGACGAATGGGAGACTCCTCGGGTTGATGTGAGCCGGGCGTCTCATCCCTTGGTAAATTAGAGATGCCTACATCATCATTTATCTTCAAGTTTCACTAGTGTCCGGTTAAAAGTCAAACAATGGCAATAGGTTGCATTCATCGGCGATCGTGCTTCTGTCTTGAATCTTCGGGAAGGCGCGCTGTAGCTCGAT
>Ga0315270_10002187_pt1 | contig 10342 bp, 7 predicted proteins | sample C1_bottom_MG_FD_204932 | JGI IMG/M metagenome (GOLD analysis project Ga0315270, IMG submission 204932) | Sediment microbial communities from Yellowstone Lake, YNP, Wyoming, USA - C1_bottom | ecosystem: Environmental > Aquatic > Freshwater > Lake > Sediment | place: USA: Wyoming | collected... | reverse complement strand
CGGCCGCCAGCTTGCCGTGCAGCGTGCCGGCTGTTTCGCGGGGGCCGATGGGCACCCTCGCGGATTCGATCATTGCCCCGGTGTCGAGCCCGGCGTCCATCTGCATGATCGTGACGCCCGTGACCTCGTCGCCCGCGGCGATCGCGCGCTGGATGGGCGCCGCGCCGCGCCAGCGCGGAAGCAGCGACGCGTGGATGTTGATGCAGCCGTGCCTGGGCCAGGATAGGACGGCCTGCGGCAGGATCAATCCGTAGGCGGCGACGACCAGCACGTCGAGCGGTACGGCCAGCAACGGCGCGCGCGCTTCGTCGGTCTTGAGCGTGGCCGGCTGCAGCACTGGCAGGCCCCGCGTTTCGGCCAGGCGCTTGACCGGCGAGGATTCGGCGCGCAGGCCGCGCCCCTTCGGCCGGTCGGGCTGCGTCAGGACGAGCGGGAGTTCAAAGCCGGCGGCGAGGATTGCCTCGAGCGCCAGCGCGGCAAAGTCCGGCGTGCCGGCGAAGCCGACCCTCATCGCCTGCGCGAGGGGCGCAATCAACCGGTGAGCCGCTGTTTCTTGCGCTGCTTGATCTTGAGCCGGGCGCGCTTCAATGGCGACAGGTAGTCGACGAACATCCTGCCCACGAGGTGGTCCATTTCGTGCTGCACGCATACGGCGAGCATGTCTTCGACAGAGCGTTCGAAAGGTTCGCCGTGTTCGTTGCGCGCGCGCACGGTGACTTGCGCCGCGCGATAGACCATGTCGTAGTAACCGGGCACCGACAGGCAACCCTCTTCGCATTCGACTTCGCCGGAGGCGGCAATGATTTCGGGATTGACGAGGACCACCAGGTCGTCCTTGGCCTGCGAAACGTCGATGACGATGACGCGCCTGTGGACGTCGACCTGCGTTGCCGCCAGTCCGACGCCCGGGGCGGAGTACATCGTCTCGGCCATGTCCCGGACCAGTCTGACCAGGTCCGGCGTGAAGGCGGTGACGGGCGCCGCGACTTTTTTGAGACGCGGGTCGGGGTATTCCAGTATGGGGAGTAGCGCCATAGCTTGCCAAATGCAGGTGCCGGATGCAGAATCCGTGTTAAGTCCTTATTTTGCGGCGGTTTAGGACGTTGGGTTAGGACGTCAGCACGGACCGACCAAAAAGGAAGAGCCGTTATGGTTCAACAGTTTACCACAGCGAGGCAACTGTTCGCGGCGGTCGCCGCAGCGGGCATGCTTGCGTTCTGCCCGGTCGCCGGCGCCCAGAATCCGCAGAACCTTCAGGTCGCGGACAAGGCCCCGTCGAGCTACACGGTGCAAAAGGGCGACACGCTCTGGGGCATCTCCGGCAAGTTCCTCAAGGATCCGTGGCGCTGGCCCGATATCTGGCGGTTGAACCGCGACCAGATCAAGAACCCGCATCTCATCTACCCCGGCGACGTCATCCGTCTCGACTACGTGGACGGGCAGCCGCAGCTGTCGCTCACGCGCAACGGCATTCGCGTTTCGCCGTCGACGCGCGCGTCGGCACTCGACGTCGACGTCATCCCCTCGATCCCGCCCGGCGACCTCGAGCCGTACCTGTCGAAGAACATCATCACCGGTCCCAACGGCCTGACCGGCGTGGCCGAGATCCTGTCGGGACGCAACCCGCAGCGCATGGTCCGCGGCCGTGGCGACATCGTCTACGTCGCCGGCCTCGATCCCAAGGCGGGGGACCTCTGGTACATCTATCGTCCCGGTCCGCCGGTCACCACGCTCGACGGCAACAACGTGCTGGGCTATGAAAGCAAGTTCATCGGCACGGCACGCGTCGAGAAATTCGGCGACCTCGCCACAGTCCGCATCGAGTCCGCCGACCTGGAGGTCCTGATCGGGGACCGCTTGCTGCCCGCCCCGCGCGAGACGATCCTGAACTACGTTCCGCGCGCGCCCGACACGGCCATCGACGCGCGCATCGTGACCGTTCCTTTCAGCAACACCGAGACGGGACGCGGCTATGTCGTCACGCTCGACAAGGGCTCCGCGGACGGGCTGCAGCCCGGCAACGTGCTGGCGGTGTACCGGAGCGTCGAACCCGTCGTCGATACCCGCGCAAACAAGCAGCAGTCGACGATCCTGCGCTTCCTCGACCCGACCACGGTCTTCACGCCGGCAGTGTTGGTCGCGCCGGCCGATGAGCGCACCGGTCTCATGTTCGTGTTCCGCACCTTCGATCGCGCGTCGTATGCGGTGCTGCTCAATACGACCGATCCGGTGCGGCCCGGCGACTACGCCCGCACGCCCTAGGCGGCGCACCGTCGGCCGTTAGTCCAATAGCGGCGGGCCTCCGCCGCCGTTCATCCTCTGCCCATGTCCGTCGCCGCCTCGACTCCGGAGGCCTGGGCGACGCTGTCGCTCAAGGCCCTGCCTCACCAAGCGCTGGTCGCGCTGCTGCGCGCCTTCGGCGATCCCGCATCAGTCCTGGCCGCGACGCGCGCGCAGCTCGCTCTCGTTGTCCCCGATGTCGTCGCCGCACGCGTGCAGGCGCCGGTGCCGCCCGACGCCTTGGCGTCCACGCGCGAATGGCTCGCCGACCCCGCCCACGAGATCATCGCCTGGGACGATCCGGACTATCCGCGCGCGCTGCTCGACCTGGGCTATTCGCCGCCGGCGCTGTTTTTCGTCGGACGGAGGGAGTTGCTCAACCGTCCGGCGCTGGCGATCATCGGCAGCCGCAGCGCCACCGCGCAGGGAGCGGAGAATGCGCGCGCGTTCGCGCAGGCGCTGTCGCAGGCGGGCCTGACGATCGTGTCCGGCCTCGCGGTCGGCATCGACGCCGCCGCGCATCGGGGCGCCATGGCGGGCGAGGGCTCGACGCTGGCGGTCGTGGGCACCGGCCTCGATCGTGTGTACCCGGCGATCCATCGCGACCTCGCGCACAGAATCGCCGAGCACGGCGGTCTCCTGTCCGAATTTCCGCCGGGCACCCCACCCAAGGAAAAGAACTTTCCTCGCCGCAACCGCCTGATCAGCGGACTCGCGCGCGGCGTTCTGGTCGTGGAGGCCGCGTTGTCTTCGGGCTCGTTGATCACCGCGCGCTATGCGGGCGAACAGGGGCGCGAGGTCTTCGCCATTCCGGGGTCGATTCATTCGCCGCTGTCCAAGGGCTGCCACAAGCTGATCCGCGACGGGGCCAAGCTGGTCGAAAAAGCGGAGGACATCCTCGAGGAACTGGGCATGGCAGGGGGCGCCGCAAGCACTGCGACGCGCGACGTGACCCCGGCCATCGCCGGCGAGGGCGCGCTCCTCGACGCGCTGGGCGGCGATTGCGCCGACGTGGATACGCTGGCCTCGCGCACGGCGATGGCCCCGGACCTCGTCGTGGCCGCGCTCACCAACCTCGAGCTGGCAGGGCGGGTTGCGGCACTGCCGGGCGGGCTGTGGCAGCGCCTGCATCGCGGATGAACATGTCGTTCCCTCGCGTGCGCGAGCGCGCGCCTCGTGCACGCGCGCGCGTTGGGCCGCCCCAAAAACAGGTTTTCTTGCCGCCGTCATCCCGACCCGGTTAGTATCGGCGTCCCTTTGCCCCGGCTTCCCCGGTCGCCTGCGACCCTTCGCCAATCCAAAGAACCCTTGTCCAAGACGCTCATCATTGCCGAAAAGCCCTCCGTCGCCTCCGACATTACGAAGGCGCTGGGCGGCTTCACGAAGCACGACGACTACTTCGAGAGCGACAAGCACGTCGTGTCGTCGGCCGTGGGGCACCTGCTCGAGATCGGCATGCCGGAGGAGGAGGAGGTCAAGCGCGGCAAATGGACGTTCGCGCACCTGCCGGCGCTTCCGTCCAAGTTCGCGCTGAAGCCCATCGAGAAGAACGAGGGCCGCCTCAAGACACTGCTGAAGCTGATGAAGCGCAAGGATGTCACAGCGCTCATCAACGCGTGCGACGCCGGACGCGAAGGCGAGCTGATCTTCCGCAACATCGTCCAGTACGCGAAATCCGCCAAGCCCATCAAGCGCCTCTGGCTGCAGTCGATGACAGCGGCGGCGATCAAGGACGGTTTCGGACAACTGCGCAGCGACGAGACGATGCTGCCGTTGGCCGATGCAGCGGTCTGCCGCTCCGAGTCCGACTGGCTCGTCGGCATCAACGGCACGCGGGCGATGACCGCGTTCAATTCCAAGTCGGGCGGGTTCCAGCTGACCACCGTCGGTCGCGTGCAGACACCGACGCTGGCCATCCTGGTCGAGCGGGAAGAGAAGATCCGCGTATTCCGGCCGCGCAATTACTGGGAGCTGCAGGGCACGTTCCGCGCGGCGGGCGGCGAATACACGGGCCGCTGGTTCGACGAGAAATGGAAGAAGACCGACGACGACCCGGACGCCCGCGCGGAGCGTTTGTGGGAGGAGGCTCCGGCACGCGCCATTGCCGAACGCACGGCCGGCAAGCCGGGGGTGGTCACCGAGGAGTCGAAGCCATCGACGCAGGGCGCGCCGCTGCTCTACGACCTGACCAGCCTGCAGCGCGAAGCCAACGGCCGTTTCGGCTTTTCCGCCCGCACGACGCTGTCGCTCGCCCAGGCGCTGTACGAGAAGCACAAGGTTCTGACGTATCCGCGTACCGACGCGCGTGCGCTGCCGGAGGACTACATCGGCACGGTGAAGGCCACGATGGAGGTGCTGGGCGAGACCAACGCCTTCGGCGGCTTCGCGCGCGAGATCCTGAAGCAGAAGTGGGTCCGGCCCAACAAGCGCATCTTCGACAACTCGAAGATCTCCGACCACTTCGCGATCATTCCCACGCTCGCGCGGCCGAAGAGCCTGAACGAGATCGAGGGGAAGCTCTACGACCTCGTCGTGCGCCGCTTCCTCGCTGTCTTCTATCCGCCGGCGGAATTCACGCTCACCACGCGTATCACGCGCGTGGAGAAGGAGCCGTTCAAGACCGAGGGCAAGGTGCTGGTGTCGCCGGGCTGGCTCGCCGTCTACGGCAAGGAAGCGCAAGGGGATGAGGCCACGCTCGCGCAGGTCAAGCCCGGCGAAGTCGTCGCGACGGAGAAGGTCGACGTCGTCGCGCTCGTCACGCGCCCGCCGCCGCGGCTGAACGAAGCGACGCTGCTCTCCGCCATGGAAGGCGCGGGCAAGCTGATCGAGGACGACGAGCTGCGCGAAGCGATGCGCGAGAAGGGCCTGGGCACGCCGGCCACGCGCGCGTCGATCATCGAGGGCCTGATCGCCGAGCGCTACATCTACCGCGAAGGCAAGGAGCTCGTCCCGACCGCGAAGGCGTTCTCGCTGATGACGCTGCTGCACGGACTGGGCATACCGGAACTGTTCTCGCCCGAACTCACCGCCGAGTGGGAGTTCAAGCTGGCGCAGATGGAGCACGGCAAGCTCGGCCGCGACGAGTTCATGCGCGAGATCGTCGCGATGACCGAGCGCATCGTCGGCCAGGCCAAGGGCTACGAGAGCGACACGATCCCGGGCGATTTCGCGACGCTTACCAACCGTTGCCCGAAATGCGGCACCGGCGAAGTGCACGAGAAGTACAAGAAGTTCCAGTGCATGAACCCCGCCTGCGACTTCGCGTTCTGGAAGATCCTGGGCGGGCGCCAGCTGGAGCCGCACGAGGCCGACGCGCTGATCAAGGACCGCGAGATCGGCCCGCTCGAGGGATTCCGCAGCAAGATGGGCCGGCCGTTCTCGGCCAAGCTGAAACTGACGGACACCAATGAAGTCACGTTCGACTTCGGCAACGACCTGGGCACCGAGGATGGCGAGGTGCCCGACTTCTCGGCGCAGACGCCGCTGGGCGCCTGCCCCAAGTGCGCGTCGCGCGTGTTCGAGCTGCCCAATGCCTACGTGTGCGAAAAGGCCGTCGGCCCGGAGAAGACCTGCGACTTCCGTTCCGGCCGGATGATCCTGCAGCGCCCGATCGAGCGTGCGCAGATGGAAAAGCTGCTGGCGACGAAGAAGACCGACCTGCTGCAGTTCGTGTCGTCGCGCACGCGGCGGCCGTTCCAGGCGTTCCTGGTGGTGCAGAAGGACGGCAAGGTCGGCTTCGAATTCGAAGCCAAGGACCCGACCAAGGCGCGCGCGCGGGGAGGCCGCCCGTCCACCGCATTGAAAGTCCTGGGCGCGCACCCCAAGACCAAGGCACCAGTCGAATTGCACAGCGGAAAGTACGGTCCCTACGTCAAGCACGGTGCCGTCAACGCGACGCTGCCCGACAGCGACAAGGCCGAGACGTTGACGCTCGAGGAGGCGCTGGAAATTCTCGCCGCCAAGACGGGCAAGCCGACTGGCGGGAAAACGAAGCGCGCCGCCAAGACGCCGGTGAAGAAGGCGGCGAAGACGGCGGCGGCAGATGCGCCGTCCGCCAAGCCCGCAATCAAGAAACCTGCGGCAAAGAAGTCTGCTGCGAAAAAAACAGCCGCCAAGAAACCGGCGGCAAAGAAGACCTAGCCGAACTTGATTCCCTGCGCCAACGGGAGCTCGCGGCTCCAGTTGATCGTGTTGGTCTGCCGGCGCATGTAGGCCTGCCACGCGTCGGAGCCGGATTCGCGGCCTCCGCCGGTTTCCTTCTCGCCGCCGAACGCGCCGCCGATTTCCGCGCCCGACGTGCCGATGTTGACGTTGGCGATGCCGCAATCGCTGCCGCTGGCGGACAAGAATGCCTCCGCAGTTCTCATGTTGAGCGTGAACACCGCGCTCGACAATCCCTGCGGCACGCCGTTGTTGAGCGCGATCGCCTCGTCCACGGTCCTGAAGGTCATCACGTACAGGATCGGCGCGAAGGTTTCGCGCTGGACGCACGGCCACTCGTTGCGCGCGTGCGCGACGATTGCCGGCTCGACCCAGTGACCCGGGCCGGGCAGAACGCTGCCGCCGCAAATCAGCGTGCCACCCGATTTCGTCGCTTCGGCGATCGCCTCGACGTAGTTGGCGACCGCCGCGGCATCGATCAGCGGCCCCATCAACGTCGAAGCTTGCAGCGGATCGCCGATGCGTACCTGCGCGTAGGCGGTCTTCAAGCGTGCCAGCAACTGCTCGACGCGGGATTCGTGCACGATCAGCCGGCGCGTCGTCGTGCAGCGTTGTCCCGCCGTGCCCACCGCGCCGAACACGACGCCGGGAACGACCAGGTCGAGGTCCGCGTCTTCTGCGACGATTATCGCGTTGTTGCCGGCGCATTCGAGCAGCGACTTGCCGAAGCGCGCGGCCACCGTCGTCGCGATGTCGCGGCCGACGGCGGACGAACCGGTGAACGAGACCAGCGCAATGCGCGAGTCCGCGACGAGCGTGCGCGTACCCGCATTGTCGGCGATGGCCAGCGTGAAGATCGGCGGCAGCGACAGTTCCGCCATCACGCGATTGGCCAGCGACTGCACGGCGAGCGCCGTCAGCGGCGTCTTGGGCGATGGCTTCCAGATGGTGGCGTTGCCGCAGATCGCGGCGAGCATCGCGTTCCAGGCCCAGACGGCCACCGGAAAGTTGAACGCCGAGATCACGCCGACGACGCCCAGCGGATGCCACTGCTCGTACATCCGGTGCGCCGCGCGCTCGGAATGCATCGTCTTGCCGTAGAGCATCCGCGACTGGCCAACGGCGAAGTCGGCGATGTCGATCATCTCCTGCATCTCGCCGTCGCCCTCCGCCTTGATCTTGCCGTTCTCGAGCGACACCAACGTTCCCAGCGCATCCTTGTGCTCGCGCAGCAGGTTGCCGAAGCGGCGCACCGCTTCGCCGCGGCGCGGCGCCGGCACGTCGCGCCATGCGTGCGCGGCCGTCGCTGCCGTGGCGATCACCGCAGTCAGGTCCTCCGCGCTGGCAAGACTTACGCGCGCCAGCGGCTGTTCGTTGGCGGGATTGGTCGAGACGACTTTCGCGCCGCCACCTCGCCAGTGGCTGGGTCCCAGGCACGCGCCCGGATTGTCGGCGCCGATGCCGAAACGTTCGAACAATTCGCGCTGCTGGTTCTGGTCCATGGGATCATTCCATATTTGAGTAGCGCGTAGTTTACCGATTCGGCGCGCAGATGACCGATTCGTCGCGCCCGCAGGGTTCAGGCAGGCGCGGCGATTTGCACAACGATCATCACCATGGAAGGAAAGCCGGAAATGTCCACGCAACGTTCGCTGCATCGGCTGCTCCTCTGGCTTGTTGCCTGCGTGCTTGCGCCTGTTGCGCTTCCCGCGACGGCGCAGACCCCGACGTATCCGGACCGGACGATCAAGATCGTCGTTCCGTATGCGGCCGGCGGCGCCGTCGACATCGTCGCGCGCATCGTCGGCCAGGCGCTCGCCGAGCAGCTGAAGCAGCCCGTCATCGTCGACAATCGGCCCGGCGCGAGCGCCAACATCGGCATGGAACTGGTGGCAAAGAGCGCGCCCGACGGTTACACGCTGCTGATGGCTTCCAACGGTCTCACGACCAACATGGCGCTGTTCCCCACGCTTTCCTTCGACGGGCGCAGGGATTTCGCGCCGGTCGCGCGCATCGGTTACGCGCCGCTGGTGATCGTCGTCCCGGCCGCATCGCCGGCCAAATCGCTGAAGGACTTGATCGCGATGGCCAACGCCAAGCCGGGCGACTTGAGCTATGGCACCGCCGGCAACGGCAGTTCCGGACATCTCGCCGGGGAGATGCTGAAATCGTCCGCCGGGATCGACGTGCTGCACGTCCCATACAAGGGCGGCGCGCCGGCCATCACGGACCTGCTGGGCGAGCGCTTGTCCTTCATGCCGATCAATCCGCTGGAGGTGATGCCCCATGTCCAGGCGGGGAAGCTGCGCGTGCTCGCGGTCGGTAGCGACAAGCGATTCCTGCTGCTGCCCGACGTGCCGACGGCGATCGAGTCCGGGGTACCCGGCTTCGAAGCAAGCGTGTGGTGGGGACTGGTCGCCCCGGCCAGGACGCCTCCCGACATCGTGGCAAAGCTGAACGCGGAAGCCAACAAGGCATTGCACGACCCTGCGATCGCCAAGAAGCTGGCCGACCTCGGTGTCGTGACGACGCCGGGGACCTCCGCTGATTTCGCCAACTTCATCGCCAAGCAGACCGAGGTCTGGTCGGCGGTCATCAAGAAGGCGGGCATCCGGCCGGACTGAGCTCCGTTCGGCGACATCGGCCCGCTACGACGCCATGGCTTGCGCGATCAGCTCGTATGAGCGGTGCCTTGCAGCCGGATCGTGGGTCCAGGTATTGATGACGATTTCATCGAGGCCCAATGTCAAAGCGAGCTCTTTGAGCTTCGCCGCCACCTGGTCGGCATTGCCGACGATGGCTCGCTCCCGGAGACGCTGGATGATCGCCCGCTCCGCCTCGGAATACGGATGCGCCGCCGCGGCCTCCGGCGACACGAGCGGCGTCCGCAGCCCCTTCTCGAAACCCACGCGCCAGTGTTCTCGCGTCATCATGAGGCATCTCGCCTCGGCCTCGGTGTCGGCCGCTAGCGCCCAGACGCAGATGGTCGCCAATGGTCCATCGTGCAACGCGCTGGGGCGGAAGTTGCGCCGGTAAAGCGAAAGTGCTTCCTCGGTCCCGCGCCCGTCGGTGAAGAAATACGCGTACGCATACGGGAGTCCGAAGTGTGCCGCGAGCTGCGCGCCGTAATCGGAACTGCCGAGGATCCAGATCTCTGGCGTCGTGGGTCCCTGGGGATGCGCGCGAATCTCGCGGAACGGGTGTCCCGGGGGTAACGGCTCCCCGCGCAGCCAGCAGCCCAATTCCAGCACCTGGTTAGGGAAATTCTCCGCGGCATTGGCGTCGGGATTGAGCGCCATCGCCGTCATGCGGTCGGAGCCGGGTGCGCGGCCAACCCCGAGGTCGATGCGCCCCGGCGCGATCGCTTCCAGCACGCGGAACTGCTCGGCGACCTTGAGCGTCGAGTAGTGCGGGAGCATGACGCCGGCGCTGCCGATACGGATGCGTTGCGTTGTCGCCGCGATGGCGGCCATCAGCACCTCCGGCGCCGTGCCGACGATGCTCGCGCTGTTGTGGTGCTCCGAGACCCAGTAGCGATGGTAGCCGAGCGCGTCGCAGTGCCTTGCGAGCGCGAGAGACTCGCGGATGGCGTGATCCTGGGTCTTGTTCCCCGAAGCGGGGGACTGGTCGAGGACGGAGAGTTTCAAGCGGTTCGCCATGACCGGCATCGACACCCATCATCGCACATCGACACTTACCTGCTGTAGGGTCTGAAAACAGTTGGATTAGTCGCCCTGACCTGCGAGCAAATCGACCCATCAAACGCGACTAGCGATAGCCGGGTTCCGTCGCATTGTGAATAATCCAGATGAGATTGCCACCGGTGACGTTGCCCACCGACCCGCCCGCAAAGATCAGTCTGCCCTGGTTCTTGTATACGAGCTCGTGGCGATAACGGTCG
>Ga0315270_10002185_pt1 | contig 10346 bp, 6 predicted proteins | sample C1_bottom_MG_FD_204932 | JGI IMG/M metagenome (GOLD analysis project Ga0315270, IMG submission 204932) | Sediment microbial communities from Yellowstone Lake, YNP, Wyoming, USA - C1_bottom | ecosystem: Environmental > Aquatic > Freshwater > Lake > Sediment | place: USA: Wyoming | collected... | reverse complement strand
TCTACTGGGTCGAGGCAAGCGTAGCAAAGGTCGCGAGCCAGTGTTCGCCCATGTAGTCGCCTCCCGCCAATCCCCGCATGCCGGCCGCGATGTGGATGGCGGCAGCGTCGCGCAGGATCGCCGCGCACGGGTCGGAATCTGCGAGTGCCGAGGCGATGCCGCGCAGGCACCAGGCGCGCGAGAAATTCAGGCCATCGAGATGCACGATGAAGGGATCGGTCCGATCGGTGACTTCTGCAGGTATGAACAGTGTGGCCGGTTCCCGCGCGGCCAAACCTGGCAGGAATCCGTCGAGCCACACGGCAAACGCGGGCGGCGGCAACACGCGTCGCATTAGATCTGCTTCGATCAGCACGGGCGACAGGAAATCGGCGCCCGATGGCTCCCACGCGGCCGGCGCATTGCGATCGGCGCCGAACCACGCGTGCGCCCGCTCGATGCACAGCGCCTCCAGCGAAGCCAGGCCCGCGGCTCGCGCATGATCGAGCGCGAACTGGAGGCCAAATGCGCTGTTTGAATGCACGCCGGCGCGCAACGGATGGTGTTGCCTCGGCAGATAGTCGAGGTAGCGCTGGACGAACGCGTCCGCGAGCGGCCCGAGCGTCGCCGCCCACCGGCGCGATCCGGTATCGCCGCCGCGACGAAGCTCCGTCGCGAGTTCCAGCAGCCACGCCCAGCCGTAGGTGCGTTCGAAGCCGCGCGATTCGGCGCGCGCGAGGTACGCGCATTCCGCCGCAACGTTGGCCGGCGTGACGTGTGCGTCGAACAGGGCGTCGATGGCCCCACGCTGCGGCAGGCCGGGATGGAGTCTTCGCACGCGCGCCAGAAGCCAGTGCATATGCACGCACGAATGCCAGTCGAAGCTGCCGTAGAACGCCGGATGCAGGTCGCGCGGTCGCCGCACGTCGTCGGCCGCGCCCACGACGTGGTCGAGCTTGTTTGGAAATTCGCGGACGACATTGGCCAGCGCGATGTCGGCGAAGGATGCCGCGCGTTCCGGCGTTAGGGTCAGTCTCATGTTACTCAACTCGGACATGGTGTCGGCGTCATGCAGTACGGGGCGACTCCATTGTCATGGGCGCCCGCGTGCGCGGCAAGCGCCACGCCAAAAGCAAAGGGCCGCGTGAGGCGGCCCTTTGCGCTGGAGCAAGAAGCTTACGCCGCTTCGCGGCTGGCCCGACACGCGGGCGGTCTTTCATCTCGGCGCACTTGCGCCGAGACGATCGGCGCCATCGTTTCAGGCCGCCTCTCGGCTGGCCTTCTTCCGCTCGTGTTCCTTCAGATGGCGCTTGCGGATGCGGATCGACTGCGGCGTCACTTCCACCAGCTCGTCGTCGGCGATGAACTCGACCGCATATTCCAGATTCAGCTGGATCGGCGGCACGAGGCGCACCGCTTCGTCGGTGCCGGACGCGCGCACGTTGGTCAGCTGCTTGCCCTTGATCGGGTTGACGACGAGGTCGTTGTCGCGGCTGTGGATGCCGATGACCATCCCCTCGTACAGTGCTTCGCCCGGCGACACGAACATCCGGCCGCGATCCTGCAGCTTCCACAGCGCGTAGGCGACTGCGGGGCCGTCCTCGGCCGAGATCAGCACACCGTTGCGGCGCTCGGGAATTTCGCCCTTGAGCGGCGCGTAGCTGTCGAACACGTGGCTCATGAGTCCGGTGCCGCGCGTCAGGTTCATGAACTCGCCCTGGAAGCCGATCAGGCCCCGCGCGGTGATCCGGTAGTCGAGGCGCGTGCGGCCCTGGCTGTCGGATTCCATGTTGACCAGGTCGCCGCGGCGCGTGCCCAGCGCTTCCATCACGGCGCCCTGATGCGTCTCTTCCACGTCGACCGACAAAGCCTCAAAAGGCTCGCAGGTGACGCCGTCGATGTCGCGCAGCACGACGCGCGGCCGCGACACCGCCAGCTCGAAGCCTTCGCGGCGCATGTTCTCGATCAGGATCGTCAGGTGCAGCTCGCCGCGCCCCGAGACCAGGAACGCGTCGGTGTCCCCCGTTTCCTCGACGCGCAGCGCCATGTTGGTCAGCATTTCCTTGGCGAGGCGGTCGCGCAGGTTGCGGGACGTGACGTACTTTCCTTCGCGGCCGGCGAGCGGCGACGTGTTGACCTGGAAGTACATCGACAGCGTAGGCTCGTCGATCATGATCGGCGGCAGCGCTTCCGGCACGTCGACCGACGCCAGCGTCGTGCCGATCGACAGTTCCTCGACGCCCGTCACCAGCACGATGTCGCCGACTTCCGCCGTTTCTATGGGAACGCGCTCCATTCCCTGGAACGAGAACAACTGGCCGATCTTCGCCTTCTTCGGCACTTCGCCTTCGGCCAGCGGCCCGTTCAGCACGGCGACTTCCTGCCCCGGCGCGATGCGCCCACGGCGGATGCGGCCAATGCCGAGCCTGCCAACGTAGCTCGAGTAATCGAGCGCGGAAATCTGCAGCTGGAACGGTCCGTCGGAATCGCCGACCGGCGCGGGGACGAATCTGATCACCGTCTCGAACAGCGCGCGCATGTCGGTGCCCTCGGGCGCCTTGCCCGCCTTGGCGACTTCGACATCCAGCGTCGCCCAGCCGTTCAGCGCGGACGCATACACCACCGGAAAGTCGAGCTGCTCTTCGGTCGCGCCCAGCTTGTCGAACAGGTCGAACGTCTGGTTGACGACCCACTCCGGCCGCGCGCCGGGCCGGTCGACCTTGTTCACGACGACGATCGGCTGCAGGCCTTGCTGCAGCGCCTTCATCGTCACGAAGCGCGTCTGCGGCATCGGACCTTCCACGGCGTCGACCAGCAGCAGCACGCCGTTGACCATGCCCAGGATGCGTTCCACTTCGCCGCCGAAATCGGCGTGGCCCGGCGTGTCGACGATGTTGATGCGGGTGTCGCCGAAGCGGATCGAGCAGTTCTTGGCCAGGATCGTGATGCCGCGCTCGCGCTCGAGTTCGTTGCTGTCCATCATGCGTTCGCCGACGTGCTGGTGCTTGGCGAACGTTCCCGCCTGCACGAGCATCTTGTCGACGAGCGTCGTCTTGCCATGATCGACGTGGGCGATGATGGCGATGTTGCGCAGGTCCTGGCGCGGCGTGGTCATGGGGCTCGTTCCGTTCTCTCTAGTGTGAAGCGCCGGATGCAGGCCAGGTTCGCAGGATAGGGGTAGTTATCGGGCGAATCGATGCGGCACCGCAGCAAAAACAGTCGATTATACAGTGCAATACGCGCTCCATGCCACAATTATTTTGAATAATCCGCGACTTAGGCTACAATGACGATTCGGGCGGCCGTTCCGGTCACCGCCCAACCCGAAGCGGGAATTTCACCGCCCACACAGGGGCAACCCTGAAGGGTTCGACTATCCCGCCTGACCCCAACGCAACGTCATTTGCGCTGCCTGGACCGGAAACCGCCAACGGCGGTAGGCCGCAACAGGAGCATCAATGAGCGACACGAGCTTTTCAGAGCTCGGTCTCAGCCCGGAAATATTGCGGGCGGTGACCGAAGCCGGCTACACCACACCCACACCCATCCAGGCCCAGGCCATCCCCGTCGTATTGGCGGGCCTCGACGTGATGGGCGGCGCGCAGACCGGCACCGGCAAGACCGCCGGCTTTGCGCTGCCGATCCTGCAGCGGCTGCAGCAATATGCCAACACCAGCCCCTCCCCTGCCCGCCACACCGTGCGCGCGCTGATCCTGGCGCCGACGCGGGAACTGGCGATCCAGGTCGAGGAAGCGATCAAGGAATACGGCAAGTACACGGGTCTGCGCTCCACATGCGTGTTCGGCGGCGTCGACATCAAGCAGCAGCTGGCCATCGTCCGCGCCGGCGTCGAGATTCTCGTCGCCACGCCGGGCCGCCTGCTGGACCATATCGAGCACAAAAGCGTCAACCTGGGCCAGGTCGAGATCTTCGTGCTGGACGAGGCCGACCGCATGCTGGACATGGGCTTCATCCCGGACATCAAGCGGATCATGGCGCTGTTGCCGGCTACCTCCAAGCGGCAGAATCTGCTGTGGTCGGCCACGTTCAGCAATGAAATCAAGCGCCTTGCCGACCAGTTGCTCAATGAACCGCAATTGATCGAGGTCGCGCGCCGCAACGAAGCCGCGGACACCGTCACCCAGCGCGCCTACAAATGCCCGCAGGACGCCAAGCGCGCGCTGCTGACGCACATCGTCAAGTCGCGCAACGTCTGGCAGGTGCTCTGCTTCGTGCGCACCAAGCATGGCGCGTCGCGCCTCGCCCGGCAGCTCGAGAAGGACGGACTCGTCACCGAGTCGATTCACGGCGACAAGACGCAGCAGGCGCGCCTCGAGGCGCTGACCAAGTTCAAGGAAGGCAAGCTGCAGGTGCTGGTCGCCACCGACGTCGCCGCGCGCGGCCTCGACGTCGACGACCTGCCGCTCGTCGTCAACTACGAGCTGCCGCACACACCCGAGGACTACGTACACCGCATCGGCCGCACCGGCCGCGCAGGCGCGTCCGGCGAAGCCATCTCGTTCGTCGCGCCGGAGGAAGAGAAGTATCTGGCCGAGATCGAGCGGATGCTGAAGAAGAAAGTGGCGGTCGAGTCCGAGGCGGGCTTCGATCCGGCCGCCGCCGCGGAACGCACGCCGATGCGCGAACGCAGCGAGCGCGCACCGCGCACCGAACGCCGCCCGGCCGCGCGCAGCGAAAGGCCCCGTGTTGCCGCTGCCGCCGCTGCTTCCGCACCTGCGGAGCCGCGCGAACCTGCCGCCAGCGTTGCGCGCATCCGCGATCGCGGCGAAGGCCACAGCGACGACGGCCGCAGCGCGCGCGAACGCCAGCGGGACGAGATCTATGCCAACAATCCCGACCAGCCGGTGATCAGCCGGCCCGCGGACGCCGCGAACGGGAATTCGGCCCTGATGCAAGGGTCCGGCGCCCATCGCCACGGACCCGGCCGGTCGAAGCCGATCCCCGCGCTGCTGATGAAGAAGCGCGCCGCCGAACCCGAGAACGCGTAACGCTGATCGCGGCGGCAGGATTTGTCGCCGGGTCGCATCCCTGAAAGCCGGAACGTGACGACGAGCGCGAGTTCGATCGTCGCGCTCTGCCGCGCCGGCTTCGAGCCGGAATGCGCGCTGGACCTGGATGCGCTGGCCGAGACAGCGCAGGTACCGTGCGCGGCAAGCCCTCAGATTCTGCCCGGCGTCGTGATGCTGCCGCTCGCGCGGCCGCTCGCGCCGGCGCGCATGACGCAGGCGATCGCAAGCCGCCCGCCCATCTTTGCGCGTGAAATTTCCCTGGGTACTGCGCCGATACCGCTAGGCGAACGCGACCGCATCACGCCGGTCGTGGCAGCGGCACGTGCGCTGGGCGCGCAGTGCGGCACGCTGTGGCTCGAATATCCGGACACCAACGACGGCAAGCACCTGTCGGCGATGTGCCGTCGCCTCGAGCCGCTGTTGCGCAACGCACTGCAGTCGGCGCACGTGCTGACCGCCAACGAAAACCTGCGGATGCCACGGCTTCACGTCGTCTTCACGTCGAAGCAGGAAGCGTGCGTCACTACCAGCGCGTCCGGCTGGAACTCCGTGTGGCCGATGGGCATACCGCGCCTCAAGATGCCGCGGGACGTGCCCTCGCGGTCGACACTGAAACTGGCTGAGGCTTTCGGGACGTTTCTTACTGACGACGAGCAGCTGCGGCTACTGCGGCCCGGCCTGCGCGCGGTGGACCTCGGCGCGGCGCCTGGCGGCTGGACGTGGCAGCTCGCGCATCGCGGAATACGCGTGACGGCCGTCGACAATGGGCCGATGAAGGGCAGCGTCGCCGACGATTCGCTGGTCACGCATCTGCGCGAGGATGGACTGACGTGGCGCCCCGGGCGGCCGGTCGACTGGCTGGTGTGCGACATCGTGCTGCAGCCGATCCGCATCGCCGACCTGGTTGCGCGCTGGATCGCCGACGGCGACGCGCGCCGCGCGATCTTCAACCTGAAGCTGCCGATGAAAAAACGCTACGACGAAGTGCAGCGGTGCGCCGTGCGCATGCGGGAAATCACCAACCGTGCCCACGTGAACGCGAAGCTCACGCTGAAGCAGCTCTATCACGACCGCGAGGAAGTGACCGGGTACCTGGCGCGCCAGGACTAGGCGCCGAGCCGGTCGTACTGCTCCTTCAGCTTCTGCAACGTCGCGGCGAAGCCCGCGAGCCGCGCCCGCTCCTGCTCCACGACCGCGGCCGGCGCCCGCGCGACGAAGCTCTCGTTGCCGAGCTTGACGTTGGCCTTGACGATTTCCCCCTCGATGCGCGCGACTTCCTTGCCGATCCGTTCGCGCTCGGCGACGGGGTCGACTTCGATGTGCAGCATCAGCCGGTACTCGCCAACCACCTGGACCGGCGCGTCGGAAGCCGGTAATTCGGGAACGATCTTCACGTCCGACAGCCGCAGCAGCGGCATCAGGTACGGCCCGAACTCGGCCAGCTGCGCGGAGTCGCCGGTCGCGATCAGCGGCACCTTCTGTCCCGGCGACAGGTTCATCTCGCCGCGCAGCGTCCGGCACGCGTTGACCATGTCTTTCAGCAGCGCCATCTTCGCGGTTGCCGCGGCATCGATCCGGCCGGGGTCGGGCCTGGGGAACGGCTGCAGCGAAACCGTCTCGCCCGATTTGCCCGCGAGCGGCGCCACAGACTGCCACAGCTCCTCGGTGATGAACGGGATGAACGGGTGCGCAAGGCGCAGCATCACCTCGAGCACGCGCACCAGCGTCCGCCGGGTGCCGCGCTGGGTTGCGTCGTCGCCGTTCGCGAGCTGGGTCTTGGTCAGCTCGACATACCAGTCGCAATATTCGTCCCACACGAGCTCGTAGACGGCCTTGGCCGCGAGGTCGAAGCGATAGGCGTCGAGCTGCTCGGCAATTTCGGCTTCCGCCTGCTGCAGCCGCGAGATCATCCAGCGATCCACGAAACTCAGCGTGCAGGGCTGTGTGTCGTCGAGGCCGACATCCTTGCCGTCGACGTTCATCAGCACGAAGCGCGTGGCATTCCACAGCTTGTTGCAGAAGTTGCGGTAGCCCTCGCACCGGTCCATGTCGAAGTTCAGCGTGCGGTTGAACGTCGCGAGCGAGGCGAAAGTGAAGCGCAGCGCGTCGGCGCCGACCGCCGGAATGCCGTCCGGGAACTGCTTCCGCGTGCGCGCGGCGATCGACTCGGCCTGCCGCGGGTCCATCATGTTGGACGTGCGCTTGGTGACGAGCGTCTCGAGGTCGACGCCGTCGATCAGGTCGATCGGATCGAGGACGTTGCCCTTGGACTTCGACACCTTCTGCCCGTGCTCGTCGCGGACCAGCGCGTTGATGTAGACGTCGCGGAACGGGATGCGGCCGGTGAAGTAGGTCGTCATCATGATCATCCGCGCGACCCAGAAGAAGATGATGTCGAAGCCGGTGACCATCACCGACGACGGCAGGAATGCGCGCAGCTCCGGCGTGTCCTCGGGCCAGCCAAGCGTGGAATGGCACCACAGCGCCGACGAGAACCACGTGTCGAGAACGTCCTCGTCCTGCGTCAGCGGTCCGGGATCGCGGCCCACCTTCGCTGCCGCCTTCGCGCGCGCTTCGGACTCGCTTCCCGCGACGTAAGCGGTACCCGCTGCGTCATACCACGCGGGAATGCGGTGGCCCCACCACAGCTGGCGGGAAATGCACCAATCCTGGATGTTGTTGATCCAGTGGTGGTACGTCGACAGCCATTCGCCCGGTACGAACTGGACTTTTTCCGGCGCGCCGCCCCCCGGTGGAGCCATGCCGTCACCCACTGCGGCGAGACAGAGGTCCTGGATCGTCTTGCCCGGGAAGTAAGGGTGCGTGGCTGGCGCGGGCGTGGTCATCGCGACGAACCATTGGTCGGTCAGCATCGGCTCGACGACTTCGCCGCTGCGGCCGCAGCGCGGCACGACCATCTTGTGCGGCTTTTCCGACACCAGCAGCCCCGCCGCGGTCAGGTCGGCCAGAACGGCCTTGCGCGCGGCGTAGCGGTCGAGTCCGCGATATTTTTCCGGCGCATTGTCGTTGACCTTCGCCTCGAGCGTGAAGATGGTGATGGGCTGAAGCTTGTGGCGCTGCCCGATCTGCCAGTCGTTGAAGTCGTGCGCCGGCGTGATCTTGACGCAACCGGTGCCGAACTCGCGATCGACGTAGTCGTCCGCAATGACGGGGATGGTACGCCCGGTCAGCGGCAGCACCACCTGCCTGCCTACGAATGCCGCATACCGCGGGTCGTCGGGATTCACGGCTACCGCGACGTCGCCCAGCATCGTCTCGGGTCGCGTGGTGGCCACGACCAGCGATTCCGCGGCCTTGCCGTCAGCACCAGCGAGCGGATAGCGGATCTCCCACAGCTTGCCCTGCACTTCCTCGCTTTCCACTTCGAGATCGGACACTGCGGTGCCGAGCTTCGGATCCCAGTGCACGAGGCGCTTGCCGCGATAGATGAGCCCGTCGTCGTACAGCCGGACGAACGTCTTCCTGACCGCGGCGGAGAGTCCCTCGTCCATCGTGAAGCGCTCGCGCGTCCAGTCGGCCGAAGCGCCCATGCGCCGCATCTGGCGCGTGATCGTGGACCCGGACTCTTCCTTCCAGGCCCACACGCGTTCGATGAATTTCTCCCGGCCGATGTCGTGGCGGGACTTGCCTTCCGCCTTCATCTGCTGCTCGACGATGATCTGCGTAGCGATGCCGGCGTGATCGGTGCCGACCTGCCACAGCGTGTTGTCGCCGCGCATCCGGTGGTAGCGGACCATGAGGTCCATCAACGTCTGCTGGAACGCATGGCCCATGTGCAGCGAGCCCGTCACGTTGGGCGGCGGCAGCTGGATGCAGAACGCCGGCGCGTCCGCGTTGCCCGACGCCTTGAAGTATCCGCGCGACTCCCACAGCGGGTACCACTTGGACTCTATCGCGCGGGGTTCGAAGCTTTTGGCAAGTTCCATGGGCGGTGTGAAAAATGAATTCGGAATGGGTTCGTGCGCGCAGCGCAAGACGCGCGTGCGCGTGCAACTGACCTGAAATTATAGCGGAACGAAGGTGCAGGACCGCGAGCGCGGCGCAGGCGCGCTATTCGACGCGTGACGCGCCCGTCATCCGGTAGAGGATGCCCGTCGCATCGTCCTTCACCACCGAGAACTTGCCGCCGACCACGATTGGGTCGAATGTGTAGTTGACCGGCGACCTGGCTTCGATCTCGACGATCTCGTCCGGACCCGCCGGGAGGCAGAACTGGCAGTGGGGCGGTACGGCCGACAGCAGAAAACGCTTCTGCTTCTCGCCGATGTCGAGCGGGATCATGTAGCCCTGGACCTTCACGTCGGTGCGGTCGAGTCCCAGGATCTCCGTGGAAAAGGCTGCAATCATCTTGCCATCCTTCTTCACCGGTTCGACGTGCGAAAGCGTCTTCCATGAGACAACGCCGGCGCGTTCGGGCAGGAGTCCGGACGCGTAGTCCGCAGCGCTGGGCAACGCTTGCGCGGCGATGCCCGTGTTGAGCGCCGCGGCCGGCGCGGCAGCGAGCAGCGCGACGAATATGAAAACTGAGGTGGAGGCTGAGACTACGGCGATTCCGCGAACCATGGCGTCAACCCTCGGCAAGCGTGGCGGCGACGTCCAGGCGATAGGCTCGCCATGCCGGCCACAATGCGGCAATTATACCCGCGGCCAATGCCACGCCGACCACGGCCCATTCCTCCGGCATGAAGTGTCGCGCCGCCGACGACAGCGGCCCGGCCTGCGGCAGCCACCATCCCATCGCCGCCATGGCGACGTGGGCGATCGCCAATCCCAGCAGCGTTCCGGCCGCTGCCAGCAGCAGGCTCTCGCTCAGCAGGACCGTGGCCACCTGTCCGCGCGACGCGCCCAGCGCACGCATGATCGCGAGGTCGTAGCGGCGCTCGTCGAGCGTCTGCGCAAGCGCGACGAACAGCATCAGCGTCGACGCCGCGACCAGCAGCCAGGCAAACGCGCGGATCAATCCGACGCCGGCGCCGAACACGGTGAGAAGCCGCGCCGTTTCGAACGCGGGCGATGCGGCGACCAGCGCGGTCTCCTTGTCGATCGCGCGCGGCAGGCTCGCCGCAGCCAGTGGCGTCTTGTACTTGACGAGCGCAAGCGTGACCTCGCGGTGCGCGATCGCGTCGGCATCGTGGTCGTGCTCGTGGACCCTCCAGGCGCTCGCGAGCGACGTCAGGACGAGGCGGTCGAGCACGGTGCCGGTGGGCGCCAGCACGCCGGTCACCGTGTACCGCGCGTCGGCATGCTGTCCGCCACCCTCCGCGAGGCCGTGCGAACCGACGAACCGGTCGCCGACGCGCAGCCGCGACGTGCGCG
>Ga0315270_10002184_pt1 | contig 10350 bp, 10 predicted proteins | sample C1_bottom_MG_FD_204932 | JGI IMG/M metagenome (GOLD analysis project Ga0315270, IMG submission 204932) | Sediment microbial communities from Yellowstone Lake, YNP, Wyoming, USA - C1_bottom | ecosystem: Environmental > Aquatic > Freshwater > Lake > Sediment | place: USA: Wyoming | collected... | reverse complement strand
AATAGCTATTCTTATTTTAGCTTGGCATTTAAAGTAAATTTAAGAGCATAAAAATAAAACCTTAAACTCAGCTCTAAACTATAACGGGTCAAGATTAAAGATTATAATGTCAGAAAATATTGGAACGTTTTTTTCAAACTTTGTAAACTGACTAAGGCAGTTTTTTGTTACTGATTGAAATAAATAAAACATACAATTTATTAAACCTTTGCATTGACATAAAAATAGAATGAGCAAATAATTATTTTACTTTCCGATACAAATTGTTAAGCTAAAATGTAAAGCCCTATCAATAAAGGGTTTCAGAGGTTGCGTATTTATTTGGGCAACAACTGGGCAACAAAACCCGCTAAAACAAGTGCAAGTACAGCACAAAGAAAGGAAGAATTTACTTTATTCTTTTTTCAATCATATCTTTTATTCTACTAGCACTTTTATAATCTTCTTTTGCTAAGACATTTTTTAATAAGTCTTCTAATTCTTCAATAGAATAATCTGCTAGTGAGCCTTTAAATATACTGAAATTCTTGGGAGCATCTTGCAATACGGCATCATCAAACACAAAATCGTATATATAAATAGGGCAATCAAAACGTATGGCTAATGCAAGGGCATCGCTGGCCCGAACATCAATTTTTTTTTCTTCTTTATCTTTTGTGCTAAGCACAATCCAAGCATAAAAAATATTGTCAATAATATTGTGAATAATAATTTCTTTTAGAGTTCCTTCTAATTCTAAAATTGTAGTTTTAAAAACATCGTGTGTTAAGGGGCGGGGAAGTTGCATACGCTCCATGTGTATGGCAATGGCTTGGGCCTCAAATGCACCAATAATAATGGCTATCTTTTTTTTGGAAACCAACTCTTCTAAAATCAAGGCAAAATTACCTGGTGATGTTTCGCTGGTGTTTAAAGCAACAATTTGTATTTCCTTCTTTTCCATTTTTGTAATTTAAAGCAAAATAAATCTGCACAATTCATCTACATCGTTAAAGGGAGCTATCACTTGCCCATCGCACATTAATTTGTATACTCCGTTTTTTTCAACTTCTACCTCATACCCTTTCGCCACTTTTATTGTTGTTTCATTTATTTCAAATATTTCGATGGTGTAATATTGTAATGCTCCTATTAATATTTCTTTTGCTGTCATTATTTTATGCTATTAAATTTTTATGGATTATCCAACTACCATAACTAATGCATAAAGTTCCTGAAATTAAAATTAATGCTATCTGCAAGTATTTATTAACTATTATTTTTTTTGAAAAAGGAATGCTAAATAAACCTGCGGCAAACATCATACCCAATACTGAACCCAAGCCAAACAACAATAAATATATTAAACCATTAAATGTGGTTTTGCTTTGCGCCATTACAATTAAAATTAATGCTCCACTACCTGCAAGCCCATGTACAAGCCCAACGCCATAAGCTAGTTTGTGTGTGTGTACGTGTTTTTCATTTTCGCTAATATGTACATGCAAGTGTTGGCACTGGCTGCTTTCTTGATGCTGATGTGAATGATTGTGTACTGTAATTTTTTTTTCTTTTATAATTTTTGATAAACGAAATACACCCAAAATAATCAACATTAATCCAACAGCTGATTCAAAATATTGAAAAGTTTGGTCGCTAATATTTACTTTTAATAGCAACATAATTATGCCAATAAATACAATAGTACTTGTATGGCCAAATCCCCAAAATGCACCATCTTTTAAGGATAGTTTTATATTTTTTCGGTTACTAACAATATTACTCACTGCCAATATATGGTCGGTTTCAAAGGCGTGTGTAAAGCCAGCATACAAGGTTAAAAAAAATGGTATGGAAATCATAAGGCAACTGGTTTGTAAAATAAAACTCGATGATTTCCGGTATCAGCAACTATAATATTATCTTCAAAACTATTGATAGCAAATGGCCAGTACATTTCGTTTTCTACCGTGGTGCTAAAACTTAAGGAGCTTTCACCATTTACCGAAAAATTCGGCTGACCTATTAAGGTATTAGCATGTTCATTATTATCGGTTGGTATTTCATTCCATATTAATATTCTACTGTTGCCTGTATCTGCTACTGCAATGCCATTTTTATAAAAGCAACAATCGTAACACCAATTTAAAGTATTTGATTTTGGCTTTAAATAAAATTGATTTTGTCCATTGCTTTGTAAAGTAGGTTGACCGATAATTGTATCTGCATTTTTTGTAAAAGCATCTTTATGATTTTTCCATAACAGAACCCTATAATATTGTGTATCTGTAATGGCTAAATTTCCTTCCGTATTAATTTTTACCGAATATGGCCATACTGCATTATTACCATCATAATCTTTCTCATTCATGGTTTGCTGCCCAATAACTTTATCCGCAGCGGCATAATTTTCGGTTGGTATGTTTTCAAAAAACAACACTCTTCTATTGCCAGTGTCGGCTATCCATAATGATTTACCATTGCTCCATACGCCGTAGGGCCAATAAAGTGTTTGGGCTGTTGGGCTTTTGCCTATACCTCCAATATTAGGTTGATTACTTTCAAAATCTTTTTGCCCAATAACTACATCAGCAGCTTGTCCGTTTGTAGTGGGTATGTTATTCCATATTAAAACTCTATGGTTCCAAGCATCGGCTACAATTAGTATTTTACCATTTGTCCATAAGCCAGATGGATATTGCAAACTTGAGGCTGACACTGTATTTCCTGCATTTCGTTCGGTATTAGTATTTTCTAATTGACCAAGTACAACTGTAGCTTTTTGTGTTTTATTGTATTCAAAATTGTTCCAAATAAAAACCCTGTTTTGAGCTGTATCACTTACAGTCAATACATTTTTATCGAAAAAAACGCCTCTAGGTGCAAGTAAAGGATTATCGGCTTCGCCAATAAATTTACACACTTGCACAAAAGTGGTATTTAATTTTGGAGCGTTGCTATCCAAATTTTCCGAAGCAATATTTATACTTAGCTCTGTCATTATTTTTTTAAAAGTACTTTATATTTTGCATTAACAAATACGAGGTAATTGCTCACCTGGTAACATATTCACTACTCTTCTTCCTCCAATTTTACTTTGCAAAATCACTTGTCTTATGTGTTCGTTTGTAATGCTGCCAATAACTTTTGCATTTTTACAATTGTCATCTTCTGTTAATAATTGCATCACTTCATTTTGTATAGTAGCATCAATAATGGCAATAAAAACGCCTTCGTTGGCAACATACAATGGGTCTAAGCCCAGCATTTCGCAAGCGCCATTTACTTGTTCATTTAAAGGAATATTTTTTTCTTGAATATCAACACCCATGTTGCCATCTATGGCAATTTCGTTTAATACACTTGCTATTCCTCCTCTTGTGGCATCTCTTAAAAAATGAATTTTTTCTCCAAATGCATCTATTAATTTTTGAATAGTAAAATTTAAATTAGTGGTATCACTTTTAATGTCGGTTTCAAATTCCAGTCCTTGCCTTTTGCTCATTATAGCAATGCCATGGTTTGCAATATTGTTACTAACAATAATTGCATCGCCAGTTTTTATTTTGCTTAAACGTATATCAGCATTTGGATGTAGCACACCAATGCCCGAAGTGTTTATAAATATTTTATCGCCTTTCCCTTTTTCAACAACCTTGGTATCACCTGTAATAATTTGGACATTTGCTTTATCGCAACTTTGTTTTATGCTGTTTAAAATTGTCCATAAATCTTTCATTTTAAAACCTTCTTCAATTATAAACGAAAGTGATAAATATTTAGCCATTGCACCACACATTGCCAAATCGTTTACAGTTCCGTTTACTGCAAGTTCCCCTATATTGCCACCTGGAAAAAATATTGGCGATACAACATAGCTGTCGGTGCTAAATGCTAATTTTCCTTGTAATTCAAAAACTGCACCATCATGTTTTTCATTTAATAAATCGTTTTGCAAAACAGTAAACACACCACTATTTAACAGTCGATGCGTTAATACACCTCCACTTCCATGACCTAAATTAATAGTATCAAAATCGAACTTTGGCATGGGACAACTTAATTGCATATTTATGTTTTTATTTTTATTAAGTTAATTCCATTATACTACTAAAATGATAATAAGCAGCACAAGCACCTTCGCTACTTACCATTGGGGCACCTAATGGTTTTAGCGGTGTACATCCTTTCCCAAACTGAGGACATTGCATTGGTTTTTTTACGCCACGCAATATTTCACCAGCAATACATTCTTTGCTTTCTTCTACTTTATCAATGGTGATGTCAAATTTTTTGTTGGCATCAAACGCAGCATACACTTCATTTAGCTCGTAGCCACTTAAAGGGATTGTGCCTATGCCACGCCACTCTCTATCTACAATTGTAAAAACATTTTGCAATATTTTTTGTGCATCTACATTTCCTTCATCCGATACAAATCGGCCGTATTGATTTTCTAATTTATGTATTCCACTTTCCAATTGTTTTACCAACATAACAATGCCCTGTAAAATATCTACTGGTTCAAATCCTGTTATTACAATGGGCAATTTATTTTCTTCTACTAAAGGAAAATATTGATGAATTCCCATGATTGTACATACATGCCCTGCCGCTAAAAATCCTTGCACAATATTTGTTTCATCTTGCACTATGGCTTCAATTGCTGGGGGGACCAACACATGTGAAGTGAGAATGGAATAATTTGTAAGCCCTTCTCTTTGGGCATGCAGCACACTTAAAGCATTAGCTGGTGCAGTGGTTTCAAAGCCTACTGCAAAAAACACTACTTCTTTATTTGGATTTTCTTTTGCCAACTTTACTGCCTCTAATGGCGAATATAAAATACGAACATCGGCGCCGTTTGCTTTTGCTTCTAACAAACTTTTTTTACTCCCAGGCACACGAAGCATATCGCCATAGGAACATAAAATGGCACTTTTTTCTTCGGCTAAAAAAACTGCTTTATCAATTAAATGCAATGGCGTAACACAAACAGGGCAGCCGGGACCATGTACCATTTTAATATTTTCGGGAAGTAAAGATAGTAGTCCATTTTTCACTAAACTATGTGTTTGTCCTCCACAAATTTCCATTAATGTCCATGGCTTTGTAACAATTTTTTTTAGCTCTGCTAAATATTCATTTACCACATCTGCATCTCTATATTCGCTTAGGTATTTCATAAAATAATATTTAGTTTTTATCTACCTGTGTATGTTCAATAAGCTCATCTATTTCACCAATTTCTTTTAGATATTCAAATGTTTTAGCAGCTTCTTCTTCGTTTACTTTACTTATGGCCACGCCTACGTGTACTAATACATAATCTCCAACATCGGCTGTGGGCAACATTTCCAGCGATGCTTCTTTAATGATACCACCAAACGAAACCTTTGCCATTCGTACCAGTCCGTTGTGAATGGTTTCTATACTTAATATTTTACCAGGAATTGCTAAACACATATATTTTGTTTTAATTGTTATTTATTTTCTGAAGTACATATGCCAGTTGCCCAAAAGAAATATTTTCATCATTGGGAGATAATTTACTATGGAAATATAATTCATTTTTATTCAAATGTTTTTCTAACATATCTACCAACAACGTATTTTGAAATACGCCACCACTACATGCAATTTTTTTTATGTGCAAATTTGTTGCTGCAATTTCAATTATATGCACCAACGAAAAATGAAATTTTGCAGCAACAAATTCATTACTTTTCTTTCTTAAAATATCGTTAACAATGCCATTAAACAATGTGGCAGTAGGTATTCTACGCAAATGAGCACCACTTGTAAAATAACTTTCGGTCATAGTGTACTCATTTGTAATAAAATATTTTTCGGCAAGTGTTTGTACATACATTGCCGCTTCGCCTTCATGGCTTTGCTTATTGCATACATTAAGCAAACTTGCAACCGCATCAAATATTCGCCCCATAGAACTACATTCAATTTGGGTTTCGTTTTGCAACATTTTTTTATATAAAGTCCATTCTGTTTCTGTAAATTTTGGTTGCAATAACACATCGCTTCCTATTACATTATTGCAAATAGATAATGCAGATAAACGAGGTTCTTTTGCCATTTTATCAGCAAGTAATTGTGGAAAATAATCGAAGCAATATATTCTTTGCATCGCATTATTTTCATACAAAAAAAACTCTCCACCCCATAATTTCCCATCATCGCCAAAACCAGTGCCATCCCATATTACACCCAATATTGACTCATTACTTTTAAGTAAATTATTCTCGGCCAATACAGCAGCAAAATGTGCTTTATGATGTTGCACTTGCGTTGTATTAATATTATTTTTTTTTGCAAATGAATTTGCAAATACGGTAGAGAAATATTGTTGATGTTTATCCGTTATTATTTGTTTTGGCTTTAAGTTTAAAACAGCCGTTAAATGTGTTACTGTATTGGTATAATATTGTTGTGCTTCTACGGTATCTGTGGTGCCTAAATATTGACTAATATATATTTTGTTATTTGCTTGTACGGCAAAACTACTTTTCATTAAAGCCCCTGTGGCTAGGCAATTATGGTTTGTTGTATTTAAGTTAGATAAATAAGATGGCGCCATGCCTCTTGCTCTTCTAAAAATTATTTGTCGTTTGCTTTGCTTTGTAAATTGCACCACACTATCGTCTTGCGGTGTAAGTATTTCTCTATTATTAGTTACAATAAAATCGGCAATAAGCTGTAAAAATTGTAGGGCATCACCGTCTTTATAAATGATAGGACTGTTGCTGATATTTGCACTTGTTGCAATTAATGGTTTTTGAAATTGCTTTGCAATTATATACAACAACGCAGCATTTGGTAGCATTGCGCCTATTGTATTTAAGCTTGGCGAAATGTCATTTATTCGAAGAAAACTATTTTGTTTTGCATTTAATATTACTATAGGTGCAATGGTTGATGTTATACATTCTAATTCTTCTTTACTTAGGTTTGTATAATCTTGCAATTGATTTTCATTGGCAAACATTACTGCAAAAGGTTTTGTAGGCCTATGTTTCCGCTTACGCACCTCTTTTATTGCATTTTCATTTGTGGCATCGCACAATAATAAATAACCACCAATTCCTTTTACAGCTACAATTTTTCCATTTACCAATTGTGTATTTATTTCTTGTAGAATAGCGTCATTATTTTTCAAAATTTCTTTTCCATTAGTATCATACATCATCATTTGTATGGCACAATCTTTACAAGAATTTGTTTGCGAAAAATATCTTCTATCCAATGGATTATTATATTCATTTGTACAATTTGAACACATGTCAAAAATTGCCATTGTGGTATTTACTCTATCATAAGGCAATGATTTTACAATAGAATATCTTGGACCACATTGTGTACATGTAATAAATGGATAATGATACCTTCGGTTATTGGGGTCGTTTAATTCTTCTTTACATTCGCTACAAATAGCAAAATCAGGAGTAAGCAGTAAATCTGTTTGAAAATTATTTGTACTATTTATTATTTTAAAATCAACAAATTCTTCCCAATTAATTTCTGTTAGTTCATTACTTAATATTGTAGCTTGTTGCGGAGCATGGGCAATTATTTTTTCACAAAAAAGTTTAGCATCATTTTCAGTTGCGTTAAATTTAATATGCACCCCATCATTTGTATTACTTACACAACCCTTTACCGCATTCTCATTTGCCAATATATACACATACGGCCTGAAACCTACGCCTTGAACTATTCCTGTAATATGTAGGTGAAATGTTTTGATGTTATATTTTATTTAAGTTTTTTTTCTGCAACTTTGTTCAACAACCAATTGCACCATTCATCAATTCCTTCGCCATTGGTGCTAGATATAGTGATTACTTCTAAAGTTGGGTTTATATCTCTTGCATCATTTGTAACGGCTTCAACCGAAAATGGTACATACGGAAGCAAGTCAGCTTTGCTTACTACCATAAGCTCACTTGTTAAAAACATTCGTGGATATTTTTTTGGCTTATCATCGCCTTCGGTACTGGCAATAAGCGTTACACGGTAATCTTCGCCCAAATCAAATGCAGCAGGACAAACTAAATTGCCTACGTTTTCAATAAATAATAAATCTAAATTCTTGTAATCAAAATGGTCAAGGGCCTGCAAAATCATTTGCGCTTCAATATGGCACATGCCGCCTGTAACAATTTGTAGGCAATCAATTCCAGCTTCTCTAATTCGTATGGCATCTCTTTCTGTTTCGGGGTCGCCTACCAATACACCCATTTTAATTTTATCTTTTAATTGCTTTCCTGTTTCTTGCATCAAAGTAGTTTTACCACTCCCTGGCGATGAACATACATTTATTACTAAAATTTTATGTGGTGCCAATTTATCTTTGATTGCCTTTGCAACAAAATCATTTGCTTTTAATAAATTCAGCGATGTATTTTCACATTGTACACTGCCTACTGGGGCCTGGTTGCTTTTAGGTTGAGACATTATTTTATAATTTTTTTTAAACCATTTTATTTTCTAACATTAAGAAGTTAAATTTAATTAAGCTTTACTTAATGCTACTTAATGCCTGAGGTTGTATTTTAATTTTCAAATTCTACTTTGGTTATCAACATTTCTTCGCCTTGTATTACATTTTTACTTGGCTTGCTGCATTGCAAACAAATAAAGGTATAGTTTGTTACTTCACTATCTATTTTACAATCATCGCAATAAATTTTTATGGGTAGCACATCTACCTGTAAGCTAGCATTTTTATATTTTGGTTCATCCAATAATACGGCATCAAATGCACTCTGCATAAGTAATGGCTGAATATTGCTAAGTATACCAACTGTAAGATAGATGCATTTTATATCATCAATTTTATCGGGAAATTCGGCTTCTAGTGTTTTAAAGACATTTCTTACTAAGGATATTTCATGCATACTTTATAGAGTAGTGAACTGTAAATGTAGCTTCTATTTGCTACAAAGTTTCATCATTTCTTATACCTAGAAAATATTTTCTAATTTTCTAATTTCTAAATAGTGGTTTTAATTTCTTGCTTAATAGCTTGTAGTTTTTCCATATCGGCTTTTGCTCTATTGCATATTTCTTCATCATGGCTAAGCACTAAAATTTCATTAAGTTTTTGCATCATATCGTCAAATCGGGCATTGTGGGCATCATCAGAATTTCCAGCCAACCAGCTTGCTTCAATATAGTTATTTAATGTTAAAACCCTTTCTATTGGGTAGTTTACGGCTGTTCTTATATCCAAAGCTTCGTTGTACCAGGCTAAAGCTTTATCGTAATTATCTGTTTGTAATGATTTTGGATATTTTGTATAAGCAATGCCCATATTATTGCAAATCATTGCGAATTGATAGGGATAATCTATTTTGTTATAAAAATTTAATGCCTCCGTAAAAGAAGAAACAGACACCGCTGCCCAAATTCCCTTTTTCTTTACCTCATCCGGAATTTCGGCATACACTCTTCCTAATTGATGTTGTATTTCTGCAAAAATATCAGGAGCATTTTCAATTGTAAAAATCTTTAGTGCATCTTGATAAGCAGTAACAGCACTTCTATAAAATTGAGGATTTCCATTTTGAGCCCAAGTTTGCAATATATTTCCTTTGGTAAATTGTGCTTGAGCTATTAATTCTTTTAAACCATCTATTTCAAAATAGTGGATGGCTTTATTTATATACCCCAACGCCTCGCTAAAACTATCGGTAATGTTGGCAATATGTGCTGCATCCATTAGTACCAATGCAGCTTCTGCATTCATTTCATTTTTTTCAAAATACAATAAATTACTCCACAAGGAATCTTTTAATTTTTCAATTAAAGTAGTGTTGTAAGGTACGGTAAGTTGCTGCAGCCAAATATTACATTTTGCATTATTTATAGCTACTTGTGCACTTAAAAATAAATTTTGTAGAGGCAAATCTGTTAAAATTTTTTCAGCACCTTTTGGCAATCCTGCATCTAATAAAAATAATGCGCAATGTTTTGCTGTAAACGCTTTGCAATTATCATCTGTTGCAATATGTAATGCTCTTTTATAGAGGCTTTGTACAATTTCAAAGCTTATTGTTTCTTGCACAAAGCCATAATGTAAGGCAATGGCATTGTTATGAAACTCAAAATATTCGGAAGATTTTTCTTCCAAATTTAAAGGTGATATAGCTACTTCATTTTGCAATTTGCTCAATAATTCTAAAGCTTTAAATACACCTTCGTTTGAAGATAATAATGGGTATGCTTTTTCGAAATTGCCCAACTTTGTGTAAATAATTCCGAGCAAATTATTTTCTGAAAAACTGGTTGCTGGCATCAAAATTGGTGGTTGAAAATTTTTCCAATCAGGCAAAGTAAATATTGTGTTATTGT
>Ga0315270_10002182_pt1 | contig 10359 bp, 7 predicted proteins | sample C1_bottom_MG_FD_204932 | JGI IMG/M metagenome (GOLD analysis project Ga0315270, IMG submission 204932) | Sediment microbial communities from Yellowstone Lake, YNP, Wyoming, USA - C1_bottom | ecosystem: Environmental > Aquatic > Freshwater > Lake > Sediment | place: USA: Wyoming | collected... | reverse complement strand
GACAACACTTCTGCTTACGGAAAAATCATATAACATATTTATTTACATCTATTTACATCAATAAATAGTTTACGAACTGAGCAAATACCTTGGCAAAGCAACTTCAAAAAAATACTGAGTTAATCAATGTTACAGCATATCTATCAGAAGACTCATTCATCCGAGGCGCGAATATCGGTAATAACAAGTTCCTCAATATCTTCACCAGCCCCGTCTTTCCATCTCAACTTCATTGGCAACAGACGATACTCCAGCCCCAGCCATATTTCCATGTAAGGCTCGCCATTTTCATGTAGTTTGCGCAAATGAACAGTATGCACTTTCCCTGCCGGCGTTTCTATATCCGCTGTCTCGCCTATTTCAAAATGATATTCTTGCACAGCGGTACTATTCGCAATCGTCAGCGGAATAATTTCTCTGTTCATGGAAAGTTGCGATAGCTGGTACATATAACTCAATGCATCCTGCGCACCATCTGGTAAAGCGGCAACTGCTCCATGTGAAAAATGTATTGACTGTGAAACCCGGTCAAAATTCACTTTCCACTCCTGCCTGCTGTCTGAAGTTATGACTTTTTCCTTGTAAATTTCAGGAATCATTCCACGCTCACCAATGACACCCAGACTAGTCTGGATCAATTGTTCCTGGCCAAGCAGGCCAGGTATCTTTGCAGTGCGTTTGATTGAACTCAGGGTATAGCGGTCACTTTGCAGATCAAGCTTGTGCTCTGCATCACCTATACGTGTTCTGCCAGTCCCTTTAAAAACCGAAAATACAAGATGCAAATGTTTGGGAAACGAGTGCATCACATCCGACTTTTCCATCTTCTTCATGCTTGACGGCAACTCCGCCAGCGTCTTACTTGAAGATTTAATTCCCGTACCTTTTGTCCTGGTCGCCCGTTCACTTTTATCTTCTGCCTGATTTATGGCATCAGATGCAACTACTTTTTCAGGAAGAGCATCCAGCCTGATCGAGAGAGGCGGCAACTTGACTTTTGTAAGTGGCAAATGAATGGATGGCATCCATACAATGACCGCATGTAACAGGATGGAAAAGCTAAAAGCAATACCAACACGGCGCAATGGAACTCGATGTACCTCGTTTAATAGCCTCAACAACCGTTTTACCATTTCATCGAACAAAATCATTATCGGCGGCAACCTCAGGGGTGTTCGCATGTTAGTTAAACGCAATGTGTAGCAATCACTACATACGCGGAATATTAATATAATTAAACTTTCAGGCAATACGATTGTTCAATTCCTGAAAAACATAACAGCGGGCAAGCCCGCTGTTATATCTACAACATCAACTCTAGTTTAAGGGAGTTCACGCCAAGATGATCGTTGAGATGACTCGCCCAATACTGGTGGAGTTTTCGTCGTAGTATCACCGCCAGATTTGGTAATAATCAATCTGGTTCCTCCCGAAGAAGCGGCATCACCTGTAATATTCACAACGTCAAAACCTACCGCCAATTCGTTGGCCAGGAAATCTGCGCTGCCGCCACCCGTCTTGGAATTGAATACATACACCCAGCTAGTACCGCCTATAGAACACGCGCTCGCCAATGGAATGTTAGTCAAAACAACCAATGAATTTGACACCAAAACAGGATCAAGGTTAACCCGTTCACCCGGATGTACTGATGGCGTTATCGGCACATTGGAAGAGTCGGTAATTTCAAAATCCATAAACCAGCCAGCTTTATCATACCCCCAGTTCACCGTTCCACCACTGCTAGATAAAGTTACCGCATCAACCTGGTGAAGATTCAGTTGCGTAACAGGATAAGCAATTGAATTACTCGACGCTCCAGCAAGCGCAAGGGTCCGTGGATTTCCAATATATGCCAAAGCTCCAGAAAGACTAAGGTCATCCTTCATTGCATATATTGATTGAACCTGGCTATTCATTACATCACTCACTCCCAGATAACGACCCGTACCTACATATACGGCCGGTTTTCCTGTTCCCAGCAATGAATTGCTGACTGTAGTTAAAGGATCACCCATTGTTGGTCGAGTCGTTATTGACTGCGGATTTCCCAAGCTATCCTTAAGCGTTGCAATTTGTGTCACTGTAGGTGGAGCAATTGATCCGACAGCCCCCAAATCAAAACGCCATACATTGCCATTCAGATCGCCGCCATATACATAGCGGGTAGTAAGATCATTATATGCATTATCTATCCATGGGCTGATCTTGGATAAACCACTGGGAGGTGTTGTTGCGACACCCGTGCTCGTCTTGCTTAAGATTTGACCCGTGGCAACATCCAGTACAAACAATATTCCCTGACCTGAACCGGGACTTACATTGTTATAACCGGATGTAAACATCAAAATCCACTTACCATCAGTGCTACGCTTGACTATAACCGGATTTCCATATGAAAAACCGATATCGGGATCATTAATCGCACACAATGCACTATCAGAACAAATTTCCCACATTCCTTTCGGGTTTAAAGGATCAGTTACATCAAGTGCGTAATATCCACGGCCGCCACGACCAAGCCCGCCAACAAGTATCGTATGCCAACCGACCGTCAAGCCAGATGCACTGCTTGTAGTAGCGTCAACGTAAATATCCATGGTCTCAGGTGACCCGTCAACGTAACTCTGGTGTTTAGTTGGATAATTTGCATCTGCCAACTTGTAAAGATCGGGCAACAGCATGCTCGGTACATACGACCACATTTCATCACCTGTGGTGGTATTAAAAACGTGCAACATACCGTCATTGGCGCCCATATACAAAGCCCCCTGTCTTGATGATGCAGCCGCTTTGAATGTGGCATATCCTGTATCAGTAAAACTATAAAGCGAACTTTTTACATAAGCAGGTTTTGCGTTAACCGTATCACCCAGTATATGGTCACGTGCCTGGAATACCTCATCATTCGTAACCGGTGCTTTTTCCAGTGACCTGTTACCGCGTAGATAATTCACCAGATTATTGCCATCATTTGCCAGTAAAATCTCGCCGGCCGTCAGTGTCGCGACCGAGCATTGAGACAACAAGGTGAATATACATTTGTTGTCAAAATATGTCTTTTCGGCAACACTCATAATGGAATAGTTGAAGTCCCTGAGTCCGCTTCCTGTTAAGACAGTGGCAGGATCTAACATATAGATTAGCCTGCCAGGAATTCCAGGTAGCGTTTCTGCTGCCACCTTGTTATCCAATTGTGTCTGGGCTGACCAAACCACACCATCGTTGTTCGGGCCACCCGTGGTAATAATGTTACCTGTTCCAGGATCAATATATCTGGCCCTGACATCGCCATCCCATTTGACAGTACGATAGGTTGAACTGAAAAGAACATTATCACCTTGGGTGATAATCGGACTACTTGTTGCAGAAGCGGCCGCCGCAGCTGTACGAATACCGATACCAGAGAGTGCACCTTCCAGCCCCTGAGTCAATTCTGCAGGATTGCGTGCCTGATAATAAGTACCTCGCCCATTAACTGCCGCATGCCACAAATCATCCAGAGCAGTTTGCGAGTCGGCTACCGGCAATGGCCAGTTACAGGTGCCCGCACCCGAAAATGGACAACCTGCAGAACCAATTTTGATCTTGTACACATCTCCGCTCAGTGCTGTTTCATAGTCCTTTTGATACGACATCAGACCATCGGCCAACCCCAGTGAAAACACTTTCATATGCTGGGTACTTTTTAGTCCCGCCGCGGTATCTTTGCTTGTCATAGGAACGTTGTCTGCGCAAACATCGCTACCCAGCGCCCCGTTGCAATTGGAAAAAGTGCTATTTCGCAAATCTGTTTTATAGTAATACAGGGCCGTATCTGCCAGAGTGGAAGTTGCTCCAGTTACCCCTCCATCAAAAATCCCTTCGCTACGCAGTGAAGGATTTGCATCGGTATTGTCAACATTACCGATGTCTGTTGCACCATCGATCTGTTTAGGGGTGGTTGTACCGTTCCAATAACCATCCGTGGTAAGTATTTCAAAATTTTGCTGGCAGGAATATTCCATTGGATCACCCGTCATGATACCGGGTTGTTTTCCAGCAAAATATCTCCCTGCATTGGACAGCGCTGACCGCAATGGAGTGCTGTTGCCCGGAAGAATAGCGTAAAAAGCGTTATACCAATTTGTCTTTTGTGTTTGATCAAATTGTGCGACAGCCAAATATTCAGCGGCACTGTTTTGGTTGATGGTGACAAATCCTACACGATATCGATTATCCAACGGTGCAAATGCCAACCCTGCAGCGGATTTCATCATCTGCATCCGTGTACGATAATAAGCATACCAATTGGCAAAATTGGTCATTTCTTCCGTATAGGTACAATTGGGCACTGCGACACAATCTGCACGTTTGCTACGGTCAATTGCCGTCATATTCGAATAGTCAAGCACCCGATTAGCTGCATTAGCATTTAGATATCCATAGGTATCGATTTTGGTTCCTGCAGGTATCACTTCATTACCGTAGGTTGTTCGGGCAGGGATGATGTCACCACGCCAAAATATCCCATAACGTGCAAACTGGAAATTAAGTCCTGTTCCAACACTGTATTTAGCCTGGCAATTAATAGTTGCCCCGGCAGCACTCTGCGCACCTGCGTCACCAGGCGGCAGTATGGAAGTGGCGGCATCCCTGCAAAAACGAACAGGCGCGGGATTGGTATATGCGCCCGTTGGAGCAGAGGCTGCCACACAGTTGGTCAAATAAATGCTGTCACAATACTCGGTCGCCAACAATGCAAAGTAATAAGGTGCGCCATTGCGTGTAGAGGCTGTCGTATAAGCAGTCGTCGTTACCGCACCCAGTTTGGAAATCACACAGTTCGAGCTGGCTGAAGCACCTCCTGCAGTGAGATAGGTAAAAGTGTTGGCATCAATTCTGGTAACAGGAGAAATGGCTGTTTGATAACCGGCAGCACAACTTCCAGCTGTAACGTCTGCTACAGATATCGCGTCTCCAGTAACCAGACCGTGCGCTGTCAGATATACCGTAACCGTATTACCGATCAGGCGGATACCGGGAGAAGCCGGTGGCGCACCTGTGGTCATGCTGAAACTGCAATTTGCCGTGCTTGCATTAACCACGGCAGCTGAAGCGGTATACGTAAAGGTTGTCGAGTTGGTGACAGACATGATTACTGATGAAGCCTGATAACCTGCATCACAAGTACCTGCCCCATTACTTGCGGTCAATAATGCACCGTTAACCAAAGCAGGCACAGGCGCTGCCGCCAGTGTTACCGTAACAGTAGTACCTGCTTTACTTATTTTAGGAACAACTGCCGTATGTGCGGCATGCGTTACCTGAACGGTACAGCTTGTATTATTCCAAGCAGTACCGGCATTACTGATATAAGTAAACTGGCTAGCATTCACAATCGTGATCGGCCGGCTGCTTCCGCCGCTCTTGTATCCGCTTGAACATGAACCGCCGGAAACAATAACAGTATCACCGTTCGCCAGCGGTGCTTTTGTCGCGTTCGGGGTATAGCTTACCGTTACAGTCGTTGAGCTATGACTAATACCTACGCCACTCAAATTATAGGTATCGGCTGCAGTAGAAACATCCAGATTGCCGGAAAAAATTGTATTTGTTGCATACGGCGATTGATTAAGCAATCCGCTGTATACCGTACTAACTATTGCTCCGCCTGATGGTTGGCTACCGGGGTAGGAGTACAAGGGCGCATCGTCGTTTGTATCCGGTACGGGTATTGCGCCAGCCGTTGTTCCATTTTTTGTAGGACGATACGAAAATGGATTATTGGTATCTATACCACTTTGCTTGAACGGGGCTGAACCACTCGTAGAATAAACCACCTCAGGATACCCGGTGGTAAGATTGATCGTACCCGCACTTTGCACACCAAAACCATCAATCGCAACTGTGGTCCAGGGCGATCCCTGATTGGGGAAACTAGTACCGTCACCTCTTAAAGGCCGCTTATAGGTAATGCGCGGGTTATAGGCCATACCATTATATTCGTTGGTTTGAAATGGTACCTCACCAGCATTACACGTGTTGGAGACTTTGCAATGGTTTGCAGTGCCACCGCCATAGGTAGTTCCCCCAGCATAATCCGGCAAATAAGCCCAGGCCATACTGCCAGAGTCGTCCAGCGTGAACAAAATGTTTGGGCGCACAGAAGCACTGGCTGAACTCGCCAACGGCTCCGTAGCAAGATCGGTAGTAACTGCCGCTTCTGCTCGCAAACAAATTCCCAGAAGCATAATACAAACCATGCCAAGATGTGATTTGCTAATTATTAGTTTTATGTTCTTCATGATGTTCTCCTGTGCTTTCCGGCAGCTTTAAGGTGATACAAATTTACTGTGCTATCAATACCAATGTTTGTGTATAACTAACTGTATTTCGTGGCCCTACCGATCGTGTTGTAACACGATAAAAAAATGCAGGCGGCGAAGGGGGCGGTGGAATTGTTTTTGACGATGGTGGCGGAGTAAATGATTGACATATCTGAGGATTGCCTACTGTTGGGACCGCTGGTACATTATTGGCCACAATACACATGCGGTGTATCAAATAACTTACTGTCGCAATCGGTTGCGCAGGATTAACGGGATTAGGCACTGGAATCGGAGGGGCAGCAGCCCATAAAGCCGCACACTGATACCAGTTTGCGTAAGTGTTATTTGCACAACCCGGTGGCGCCAATGCTCCGCAAGTATTGGTTACCTCACATGGGTTAATCGGGGTTGAAGAATAGCCGGGCAGCGTAAAAACACCCCCTGGACAAAAAGTCAGGGCAATAATACCCGGACTCACACCAACAGGACAGTTTTGCCCGGGATTAAGACTCAGCATAAGCTTGTCCTGGAGATTGCCAGAATTGGCAATGAGGGTCAAAGCGTTAAATGCCGTGCTCGTTCCAGCATCTGCAGCATTGATGGTGGACTGCTTAAATGCAAGGTTTCCTGCAACGATTGAAGCTGTGTCAACAGATCGCATCATGCCTATTCCGGCCAGCGTCATTGCCACCAGCATAATCAGTACGATCAACAGCACGACACCCTTTTGCCGGTGCGGTGTTTGAGGGTGCTGTTTAATAAAATTCAATTGCATAATGCTTCTCATTATGGCTCCACGTTAATGCCATCATTAATTTACGGTTAATCGCCACATAATGTTACGCATGGGCACTGTCGTTTCAAAAGTTTTGTAACGGTAGCATTGCCAGGCATCTCCAGCTGCGATCAGATCAGCCTGGCCGGTAAGCAACAACGGCGTGGTAGCCGTGCCACTCCACACTGGAGGCACAACGGTGGCATCACATAAAAGGGTAACTGGATTGGGTTTTTCTGGCTGCGCACTGCGTGCCACTATTACAAATCGAACTGCCAACACCAACCAGGGATTAGCTGGTGGCAGTGTAGTCCACTCTCCTGGCTGAATAATGCCATCAATCGGATTTCCGCCTGCTCCATCAATACCATATTGCGCTTTCAACAACGCAATCCCGTCTGCAATTACTAATGTAGCAGGAGCTACAATCGGGCCTGCAAAAGCATATGGCGGCGCTGCGTTTGGTGCCATAGTAGTAAAGGAAGTGAGTTGCAGCTGCGCTTTAATGTTATTTCTTGTTGCCGGGACATTTAGGTTGTCTACTGTAAATGTTTCTGTGGTCAATGGTGGAGGCAAAACACCGGCAATATTCGCGGGATCAAAAAATGGGCCATAATCCCAATTTCTTCTTGATACGACAGTAATAACATCTGAAGTATTGGCTGCGCCAAAAGCTATCGATATCGGGGTTGACGTTGCCACACTATCATTTGGAATAGGCGGCGTGTTACTGACAAATATTCCATACCCTGCATCTTTCAATGCGTGTTCTATCGTAACAAGTGAAATTGCGCCAGTCTGCTGTGCATCACTACCACTGGTAGTAGTACGTCTGTAACTCTCTGATACAGAGAAAACCTGAAAAATAATTACCATGCCAATCATAGCAATGACCATGCCAACCATAGTATCAACCAGGCTGAAACCATTACCGCGCAATATGACAGAAGATTTTTTCATGACAATTATTTTTTCTCTGCAATCAAGTTCAATTTATAAAGGTCGCAGCAAAATGTTGATGAGACGGCTCCGCTGCAGGCAAATTGGGTGGCCGCCATGAGACGGTGACTGTAACCATTGCACCCGCAATTGCTACGCTAGCAGTCGCATTGGGCAATGCACCTGCGACGTCATTGGCCCATATCTGGCTGGAATTCGCAACGCCTCTAGGACATGGATTACATGCCAATGCCGGATTTGGCACTGCCGACATTACATTTGACGCTGTAGCAATGTTCGATCCAAGACGTTCAGCCCATACAGTGCCTATCATCTTATCCACCAGGAAACCGGCGGAACTTCGATATTGCGCATCCGATGTACTATTGATTGCCGCCGCTTGCATACTAACCAAACCCAAAATTCCAATTGAAAAAATCAGAATAGAGATCAAAGCTTCCAGTAATACTGAGCCCCGCTGTTTGGTGTTGATGTAATTATTTCTCATGACAAATCCTTCATGCCAGTATTTTGTTAACAATGTCTTGGATCATTTAATGCCAAATTCGGCGATGGGTCACACATGCGCACAGCGCCTCCTGGAGCCTGCGTCACACTGAGCGGCCTGGTGCCTCCAAGCGGATTAGCAATATTAAATTGTGTGACCGTGAGTGAACCATCCAAATTTCCGATTACCCTGCCCAAGCCGTCAAAAGTAATGGCGATACTTCCAGGCGGCGCGACTGCTACGACAGCATTTTGCGAACCTTCATTTCCATTTCGATCCTGAATACGTAACTCACCTGCCACAGGAAGTGGCAATACACAGTTCGGAGAAACTGCAGGTGCCGGAGCTCCTGCAGAGATTGCCAAAATATCCCAGGATGAATTCGGAGTTGGATTATTCAGCCCGCACAATACAAAGCGCACATTGGAATTGTTCTTGACTGCCTCGGCACGGGCTATCTGGAGGCCATTCAATATGGATTCGGCAGCAACACGAATTTGCTGATTCTGTATCCACCCCTGATAGCTGGTAGCGGCAAGCGAAAGCAGTACACTGAGGATGACAAGGCCCACCATCAACTCAATCAGTGTCATACCCAATTGTTTGCTATTAACTAACATTGCCCACCTTTACGAGTCGTCCAGCAAGTATTTGGAGCAGGCAATCTCCAGCCTCTTAGTTGCGCCGCTGCATTTACTGCACTGGTTCTTGCATTCAACTGGTTTACGCTAAAAGATATACCAGTCACATCAGGAGCTAATCCTGTCGCAGTTAGAAGATAAGTATCAGGCACTGCAGTAGCAGCACATGTATAGGCAAAAAATTGCGACCCAGTAAATACTACGGGTACTCCGCCCACTGCACAACCTCCAACTCCTCCAACACTAAGTGCACCTATATAGGTTCGATTATCCTGATACCACTGCTCCATTCTTACGCGGCCATCAGATAAATTGGTGATGGCTTCGGTCATCTTGCTGCGCGTCACATAATCCTGATAGGCAGGTATTGCAATAGCAGATAAAATTCCGATGATTACAACCACTATCATCAATTCAATTAACGAAAATCCTTTATGTACCTTCATGCTTTTCCCCTTTTTTGGACGAGCCAACTTTATAATACAATCACAAAACAAGACCAGCACTAGCTGATGAAAGGTCATTTTATCTGTTTTGGCGGTAAGTAAATCAAATTGCAGCTTGCACTAAAGGCAGCTTTAAAAGGTGGCGCTAATATATCCTTTCAGGACAAACCGGCATTTTCAGAACGAAATTTCCACGCGGATATACTTAAATAGAATTAATTTACAAATCAGAGTTGGTTTTGCAGCGATTTGGGAAGAGAGAAAACAACGTTTTCAGAAATACCATCCAATTCACTGACACTGTTTGCGCCTAGTTTTGTTATTCTAGCGATCACCTCTTGCACCAAAATCTCCGGTGCCGAAGCACCTGCACTGATCCCAACATGCTGCTTTCCTTCAAACCACTCAGCATTCAATTCGGAAGCATTGTCCACCAGATACGCCGGTACATCCATATTCCGAGCTACTTCGCGCAGGCGGTTGGAGTTCGAGCTACTTGGTGAACCGACAACGATCACGACATCACATTGCCTGGCCAGTTGTTTGACCGCATCCTGGCGGTTTTGTGTGGCATAGCAGATGTCATCTTTTTTGGGGCCGACAATGGAGGGGAAACGCGTTTTGAGGGCGGCAATAATTGAGGTGGTATCGTCGATTGACAACGTAGTCTGGGTGAGAAATGCGAGATTGCTTTCATCTTTCACTTGCAGCAATTGCACATCGGCAGGCGATTCCACCA
>Ga0315270_10002181_pt1 | contig 10360 bp, 9 predicted proteins | sample C1_bottom_MG_FD_204932 | JGI IMG/M metagenome (GOLD analysis project Ga0315270, IMG submission 204932) | Sediment microbial communities from Yellowstone Lake, YNP, Wyoming, USA - C1_bottom | ecosystem: Environmental > Aquatic > Freshwater > Lake > Sediment | place: USA: Wyoming | collected... | reverse complement strand
ATTGTGCAATCACTTGTTGTAAATTTTCACGTCCCGTCGCGTTCGCTTTTAGAATCAGTCGTTGTCCTTGTCCGGTTAGCACTTCGCCCTTGTTGAGCAGTGGTTGTAATACAGGCAACAATTCTTCGGCAGAGCGGTAATGTAAATCGATAACAGTGATTTCCTCTGCGCGTGCAGCAGCGAAGAAGACACAAGCGAGTACGCATAACAGCGCCAGGTACTTTCTCAACATGCTTCTCATAAACTCAGCCGCCTTAGGTTTGGATCGGGCGAACTTTTATTCCAGATGGCCTCAAATTGCTTGACCAGTTCGCCGGCTTTGCCGCCCGCGCGGAACATCACAATGCCTTCGAAACGTTCGGCGTTGCGGCGATAAATAATGCCAGTGTGGTCGGCTACCAGAAAGGCTTCGTTGAAGCCTTGAAACTCCTCGCCATGCGTGCGGATGTGTACGAGGCTAGGGAGTTGGTAGGCAAGCTCTACCAGGTGGTGGCCAGTTTTGACGATGGGTCCGCTGTTCTGGACCAAAATTCGGATGTCGCTAAAACGGCTGCGGCGCGCGACTCGCGATATCTCTGCAACAATTTCCACATCATCGTAGATTGGCGTGTCGAGTGTGCGACTACAAATAAACAGTGAACGTTGTGTTTGTTTGATTAAGCTCAACGCCGCGAGCCGATTGTCGGCGTTTGTCGTTACGATCCATTCGCCTTCGGTGGACCCTAAGATACCTTCGCGTACGGCATCGCTAAGCGGTTGTGTCGGCAATTCATTGGGCATGGCATTTCTCGTGCTGGACTCATTACGTTAACCATAGCAAAAGATCGGCGCGGCTGAGATCAAAAAAAAGCCCGAGCTGCAAAATTAGGGGGCGCGCAGCTCAGGCTCAGTACTAGAACGGACCGCAGCGAAGTTAGGGGCTGGGGGGGGGAAGGGAATCCTCGCCGCAGTGCTCGTTCCTAGGGAAGGTATCGTCGCGGGCGGCGAAATACTGTGTGACGGAGTTCTCAATTTGTTCTGATTGCTTGAAATCGCCGCATTGGTCGGTTCGCGTGGTTGGACGTCAGCGGTGGAAGTGTTTGCTACGTGTGTTGCGGCGGAAGCGGCCACGCTAGTTGCAACCGATGAGGTTAAATCTGGCAATCGAGTCGCGCCGATTGGGCAAAAAAAAGCCCGAGCTGCAAAATTAGGTGGCGCGCAGCTCGGGCTCAGTACTAGAACGGACCGCAGCGAAGTTAGGGGCTGGGGGGGGAAGGGAAGCCTCACCGCAGTGCTCGTTCTTGGAGAAGGTATCGTCGTTTGCTCGGAAATATTGTGGAACTGGTTCTCACTTTGGTGAGATGTAGGGGCGCAATGAATTGCGCCCCTACAACAACATACCGTATGGGCGCGATTCATCGCGCCCATACACAGGTGGGTCGCTGCGTGTATCAGCAACGTTGCGTGTAACGATATGAGCAAGCGTGGATCGAGTGTTTGGCGCGAGAGGTAGAAAACGGGGAGCGGACAACGATATTGGGGCTGGGGGGAAGGAAGGGAAGGTACCGTTGTCCACTACCCTTGCGAAAGATATCGGTGGGTCATCCCGGAACTGGTGTGATGGTCATCACAGATTTTGGCAAAGTTTTGCGGTAGCCGGCGCCGGTGTTACTAATCAATGTGTTGCAGGTTGTGCCGGCGGGCTTCATGGCTCATGTCGGGGTCGTTCGATTGGTGGCGGGCGGCGGCGTCAAACCTTCTTGGCCATGTCGGCACCGTTTCCTATATATGTTGCGGGCGTCAGTTGGCGCAGCTGCGCTTTGGCCGTTTCCGGAATGTCTAGCTGATTGACGAAGGCAACGAGCGTTGCGGCGTCTACTTTCTTGCCGCGGGTGAGGGCTTTGAGTTTTTCGTAGGGTTGCTCAACGCCATAGCGACGCATCACGGTTTGGATTGCCTCGCCCAGCACTTCCCAGTTCTCATCAAGATCTTTAGCTAGACGCTGTGGATCACATTCGAGTTTCGAGATGCCTTTCAGGCAGGACTGACAGGCGATCACGGTGTGGGCGACGCCAACGCCCAAATTGCGCAGTACCGTTGAGTCGGTGAGGTCGCGTTGCCAGCGCGAAATGGGCAGCTTCGCCGCGAGATGGATGAATACGGCGTTGGCCAGCCCCAGATTGCCTTCGGCATTTTCAAAATCGATGGGATTCACCTTGTGCGGCATTGTTGATGAGCCCACTTCGCCGGCAACGGTTTTTTGTTTGAAATAGCCCAGCGATATGTAGCCCCAAGCGTCGCGGCAGAAATCAACCAGCACCGTATTGAAACGTTCTAAGCAATGAAAATATTCGGCAACGTAGTCGTGCGGTTCAATTTGAATAGTGTATGGATTTTGTTCTAAACCCAGATCACGGATGAACTGTTTCGCGACCGCCGGCCAATCGACTTCGGGGTAGGCGGCGATATGGGCGTTGTAATTGCCGACGGCGCCGTTGATTTTCCCTAACAAGGTAACCGCCGCGAATTGTTGGCGTTGCCGACGCAGTCGCGCAACGAAGTTTGCCATTTCTTTGCCAACGGTAGTGGGGCTTGCCGGTTGTCCGTGGGTGCGCGCTAACATGGCAATGTCGGCGTAACGGTGGGAAATGTCGGTGATGGCGCGAATGACATCGTCCATCAGCGGCAACAGGACTTGCGTGCGCGCCGCTTTCAACATCAAGCCATAAGCAAGATTGTTGATGTCTTCCGATGTGCACGCAAAATGAATAAATTCACTGGCGGCGGCTAATTCAGCGTTGTGGGAGACTTTTTCTTTGAGGAAATATTCAACGGCTTTGACGTCATGGTTGGTTGTGCGCTCGATGTGTTTAATTCGACGCGCGTCTTCGATGTTGAAATTCGCGACGAGTTGATCAAGGACAGTTTTGGCGTTGGCGGAGAACGGTGCCACTTCGGTGATTTGCGGGTGTATCGACAACTGGTTCAGCCATGCCACTTCCACGCACACGCGAAATTTGAGCAAGCCATACTCGCTGAAAATGGGCCGCAGCGTATCGACTTTGTCGTGGTAGCGTCCATCGACCGGTGATATTGCGGTGAGTGGTTCAAATTGCATGGCTAGGCTCCCGAATCTGCAAATCAACGTAACAATTCATCGAGCAGGTGACGGCCTTCTTTGACGAGTTGGCCGCGCCCGAATAGCAGGCGCCAACGGTTGCCGCCCGCTTGGCGCCATAGTACCGCCGATCGCACCCCAGCAAGCAGGCAGGTGCGAACCTTGTTCGCGACTTGCGGGTTGGCCAGATGCGTATGCTCTCCGGTGACGATAATGCGCGGTGATAAGGTGCTGACGGTTTGGCTGTAGGTGTCTGCCAGACTTGCCATGATGTTTTCGTGGATTGCCGGAAAATGCACGGTTTGTTGCTGCGCGCGTTGCACGCCGGCGGTGATTTTCTGCAGCAACTCGCGCTTTTTTGCCAATTTGGCTTCCAGGTGAATCACGCCAAACACATACTTCATCAGATCAATGTTGCGATCCGTGGTTTCGTTGGCGAACTCCCGGACGAGCGATTGCAAGCCTTGCGTTAAGCACAAAGCGCGTCCATAGACCGATTCAACGTCTTTGGGCTCGGTATTGAAAATGCTGTTTAACGCGGTGACCAGCCCAGCTTCCTCGCACTGGCCAGTCGTCGCGACTTGTTGCACGAGCGAGCAGGCTTGAAATATGCCAGCGAGAGCAAGAACGCGGTCACGATCTGTGTATTGCATACGGCCAGTTTAAGATGCTTGTTAGCGGGGGTGTTGCCTGGTACCAGCTTGCAAAAAGTAAGCTCGGTTGCAGCTATAAATTATCGTCGACAATTTATCACAGATGTCTGTTTGCATAAAGCGAAGCTTTGGTTATTGACCGCGAGGATGATGACGCTTAGGAAATTGTATCTGCAATGACGCCACCGCCCAAGCATTCATCGCCCAAGTAAAGCACGACGTATTGACCCGGCGTGACAGCCCGTTGGGGTGTGGTGAATTTAATTTGGTATTGCCCACTATCGAGACGGCTCACCGAACATTCTTGATCCGCTTGGCGATAGCGAGTTTTGGCGGTGCAAAGGAAGGGGAAGGTCGCTGGCTGTGCATTAATCCAGTGCAATGGCTCGCTGATCAGTGCTTGGCTAAAAAGAAGCGGATGGTTGTGTCCCTGCGCAACGATAAGCTTGTTGTTGGCAATATCCTTCGCGACCACATACCAAGCATCGCCGTTATCGCCTTTGCGACCACCAATACCCAATCCCTGGCGTTGACCGAGCGTGTAGTGCATCAACCCTACATGATCGCCAACGACATCGCCTGCCGGGGTGAGCATTGGACCCGGCTGCGCACCGAGATAACGCGTCAGAAAGCGGCGAAAGTTACGTTCGCCGATAAAACAAATACCGGTGCTGTCTTTTTTCGCATGATTGAGAAAACCCGCTTGCTCTGCGATGCGCCGGACTTCGGTTTTAGGCAATTCGCCGAGCGGAAAGATCGCGCGACTCAATTGAGCTTGTGTGAGTCCGTGCAAAAAATAGCTTTGATCTTTGGACACATCGCGCGCTTTGAGCAGATGGTAATGGCCGTCGCGGCATATTACGCGGGCGTAATGGCCGGTGGCGATATGCTCGGCTCCCTGCGCGAGCGCGTGGTCGAGGAAAGCGCGAAATTTGATTTCGGTGTTGCACAAGATGTCGGGGTTCGGGGTCCGGCCGCGTTCGTATTCCGATAGAAAATGGGCGAAAACGCGTTCGCGGTATTCGGCAACAAAGCTCACCGCATCAAGTTCCATGCTCAAGCGATCACATACTTGAAGCGCGTCCTTGGCATCTTCCTTCGCGCTGCAGGGGAATTCCGGATCGTCTTCTTCCCAGTTCTTCATGAATAAGCCCGTGACCGCGTAGCTTTTTTGTTGCAGCAGCAATGCGGCGACCGAGGAATCCACGCCGCCGGACATGCCGACAACGACGCGACGGGATTGTCCGGTTTGGATTGGGGGGGCGGTTGAGTTCGACATCATATTTATATTGTACCGGAACTGGTTGTCCGCCGCGTCGGCGGGCCGGATATGTGACCCCGTTCTTGTTTCTGGTTTTGTTTCGCTCAGTGCGCAGCATTCTAGCCAAAAAACCGGAATATTGCGTGCTCTGGTAGGCAAATTTCCTAGTGGAGAAACATCCTCCACGGTCGACAACCGATCATGGACGATGGATGTCCCTTTGCGTCTACAACGGCAATGGAAAGAAGAGGTGCGGCCATGATGAGAACTCTACCGCTTTTGCTGTGCTACGTCCTGTTGAGCGCTTGTGCGACTCTGCCCAGGGATGACCAGCTGAGTTCCCATGCTCAGGTGCAAATCGATGAAGATAGCGATGGTACCGGTTTTCTGCAGCGCGCTGAAACGCTTGCGCTGACTTCGCGCTATGAGCAAACGAGCAATATAACGATGGCGACGACTTACTTGGAGCGCATCGACTATGGCTTTTGGGACGCGCCCACGGCCAATTCAATAAAAAACTACTGGGGCATGCAAGCCTCCGCACTTAGTAGCGACAAAAGTTCACAATTGCAGGCCGAATACGGCTACGGCTCATTCGATGCCAGTAACGGGGAAGGTTTTGGCGATGCGGATCATCGTCATGTTCGTGTCAACGGCAGTACCAGCCTGGCAGATACACGTGTCGGTTTTAGTTTCTCATCGACAGGGAAGGAGTTCGCCAAGCCGGGCGCAGGGGCACCGCGTGATCGGGAAGGCGGCGAGATTTGGTGGTCGCAGCGCTATGGTCAGTGGCGTGTGAAACAATACGCCAGTCGCTACTTTGACAATATTGAACGGGACGCGGGACGGCGTCGGTTGACCGATGAGCGTGTGGGTATTCAAACCGATTACACGTTGAGTTCGGCACCAAGCTGGAGTTACGCCGCTGCAGTCTCGTCGGGTGATCGGGCTAGTTCGTTTGAGCAAACGATGGCTGATCTTTATTCTGCACGGTTGGTGCGTGCGTCCGTATCGCTTAATTATTCGAGTGGCGTGCTTGATTCCTCATTGTCGTCGAACTTGACTAGAGCCGGCGAATTGCTGGCGACTAACCCGCATAGCTTTGATCGGCGAGGCTATCAATTGGTAAACACGTTGAAACCGCGGCAGTCGCTACGCATGACGTCGGCGATTAGTCGCAGCGAACAACGCGCAAGCAATGGAAATCTAGAGTCGGCAGGACAAACGGCACGCGTCGCCATGCGGTATCAACCAACTGGCAGGAAACTGCGCGTCAGTGCCTATGCGACGGGCAATTGGCAACGTTACAACGATCGCTTGGATTCGCATCGAGATCTCCAGCAGGGTTTTGAACTGGCGCAGCATCAACCCATTGGTGATCTGCTGCCTGGCAATGATGTGGTCCTGCGCGTTTCTTATGCGCGATGTAGCGACTCGCGCGGAGTCGAATATTGCGACGGCGGCGCAGGAGTCTGGCTCGGCATTCGTAGCGATTGGCAGCCTGGCGGCGGTGTTGCCAGCGCGCTCGGCAATGCCATTCGACGTGAGCGACCCGGCATGTCATGAGTTCGAGGGCCGCGCATCACTCGAGACAATAATGTTAATTGACGGCAAGAGCTCCCCCGCGTATTATTTCCCGCCTGCCAAGTGAGCAGTGAAGACATTCGGGGTATAGCGCAGCCTGGTAGCGCACCTGCTTTGGGAGCAGGGTGTCGTGGGTTCAAATCCCTCTACCCCGACCACTTTTTTGTGGGGCGCTGCGTGCAACAATGAGCGTATCGGCGATTTGCAGCAGCGCTACCAAATTCCGGTTTCCCATTTCGATATCGTTCGTCGCGTTTCACTTTCCCGTGATACCTTTCCCCGCGATATAATTTGCTGAGGCGCGTAAGCCTCATGCGAGATTGGCGTCGTCATATTGCGCCCGTAGCTCATCTGGATAGAGCACCGGCCTTCTAAGCCGGTTGTAGCTGGTTCGAGTCCAGCCGGGCGCACCATTCCTATTAAGCCGGTTGTAGCTGATTCGAGTCCAGCCGGGCACACCATTCCTAGATTCTGCAGTGGAACCCTACTACGACCGCCTAATGCACGGAACCTGCGCGCGAAAATTGAAAAATTATCGCTCACCGTGCAGGTGAGTACGCCGTCGCAATAATTTTTCAATTTTGTCGCACATCTTCCGCGCCTTAGTCGGTCTCGCAACGGGTTCCACTGCAGAATCTAGGATTAAGAAATGTTTTGCCGAATGCAGTGAATTTAAGGCTGCGCGCTGTGCGTTTGGCAGACGAGCGTGAACACGGAGCCTTGACCAAGCGTGGATTCGACAAAAACGCAATAGTCTAGGTGCCTGCAAATACACTGTACGATCGACAAGCCCAGGCCGAGGCCGGCGTTTTGCTGTGTCGCTTCTCCGTCAACGCGATAAAACTCGCCAAAAATTAATTCCCGTTGATTCGGGGCAATGCCGATGCCGGTGTCGCTCACGGCAATGGCAAGCTCGCGTCGCGACAAACGTTGGCACGTTACGCGAACTGCGCCACGTTGTGTGTACTTCAACGCGTTTCCAATGAGATTGCGTAACACTGTCTCGAGTAGCGCGGAATCGGTGTGCATAACGGCCGCGTTGCTGTCGCATGACCACTGCAAGCCCTTCGCGTGTGCTTGCGGTGAAAATTCGGCGTCGAGACGATCAAGAATGTCGGCGAGCGAAAAGCATGAAAGCTTGGGTGACAATTTGGCGTCATCGTAGCGCAGCACGGTGAGCATTGAGTCAAGCATGGTTTTCATTGCGGCAATGGCGTTATCCATATGACGCATCAGTTGGAGGCAGTAGGGGTCTTTGATTTCTTGGCTCAGCGACTCGTTATACAAATTCAACGCACACAACAATTGGCGCAGGTCGTGGCCGATCGCCATCGCCAATTGCGGTTTGGCAATCAAGTGCGTACTCATCGCGTTTAATGTGTTGACAGGAGATGTGTTGATGTCTTGCGCGGGTGCACGGGAACTGTTCATAGAGTTCTCATGTGAAATTAGGCATGTCTGGTTGGCGCATCGCGCCGGCGCGCTTTGTTTTTAAATTTTATGCCGCCACGAGTACGCAGTATCACCTATGAAACCTAGGAAAACAACCCGAGTTAATGCGGCGGATTGAGGCGACAAACGTCTCAATTCGGCGACGGTGCACGCCGGACAATGCATGCCGCCGCGCCTATGTTTTTCGAATCTCAAAACGGCGGCTCGTTTATACTGCTGATACTTTCGGATGGGGTTATCCCACGTCGTACATCTTTAGTATGAGATGTTCGACGCAATCGCCGCCCGCTTTGAGCACGGACGCTCGTCAATAAAAAAACAGGGACGTATCGATGTTGAAAGTCTTGATCGTCGATGATCACCATTTATTCGTCGAGGGCATGCGCTGCCTCTTGGAACGTTTGGGTGATCCCGTCACGGTGCTAACGGCGACGCGCGCGCAAGATGCGCTATCGTTAGCGGCGCAGCATCCGGACATCCATGTCGTGCTACTGGATTTAGGCCTTCCCGACTCAAATGGGTTACAGGCGCTGTCTCAGTTTCGCCAAGCTTTCCCGTTGTTGCCGGTGATTATCTTGTCGGCTTGCGATGAGGTGACGGCGATGCGCCAGGCGCTCGAATCCGGCGCTAGTGGCTATATCTCGAAAGCATCCAAAGGCAACGTGATGTTGCACGCGATACGACTGGTGCTCGCCGGTGGAATTTATGTACCGCCGGAAATGTTGCACGAGCGCAAGCGGGAAAGGGATAAGGTTGCAGTGGTCGAGCCTAAGCGTCGACCAAAAGAAAGACGCAGCCAACAACGTCTGCCGAATACCAGCCTGGGCTTAACACCGCGTCAACAAGAAGTGTTGCTCTGTGTTGCCGAAGGATTATCCAATAAACAAATTGCTGATCGTTTGAACATCGCTGAGCCCACCGCCAAATCTCATGTGACGGCGGTATTAAAAACGCTGAATGTTCCCAATCGCACCAAGGCGGCGCAAGTCGCGCAGAAGTTAGTTTTAGGACGCGAATAGGCGGTTTATTCGTTTTCCCTGCATCCCACTGCCGTTATTTTTAGCCCTGTACCTGGTTGTAATTGTTAGCGACCGCGCTAATGGTCTTACAACTTTTGGCTAATGGACGCCTGTCTGTTCATCCACATAGTATCGCGTAGCGCGCAGAAAATCTCAGCGCAAACGCAACATCGTGGACAAGAAGAGGCACGGGCAATATGAGCACCAACGAGCAATTTCCGAGTTACCAGAAATTATTTGATAAGTTGGATTTCAAAAAGGGTGACGACGCCCGATCGGTTTATTCGCCCGCTGCCTATCTCGCGGATTTGCTCCAGTTGTTACACGATAAATTCGGCACACCAGACTTAACGCAACAGGGTGGCTCCGCGACTCGACGTCCAGACATCGAGCAGTTGCGCCTCAATGGCGAGAATACGTTCAAGGAGCTGCCGTATCTTGATATCGTCAATGAATTGTTGGAAAAAGTGGTTGGCGATGATCCATACAAGCAATTGCGCGAAGCGCGATTTCCGATGCAATTGCCGTTCAATTTACAAAATGAACGCATCAAACGCTACCGGCATCACCTCGATGTTAGCGCTGAACAAATTTACAACGCGTTTGCGCTGCAACCTGACTCCGACATTGTTGCGCGCGACTTCTTAGGTTTGTCAGAGGAGGAATACCCCCTCATTGCTGCGGCTACGGAGGATCTTTCGCAAATCAAGAGTTATTACCGTCTCGGTGCCGACGATGCGTGGTCGCTTGTGACCGCCGTCGATATTTTTCTGCAACGGACCAAGCTCTCAGCAAGCGAGTTGAGATCGTTGCTCTTGCAAAATCTCAGTCAATCAGCACAAGACTCGCAGCACACTAGTGAGGCCACACAAGCGGAGCAATTCTTCATTCACCAGGGCCTCGGCGGCCGAGTGGTTTTGGATGAGAGCGAAAAAATCTTATCTGGAGCGCGCCGTCGGAGTCTATTCCCGATGCGTGGTTCGCCAGGGTCAATCGCTTTGTGCGTCTGGCCAAGAAAACAGGGCTGGATTTCGCAGACTTGGATTTGATTCTGCGTAGCTGTTGCGACAATCGCCTTGATGCAGCCGCGATCCGAACCGTTGCTGTGTTCAAACAGCTTAGTGTTGAGAGTGAGCTGCCGGTCGACGTGCTGTGCAGTTTTTTCAGTCCGATTTCCACCCTGGGACTGGGTGACGAAAACGCGCCGGTCGATTTATTCGATCGCGTGTTCAACGGGCGCTGGGCCGAGATTGACGCGAAGTATATTGCCGGATCGAGCTTTAAGCATCCCGCG
>Ga0315270_10002179_pt1 | contig 10361 bp, 10 predicted proteins | sample C1_bottom_MG_FD_204932 | JGI IMG/M metagenome (GOLD analysis project Ga0315270, IMG submission 204932) | Sediment microbial communities from Yellowstone Lake, YNP, Wyoming, USA - C1_bottom | ecosystem: Environmental > Aquatic > Freshwater > Lake > Sediment | place: USA: Wyoming | collected... | reverse complement strand
TCTAGGTCCCGGCCGGGCTCTCGACGGACGTCAGCATCGGCCGCCGGCCGAATCCCATCCGCCCCGATTTCTTCCCGGGAGAGGTCTCGTCTTTCGCCTTCGGCGGGAGCGGCGTGATGAGCTCGTGCATGAGGAAGAAGGCGAGGACCATGAACCCCACGAGGTACCAGAGGTCGAAGAAGACCTGTCCGGAACCGTTCCGGTAGAGCCCCGCGCCGGAGAACGGCACGAGCGCCCAGGCACAGAACAGGGCGAGCAGAACGAGGACCGCCTTGTGACCCTTCTTCGCGTGTGTGTCGCGCATCGGGGGCCTCCCTCTCGGTTACGCGAAGATCCTACCCCCTTCATGGGATTGAGACGCAATATCTTTCTGCGCTGCGTACCCGACCTGCCGACCGCGCCCCCTCCAGAGGACGTCGCGCCTTGATCTCAGTCTCGGTTCACATATCATGTGCGCCCAGCGAGGGACGAAATGCACAAGTGGCCCTTTTCGTGGCTCCCGGCCGTCGACATTTCCCGGGACGGTTGGCGGGCCGACGGCCTGTTCTGGTACACGACGACGCTCTGCGTGATTGCCTTCACGCTCGTCACGCTTGCCCTCGTGTACTCGTCCTGGCGGTATCGGGCCCGGCCCGGCGCCCGCGCCTTCTACACGCACGGGACGGACAGGAAGAGCTTCGCGGTCACGGGGGTTCTCGCCGCGCTCGTCTTCGTCTCGGTCGACATGAACCTCGTGCGCGTCTCACAGCGGGACATCAAGGAGGCCACGTTCAACTGGCCGACCGCGAAGGACACCGTGCGCGTGGAGGTCATGCCGCAGCAGTGGGCGTGGAACTTCCGGTATGCCGGCCCCGACGGGATCTTCAACACGCCCGACGACGTCGTGACCTTCAACGAACTGCGCGTCCCCGTGGGCCACCCCATCATGCTCAACCTCAAGTCGAGGGACGTCATCCACAGCTTTTACCTTCCGAACTTCCGCCTCAAGCAGGACGCGAACCCCGGCTCGATCAACCGCAGCTGGTTCCAGGCGCTCAAGACGGGAAATTACGAGATCGCCTGCTCGCAGATGTGCGGATGGGCGCACTACAAGATGAAGGGCGACCTCATGGTCCTTTCCGACGCCGACTTCGCGCGCTGGATGAAGGAGGCCGAGGGCGACGCGCGCAGGCGCTTCGACCCCGCGGATACCGAGCAGATGTGGGGCTGGGAGTGGTTGCAGTAATGGCCGACATGCAGGCGCGCCTTCTTTACGCAGGCCCCGACTTCCACTCCGAGCAGCACATCCATCCCGAGCCGACGGGCTTTATCGCAAAGTACGTCTTCTCGTTCGACCATAAGGTCATCGCGAAGCAGTTCCTCTGGTACGGTCTCTTCTTCCTCGCGCTCGGCGGGACGATGGCGATGATGATCCGCTGGCAGATCGGGAACCCGGGCACCGCGTTCCCCGTTCTCGGCGAGCTCATCTGGCCGCAGAGCGGCGGCGTCATGCCGCCCCAAGCCTACGCGTCGTTCTTCACGATGCACGGGACGCTCATGATCTTCTTTGCGATCACGCCGATCCTCATCGGGGCGTTCGGGAACCTCCTGATCCCCCTCATGATCGGCGCGCGGGACATGGCGTTCCCGACGCTCAACATGCTCTCGTTCTGGACGAACGTCCTCGCGGGCCTCGCGATGATCGTCTCGTTCTTCGTCCCGATGGGCGCCGCGGCCGGCGGCTGGCAGGCCTACCCGACGCTCTCCACGCTCGCGGGCCAGCCCGGCGCCGGGCAGACGCTCTGGATCGTGGGCGTCTTCTTCACGGGCTCGGCCTCGATCATGGGCGCGGTCAACTACATCACGACCGTCGTACGCCTGCGCGCCCCCGGCATGGGCTATTTCCGGATGCCGCTTTCGGTCTGGGGCATCTGGCTCACCGCGATCCTGAACGCCCTCTTCGTCCCGGTCCTCGCCGCCGGCGTCCTCCTCCTCTTCCTCGACCGGACGCTCGGGAGCCACTTCTTCCTCGCGGGCGCGTCCGTCACGAAGGGTGGAGGCGACCCGATCCTCTACCAGCACCTCTTCTGGATCTTCGGCCACCCGGAGGTCTACATCCTGATCCTCCCCGCGTGGGGGATCGTCTCGGACCTCCTCTCGTTCTTCTCGCGAAAGCCCGCGTTCGGCTACAAGGCGACCGCGATCTCGATGAGCGTCATCTCGTTCCTCTCGATGGTCGTCTACGGCCACCACATGTTCGTCGTCGGGATGAGCCCGCTCCTCTCGCAGGGATTCATGACGCTCACGATGCTGATCTCGATCCCGTCGGCCGTGTTCTTCCTGAACTGGCTCGGGACGATGTGGCGGGGCGCGATCCGCTTCGCGACACCGATGCTCTTCTCCGTCGGCGTCGTCTTCGTCTTCGGCCTCGGCGGCCTCACGGGCCTCCACCTCGGCGCGATCTCCTCGGACATCTACCTCCACGACTCGTACTTCGTGGTCGGCCACTTCCACCTCACGATGGCGGCCTCGGTCCTCCTCGGCGCATTCGCCGCGATCTACTTCTGGTTCCCGAAGATGTTCGGGAAGATGATGAACGAGACCCTCGGGAAGTGGCACTTCTGGCTCACGATCGTCCCGATCACGATCGTGTTCTGCGGGATGCTCATCGTGGGCTACGGCGGCATGCAGCGCCGCCTCTACAACGACGACGCCTATGCCTTCCTCCAGCACCTGCACGGCGTGAACGTCTGGGTCACGCGCGCCGCGCTCCTCCTCGGGGCGTCGCAGTTTCTCTTCGTCGTGAACTTCCTTTCGAGCCTGGTCGCGGGCAAGAAAGCCTCCGAGAACCCGTGGGAGGTCGGCACGCTCGAGTGGACCGTGCCCTCGCCGCCCCCGCACCACAACTTCGACGTGATCCCGCTCGTCGTGAACGGCCCGCACGAGTTCAGCCACCCCGACGTGAAGGGCAAGGACTGGCTCGCGCAGAACGAGCCGCTTCCGTCCGAACCGGCGGCGCTCGGAGCCGTGGGATCCTGATGACGGCCGTCGCCGCCGCGCGCTTTCCCGCCCGGGACGAGTCCCGCCGAACGTCGTTCGTCGGGATGGTCATGGCGCTCGCGTCGTGGACGATGCTCTTCGGGAGCCTGTTCTTCGCCTACGCGATCCTGCGCCTGAGGGCCGGGACCTGGCCTCCCGACGGCGTCGAGGCCCTCCCGCGGCTCCTTCCGCTCGCAAACACACTGGTACTCCTTTTCTCGAGCTACGTCCTGCACCGCGGCGTGCGGGCGGCCGCGGACGCCCGCTTCGGCGCGCTCCTCGGCGCCCTGAAGGCGACCCTCGCGCTGGGCTCGCTCTTCCTCGCCCTCCAGCTCGCCGTGTGGATCCCGCTCTGGCGGTCGGGGTTCCGGATCGACTCGGGCGTCTACGGTTCGATCTTCTACGGCCTCACCGTGTTCCATGCACTGCACGTCCTCGCGGGTCTCGTCGCGCTTCTCGTTCTCGTGCCGGGCGCGCGGAAGGGCCGGTACCGCTCGGGCCGGCAGAGCGCCGTGCGGCTCTCGGCCATGTTCTGGCACTTCGTGGACGCCGTCTGGGTCGTCATGTTCGTCGCGGTCTATCTGCTTTAAGAAAGAGAAAGAGAAGAGAAGATTTCTATGAAGGTTGGAACGCGACGCGCGGCAGGCACCGCCGCGGCGGCAACGGGAACGGCGGGCTTCATCGCTGCGGTTCTTCTGTTCGCGGCCGGGTGCGGGTCCGGGCCCTTCGGGAAGTCCCAGACGCTCGGCGGCAAGCGCGTCTCCGCCCGCCGTCTCAACCACGGCCGCGAGCTCTTCGTGACGTACTGCGCCGCGTGCCACGGCCTCGAGGGCGACGGCAAGGGACCGGCCGCCGTCGGCCTCCGCCCGCCGCCGCGGAACTTCAAGCAGGGGCAGTTCAAGTTCGCCGCCGTCGCGAGCGGCCAGCTCCCGAACGACGAGGACCTGCTCAGGATCGTCCAGAAGGGCCTCCACGGAAGCGCGATGCTCCCCTGGAACGACGTGCCGGAGCGCGACCTCCTCGACATCATTCAGTACATCAAGGCGCTCTCCCCGAAGTGGGCCGAGAAGACGCCCGGCGAGCCGATCGTGCCGGGGCCGGACCCGTGGGGCGACGCGAAGAAAGCCGAGGCGGTGACGCGCGGCATGAAGGTCTACCACGGCCTTGCGCAGTGTCTCTCGTGCCACCCGGCTTACGAGTCGAAGGCGACGATCGACGCCGCGAGCATGGAGCTGGCGAAGCGCGAGGCGACGCTCCGCTCCGACCCGTACCACTCCGAGATGAAGGAGAGCGACTACGGGTTCAAGATCATGCCGCCCGACTTCACGCGAGACCACGTGCGCTCGGGCGAGGCGCTCACGGACATCTACCGCACGATCGCCTCCGGGATCGGCGGCACGGCGATGCCAACGTGGAAGGGCGCGCTGCCGGACGAGGACATCTGGGCGATGTCGTATTACGTCCGCTCGCTCATCGACATGAAGGGCACGCGGGTCGCGGACGACCGAAGAGAAGAACTTCTAAGAAAGTATTAGGGGCAAATGACAGCAGTTTCCATTTCAGGTGGCGTTCGCGCAGTTGCACCAGTGGCGGCGCCGCAGCGCATCGCCGCGGCGCTCACGGGCAGCCCGTGGTTCTGGGCGGCGTTCGTCGCGTTCGCGTTCGCGTTTCCCATCGTCCGCTCGCTGAACCGGCCGCTGCCCGAGACGCCGCCGGCCTTCGGCGTGCTGCCCGCGTTCGTGCTGACGGACCAGTACGGCAAGCCCGTGACGGATGTCTCGTTGCGGGGGACGCTCGTCCTCGCCGAGTTCGTCTCGGCTGAGCGGCTCTCGGGGCGGCCGACGCCGCTTGCCGAGCTCCAGAAGCGCGTGCGCAACACGGGGCAGGCCCTGCGCCTCGTCAGCTTCGTGGACCGGACGCCGGGTGCGCCGCCCCTCGCCGACCTTGCCGAGCACGCGGGCGCGGTCGCGCCGCGGTGGACGCTCGCGGGCGGGGACCTCGCCCCCGTCGAGGCCGCGATCCGGAAGGCCGCGGGCGGGCGCGCGGACGTCCCCCTCACCGGCTACCTGCTCCTCGCCGACGCCCACGGGCGCGTCCGGCGGGTCGTGGCGCCCACCCGGGACAACGTGGACCAGATCATGCGGGACATCGGACTTCTCGCGAACATGGAAGGGCTTTAGATGAGCATCGGCACGGACGTCGCACTCTCCCCGGGCCGGACCGTCCCAAACCCGCCGACCTTCGGCGCGGCGACGACCGGCAAGGTCGGGATGTGGATCTTCCTCGTCACGGACGCGATGACCTTCGGCGGGCTGCTGCTGGCCTACGGGATCCTGCGGATCGGGAACCCGCACTGGCCCGCGCCGACGAGCGTCCTCGGCATCCCGTTCACCGCCGTCATGACGTTCGTCCTCATCGTGAGCTCCCTCACGATGGTCCTCGCGCTCGATGCGGCCAAGCACGGAAACCGGCTCGGAGCCGTCAAGTGGCTGCTCCTGACGGCGCTCGGCGGAATCTTCTTCCTCGGCGGGCAGGCCTACGAGTACACCCACCTCATCCGGCACGGCTTCACGCTGCCGTCCGGCAACTTTCCGGCGACGTTTTACGTGATCACGAGCTTCCACGGCGGCCACGTCTTCACGGGCGTGTGCTACCTCCTGATCACGGCGTTCGGCGTCTTCCGCGGCAAGCACCTCGAGAACGGCGCGAACTTCGTCGAGATCACGGGCCTCTTCTGGCACTTCGTCGACCTCGTCTGGATCCTCGTCTTCACGCTCGTCTACCTGATTCCTTGAAAGGGACGGCATGACGGAACACGTTTCGCACGAATCGCACGGCACACCCGGCACACCCGGCACCGCCGCCGCCCCCGCCGACCACCGGCGGGACTACTTCCGGATCTTCTGGGTCCTGCTCGTCCTCACGATCGTCGAGGTCGCGGTCTCGTACCTGAAGATCGACAAGCGGCTCATGTCCGTGACCATGATCGCGCTCGCGCTCACGAAGGCTGCTTTCGTCGGCCTCTACTACATGCACCTGAAGTACGAGAAACGTTCGCTCCTGTGGCTCGCCGCGCTGCCCCTGCCTCTCGCCGGCTTCTACGCGGTCTTCCTCATGCTGGACGGCGCGAACCTCCTGCGCGCCACGACGCTCCCCTGGATCCACCATTGAGGCCCGCCGTGAGTTCCACGCTGCGCGCCGCGCTCCTCGTCTCCGGCCTCGCCGCCGCACTCGCGCTCGCGCCGGCGGGGGCCGCCTGCCCGTCCTGCGCGGCGACCTCTTCGCCGAAGGAGCCAAACGTGTGGCCGATCGTCGGCGCGTTCATGCTCGTGCCCTGGGCGCTCGCCGGCGGGGCCGTCCTCCTGATCCGCCGCGAATCCCGGTCGGCATAGACTTCCGCCGTGCGGGCGCCCGCGGGCGCCCCGGAGGAGTCTTCATGCCGCACGCCCGACGCGCCGCCGCCGGCGCCGTTCTCGCCCTCGCCGCCGTTCTCACCGCCGCCCTCGCTCTCCCGCTCGCCGCGGCGGACGCTCCGAAGCCCGCGGCCCCGGAGAAGGTCACGTCCGTCGAGGGCGTCACCGAATACCGGCTCGCGAACGGCCTGCGCGTGCTGCTGTTCCCAGACCCTTCGAAGCCGACGATCACGGTGAACATCACGTACCTCGTCGGATCGCGGAACGAGGGCTACGGTGAGACGGGCATGGCCCACCTCCTCGAGCACCTCGTCTTCAAGGGCACGCCGAAGCACGGAAACATCCCGCAGGAGCTCACGGCCCACGGCGCGCGCCCGAACGGGACGACGTCGTTCGACCGAACGAACTACTTCGAGACGTTCGACGCCACCGACGTGAACCTCGAGTGGGCGCTCGACCTCGAGGCCGACCGGATGGTCAATTCGTTCATCGCGAAGAAGGACCTCGACAGCGAGATGACCGTCGTCAGGAACGAGTTCGAGGCCGGCGAGAACCAGCCGAGCTCGATCCTCATCAAACGCATGCTCGCGTCGGCCTTCCACGAGCACGGCTACGGTCACACGGCGATCGGCTCGCGCTCGGACATCGAGAACGTCCCGATCGAGCGCCTGCAGGCCTTCTACCGGAACTACTACCAGCCCGACAACGCCGTCCTGCTCGTGGCCGGGAAGTTCGACGAGAAGAAGACGCTCGATCTCGTCCAGAAGTACTACGGCCCGATCCCGAAGCCCTCCCGGACCCTCTACCCGACGTATACGCTCGATCCGGCCCAGGACGGCGAGCGCGCGATCACGCTGCGCCGCGTCGGCGACGTGCAGCTCGTCGCGGCCGCGTACCACATACCCTCGGGCAGCGACGCCGATGCTCCGGGGCTGGACCTTCTCGCGTTCGCCCTCGCGGACACGCCCTCCGGGCGGCTCCACAAGAGCCTCGTCGAGGCGAAGAAGGCCTCGTCGGTCTTCGGCTTCGCGTGGGAGCTCAAGGAGCCGGGTCTCGCGATCTTCCTCGCCGAGCTCCGGCAGGACCAGTCCCTCGACGAGGCGAAGGACATCCTCCTGAAGACCGTCGAGGGCGCCGCCGCGAACCCGCCGACGAAGGAAGAGGTCGAGCGCGCACGGACACAGCTTCTCAAGCAGATCGACCTCGCGCTCAACGACGCCTCGCAGGTGGGCCTGCGCCTTTCGGAGTGGATCGCGAAAGGCGACTGGCGCCTCTTCTTCCTCTATCGCGATCGCCTCAAGGCCTACCCCGTGGAGGGCGTCGCGAAGGTCGCTGCGGCCTATCTCAAGCCGACGAACCGCACGCTCGCCACGTTCATCCCGACCGCCAAGCCCGACAGGGCCGAGGTCCCGCCGCCCGCCGACGTCGCCGCGATGCTCAAGGGCTACACGGGAGCGGCCGCCGTCGCGGCCGGCGAGGCGTTCGACCCGTCGCCCGCAAACGTCGAGGCGCGCACGAAGCGCTCCACGCTGCCGTCCGGCATGAAGGTCGCGCTGCTCCCGAAGAAGACGCGCGGCTCCTCCGTCCGCGGGTCTATCACCCTGCGCTTCCGCGACGTGAAGTCGCTCACGGGCAAACACGCCGCCGCCGACCTGACGGCCGACATGCTCGAGCGCGGGACGGCGAAAAAGACGCGCCAGCAGATCCAGGACACGATCGACCAGCTCAAGGCCCGAATCCGCGTCTCCGGCGGAACCGGCACCGTCTCGGTCTCGATCGAGACGACGCGCGAGAACGTCCCGAAGGTCCTCGACCTCGTCGCCGAGATCCTCAAGGAGCCCTCCTTCCCCGCCTCCGAGCTCGAGATCCTGAGGCAGGAAAATCTCGCCCAGATCGACCAGATGAAAACCGAGCCCTCGTCGATCGCGCAGACGGCCCTCGCGCGGCGCATGGGCCCGTACCCGATGGGCGACCCGCGGTACACGCCGACGCCGGACGAGTCCCTCGCCGACTACAAGGCGGCGACGCTCGACGAGGTCAAGGCGTTCTGGAAGGAGTCCTACGGCGCGTCGAATGGCGAAGCCGCGTTCGTGGGCGACTTCGACGACGCCACGGTCGCGGCGCAGCTCGCGGCCCTCTTCGGGACCTGGAAGAGCCCGAGCCCCTACACGCGCGTCCCGAGCGTCTTCACGGACGTCCCCGCCGACACGCTGAAGTTCGAGACGCCGGACAAGGCGAACGCGCTCTTCCTCGCCGGGCAGAACCTCGCGCTCAAGGACGACGACCCGGACTACCCGGCGCTCCTCCTCGCAAACTACATGTTCGGCGGCGGCTTCCTCAACTCGCGCCTCGCCGTGCGCGTGCGCCAGAAGGACGGCCTCTCGTACGGCGTCGGCTCCGGCCTCACCGTGCGCCCCCTCGATGCGGCGGGCGTCCTGACGGTCTACGCGATCCACGCGCCGCAGAACACGGCGAAGCTCGAGACCGCCGTGCGCGAGGAGATCGACCGCGCGCGCAAGGACGGCTTCACGGCCGAGGAGTTCTCGGCCGCGCGCTCCGGGTGGCTGCAGGGCCGCCAGGTGAGCCGGTCGCAGGACGCCGAGCTCGCCGGCCTCCTCCAGCGTTATCTCTTCATCGGCCGGACCCTCGCGTGGGACGCCGAGTTCGAGAAGAAAGTCTCCGCGCTGACGGCCGAGCAGGCAACCGCGGCCTTCAAGAAGTGGATCGACCCCGCGAAGATCTCGATCGTGAGGGCCGGCGACTTCGCGAACGCGAAGGCGGACACGAAGAAGTGAAGACCTGACGGATGCAACCCGTCGACGACAGGGGCCGGGATGTCGCCCGGCTCCTCGAAGGCCGTTACGAAGTCCTCGGGCTGCTCGGCCGCGGCGGCTTCGCCGCGGTCTACCAGGTCCGGAACCTGCGCCTCCAGCGCCTCGAGGCCGTGAAGGTCGTCGCGGGCTCGCACGAGCAGAACTCGGAGTTCATCCGACGCTTCGAGCAGGAAGCGCGCGTCGCGGCGTCCCTCGAGCACCCGAACATCCTCAAGGTCTACGACTTTGGACACGACGGCGGAACCCTCTGGTACTCGATGCCGTTCGTGGACGGCCCGACTCTCACCGCGGAGCTCGCGCGCCGGGGAGCGTTCGAGGAGGCGGCCGCCGCCCGCATCGTCGTCCCCCTGCTCGACGCGCTCGAGTACAGCCACGGGCGAGGCGTGATCCACCGCGACATCAAGCCGGACAACATCCTGCTCGACCGGCGCGACCGGCCGTACCTCATGGACTTCGGCATCGCGAAGACGGACGACAGCCTCGTCAAGACGCAGACGGGGTTCGTTCTCGGCTCGCCCGCGTACATCGCTCCCGAGCAGCTCCGCGGCGAGCGGCTCGACGGGAGGACGGACGTGTACGCCATCGGCGTGTCGCTCTTCCAGATGGTGGCCGGCAGCGTCCCGTTCAAGTCCGACCGGATGTCCGACCTCGCGAACCGGCTCGTCGCCGACGCGCCCCGCCTCGCCGCGCGAAGGCCCGGCGTGACCCCCGAGATGGACCGGATCGTCGCGCGCTCTCTCGCCCGCGTCCGCAACGAGCGCTACGCAGACGCGCGCGCGATGCGCAAGGACCTCGAGGAGTTCCTTGACGGGCTCCGGTCTGCACCCGACGCGGCGCCCGTTCCCGCGCCCGATCCCGCCTCGATGGAAACCACCGCGGCCGTGCCCGCCTTCTCCTCTCCGCTGCCCGCTCCCCGCATCGCGCCGCCACCCCCACCGAGGGCCCGGGTTTCCGCCGTCGTCGCGCTCCAGGCGTCCCCGCCGCCGACCGATCCCCGGCGGCCCGCGCCGGCGCCCCGGCGATCGCGCGCCGGCCTTCTTCTGGCCGCGATCGCGCTGGGGCTCCTCGCGATCGCGGCGGTGGTCTTCCTCGCCCG
>Ga0315270_10002178_pt1 | contig 10361 bp, 10 predicted proteins | sample C1_bottom_MG_FD_204932 | JGI IMG/M metagenome (GOLD analysis project Ga0315270, IMG submission 204932) | Sediment microbial communities from Yellowstone Lake, YNP, Wyoming, USA - C1_bottom | ecosystem: Environmental > Aquatic > Freshwater > Lake > Sediment | place: USA: Wyoming | collected... | reverse complement strand
TACGGCATATGTGAAATCAGGCCAGGAAGAGCCCCGTGTCGAGGTGCTGCATCAGGATGTCAGGCCCTTCGAGCCCGACGCTCATCCGGATCAGGCCCGGCGTGATGCCGCGGGCGAGGCGGTCGGCTTCGGGGACGACCGCGTGCGTCATCGTCGCGGGCTGCTCCACGTACGTGATGGCTCCGCCGAGGCTCACGGCCAGCTCCATCGGGACGTCCTTGCGGGCGAGGTAGTTCATCAGCTTCTCGCCAGCCGCGGCGCCGCCCTTGACCTCGAACGAGATGAGCGAGCCGCCGTCGCGCATCTGTTTCTCGACGATGTCCTTCTGAGGGAAGTCGTGAAAGCCGGGGTACGTCACGTGCGCAACCTTCGTGTGCGTGCGCAGGAACGCGGCGATCGTGGCGGCGCTGTCGCTCTGGGCCTTCTGGCGGACCGCGAGGGACTGCACCGTCATCGAGTTCAGCCACGAGTCGAAGGGGGAAGGCGTCGCGCCGAGGTCCTTGTACCAGGGGAAGAGGTCGGTCCTGAGGTACCGGAACGGACCGAGGAGGGCGCCGCCGATGGACGCCGAGTGGCCGTTGATGAACTTCGTCAGCGAATGGACGACGAAGTCCGCGCCCAGGCGGAACGGCTGCTGGAGCCACGGCGAGCAGAACGTGTTGTCGACGATGAGGGGGATGCCGCGCGCCTCGGTGAGGCGCGAGATGGCCTCGATGTCGCAGAGCCGGAGCGTCGGGTTCTCGGGCGACTCCAGAAACACGGCGGCGATGTTCGGGTGGATCTCGAGCGTCTTTGCGACCTCAGCCACGCTGCCCGTGTCGCAGAAGACGGCCTCGACGCCGTACTTCGACATGTTGCGCAGCAGGCTGTCGGTGCAGCCGTAGATGTTTCCGGCGAGGACCGCGTCGCCCGCCCTGAGGAGCGAGAGCATCAGCGTCGAGATCGCGCCCATGCCGGACCCGAAGATGAGACAGCCGATCGTCGGCTCCGTCTCGTCTGCGGCGAGCGCCTTTTCGATGACGTGTTGCGCCTCGAGGCGGAAGAGCACGCGCTCGAGGTACTCGGACGTGGGGTTGCCGAGGCGCGTGTAGATGCGCGCGTAGGGTCGCTCGCCGCCCTTGGACATGCCGAGGAACCGGTCGGCGCCGTCCTTGACGTTGTGGAAGGCGAACGTCGAGCGCTGGTGGATGGCGGGCAGGCCGGTGCCCGCGGCAAGCGCGCGGAACATGCCCTCGTCCATCTGGTGCAGGTCGTCGCGCACCCAGCGGGTCTTGCGGTCGATCCACCAGTCCCAGAACGAGAAGCGCGCGGCGCCGTGCAGGACGGGGGAAGCGGTCGGGGTGCTCATAACCCCGAATTTAGCCCGCGCGGCGCTCCGGGGCTAGAATGGTCCACGTTCAAAGGCCCAAGGAGTGCGCGTGGCCGAGCCCAATCCTCGGACAGAGCAGCGTCGGAGCCCCCGCAGCGACATGCGGATTCCGGTCGCGCTGCGCCATGAAGGGGAAAGGTTCAAAGGCACGACACTTGTCGTGAACACCCACGGCGCGCTCGTGGGCGCCCACCGCAACGTCCCGATGGGCGACATGTTCGAGCTGGAGAACGTGCGGACCCGCGTCTTCTGCCATTGCCGGGTCGTGTTCCACGGCGGGCTAGGAGCCGACGGCTTTTTCCGCCTCGGCGTCGAAATGCTCGAGGCGCACCCGGCCGTATGGGGCTCCGACTACTCTCTGGCCGCGTCCTGATCCCGGAGCGACTTCAGGCTGAGCCCTCCCGCGAGGAGGAAGGCGAGGCCGAGGAGCGTGATCGGGACGAACGAGAGCGCGTGCGAGACGAGGGCGAACGCGCCGGCGGTGTCCTTCGAGACGCCGTAGAAGCCCGTCAGCGCGTAGGCGACCGCCGTGTGGTAGCCACCGACGCCCCCGGGTGTGGGGATGAAGAGCCCGAGGACGGCCCAGGTGACGACGAAGAACGCGACGGGGAAGGGGAAGACGAGGTCGAAGGCTCGGAGCGTCGCATGGATCTGGACGCAGATCAGGAGCCACAGGAACAGCGAGGAGGCTGCGACGACGACGACGTCGCGCGCGGTCCCGAGAGACCCGAGGCCGTCGAGGAATGAAAGCAGGATCGCCTCGATTCGCGCGCCGATCCGCCCGGGCAGAGGGCGGAGAAACGGCTTGACGAAGCGGTCCGTGCGCTCCGGCTTCGCGGCGAGGAACGCGAGGAACGCGAGGCCGGCGAGCGTGCCGCCGCCCACGGCGACGGCCGAGCTCCGGAGCAGCAGGAACCGGGTGGCTGCCTCCCCCGTCATCGCGGGGGCCCAGGCGAGGGCGTATACGACGAAAAGGAAAACGATCGTCACGAGGTCGATGAGCCGCTCGAGGGCGATCGAGGCGAGGCACGGCGCGACGGGAAGACCCGCGCTCTTGGCGAGGGCGATGGGGCGGACGATCTCTCCGGCGCGGGCCGGAAGCAGCGTCGAAGCCGCGAAGCCGATCGAGGTCGCGGAGTTGAGGTCCCACGCCGAAGGACGGCCTGCCCGGCGGAGAAGGAAGCCCCACCTCCATGAGCGGAACAGGGGGGTTCCGACGAGGCCGCAGACGGTGGCGAAGACGAGCCAGCCCTTATGTGCGGAGCGGATTTTCTCGGCGACGGCCGCGAAGTCCATCGTCCGGAGGAAGAGGTAGAGGAGGAGCGCCGCGAGGCCGAGCGACACGGCCATGCGCAGGCCTTTTCCTCCGGTTTTCGAGGTGTCCACTCTCCGATCGTAGCCCACACCTGCGGTACGCTTCCTCCGTGCGCGACGTGCCGGTCTTCACCGATCCCGTTTTTCTCGAGCACGACACCGGCCCGTACCACCCCGAGAACGCGCGCCGGCTCGAAGCCGTGATTCACGCGCTGCGCCAGGAGGGCCGCCGGTTCGAGTCTCCGCCCGACCCCGAGCGCACGCTGAAGGCGCTCGAGCGCGTGCACGAGCCCGCCTACATCGCGCGGATGAAGGCCGCGTGCGACGCGGCGCCGCCGGGCGGAACCTCTCCATTTTCCCTGTTCGACTGCCCGGACAACCCGATCTCGGCCGCCACGTTCGGGGCCGCGTACCGGGCGGCGGGGCTCGTCCTCGCGGCCGTGGACGCGGTCCTGGAGAAGAGAGCGCCGGCCGTCTTCGTGGCGGCCCGGCCGCCCGGCCACCACGCGCTGGCCGCGCAGGCGATGGGCTTCTGTTTCTTCAACACGATCGCCGTCGCGGCGCGCGACCTCGTGGAGAATTCGGGCGCGACGCGCGTCCTCGTGGCCGACTTCGACGTCCACCACGGGAACGGGACGCAGCAGATCTTCTGGGAGGAGGGGCGCGTCGCGTACCTCTCGGTCCACCGGTATCCGTTCTACCCGGGCACGGGCGCCGCGGAGGAGCAGGGGGCGGGCCGGGGGCGGGGCGCGAACGTGAACGTGCCGCAGCGTGCCGGGGCGGGGGACGGCGCCTACGCGGGCGGCTTCTCGTCGGCCCTCGAGGCGCTCGCGGAGAGGTTCAAGCCGGAGTTCGTCCTGATCTCGGCCGGCTTCGACGCCCACGCAGGCGACCCGCTCGGGGGGATGGGCGTCACGACGGCCGGTTTTTCCTGGATGACGCGGTCCCTGGAGGAGGTCGCCGAGACCTGGGCCGGCGGGCGGATCGTCTCCGTTCTCGAGGGCGGGTACGACGAGCGGGCCCTCGGCGAGTCGGCTGTCGCGCACGTGCGCGTTCTCGACAGGACGGACGGCCTGCCGTAGCGGGCCCTCGCGTAAATGGCTCATTTGACAGAGCCTTTTGCGCCCGTTAGACTGAATACGCGTCAATCTCTCTTCTTGGTTTGGTGTCCGAGCGTGCCTTGGAACTTCTTCTCGACGCACGGAGGCTCGTGATGATTCGGAAGGCCCTGTTCCTCTCGGCGACCGTCGCGGCCGTGGCCCTGCTTGCGGCGCCCCCTGCAGACGCCCGCAACTCGGAAGTCCGGCGCGCCCTCGGCTGCCCGTCGCAAACGCTGGGATCCGTGGATGTTCCGGTCGACGGAGCGACCGTCAGCGGTTACGTCGTCGTCAAGGGATACGCGCTGGACGGCAACCTTGTGTCCAACGTCGATGTCTACGTTGACGGCACCGACGACGCGAACCGCGTCACGACGGCCGGCGGCGCGAACATCAACCTGCCGCGCCCCGACATCCTCCAGGCCTTCCCGCAGTACGCCGGCACGCCGGGCCAGAACCCCGGGTGGCTGGCGTCCTTCAAGGCGTCGAATTACTCGAACGGGTCGCACACGATCTACGTCGGGATCACGGACACGTCCGGCTGCACGTACTTCCTCGCGCCCAAGGCGATCAAGATCGACAACGCGAAGAACCAGCCGCCGTTCGGAAACATGGACCTCCCGTTCCCGAACAGCTCGGTGTCCGCCAACGGCGTCCTCACGGTCGTGGGCTGGGCGCTCGACGACCGCAAGGTCGACCACGTCGACGTTCTCGTCGACGGGCTGCTCGAGCGGCAGGCCGTCACGGGCGTTTACCGTGCCGACGTCGCCGCGAACTTCCCGGACAACCCGGCCGCGATCGTCGCGGGCTTCATCCTGAACGTCGACTCGACGCGCTACGCCAATGGCGTCCACACGGTCAGCGTCCAGGCCGTGGACGACCAGGGCCAGAAGGGCTTCCTCGGGACGGCGCGGGTGCAGGTCTTCAACAACGCCCCGAACACCGGCCCCTTCGGCGTGGTCGAATTCCCGCTCCTGAACGCGAACTGGTTCGGAAACTGCTTCCCGGTGTCGCCGGGCGGCCCGTCCGGCGGCCCGACGGACATCGTCGACCCGCGCATCCTCATGTTCGTCAACGGCTGGGCCCTCGAGGCCTCGCTCGAGAACACCGGCGGCGTCTCGGAAGTGCGCGTCGCGCTGGACGGCGTGCCGATCAAGAACTCGCGCGTGAACTGTCACCGCGAGTTCCTCCTCGCGAACGCCCTGATCGACTGCTACGGGTACTACCGTCCCGACATCGAGGTCCTGTATCCGGGCTTCGCGCAGGCCCCGAACGTCGGCTTCCAGTTCTTCGTCGACGCCGGCTACCTCCTCACGCAGAAGGGCTTCAGGGAAGGCGCGCACATTCTCCAGGTGTCGGCCGTCGACAAGCGGAACACCGCCGTCCTCCTGAAGGAAGTTCCGATCACGATGGAGTGCGCGACGGGCCAGCTCGACCCGCCGCCGCTCGGCTACATCGACGACCCGACGAACTACAAGTTCATCGGCGGCGTGTTCCCGGTGATCGGATGGGCCCTGGACCTCGACTATGTCTCGAAGGTCAGAATCCTGATCGACGGCGTGCCGCAGATCGACGCCGTCACGGGCGTGGACTGGGCGGACTATGGCTACGCGAGCCCGGACGTCGCGCTCGCGTACCCCTTCTACCCGCAGCGCGCGAACGCGCGCTTCCGCTTCTACCTGGACACGACGAAGATCTCGAACTCCGAGCACGACCTCCTCATCGAGGTCTCGGACGCGCACGGCGCCGTGCGCTCGGCCGGCACGCGCCGCTTCATCGTGGACAACAACACGCTCGTGCGCTGAGAACTTCTTCCTGGAAGGTGGGAGAACGAGGCCCGGCGGTTGCCGGGCCTTTTCATTTATTCTCGCCGCTCCAGATGCAGCCCGCCCAGAAGAGGTTCCTGATCCGGTTCGCGCTCTTCCTCGTGGGGTTCTACGCGCTCGTCGCGGTCCAGCCCGTCAACGACGCCGTCGTCTTGCCGTTCACCGGGCTCCTCGTGAAGGTGTCGGCGGCGATCCTCCGCGCGGTCGGCGAGCCGGTCGTCACGAGCGGCACCGTGATCCGGTCGGCGCTTTTCGCGGTGGACGTCAAGAACGGCTGCAACGGGATCGAGGCGGCGCTCCTGCTCCTCGCCGCGATGCTCGCGTTCCCGGCTTCGGCGAAGGCGCGCGCCGCGGGCATCGCGGCGGGCCTTCTCGCGATCCAGCTCGTGAACCTCTTTCGGATCGTGTCGTTGTTCTGGCTCGGCGCGCACCGGCGCGACTTGTTCGACCTGTTCCACGCCGCGATCTGGCAGACGCTCCTCATCCTGCTCGCGGTCGGGATCTTCCTCGCGTGGGGCCGGAAGCTCCGCGGCGGAGAAGGCGCTGAAGCTCGCGCTTAGGGCCGCCCTGGGTTTCGCGCTCGGGCTCGGCCTCTGGCGCGCCGGGACGCCCGCCTACAACCGGCTGCTCGCCGGCTTCGCGGAGCCCGTCGTGCGCCTGCTCGAGCGGCCGGCCGCGACCCGGCTCTACGCGGAGGAAGCGCGCGTCGTGATCGACCGGGCCGACTTCACGTCCAAATCGGACCGGCCGTCGCTGCCGGCGGACGATCTCACGTTCGACGTCATCATCCTGCTGACGCTCGCCGCCGCGACGCCCGGCCTCCTCCGGGACCGCGCAATGAAGGGGCTCGGGATCTCGCTCCTCGTTCTCTTCGCCCTGCACGTCGCGGCACTCGTGGCCGCCGTCGAGTCGTTCTACGCGATGAAGCTCGGCGCCTGGAGCGCGGCAAACTACGGGCCCTTCGCGCGGAACTTCTGGGCCACCGCGTCGCACTTCTGGCGCCTCGTGGGGTGCTTCGCGGCGCCGTTCGTCCTCTGGTGGCTGCTGATCCGGCCTACGGCTTCAACGGACCCTTCAACTCGGACTTCTTCGCGAGCTGCATCTGCTCGTGGGCCGTCGCGAGCTTCTCGGCGTCGGGGAAAAGGGTGAGCGCCTTCCTGAGCTGGACGTCGTTCTCGAGGCTCGCGCGGTAGCCCGCGTCGCGCCCGAACTTCGCCGTCAGGATCTCCTCGCGGATCGCGTGGTCGACGATGAGGGCGTCCTTCTCCTCGACGTACATCGCCCTGGCGCCCTTGTCGAAGGGGAGAGCCGGCTTGCCGTCGACGAACTTGAAGAAGTCGTCCTTCACGGCCTCGGTCACCGGGAAGTCGCGGGGGACCGTCGAGTGCTTCGCGAGGTAGTCCACCGCGAACTCGAAGAAGAGCCCGCGCGCGTAGAGCGTCGTCGCGAAGCGCGAGAGCGTGGGCGCCTTCACGAAGACATCGGGCGTGATGCCGCCTCCGCCGTAGACCGTGCGGCCCGCGTCCGTCTTGAAGGACTCCTTCTTCTGGGAGGACGCCGCGTCGCGGGCCGGGCCCGTCTCCTCGGCGTCGCCGCCCTCCTCGTCCTCGTGCGAGAGGTACTCGAGGACGTCCTTGTAATCGCGCTGGATGCAGCGCCCGGAGGGCGTGTAGTACTTCGCGGACGTCAGGGCGAGGCCCGCTCCGTCCGAGAGGTTGTAGACGGACTGGACGAGGCCCTTGCCCCACGTCGTCTGGCCGACGATGACCGCGCGGTCGTGGTCCTGCAGGGCGCCGGCGACGATCTCCGAGGCGGAGGCCGAGCCCTTGTTCACGAGGACGACGACGGGGATGCGCGCGTGGTTGTTCTTGCCGGGCGCGGCGAAGCTCTGCTCCTGCGCGCCGTTGCGGCCGCGGGTCACGACGACCTTCTCGTTCTTCGAGAGGAAGAAGTCCGAAACGGCGATCGCCTGGTCGAGGAGGCCGCCCGGGTTGCCGCGCAGGTCGAGGACGAGCTTCTTCATGCCCTGCTTCTCGAGCTTGTCCCAGTTCTCGGCGAGTTCGGGAGCGGAGGTGTGCGTGAAGTCCTTCAGGCGGAGGTAGCCGACGCCCGGCTCGACGAGGAACGCGTAGGAGACCGAGTTCGTCGGGATCTCCGCGCGTGTGACGGTCATCTGGAGGGGCTCGTCGAGGCCCGGCCGGAGGATCGTGATGCGGACCTTCGTGCCCTTCGGGCCCTTGAGCTTCTTGACGACCGCGTCGACGGGGAGGTCGTCGATGGACTGGCCCTCGACCTTGTCGATCACGTCGCCCGCGCGGATGCCGAGGCGGTCGGCGGGCGAGCCCTCGACGGGCGTGATGACCGTGACCTTCCCGTTGCGCTTGCTGATGATGATTCCGAGCCCGTAGAACGATCCGCGCTGCTTCTCGACCATCGAGGAGTACTCCTCGGGCTCGAGGAAGTTCGTGTGCGGGTCGAGCGTGCCGAGCATCCCGTGGATCGACGCGTAGACGAGTTTGTTCGCCGGGACGTCGTCCGCGTACCACGCGCGGGCGGTGGCGAGGATGTCGGAGTACTCCTTGAAACCGGGATTCGTCGCGTCCGAGACGGCGCCCAGGCGCCCGCCCGCGATCCCTCCGCCGACCGTGACGGCGAGGAGGAACGCGGCGGCGGAAAGGGCGCGCCGGACGGAGCGGGAACGCGTGGAAACGGGGGCGTTGTTCACGTGAAGGGACCCTCCCGGACACACTGAGACTAGCACGCAGGGGAAGCCCGCCTCCTTGACTTCGCCCGGTGCCGAGCGGAGCATCAAGGGTCCAGAGGGAGGGGATGGATGGGCAATCTCGGGATGCCGGAACTGATCATGATCGTGGTTCTGGCGCTGCTCCTCTTCGGCCCCAAGAAGCTGCCCGAGATCGGCAAGCAGGTCGGCAAGGCGCTCGGCGAGTTCAAGCGCGCCTCGAACGACCTCAAGCGCTCGATCGAGGACGAGATGGAGAAGGCGTCCGAGGCCGTGAAGATCGACGATCCGCCAAAATCCGAGCCGGAGAAGGTCGCGCCGGCGCTCGCTCCAGCCGACGGGACGATCTCCCGCCCGTCCGAGACGACGAAGACCCCCGCGCCGTGACGGAATTTTCGCGGCGTGCGGGCGGGGACCCGGAGGAAGAACTTCCGCGGATGTCGTTCCTCGAGCACCTCGAGGACCTCCGCAAGCGGCTCTTCTGGTCCGCGCTCGCCGTGGCCGGGGGCTTCATGCTCTGCTGGTGGAAGTCGAAGGAGATCTTCCAGTGGCTCTCGAAACCGGTCCTCGATGCGCTGCCGCCCGGGACGAAGCTGGCCTACACGCAGCTCACCGAGCCGTTCATGCTCTACATCAACATCGCCCTCCTGGCGGGCGTGTTCGTGGCGAGCCCGGTGATCCTCTACCAGGTCTGGCTCTTCATCGCGCCCGGCCTCTACAGGAACGAACGCCGCTGGGTCTGGCCGTTCGTCATCCTGTCGGTCCTCTTTTTCGTTGGGGGCGGGTACTTCGGCTATGCCGTCGGCTTTCCGATGGTGGCAAAGTTCCTCGTCGCGACCGGCGAGGACTTCATGCCTGTCCTCAAGATCGACGACTATCTCGACATCACGTCGAAGCTGCTTCTCGGCATGGGGCTCGTCTTCGAGACGCCGATTCTCATCTTCTTCCTCGCGCGCATGGGCGTCGTGACGGAGAAGTGGCTCCTCGCGAAGTTCCGCTACGCCGTGCTCATCATCTTCATCATCGCGGCGCTCATCACGCCGACGCCCGACATCCCGACCCAGTGCGCGTTCGCCCTCCCGATGTGCGCGCTCTACCTCCTCGGTGTCGGGATGGCGTGGCTCTTCAGGAAACGCGACCCGAAAGACGCGGCGAAGACGGAAACCTGACGAGACTCATTCGCTGAGGTATCGTGCCCGCGGTGCGTGACAAGCTGACGAAGGTCTTCAAGGCGTTCACGTATCGCGACTTCAGCCTGCTCTGGGCGGGCGCGTTCACGTCGAGCGTCGGCACGTGGATGCAGTCGGTCGCGCAGAGCTGGCTCATCCTGACGATCTCGGGCAAGGCGTCGTACCTCTTTCTGGCCGCTGTGCTGCAGGACTCCCCATTCCTCGTGTTCTCGCTCTTCGGGGGCGTGCTTGCGGACCGTATGGACCGGCGCCGGATCCTGCTCCTCTCGCAGGTCGTCCAGCTCACGTCCGCATTCCTCCTGGCATACCTCGTTTACACGCACCGGGTCGAGGTCTGGATGATCCTCGTCCTGTCCTTCGTGGTGGGACTCGCGATGTCCTTCGGCGGTCCGGCCTACCAGGCGCTAGTCCCGACGCTCGTCGACAAGGAAGACCTCCCGAACGCGGTGGCGCTCAACTCGATCCAGTTCAACCTCGCGCGCGTCATTGGCCCGGTTCTCGCCGGAGCCGCGTTCTACACGCTCGGCGCCGCCGCCTGCTTCGGGCTTAACGGCCTGTCGTTCTTCGCCGTCATCCTCGCGCTGCTCGCCCTGAAGCGCGGCGCGCCGACCGGGACGGCCAGCGGCAGCGTGCTCGACAATCTGAAGGCGGGGCTGGCCGCGGTGCATGCCGACCGGGCGCTGAGAGGACTCATCGGCCTCGCTTTCGTCGGGAGCCTCTGCGCGTTTCCGCTCATGACGTTCCTGCCCGTCTTCGCAAAGGACGTGTTCCGGGGCGACGTGAAGGTTCTGAGCTACTTCCTCGCCGTGTTCGGCCTCGGGGCCG
>Ga0315270_10002177_pt1 | contig 10363 bp, 8 predicted proteins | sample C1_bottom_MG_FD_204932 | JGI IMG/M metagenome (GOLD analysis project Ga0315270, IMG submission 204932) | Sediment microbial communities from Yellowstone Lake, YNP, Wyoming, USA - C1_bottom | ecosystem: Environmental > Aquatic > Freshwater > Lake > Sediment | place: USA: Wyoming | collected... | reverse complement strand
ACAAGGCCACGCCTTGCGCGTGATTGCCAGCCGACGCGCAGATCACGCCACGGTCAAGTTGTTCGCGGGTCAAGTGAGCCATCTTGTTGTAGGCGCCGCGCAGCTTGAAGCTGAACACTGCCTGGGTGTCTTCGCGCTTCAGCAGGACATGGTTGGACAGGCGGCGCGACAGCGTTCTGGCGGGCTCCAGCGAGGTCTCGATCGCGACGTCGTAGACCTTGGCATTCAAGATGCGCTGCAGGTAGCTGTTGTCCGTGGACTTCAACGCCGGTAGGGTCCGGGACGGGCGGCGAGCGGCGGGCGAGCCAAGCATGGACAGTCTCCTGAGCATTTCTAAGGTGGCGCAGCATGATAAGCGAGGCATGGCCGCTGGCGTTCGGGCATAAAAAAACCCAAAGCCGTGAGGCTTTGGGTTGAATCCACCCTAGAGGCGGTGGAGGAGACAACGGTGCAGAGCCGTGAGCCCGGACTGAACCGGTTCACCTCATCCCTGCTTGAAATCAAGTCTACCCGCAAATTTGGTGCACTGCAACATGCTTATGCAGTGATTTTTTGATCAACCTCACCAAGCCACTCATGGATGGGCACAATCAGGCGCTGCTCCTGATCAAGGTGCAGCCTTCGGTAAAGGAGAGACGCGATGGAATGTCTGATCAACTGGCAGCCGAGCGCTGGCATGGTTTTCGTGGCCGAGACCGGCAGCGGTCATTTGTTGACCATGGATGGTGCTGCGGACGGCGGCGGTCGAAACCTGGCCCCGCGGCCGATGGAAACCGTGCTGGCAGGTGCCGGCGGCTGCACGGCCTATGACGTCGTCTTGATACTCAAGCGCGGCAGGCATGACGTGCAAGGCTGCCAAGTGAAGCTCAGCACCGAACGTGCGGCAAGCGATCCCAAGGTCTTCACCAAGATCCACATGCACTTCATCGTCAGTGGCCAAGGACTGAGTCAGGACGTCGTCGAGCGCGCGGTGAAGCTGTCGCACGAAAAATACTGCTCGGCCAGCATCATGCTGGCCAAGACGGCGGACATCACGACCTCGGTCGAACTCGGCTGATGACATTGACGGGCAATCCTTGAGACCCGCGCGCCGGCATGCGGCGGACCTCAATGAGCTAGATGTAGTGCGCCGTCCTGGTCATCAGCTTGGCGACGAGTCGCATCGCTCGCTTGACGGGCGCGGGCAATTCCGCCGCCCCAGCTGCCTGTGCTTGGCGGGCATGCTGGGCTTCGTCAGCCTTCATCTGACCCACGATGGCGCGCGAATCAAGGTCGTCAGCGGGAAGGCGATCCAGGTGACCCGCCAGGTGCTCTTCGACCTGCCTCTCGGTTTCGACCACAAAGCCCAAACTCGTCTTGTCTCCTGTCAGTCCCGCCGCTACGCCGATGCCAAAGGCGCCGACATACCAGAGGGGCGTGGCCAGACTGACGCGGTCGCCCAGCTCGTTCAGGCGCTGACGCGTCCAAGCCAGGTGGTCGGCTTCCTCGCGTGCGGACTGCTCGAAATGAGCGCGCAGCTGTGCATCGCGGGTCGTCAATGCCTGGGCGTGATAAAGCGCCTGAGCGCAGATTTCGCCCACGTGGTTGACTCGCATCAGGGCGCCCGACAGCCGTCTCTCAGCTGCGGACATTTGATTTTCGTTGGTTTGAGCCTCGGCTCTGGGGATGGCCCGGTTGGGTCTGGATGCGCCTGAAATGCTGCGCAAGGCCTGGTCCAGGCCGGTCAGCAGGCGATCAGTGGCACTGCGGTGGGTTGAAGACGGAATCATCAGTTCACTTGCAAGTAGTTGTGGGGGGTGTCGAATCGACTTGAGTATCGCCTATTTGTAAGCGTGTATATCGATAGCGTGCACTGACTCATACCAGGCGAAAAAGAGCGTAAGGAAGGTGCTTGTCGTGATGCGGTCAACGGATTCCTAGTTGCGTGAGCACAACGCCATTGTCCACTTTCGGCTCGAATTGCTGGCGTGCAAGCGGCGGCTCTGGTGCAATACGTCTAGCTTCTGCTTTGGAGGTTGGCTAGTTCAACCCTCCTAATGGTTACCCCAGATCGGGGCCTCTGGTTCTACTCAAAGGAAATACTGCAATGAAAAAATCCCTACTCGCTCTCGCCGTGCTGGCTGCTTCTGGCGTCGCGATGGCCCAATCTTCGGTGACCCTGTACGGCGTGGCCGACGCGTCTTTGGCGAAGGTTACCGGCGCTAGCGCCAAGTTGTCCACCAACGACCGTATGAACAACGGCAACAGCCGTTTCGGCATGAAGGGTGTTGAAGACCTGGGCGGCGGCTTGAAGGCGTCGTTCAACTTCGAAGCTGCCGTGAACATGGGCAACGGCGCTACCGACGCAAATACCTTCCAGCGCGCGGCTTATGTCGCCTTGGATGGCAGCTTCGGTCAGATCTACGCTGGTCGTCGTTTGTCGCCGATGTTCTACTCGATTGCCAACTACGAGCTGACCGGCACCGCCAACTACTCGGCTGAAGCCAATATGTTCGGCTTCGGTGCTACCACCCGTGACAACAGCTTCATTGCTTACACGACGCCTAGCATCAGCGGCTTCAAGGCAACGGTTGGCACAACCCTGAAGGGCAACCAAACCGGCACCAATGGCGCCGAAACCGAACTCACCGCGACCTACAACCAAGGCCCCATCGCTTTGGGCATGGGTTACGCGCAGCAAGCTCAAACCGGTAGCCTCGGCACCAAGAAGTACGGCCATTTCGGCGGTGCTTACAACTTTGGCGACTTCACCTTGGCCGCCAGCTATCAAGATCCGAGCGGCGCCAAGAAGGGCTTCACGGTCGGTGGTACGATGATGTTCGGCCCGACTTCGCTGACTCTGGACATCGCACGTGACACGGGTTCTGTTGTCAAGAGCACCGACTACATCCTGGAACTCAAGCAGCCCTTGTCCAAGCGTACCTTTGCTTACGCCGCCGTGCACCGCATGGGTCTCATCAGCAGCACTGGCACCAGCGTTGGCCTTCGCCACAACTTCTGATTTGACGCTGGCGTGAGCCAGTTTCATTGATGACAGTTTGAGAGCCGCCAAAGGCAACTTTGGCGGCTTTTTCCATTTCCGCCTTCCTGAGCGAGCGCAGGCCGGCGACTTTGTACGCTTGCCACGAAGGCACGTGCCGCTCAGGACGCCTGCCCGAGTCCGCGTCGCTGTACCCGCTGATGTCGAAGTCGCAGTGATCGGGCGGCCGCATCGCCGTCAAGCGAAGCGCGCCCGATTTCGACTGCCTGAATTCGCGCAAGTCGTGCGCTTCGCGCACATGGCAGGCGGCTGTCCGGGCATACCCTTGTGCGGCGGCGCCGGATTTTGAGCATCATGCGGGGCCCGCCCGGTCTGTTGAAACGCGAGTTGCCACAGTCGACGCGCCCTCGTTCGGGCCCAACATGAAGCTCCGCATCTCACATTCATCTCGTCGCACTCTGGCTGAGTAACTGAACCCTTCCAATATGCTTGCATTCATTCTCCGCCGCATGGGCCAGGCGATTCTGGTGATGTTGACGGTGGCCTTCGTCGCCTTCATGGTTTTCCAGTACGTGGGCGATCCGGTGACCAATTTGCTGGGCCAGGACGCCACGCCTGAGCAGCGCATTGCGCTGCGCAAGGATCTGGGGCTGGACGCGTCCTTTCCGGTGCAATTCGTCCGCTTCATTGGCAATGCCGTTCAGGGTGAGTTCGGTTTGAGCCTGCGCCAGGGACGCAAGGTCTCGACCTTGATCGTCGAGCGACTGCCCGCTACGGTCGAGTTGGCAGCCACCGCAGGTGTGCTGGCACTGATGGTGGGCATTCCCTTGGGGGTTTTCGCGGCACTGAATCGAGGCAAGTTCATGTCGCAGGTCTTGATGACCTTGTCGCTGCTTGGGGTGTCCTTGCCTTCGTTCTTGTTCGGTATTCTGTTGATACTGACTTTTGCGGTGAGCTTCAAAATGCTGCCAAGCTTTGGCCGCGGAGACGTGGTGACGCTGGGCTCCTGGACCACCGGATTCTTGACGATGGATGGTTGGAGACATCTGGTGCTGCCGGCCATCACCTTGTCGCTGGCGAATATGGCACTCGTGCTACGCCTGGTGCGCTCGGAGATGCTGGAGGTACTGCGCACCGACTACATCAGGTTTGCGCGCGCACGCGGACTGAACAACCGCACGGTGAACTTCGGGCATGCGCTGAAGAACACGCTGGTTCCGGTGCTGACCATCATGGGTCTGCAGATGGGTCAGTTGATCGCCTTTGCCATCATCACCGAGACCGTGTTTCAGTGGCCGGGTATGGGGCTGCTCTTCATTCAGGCCGTGCAGTTTGCCGACATTCCGGTCATGGCGGCCTATTTGCTGCTGGTGTCGGGAATTTTCGTTTCCATCAATCTGATCGTGGATATTTTGTACTTGGTGGTGGATCCGCGTTTGCATATAGATGGCAAGGCAGGCGGGCATTAGTCGCGTCGAGCAAGCAAGATACGGAGCAGATGCAATGAGCAGTTCCTCGACACGCACGACGGTGAGCGCCGCATTGGTCGAAGCGCCAATCGGCCGCTGCGCGCGCTTTTTTGACGGAGACGTGTGGTACTCATTCCGGCATTCGCCGATGGCCATACTGGCCGCAGTGATTGCCTTCATTTGCGTCTTTTGTTCGCTGTTTGCCGGCTGGGTCGCGCCGCACAACCCTTTCGATCTGGCCTCGCTGGAGTTGAGTGACGCGCGCTTGCCGCCGGCCTGGATTGAAGGGGGTTCGAGCAAATACCTGCTCGGCACCGACGATCAGGGCCGCGATCTGTTGTCGGCGCTGATGTATGGCGCGCGCATCTCCTTGTTCGTGGGCTTCGCCTCGGTGCTGGTGTCCTTGCTGGTGGGCGTGAGCCTGGGTTTGCTGTCGGGCTTTGCAGGTGGCAAGGTGGATGCTTTCATCATGCGCGTGTGCGACGTGATGCTGTCGTTCCCATCGCTGTTGGTGGCCTTGCTGATCGATGGCCTGGGCAAGGCGGTGTTCCCGAATGCACCCGACGCGCTGGCTTATGCCGTGCTGATTGTGGCCATTTCCCTGTCGGGCTGGGTGCAGTACGCGCGCACCGTGCGGGGCTCCACGATGGTCGAGCGCAACAAGGAATACGTTCAGGCGGCTCGCGTGATCGGCGTCAAGCCCTCACGCATCATGGTGCGCCATGTGCTGCCCAATGTGCTGGGCCCGGTGCTGGTGCTGGCCACCATCCAGGTGGCTTTTGCCATCATTGCCGAGGCCACGCTGTCCTTTCTGGGTCTGGGTGTACCGCCGACGAGTCCGTCGCTGGGCACCTTGATCCGGGTTGGCAACGATTTTCTGTTCTCAGGCGAATGGTGGATCACCATCTGGCCCGGCGCAATGCTGGTGCTGATCGCGTTGAGCGTGAACCTGCTGGGCGACTGGCTGCGCGACGCCTTGAACCCGCGCCTGCGCTGACGCGGTTCGGCTGAGACCAAGCTTCAATATCCGCCCAATGACACCATGACCGCTCCCTTGCTTGAAGTTCGCCATCTGCGCGTCGAGTTTCCGACACGACGCGGCACCTTGCTTGCGCTCGACGACATCTCCTTCGACATTGCCCCCGGCGAAATTTTGGGCGTGGTCGGGGAGTCGGGTGCGGGCAAGTCGCTCACCGGTGCCGCCATCATTGGTCTGCTGGATCCGCCCGGGCGCATTGCCGGCGGCGAGATCCATTTTGAAGGACGCCGCATCGACCAACTTGGCGCTGAGGACATGCGCCGCATCCGCGGGCGCCATATCGGCGCGATCTTTCAAGATCCGCTGACCTCGCTGAACCCCTTGTACACGGTGGGGCGGCAACTGATAGAGACGATTACCACGCACCTGCCGATGAACCAGCAACAAGCGCGCGAACGTGCGATTGAATTGCTGGAGCAGACCGGCATTCCGGCCGCTGCCGTGCGGGTCGACCAGTACCCGCACCAGTTCTCGGGAGGCATGCGGCAACGCGTCGTGATCGCCCTGGCGCTGGCCGCCAAACCGAAGCTGATCGTTGCCGACGAGCCGACCACGGCTCTGGATGTGTCGATTCAGGCGCAAATCATTTCGCTGTTGAAAAATCTGTGCAAGGAACAGGGCGCGGCAGTCATGCTGGTGACCCACGACATGGGCGTGATCGCCGAAACCTGCGACCGTGTCGCGGTCATGTATGCCGGGCGCATCGTCGAGATCGGGCCGGTGCTGGACGTGATTCATCGCCCGGCACACCCTTATACCGTGGGTCTGATGGGCTCCATTCCGACCATGGATGAAGACCGCGAGCGCTTGGCTCAAATCGACGGTTCAATGCCTCGACTGAACCAGGTGCCTCTGGGCTGCGCCTACAACCCGCGCTGCCCCAACGCATTTGAGCGTTGCCGCAGCGAGCGGCCCGACTTGATTGACGCGGGGGCCACCCGCGTGGCGTGCTGGTTGCACACCGAAACCCAGGAGAGAAGGTCATGAGCAGCCCGCTCGTCGAGGTCAAGGATCTGGCCAAGATCTTCGACGTTTCCGCGCCCTGGCTGAATCGGTTGGTCGAACGCAAGCCCAGGCTGTATGTGCATGCCGTGGATGGCGTGAGCTTCACAATTGAGCGTGGCAAGACGCTGGCTTTGGTGGGCGAATCGGGTTGCGGCAAGAGCACTGTGGCGCGCCTGCTGGTGGGGCTGTACAAACCAGATCGTGGCGTGGTCAGCTTCGATGGGGTTGATATTGCCGCGACGCTGGCGACCCCGGCAGGCCGCGCCCTGCGGCGGCGCACGCAAATGATTTTTCAGGATCCCTATGCCAGCCTGAATCCGCGCTGGAAGGTTCAGGACATTGTTGGCGAGCCGCTGCTCGAGCATGGCATGGTGAACGGGTCGGACGATCTGCGCCAGCGTGTCGTTGACTTGCTGGAATCGGTCGGACTGTCGGGCGCCGATGTCGGAAAATTCCCGCACCAGTTCTCGGGCGGGCAACGGCAGCGTATTTCGATTGCACGCGCGCTGGCGACGCAACCCGAATTTCTGGTTTGCGACGAACCCACGTCGGCGCTGGACGTCTCGGTTCAAGCGCAAGTCCTGAACATCATGAAGGACCTGCAACGCGAACGCGGTCTGACCTATCTATTCATCTCGCACAACCTGGCCGTGGTGCGCCACGTGGCGGATCAAGTGGGCGTGATGTATCTGGGCCGCGTAGTCGAACTGTCCGAAAAGGGTGATTTGTTCGACCGCCCACGCCACCCTTACACGCGCATGTTGTTGGATGCGATTCCCGACATCCACATGACCGGCCGCGCACGCACACCGGTGCGGGGGGAGGTGCCCAATCCGCTGAATCCTCCCAGCGGGTGCAGCTTCCACCCACGCTGCCCGCACGCGAATACCCGCTGCAAGACCGATACGCCCGAGTTCATCGACTTGCACGGCATCAAGGTGGCATGCCATGCCGTCCAAGAAGGACGAATTTGATGTCTCTCGTTCCAGCCTAGTGCACAGGCTTGGCTGGCCGGTGTCGAGCGAACCGGCGGCAGTTATCCCAGTCACAAGTGCTGACCTTGGTCATCCGTATGATCCTATGGCCGCTGGGCCGTCGGCGCTGCCGATGCCGCCGCCGCCGCTGCGGAGCCTGCCGCCTGTGGCGCAGGCAAATAGAGTGGACCCTTTTGCCCGCAACCCTGGGTGCCGAGCGCTATCAACAGCAATGCCACGAAGCGCAACCCTTTGCGCCTTGGGGCATTGCCTGCGGCGACTACACTGTCTTTTTTCATGAAAAGATTCTACCGACCATGAAGGACGTCATTGTTGCCACGCCCTTGAGCGAGGGCGAATACCATGCGAAGACGATGGCCATGTTGGGCGCCATCGAGACGACGCTGGATCGCTGGCTGGACGACGATGTGGTCGATATCGACACGCACCGGACCGGCGGCTTGCTTGAGCTGAGCTTTCCCGATGGCAGCAAGATCGTGTTGAACACGCAACCGCCCTTGCACGAGGTTTGGCTGGCGGCGCGCGGCGGGGGTTTCCATTTCAAGTACGTGAATGGGCAGTGGCTCGATACCAAGAACGGGCGTGAATTCCATGCCGCCCTATCGGACCACGCCAGCGCTCAGGCGGGCAAGACGCTGCGCTTCGAAGCCCAGGCTTGAGTGCCAAGCCACCCGACCCGCTTTTGCGCCAAACTGGGTGGAACGAGTTTGGGCGAGCACGCAAGGCTGACTCCAGCTAGCGCCTGAACAAGTCGAGAATGCTCTTTTTCTCATCCTCGTTGGCGTTGCGTGGCACCTTGGGCATGGCGTCGTTCGTGATGCTGCGCACGCCGGAATTGCCCGCATACTCATCAAAAAACCATTCGCCCCCTTGATTCACCACACCCTCAGGTGCGACCGGATCATCTACCGGGACATTGGCGAGCGCAAACTTCATGAAGTCAATCCAGACCGGTAGCGCCAGCCCACCACCGGTCTCGCTGCTACCCAGCTTGCGAGGCGTGTCATATCCGATCCAGACCACCGCCACCACGCTGCGCTGGTAGCCAGCGAACCAGGCGTCCATTGAATCGTTGGTCGTGCCGGTCTTGCCGGAGATGTCGGGCCGTTTGAGTTGCGCTTGGGCTTTGGCCCCCGTTCCCGAGCGCGTGACCTCCTGCAGGAGCTTGGTCATCATGAAGGCATTGCGTTCATCGATGACGCGCGGTTCGCCCGCTTCTTTGAGCTCGGGTGCTTCGTGCAACAGCTTGCCCTTGGCATCGGTCAGCTTGGTGATCAATTGCGGCGTGACGCTCAGACCACCGTTGGCGAACACCGAATAACCCTGCGCCAATTGCATGGGCGTGACAGAGCCAGCGCCCAAGGCCATGGTCAGATAGGCCGGATGTTTGTCCGCATCAAAGCCAAAGCGAGTGATCCATTGCTGGGCGTAATCTGTCCCTATCGATTGCAGGATTCGGATCGACACCATGTTCTTGGAATGGGCGAGCGCATAGCGCAAAGGCATCAGACCTTCAAACTTGCCGTCGTAGTTTTTGGGCTCCCAAGCTTGACTGCCGGTCGAGGTGGCATCGAAGAACAGCGGCGCGTCGTCCACGATGGTCGCGGGTGTAAAGCCCTTCTCGAGCGCGGCTGAATAGATGAAGGGCTTGAAGCTGGAACCCGGCTGGCGCCAAGCTTGTGTCACGTGATTGAACTTGTTTTTTGCGTAGTCGAAACCGCCAACCAGGGCACGCACATGGCCGTCACGCGGATCCAAGGCGATGAATGCACCTTCGACTTCCGGGAGTTGGGTGATCGTCCAATCACCCTTGGTTCCCTTGACCACGCGTATCACGGCGCCTGGCCGGATTCGAGTCTTGGGATTGCCGTTCACGGCCAGGCCAGAAGCCACCGGTTTCAGTCCGTCGCCGCTGATGGTGATGATCTCTCCGCTTTGCAAGGAGGCTGTCACCTTTTTTGGGTTGGCTTCGAGCGCCACGGCGGCGACCAATTCGTCGTTGTCGGGATGGTCTGACAAAGCGTCCGCGACACGAGCGTCCAACTCTCTGGGGTCGGACGGCAGATCCACATAGGCTTCCGGGCCCCGATAGACCTGGCGACGTTCAAAATCGAGAATCCCTTTGCGCAGGGCATGGTAGGCGGCGGCCTGCTCGTCGGCTCGCAAGGTGAGATAGACGTTCAATCCTCGGCTGTAAGCGTCTTCACCGTATTGCGCATACACCAGCTGGCGCGCCATTTCGGCGACGAACTCGGCATGAACAGGCGCGACTGTGGCCACCTGACGGTAGTGAAGGGTCTCCGCCTTGGCGGCATCGTGCTGCTCAGGCGTGATGAAATTGTTCTCCAGCATGCGGTCGATGATGTACTGTTGCCGCAGCTTGGCGCGCACGGGGTTGCTGAAGGGGTTGTATGCAGACGGCGCCTTGGGCAATCCCGCCAGCATGGCCGCTTCGGCAATCGATAGGTCTTTCAAGGGCTTACCGAAATACACCTCGCTGGCGGCAGCGAACCCATATGCCCTGTGCCCCAGAAATATCTGGTTCATGTAGATCTCAAGAATCTGCTCTTTGCTTAGCTCGCTTTCTATTTTCAACGCCAGTAAGATTTCGTAAATCTTGCGTGTCAATGTCTTTTCGGTGGATAGATAAAAGTTTCTTGCCACTTGTTGAGTGATGGTTGATGCGCCCTGACTGCGAGATTCGGCCAGATTGGCGAGTCCCGCGCGGACTATCCCGAGGTAGTCCACGCCACCGTGCTGGTAAAAACGGGCGTCTTCAATCGACAACACCGCGTCTTGCATTACCTTGGGGATTTGTTGAATCGGCACGAAATTGCGCCGCTCTTCACCAAATTCCCCCAGCATCACGCCATCT
>Ga0315270_10002176_pt1 | contig 10366 bp, 12 predicted proteins | sample C1_bottom_MG_FD_204932 | JGI IMG/M metagenome (GOLD analysis project Ga0315270, IMG submission 204932) | Sediment microbial communities from Yellowstone Lake, YNP, Wyoming, USA - C1_bottom | ecosystem: Environmental > Aquatic > Freshwater > Lake > Sediment | place: USA: Wyoming | collected... | reverse complement strand
CGATTTCCTGGCCTGGATAACATCCCTTCTGGAAACTCACACCGCCAATTGCTTCATAATTTACCATTTGCGGCACAAACTGCTCTTGCGTACCTGTGGTAATGCGCGGTACACCAGCCTGAATTTCCAGCCATTCCCAAGCGTCACTTCCTGCCGGCGTGCATTCTTGACGCAAAGCATCCCATAGTTTGGGCGCATTTTCCGGGCTGGTCACAATCTCGAAACGGTTGCCTGGCAGATTAATAACAGTATCTGTGCCAAACAGCTTGATTTCATGGGCGCTCTGCGGCGCGTCGCCATAGTGTTTCTGCAAAATATCCATCGCTTTGTCTCCAGCCATACCTAATCGCACAGATTCATCGCTGATATCGCTGACTTTAACTTTTGAACGCAAGACATACATCGTCAGGCGTTTTTGCACGCTTTCCCTAAGCTCGGCCGGTAATTGCATGATGTACCCATTGGCGTTTTGCCACAGCAGGAAACTTGCCAGCATGCGACCTTTGGGGGTGCAATATCCACTATATTGGCTATTGGATGGCGTGACCTTGCCCACATCGTTGGTCAGCTGCCCCTGAAGAAACGTTTGCGTATCTTCGCCAGCGAACTGAATCAGGCCGAAATCAGACAGATCAACCAATACTGTGTCCGTTTGAAGGGCCTCGAGCTCTTTTGCAGGGTTGCCAAAATGCGCAACTCGATGCTTTTCCAGAATTGCGCCAGAGTTGATTAAATGTTGTTGCCAAGTTGGGTTCATAGTATTTCTGATGGGTTAATTAATCTTGTATACACATTGACTGAGCGTTGAACTCGTTATAATGTTCTTGTGCGCCGCCAACAGGTATTCGTTCCGGAAATAACGCTATGCAAACACAATAACATAATTCCCTTTGAGGAATTTTACAAGAGTCAGCATGAAAAAACAGCGACCGGTCCATTTAAACTTATTCCAGATAAAGCTCCCGATCAGTGGGATTGTTTCTCTCCTGCACAGGTTGAGCGGTGCCTTGTTGTTCCTGATACTGCCATTTATTTTATGGACGTTACAGGCTTCATTAAATACAGAAGAATCATGCAATAATCTCATAAATACAGTAAAATACAACCCTATTTTAAAGCTGGTTATTATGTTCTTTCTATGGGCGTTTTTGCATCACTTCATGGCGGGAATGCGCTTTCTCTTGCTCGATGTTCATTGGGGATGCGAACTGCACCAAGCACGCCTGAGTGCAAAATGGGTCATGCTCATGAGTATTGCATCTACATTGGCAATAGCGGGGTGGTTATGGTGAGTCGTGTTGTCAGCGGCGCGCATTACGGACTGCGTGATTGGTTAATGCAACGCATTACGGCCGTTATCATGGCTGTCTTTAGCGTATTTCTAGCCGGTTTCTTTGTGTTGCATACCCCGCTCCAATTCGGCGACTTGAAGCAGCTTTTTAGCCACGATCCCATGCGTTACTTCACGCTGCTATTTTTCCTGAGTCTTTTTCTACACGCCTGGGTGGGCATGCGCGACATTCTGATGGATTATGTCCATTCAGCCGTAGTGAGATTGGCGTTGCATAGCGCTGTGATTGTGTCACTCGTCATCTATTTCATGTGGGCAGTGCAAATAATATGGGGCAAATAATATGAGCATCCCCAAGCGAACCTTCGATGCGCTGGTGATTGGTGCCGGGGGAGGCGGCTTGCGCGCCGCTTTGCAACTGTCCGATGCAGATCACAGAGTGGCGGTCGTTTCCAAGGTATTCCCCACGCGTTCACATACCGTCGCCGCACAAGGCGGCATTAACGCTGCTTTAGGTAATGTCACGCCTGATAACTGGCACTGGCATATGTACGACACCATCAAGGGTTCAGATTATCTGGGCGATCAGGACGCCATTGAATACATGTGCCGTGCGGCGGCACAACTGGTGTATGAACTGGAACATTATGGCGTGCCTTTTTCCAGGCTGGATAACGGCAAGATTTACCAGCGCCCGTTTGGCGGCCAATCCATCGAATTTGGCAAATCACAGGCAACGCGCACTTGTGCTGCTGCCGACCGTACAGGACACGCCATGCTGCACGCGCTTTACCAACAAAACATGCGTGCCCGCACCCATTTCTTTGATGAATTTTACGCCATTGATTTAATTAAAGATCATGAAGGGTATGTACTGGGTGTATTGGCTATAGAAATCGAGACAGGCGAACCATTATTGATAGAGGCGCGCACCACGTTGCTGGCAACCGGAGGGGCTGCGAGAATTTTTCGCACCTCCACCAATGCGTTAATCAATACCGGAGACGGTCTGGGCATGGCGCTACGCGCAGGCGTTCCACTCCAGGATATGGAGTTTTTTCAATTCCATCCGACAGGTATCGCTGAAGTGGGAAGTTTGATGTCAGAAGCCGCTCGAGGGGAAGGCGGCTATCTGATTAATTGCCTGGGCGAGCGGTTTATGGCGCGTTACGCACCCAACGCCAAAGATCTGGCTAGTCGCGATGTGGTGAGCCGGGCCATTGTCACCGAAATCCGTGAAGGCCGGGGTTGCGGCAAAAATGCGGATCATATCCTGCTCAAGATGGATCATCTTGGCGCTGAAACGATCATGCAGCGTTTACCAGCCATTCGCGATTTATCGATGCGCTTTGCCCATGTCGACCCCATTAACAAACCTGTACCGGTTTTTCCTACTGCACACTACATGATGGGCGGCATTCCAACCAACCGCTTCGGTCAGGTTGTCGCACCCGTCATGTCCGCGCCAGAAGAGCCGGTCCCGGGGCTTTATGCGGTGGGCGAATGCGCGTGCGTGTCAGTGCATGGCGCAAATCGGCTGGGCGGGAATTCGTTGCTGGATATTCTGGTTTTTGGCCGTGCCGCAGGTAATCATATGCTGGAATACCTGCAAGAAAATCCTTATCCACGCGAAATGCCGCAAGACGCCGCCGATAAAGCAATGCAACGCGTTAAACGTTGGGAAAAGTCGGGGGATGGCGAAAGCGTGCACGCCCTGCGCGATGAAATGCAAAAAATCATGGAAGCGCATTGTGGCGTTTTTCGCACCCAGGATGTCATGCAGGAAGGCGTGGCAAAAATGAAAGCGCTGCACGAAAGGCTGCAACATGCGGTACTGCATGATCAAAGCAAAATTTTTAACACTGCTCGCATTGAAGCGCTAGAGCTGGAAAACATGATGGAGATTGCGCTGGCAACGATCATGTCGGCTCAAGCCCGAGAGGAAAGCCGGGGCGCTCATTCGCGCATAGACTTTCCTGCGCGAGACGACGATAAATGGCTGAAACATTCCCTGTATTTCATGCAAGGACGACGCATGGATTACAAACCCGTGCGACTGAAGCCACTGACAGTCGAATCTTTTCCCCCCAAACCACGGGTTTATTAGGAGCTTGTATGCGTTTTTCAATTTATCGCTACAACCCGGAAGCTGACCAAAAACCTTACATGCAGGATTTTGATCTGGAGATAGATCCGGACGGTAAAATGCTGCTGGATGCTATCCTCTTGCTTAAAACCCAGGATGAAACATTGACTATGCGTTCTTCCTGCAGGGAGGGCGTATGCGGTTCGGACGCGGTGAATATCAATGGGCGCAACGGGCTGGCTTGCATCACGCCGCTGGGCAGCCTGAAGCAACCCATCGAACTGCGTCCGTTACCCGGAATACCGGTGATACGCGATTTGGTGGTGGATCTCAGTCAATTCTACAAACAATATCGGGCAGTCAAACCCTACCTGATCAATGATGACCCGCAGCCGGAAATTGAGCGGCTGCAAAGCCCTGAGGAACGAAAAGTGCTGGATGGTTTGTACGAGTGCATATTGTGCGCCTGCTGCTCAACTTCATGCCCGTCATTCTGGTGGAACCCGGATAAATTTCTCGGTCCGGCTGCTTTACTTCAATCCTATCGCTTCATTGCCGATAGCCGCGACCACGCAACCAATGAACGGCTGGATGAGATGGAAGATCCCTACCGGCTGTTCCGTTGTCACACCATCATGAACTGCGTCGACGTTTGCCCGAAAGGCCTTAACCCTGCAAAAGCTATCGGCAACATAAAAGCACTGTTGGTGAAACGCAGCATATGATCCAGGATTCAGCGACTGCGCGCTTAAAATGATGAATGAAGAATTAAATCGCCTGCGCTGGCGATGCCGGAGAGGCTTGCTTGAACTGGATATCGTACTCGCGCGTTTTATCGAGCAACACTACGCAAATCTCTCTGCAGCAGAAAAATCAGAATTTGTCGAGTTGCTGACCGAGGCCGATAATGATCTGTGGGAAATGATCTCAGGCGGCAGCGCCACCAGTACCGCCCATAACGAGTATATTCTAACGTTACTGCGACGATGCTGACTCTCTGCTTCAAATCTTCCAAGGTACTGGCTGCGCTGCTGTTGTTCATGCATTTTTTGAGTTTGTTGCTGGCCTGGCTTATGCCGCTTCCGTTTTGGTTCAAGTTGCTCATTAGTCCGGCATTGCTTGCGAGTGGAGCTTTCTATGTTAAACGCGATGCGCTGCTTACAGCTCCGGATTCAACGATTGCGCTGCAAGTGCATTCGGACTGTCAGTGCGAGATTCAAAATCGACAGGGGGAATGGGTGGATGCAGAACTGTTAGGCACCAGCTTTGTTGCACCTTATCTGACGGTGCTGAATTTTAAAATTGCGGGCAAACGCCTGGCCAAGCATGTGGTAATTTTTCCTGACGCAGTCAATAGCGAACATTTTCGGCAATTGAGAGTGTTGCTTAAATGGAAATGCAATCGCTTTCCACGAGAGGGCAACAGTCATTCTATTTCTAATTAGATCGCCATTTCCTAAGGCGTTAATACCGTGTTCTCGGCAACCGGCAACATCTGCGGATAATCACGGCTAAAGTGCAATCCGCGGCTTTCATGCCGCAACATGGCGCAACGCACAATCAAATCAGCCGTCAAAACCAGATTTCTTAACTCAATCAGATCGTTGCTGACGCGGAAATTCTGGTAATACTCATCAATTTCTTCAGTCAGCAACTTGATCCGATGCTGGGCGCGCTCCAGTCGCTTGTTGGTACGCACAATCCCTACATAATCCCACATGAAGCGGCGTAACTCCCCCCAGTTGTGCGCGATGACAATCTCTTCATCCGCATCGGTGACGCGACTTTCATCCCATTCCGGCAAGGTGATCTCAGGCTGTTTTTCTTGTTGCAGGATATCCTGCGCTGCTGCCTGTCCGTAAACAATGCATTCCAGCAATGAATTGCTGGCCAGTCGGTTGGCGCCGTGCAAGCCGGTATGAGCCACCTCGCCGATTGCGTATAAATTGGTGACATCAGTGCGCCCATGCAAGTCCGTCATCAGGCCGCCGCAGCTATAGTGCGCCGCCGGCACGACTGGAATGGGCTCACGTGTGATATCAATACCCAACTCGAGGCAGCGCGCATAAATATTGGGGAAGTGGCTTTTCAGGAAATCTGCTGGCTTGTGCGATATGTCCAGATAGACGCAATCCAGGCCGCGTTTTTTCATTTCAAAGTCGATAGCGCGGGCGACGACGTCGCGTGGCGCCAGTTCTGCTCGCTCATCATGGGCTGGCATGAATCGGCTGCCATCAGACAACTTAAGCAGACCCCCTTCGCCTCTAACAGCCTCGGTAATCAGAAAAGATTTGGCATGAGGATGGTACAGGCAGGTAGGGTGGAACTGAATAAATTCCATGTTCGCCACACGGCAGCCGGCACGCCAACCCATGGCGACGCCATCACCTGTCGCTACGTCGGGGTTGGTGGTGTACAAATAAACTTTGCCCGTGCCACCGGTGGCCAGCACGGTATTTTGAGACGCAAAGGTTTTGATTTTTCCTGTTATGGTATCAAGCACATAGACGCCATAGCAACAACGCATTTCATCCAGCCCCAGCTTTTTTCCGGTGATGACATCTATCGCAATATGCTGCTCAAAAACGGTAATGTTGGGATGAGCCAGCACCTTTTCGGCCAGGGTTGCCTGAATGGCTTGTCCTGTAGCGTCGGCTGCATGAACGATGCGGCGATGACTATGGCCGCCTTCACGGGTCAGGTGATAACCGGTTTCGCTGGCTTCATCGCGACTAAATGGTACTTGCTGGCTGATTAGCCAATCAATGGCTGCTTTACCCTGTTCTGCGACATGGCGCGTTACCATTTCATCGCATAGCCCAGCACCGGCCGTTAATGTATCGCGCACATGCTCTTCAATAGTATCATCACTTCCGAGCACAGCTGCAATGCCACCCTGCGCCCAGCTGCTTGCGCCATCCAGCAGGTTTTTCTTGGTAATGAGCGCCACACGCTGATGATCTGCTACCTCCAGGGCCAGGGTAAAACCGGCTAGACCACTACCTATGATGACTGTATCAAAACGTAACACACAAAACTCCAATAACACTTCTGATCCCAATCATATCAGACCCACGGCAGCGCAAGCGTGCGACGCAGCATTTTTTTAGGTATTTGATTGTCGAGCCGGCATGTTTTTAACCCGGATGTTTCATAAGTTCGCGTTCATCAGGCAAACTTATGAAACATCCGTATTGAATTACCCATCTCATAGAGTGAACTATTATTTTAGATGGCTGTCTGTTAATGCAGATGATAGTGATGCATTCCCTGACGGGGTTCTTACGGCTATACTAACGACAAGATCAATATATTATATGTTGGCACTTGTTAAACAAAACAACTATTAGCCAGGGAAAAACCCGCATGGGTGATCGTGAAATCGACCAGCAACTGGTCGAACGCGCACAGCAGGGCGATAAGCATGCATTCGAACTGCTTGTCGCAAAATACCAGCGTAAGCTGGGTCGTATGCTGTCGCGTTTTATTCGCGATCAGGCAGAAATTGAAGATGTAACGCAAGAAGCGTTCATCAAGGCTTACCGGGCTTTGCCATCATTCCGTGGAGAGAGTGCGTTTTATACCTGGCTCTACCGGATCGGGATCAATACCGCCAAGAATTATCTGGTGGCTTTGGGCAGGCGCGCGCCTACATCCACGGAAATCATCAGCGAAGATGCTGAAGGGTATGAAGAAGGTGAATTGTTGCGTGATAACAGCACCCCGGAAACCGAACTGATGACCAAACAGATCGCTATGACAGTTAACGCAGCAATGGATAGCCTTCCGGAAGAGTTACGCACTGCGATCACATTGCGCGAGATAGATGGCATGAGCTATGAAGATATTGCCAATATTATGAATTGCCCGATTGGCACAGTGCGCTCCAGAATTTTTCGTGCACGAGAAACGATTGCCGAAAGATTACGCCCTTTGCTGGGCACAAGTAAGGATAAGAGGTGGTGAGTATGAGTGAACAGATTTCTGCATTAATGGATGGTGAGCTGGGAACTGCAGAAGCAAACCCTTTGCTGGCAACCATTCGTGAAAACAAAGCATTGCGTCAGGACTGGAATGATTATCACCTGATAGGCGATGTCCTTAGACAAACAGTCATATCCCCGACAGACCTCGCCGATAAAATAAGCGTACGCCTTAAAAGCGAACCCACGGTACTTGCACCTCATAAGTTTGCGCCTCGTAAACGCGAGTTTATCGCATTGTCGGTGGCCGCCTCTTTTGCCGCAGTTGCACTTGTTGCGCTGTCGTCATTGAAGTTTTCTGCAATCGATGATGCTCCTGATAATCTTGCAGCCCAATCAAACCTTTCTTCAAATACTTCGGTCGCGTCTCAATCCAATCCCAGTATAAATGAATATCTTGTAGCTCATCAGGAGTTCTCGCCCGGGACGGCTTTGCTGGCCAATTCAAATTTTGCGCAGGTCACCTACACTAAGCAGCAGGATAAGGCTCGATGAAATATCTGGTATTGGGTTTTGTCTCACTATTTTTTTTATCGGGGAACGTTCAGGCTGACAGCCATCAAATTGATGCCATAAGCTGGCTTAAAAAAATGGAGTCAGCCGCCCATCAATTGACATACACCGGCACTTTTGTTTACCAGCACGGATCCAATGTTGAAACTTCAAAAATCACGCACTTTATGGACGATGCTGGAGAGCATGAGAAACTTGTTATGCTGGATGGGCTTCCACGGGAAACCATACGGATTAACGATGAAGTGTATTGCTATTTACCCGATAGTAAAACGGTTAAGGTAGAAAAGCGTAACACCCGAAAATTTTTCCCCGCATTGCTGCCAAAAGAGATAGACAAGATTGCTGAAAGCTATACGATCAAGCTGGGTGAAATTGAGCGTGTAGCAGGATATGAGTGCCGCGCTGTGGTGCTGGAACCCAAAGATGAGTTGCGCTACGGGTATAAGCTTTGTGGAGACGTGACGACGGCACTTTTGCTTAAAGCTACTTTGATGAACAGAAAGAATGAGGCGATGAATCAGTTTGCCTTCACTCATTTAGCTATTGGCGGGCAAATCGACAAATCCCAATTCAAGCCCAAATCGCTATGGAGCAAGCACACCTGGCAGGCTGACAAATCCGTGGTACTGGACGCCAATAACAATGAAACTGGCTGGCTGATCAAACAGCCCCCATCTGGTTTTGTCAAAACCAAGGAAATGAAACGTGCCATGCCCGGCAAAACTGCTCCTGTGACGCACCTTGTTTACTCCGATGGTCTGGCCACTATCTCCGTATTCATTGAACCTTTGGCTGGCATGGCACATCCCATGCAAGGCCTGTCCAGCCAGGAGCAGGTCAATATTTATGCCAAGTTATTTAACGATTATCAGATTACGGTAATAGGCGAAGTGCCTGTTGCAACCGTCATGCAATTTGCAAATTCCGTTGTAAATCCGGGTCAATAAATGATAGAAACAGAAGCTGTTATCGTAAAAACAGAGCATAACGTGGCCTTTGTGGAAACGCAACGCCAATCAGGCTGTGGTCATTGCGACCCGCAGAAAGGGTGTGCCACGTCCACGTTGAGCAAGTTTTTTGGCCGCAAACCCACATTTTTTAAAGCATTAAATCCGGGCAATGCATTAGCAGGGGATGTCGTTGTGATTGGCGTGGCAGATGGCGCCGTTCTCAAAAGCGCTTTGGCCATTTATTTGATGCCTTTGATATTCATACTGGCAGGTGCCGGATTGGGAAATTTTCTTGCAACCTCGGAATCCACGCAAGATTTTAATGCGCTGATGGGTGCTGGACTGGGAATGATCTCGAGTTATATCTGGATCAGATTCTATACGGCTTCTGTGGGATCAAACAAGTATTTTCAACCAGTTGTGTTGCGTAAAGTAATGGATGGCAAAGTAATTCAGTTCATTAAGGAAGTCTAAAATGCCACAACTTACCGTATATGGGCGTGAAGACTGCCATTTGTGCCATGACATGGTCACAGCACTTGAAGATATGCAAGCTAGCCTTACATTTAGTCTTGATATCGTAGATGTAGATAGAGATCCGCTGCTTGAACAAAGTTATGGCCATCTGGTCCCGGTTCTAGTCGCGGATGGCAAAGAAATATGCCACTATTTTCTCGATCCTGCTGCGTTAGATGCTTATTTTGCCAAAATCCGCTAAAATGCGTGTTTTATAAACTATTTTCAGGGCACAGAACTGTGCCCTTTTTTGATGCTAATGAACCATATCCGCAATTTCTCCATCATCGCCCATATTGACCACGGTAAATCCACCCTGGCAGACCGAATTATCCAATTGTGCGGAGGGTTAAGCGAGCGCGAAATGGAATCGCAAGTGCTCGATTCTATGGACCTTGAGCGCGAGCGCGGGATTACCATAAAAGCACAGACCGCGGCCCTTCGATACAAAGCCCGCGATGGGCAAATATATCAGCTTAATCTGATTGATACGCCAGGTCACGTTGACTTTACTTACGAAGTTTCTCGCTCACTGGCGGCCTGCGAAGGGGCATTGCTGGTCGTCGATGCTTCACAGGGCGTGGAAGCGCAGACTGTAGCCAATTGTTATACCGCGATTGAGCAAGGCGTGGAAGTGGTGCCGGTACTCAACAAGATCGACTTGCCTTCCGCCGACCCTGATCGTGTCATTACGGAAATTGAAGATATTATCGGCATCGATGCCCAGGATGCTGTTCGCGCCAGCGCCAAGACGGGATTAGGCGTGGAAGATATTCTGGATGCGGTCATTGCGCGTATCCCGCCACCCAAAGGCGACCCCAATGCGCCGCTCAAGGCGCTGATTATTGACTCATGGTTCGACAACTATGTCGGCGTGGTGATGCTGGTACGCGTGGTGGACGGCGTGCTGAAGCCTAAAGACAAAATTCGCCTCATGGCCTCTGAAACAACCCACCTGTGCGAGCAGGTAGGCGTGTTTACACCCAAAACCAAACAGCGTGAACAGCTTTCTGCGGGCGAAGTA
>Ga0315270_10002175_pt1 | contig 10369 bp, 11 predicted proteins | sample C1_bottom_MG_FD_204932 | JGI IMG/M metagenome (GOLD analysis project Ga0315270, IMG submission 204932) | Sediment microbial communities from Yellowstone Lake, YNP, Wyoming, USA - C1_bottom | ecosystem: Environmental > Aquatic > Freshwater > Lake > Sediment | place: USA: Wyoming | collected... | reverse complement strand
ACGCCTTCGACCACCACGGCGCGGATCACGAAGGGCAGCGCCAGAGCCGGCAGCGCCACGGCCAGCGACTTGACGATGCTGCGCAAACTCGCGCGCTTGACTTGCGACAAATCTTCGTTGCGATTGTGAAAGTAGACGACAACGGTCAACGCCAGCGCGCCCACCAGCGCCGGCAGCAGGCCGCCGGTAAACAGCGCCGCAATCGAAACCCCGGTCACCGAGCCGATGGTGATCAGGACCAGGCTCGGCGGTATCGTCTCTGACATCGCGCCCGAGGATGACAACAGCGCGATCAGGCGGCCTTCTTCGGCGCCGCGGCGCTTCATTTCGGGAAACAGCGCCGGCGCCACCGCCGCCATGTCGGCCGCCTTGGAGCCCGAGATGCCCGAAACCAGGTACATGGCGCCGAGCAGCACGTAGGCCAGGCCGCCGCGCACATGGCCGAGCAGCGAGGCCAGAAAATCGACCATCGCCTTGGCGACGCCGGTCATCTCGATCAGCAGGCCGAGAAACACAAACAGGGGCACCGACAGCAGAACCAGGCTCGACATGCCCTCGTCCATGCGGCTGACCACGATCGTCAGCGGTGTCGTGGTCGACAAGGTGAGGTAGGACAGCGTGGCGACACCGAAGGCGAAGGCGATCGGCACGCCGCAGGCAACGCACAGCGCGACGAGTCCGACAAAGAAGACCAGCAGATTCAAATTGCCGAGCTGCATGAACAGCGGCCGTGCCCACCACATGGCCAGGCCGAACACCACGAACAGCAAGGTGCCGACGACGATCTCGCGCCAGCGCAGCGCCTTGACGAGTTGCAGAAAGGCGATCGGCAGCATCATCAGCGCCACGACGCCAATCGCGGCGACGCGCAAGCCGTCGTGGATTTCAAGGGCCGGCGTCGTGATGTCCCACTGGTCGCGGAAATAGTCGAGCGCCGGGAAAATGATTTCAATCACAAAAGTGATGACCACCAGGCGCGCCGCGAGATCGACGCGCCCGCGCGCCACCGGCCCCAGCCGGTTCACCAGCGTGGTCAGGCGCATGTGTTCGCCGCGGCGCAGGGCGATCACGGCACCGAGCATGGCGAGCCAGAGAAACAGCACCGAGGCCAGTTCGTCCGACCAGGTCAGCGGCGCATTGAAGACGTAGCGCGCAACGACCCCGGCCAGCAGCACGCCGATCTCGAGCGTGACCAGCAGCGCCGCCGCCATTTCGCTGAGCCAGCGGATCGCGCCATCTAGCAGATCCACCGCCGGATGGCGCGCCATCACCACCTACTCGAGCTTGCCCGAGTACTTTTCCAGCAGGGCCCAGGCGTCGGCTCCGTATTTGGCCTTCCAGTCGGCGTAGAAGCCGGCCTTTTTGAGCGCCGCGCGGAACGGCACCGCATCCACCGTATTGAAAGTCAGGCCTTTCAGCTTGAGCTCGACTTCGAGCGTGTTGTTGAGACGGCGCACGTCGTTGCGCTCGAGCAGCGCTGCGGCATTAATGTGCTTGGTAATGATGTTCTGCAGGTCTTTGGGCAGCTTGGCCCACATCTTGCCGTTGGCCAGGAACCAGAAGCCGTCCCACATGTGGTTGGTCTGCGAGCAGAACTTCTGCACCTCGTACAGTTTGGCGGTCTGGATGATGGCCAGCGGATTCTCCTGGCCTTCGACAATCTTGGTTTGCAGGGCCGAATAGACTTCATTGAAGTTGATGCTCGCGGGCGCGGCGTCGAAGGCCTTGAACATCGAAGTCCACAGCGGACTGACCGGCACCCGGATCTTGAAGCCCTTCAGGTCTGCGGGCGTGACAATGGGCCGCGTCGACGAGGTGATCTGCCGGTAGCCGTTGTCCCAGATTTTGTCGAAGGTGTGCAGATTGGCGCCGGCGATCTTGCCGCGCACAAAGGCGCCGAGCTCGCCGTCCATGGCGCTCCAGACCTGGTCATAGTCCTTGAACGCGAAGCCGATGCCATTGATGGAGGCAACCGGCACCAGCGTCGACAGGATCAGGCCGGACAGCGTGAAGAAGTCGATCGCGCCGGAGCGCACCTGCGACAGCATGTCGGTGTCCGAGCCGAGCTGGTTGTTCGGAAACACCTGGATCTCGACACGCCCGCCGCTCTCCTTGAGGATGGCGTCGGCGGCTTCCCGGGCACGCACGTTGAGCGGATGCGCGGCCGGCAGGTTGTTTGCATATTTCATGCGGTACTCGGGCGTCTGCGCGAACGCCGCGGGCGCCGACAGGGATGCGACTGTGCCGACGGTCAGGGCCGATGTCTGCGCCAGAAATGCGCGCCGCGATGGATGTGTCATGCTGTGTCCTTGCGATTCTTGAAAGTAAATGGCGTCGGAATTATATGCAGCGCCTCGCTGCGCCCAGGGTGTGCGGGCAGAGCAATTTACTCAACCCAACTCAAACTGAAGGAGAACCAGGATGGTCTTGCTTGAATTTTCAATGGCACCCCACGGTCATGGGGAAAGCGTCAGCGCCTACGTGGCGCGGATTCTGGACGTCATCGACAAGAGCGGCGTGCCCTACCAACTGACACCGATGGGTACCATTCTCGAAGGGGAATGGGAGCCGGTGATGGCTGTGGTCACGGCCTGCTTCAAGGCGCTGCAAATCGATTGCCAGCGCATCGGCATGAACCTCAAGGTGGACTATCGCGCCGGCCCGGGCGGCCGCCTGCACAGCAAGACGGCCAGGGTCGAGGAGCGTCTGGGGCGCAAGCTCAAGACCTGAGGCTGTCAAGTTGGACGGTGGCGCCAGTTCGCTTGCCGAAAGTGTGAGGGACTTTGCGTCGTTAAAATGACGCTTTTCCAGCAGAATCCACCCGCATGCACCGTCAAACCAGGCTACTCATCGAGGATGTCCTTGGTTCATTCACATCATGGCGGCTCTGGGTGTCGCTGGGCTGGAACGACATTGCCAAACAATATCGGCGCTCCTTTATCGGCCCGATTTGGATCGCGCTGAATACGGCCATCTTCATTGTCGGTTTTGGCTTGATAGGCGCACAACTGTTCAAGACCGATCTGCCGGATTATTTGCCCTACTTCTGCGCCGGGCAGGTGGTGTTCACGCTGCTGTCCAGTTTGTTGAACGAAGGCTGCAGCACTTTCATGGCGGCCGACACCTTCATCAAGCAGGCCGCCTGTTCCAAGACGCTATTTGTGTCGCGCGTGGTTTTTCGCAATTTGCTGATGTTCGCGCACAATGCCATCGTCGTCTTCGGCGTCCTGCTCTGGTTCGGCAAGTTTTCCGGCATTCACTGGGGAGCTTTTTTTCTGTCGCTGCTGCTCACGCTCGTCGCGGGCTGGCTGGTGGTTGCCATCGTGGGGGTCGTTGCGACCCGCTTTCGCGACGTGCCGATGATCATTACCAGCTTCCTGCAACTGCTGTTCTTCGTCACCCCGGTCATGTGGCGGCCGGCACAGCTGACGGCGCGCGCTCAGGTCATCGTCGATTACAACCCGTTCGCCATTTTCCTGAGCCTGCTGCGCAACCCCTTGCTGGGCCAGGACCTGCCCGGAGAGACCTGGCGCGCGGCACTGCTGGTCATCGCCGCGCTGACCGGCATCTTTGTTGCGCTCTACCTCAAGTCCAGAAGAAAGATCGTCTACTGGCTCTAGCCCTGCCCGGCAGATCAAGCATGTCACACATTTTGCTGAGCAACGTCCACGTGGATTTTCCGGTGTTCTCGTCCCGCACGCGTGGACTGATCAACACCATGTTCGGCTATGCCCGTTCCGACAACAAGCGCATCGAAGCATCCGGCCTGCATGGCATCAATGTGCACGCGCTGCGCGGTGTCTCGCTGGAATTCAACAAGGGCGACCGGGTTGGTCTGATCGGTCGCAACGGCGCCGGCAAGACCACCTTGCTGCGCGTTCTTTCGGGTGCCTACGAGCCAACCGGTGGCGAGATCGATGTCAGCGGATCAATATCGTCCCTGACCGACATCACGCTCGGGATGGACATGGAAGCCGATGGCTACGAGAACATCATGCTGCGCTCCATTGTCATGGGCAGAACCCGGCGCGAAGCCAGGGCACGTATCCAGGAAATTGAAGAGTTCACTGGACTGGGTGAATATTTGCGCTTGCCGGTGCGCGTTTACTCCAGCGGCATGTTGTTGCGCCTGGCCTTCGCGGTATCAACGGCAATCGAGCCGGAAATATTGCTGATGGACGAAATGATAGGCGCAGGCGACGCCCACTTTATAGAAAAGGCTCGAACCAGACTGGAAAATCTCATGTCCGATGCCTCGATCCTGGTTCTGGCATCGCACAGCAGCGACATATTGCGGCAGTTCTGCAACAAAGGCGCGGTGCTGGAGCAGGGGCAGGTGGTGTTCAGCGGGGAGCTTGAGGATTGCCTGGATCATTATGGTGCCTCGTCGCAATGAACCGTTCGGCAACAGGCAGCGTAGCAGTCGCGTGAAATTGTTCGCTCGCCCCAATTGGCAATTGCAAATCCTCCAAGCGTTCAAAGCACAAGGAGAAAATTTGAGGCACGTTAAGGAGCATCATATGGTGCTACTACTAATGCCCTAATCAAAGGAAATCGCCATGCGCACCACCATTGCACTTGATGATGATTTGCTTGCCAAGGCAGAGGCATTGACCGGTGTTTCAGAAAGAACGGCATTGGTGCGCGAGGCCTTGCGAGCGCTAATACAGCGTGAAAGCGCAAAGCGACTCGCACGCTTGGGAGGTTCCGAGCCAGGATTGAAAGAAGTGCCAAGACGCCAAACGGAGCCCGCATGATTTTGGTCGATACATCCATATGGATTGATCATTAGCTATGCAACCACAGGACCTGCTGCACTTCACCATATGCGGTAGCGTGAACGAAGGAAAAAGCACCCTGATTGGCAGGTTGCTGCGGGAATCGCAACCGATGTTCGACGACCCGATGGCCGGGCGCGAGCAGGGTATGACCATCGACGTGGCCTACCGCTTCTTTGTCAGCACAAGACGCAAGTACATCGTGGCCAACACGCCGTGTGACGAGCAGTACACGCGCAACATGGTCACCGGCACTTCGACGGCTGACGTGGCTGTGCTGCTGGTGGACGCGCGCCAGGGCCTATTCACTCAGACCCGTCGCCATGCGTATTTGGCATCACTGATGGGCATCCACAATGTCGTACTGGCGGTCAACAAGATGGACCTGGTCGGTTTCGATGCTGCCACCTTTTCCTGCATCTCCGACGCGTTCGAGCAGTTTGCCAAACCACTGAGCTTCAAGAGCATCAGCGCGGTGCCGGTGTCAGCGCTCCGGGGTGACAACATCACCCAGCGCTCGGCCAACACTCCCTGGTATGCCGGCCCCACCCTGATGGGCTATCTGGAGACCGTTCAGGTCAAGCCTGAAAGCGTCGATCACCAGCATCAAGCACCGTGTGGAAGTCAACACCCTGGCTTTCGAAGCCGCCACGCAGCTCACACTCAGCGACATTTGTGTCTGCAAACTGGCCAACAACAAGCCCCTGGTATTTGACAGCTACCGCAACTCCAGAACTCTGGGCAGCTTCATTCTGGTGGACAAGTTCAACCACGCCACCGTGGCGATCGGCATGATTAACCACAGCCTGCGCCGCGCGCAGAACGTGCACAAACAGGCCTTGTCAATCACCCGACAAGACCGCGAACAAATCAACAGCCACAAGGGCAAGGTGATCTGGTTCACCGGACTGTCAGGATCGGGCAAGTCAGCAGTAGCCAATGCGTTGGAGGTCGCTCTGCACGCGCAGGGCAAGCGCACCTACCTGCTCGACGGCGACAACGTGCGCCAGGGCCTGAACAAGGACCTGGGCTTTACCGATGCCGACCGGGTAGAAAACATCCGGCGCATTACCGAGGTGGCCAAACTGATGATGGACGCCGGCCTGATCGTCATGACAGCCTTTATCTCCCCCTTCAGGCAAAAGCGCGAGATGGCGCGCGAACTGATCGGGCCGGAGAACTTCATCGAGGTCTATGTCAGTACGTCATTGGCGGTGTGTGAACAGCGCGACGTCAAAGGCCTCTACAAAAAGGCCCGCAGCGGCCAGTTGCCCAACATGTCGGGCATCAGCAGCCCGTATGAAGCGCCGTTGGCGCCGCAAGTCACATTGGACTGCGGCACTTTGTCGGTTGGCGAAAGCGCAAGCCATTTGCTGAGCAAGCTGGGTTCTGCCGTCTAATAAATTCTCTCCAATTCCACCAGGCAAGGCAGGTTGCTGGGCAACGGACCGGAAATTCGGCGAGCAAATCGGAGTCTGACCCCAATTCTTCATCCTGGTGCTGCATCGTGGCCGGCTTGGTTTTGAGTGTCGCTCAACCGCCCGAGCATGTCCTTGAGCGTGATGTGCCGTACCACTCTGAGAAGTCGGCCTTGCTGGGCTGTGTAAACCACTCGTTCAGATGGCGTTTTCTTTGCCATTTCTTCGTATTCCGCAACAATGCGTGCAAACTCCTTTTCCACGCGCGTGCTGACCTCCCGCACGATACGTCGTGCGATAGGCTCGGGCAATCCCAGTTGTTCGGCAGCCGCTAAAACTGAACCAAGTGTCACGTCGCCAAAGGTTTTTGCCCCGGGCAATGCAAAGGCCATCGGAACTTGGTTCCAGATCCCGGTTTCGTCTGCAAATGTCCTGGTGTGGTAGGCGCCGGTACACAGCAAATCGTAGTGACAAGCCAGTTCGATGCCTTCGTGGCTCACGTGGAAGGACAAGTTCTTCAGGTGGCAATCGTCGTTACCCACGACGATGTTGAAGACCAGCCAGCGAAACAAACCATTGCGAGTCGCGATTCTGTTGGTGGTCTTGTCGATGATCTGCACCAGGGCGTCCAGCGTGGCGCCTGAGTGCTTGAAAGTGCTGGCCTTGTTCAGCAGTTGGCACGCATCAATGACATGCAGCCGACTGACCCTCGGAGCCGTCAGAGGGTTAGCGGTGCGCAGGGACTTTTTGTCCACCAGCCGGTCAAACCGCTCGATAAGGTACACCGGCTCGGGCACATACCGCAGGCGCACCTCCGGAATTTTCAGCCTGGCCGCGCGCGCGAGTCGCATTGTGAAGAACTCGTTGAACGCCGAGGCCGGATAGCTTGCAGTGTCCGGATGGTCGGGCTTGAGAATATAGGTTGAAGGCGTAGCCCCTACAGGCTCGTAAAGCGCTTCGCCCTTGGCAACCACCAGTAATTTGTGCTGTGCCCCTGCCAGGGACATACGCTTGGGCGCACCCTTTGAAAGCGTTTGCCTGGGGATGTTTCGGATGCGCTGGCTGAGGGCTTGATCGGTGAGTTCGCCGAGCGCAGATTCGTTGGGCAGCGCAACACCGGGGAGAAGCAGCGTCAGGGAGCCCGCCGACTCCGCACCAAGATACGCCAGCAAGGCAAACGCATCGTTGTGGTCCTTGATGCCGGCCTCCGTGGCGACTGTTTCTCGCAAGATTTCTTCGGGGAGCAAGTTGTCGAAGTACCACTGCACCGGTCGCACCGTGCCGCCATCTTGGTGACGCAACCCGCTGCGGGGGAGCGCTGGCGACAGGTCAAAACTCCGATCCAGGGCGGCCCATGCCAGGTCGTATTCAAAGACCCAGAGGTTGTTAGCCTCGCTGAGGGTTCCTACGAGAGTTTGGTCGACGTAGACCTGTAAGCTGCGCATGCTCAGTCGGCACCTGCCTTCAATCGGTCTTGCGCCTCCCGTTGAACGCGGCGCAACGTGGGCAATGCCGACTCAGGCAGGTCAACGCTCAAGGTGAGTCCCAGCTCTTTCAAGAGTCGAAGGACCTTACCCAATTGGACGGTCGGCTTGCCTTGCTCGAGATTTGTCGTGGTCTGCTTGCTTACGTGAACTGTTTTGGACAGATCGTCGAGGCGCACCTTGGCACTCTTGCGCACAGCACGCAACGCAAACCCGAGGTCTTCAGCAGAGTGGATGATGTGTTTCATACAGTGCCTAACAAGGTAGGCACTATAGCATCCAAGTGGCCATATTTTCACAAAATGCCTACAGCAACAGGCATTATTACCTATCAATCTTCAAGAAAGATTAAGGTACCTATCACATTAGGCATAAAAGCTGTAGGTGTACCAAGTTCATGACGTCACGGGAAGAACGGGCTATCGACTACAAAGGTTGCGCGGTACTGGTAGCCAGATAGCGAGCGAGTGAACTACCCCTTGCAAAATAATACAGCTTAATGGAGATTTAATCCGTTTTTCGGATAATTGCAATATATCTGAAAGACAGATAAAATTTCAATAGCTGAATATCGGATACTTCATATGTCTCTTCCCCCGCCCTCCCAGCCCCTTGTGACCGCCTTGCAGCTCGGTCAGCTGCTAAAGGCTGCTCGCAAGCGCCGCAAACTCACACAGGATGAGGTGGCTGGCCGGTTGGGTCTGAGCCAGAACCGAGTTTCCTACCTGGAGCAGCACCCGGACGAACTGAGTTTCAAGCAACTGCTGGGCTGGTGCGCTGCCGTAGGGCTGGAACTGCGGCTGGGCGAGCGAGAGAGCTTTGAGGCGACCCACAAGACGGAGTGGTGAGATGGGACGGCGCTCGCACAGTCAGACTCTGACGCTTTGGGCTAACGGCGAATATGTGGGTCGCTGGACCATCGCGGCCCGTGGCGACATGGAGTTGCAATACGACGCGGGCTGGCTCGCCTCTGCGCGTGGGCGGCCAATGTCCTTGTCGCTGCCCTTCAACCTCAACAACGAACCGCTAAAAGGCGACAACGTTGCCCACTATTTCGAAGGCCTGCTGCCCGACAGCGACGCCATCCGCAAGCGCGTTGCCGCCCGCTTCAAGACAGGGTCCACAAAAGCCTTCGACCTTCTGAGTGCCATCGGGCGCGATTGCGTGGGCGCACTGCAGCTGCTGCCCGAAGGCCAGACGCCTACGGGTGTCGACCGCATCAACGGCGTCGTTTTGGACGAAGAAGCAATCGAACGCCACCTGCTTGAAGTCGTGACCCCGGACCGCTTCGCCAGCGCTATGGACCCTGATGACGACTTCCGAATCTCGCTGGCCGGTGCCCAGGAGAAGGATGCTTTCCTGTGGTGGGATGGCCAGTGGATGAAGCCGCGCGGCGCGACGCCCACCACGCACATCTTCAAGCTACCGCTTGGCCTGGTCGGCGGCAGGCAGGCGGACTTCAGCACCTCGGTGGACAACGAGTGGCTGTGCCTGCGCCTGTTTAAAGCGTACGGCCTGCCCACGGCGCAAGCTCGCATCGCCACGTTCGGCAAGCAGCGGGTGCTCGTGGTTGAACGATTCGACCGCGTGGTGTCGCCGGACGGCACTCGGCTGCTGCGGCTCATGCAGGAAGACTTCTGCCAAGCCACCGGCACATCGCCGCTCGTAAAGTACGAGAATGAAGGCGGGCCTGGCCTCAAGAAACTGTTCACCCTGGTGCAGCAGTCGCTGGATGCTGAGCGCGACTTGCACGCCCTCATGGCTTCGCAAATCCTGTTCTGGATGCTGCGCGCGCCGGACGGTCATGCCAAGAACTTCAGCATCCAACTGCTGGCCGGCATGGCCGGACGGTTCCGGCTCACGCCGATGTACGACGTGATGTCGGCCTACCCGGTCATCGGTGAAGGGCCGAATCAGTGGGCCGCGCAGGACCTTAAGCTCGCTATGGCCCTTCTGGGTAAGAACCGGCACTACCACATGCACAACATCCAGCGCCGACACTTCAATAGTACGGCCAAGAAGGTCGGCTACGGGGAAAGCGCCGAACCCTTGCTTCAGGAGCTCGTCGCGCGCACACCAGAGGCGGTAGCGCAGGTGCAAGCGCAGCTGCCGCAGGGCTTTTCGCAGCAGGTGGCCGACAAGGTGCTGGGCGGGCTACTGAGCGCCGCACGGGCGCTCGAGGGCATGCCGACGACCTGACTGACCATTGTCGGGTCGTTGTAGGGTCGACTTTAGTCGACCCTCTCTCTTGTCAGAAAATCCGCATACGCCTTGGCAATGCCATCGGGTTTGCTGGCGTCAAAGACAATTTCGCCTTTGAAACCGACCACGCTCATCACGGTTTCGGCCAGCTCGCGAATCGTTACATCCTGGCCGGTGCCGACTTTGAAAATACCCTCACCTATGCCGTTCTCCAACCGGGATTTACAAGACGATTCACTGGTAGAACGCGCCGCAGTTTACGTTAGTTGCCGAGGCAGCACGCCAGTGGGGTCGTTGCGGGCCTCGCGAATTGATGAATTGAAGGCTGATCAAAGGTGCGATACTGGCCCGCATTGTGAGCGCCCGAGTTCGACAGATAAACGTGATTTTCCCGATTTTTGACCCCTCGACCCTAACAAAATCAAGCACTTAGCGCTGCCATCCGGATTTTTATGTAGTGGCAATGTCGCTTTTGTTATGTGTTGGC
>Ga0315270_10002174_pt1 | contig 10370 bp, 12 predicted proteins | sample C1_bottom_MG_FD_204932 | JGI IMG/M metagenome (GOLD analysis project Ga0315270, IMG submission 204932) | Sediment microbial communities from Yellowstone Lake, YNP, Wyoming, USA - C1_bottom | ecosystem: Environmental > Aquatic > Freshwater > Lake > Sediment | place: USA: Wyoming | collected... | reverse complement strand
GTATGCCGACAAAAGCGCCGCTGTAGCATCATTTGAACCATCATCTACAACAATGATCTCAAAATCAGTATATTCCTGGGACAAAACCGAATCTATCGCTTCTTTCAGAATCCAGCAACGGTTGTAAGTAGGGATAATGACACTGATGCAGGGAGTTGAACTGGTTTTCATCTTTTAATCAGGAGTCTTATGTTTTCTATAGATAGAAATCTTGACAAACCGAACGATCATTGATATTTGTTCGATGATAATTTATCCTGCTTCTCAGCGGGCCGTTAGCTCAATTGGTAGAGCAACTGACTCTTAATCAGTAGGTTGTTGGTTCGATTCCAACACGGCCCACCAATATATTCAAGGATTTATGGCCAAAAGCTGTAAATCCTTTTTTCGTTTCTGATGGTTTTATCCAGCATCTATCCAGCGTTTTTACCTGTCGTGTAATTTTATCAGTCAAAAAAAAATGACAAAAATGCAGGGCAAAGAAAAAAAGTTTGGCGCCCATTTTTATTCAAATCATCTTCCTGCATACCCCACCGAATGCCCCTTGTGCACTTCAACGTCCTGAATGTATTCTGTCCACAGGGGTTTGTTGCTTTTCCGGATCAACAAGTTTTCGGCATGAGATGTTTATCCGAAAGCAACTGACCCCTTCAAACATCCCTCACATCCCGCCACATCCACACAACACGTCCCACACAAAGCCGGTTCCAGTCCAAAGGAGATAAGACCGGCGGGTAGTTGGGATTGTCGCTGAGCAGGACAAACCCCTTTTCCCATTTTCGGATCCGTTTGATCGACGCCATATCCGAACCGCCTTCAGGAGTGTTCACGACAAAGACTTTCCCTTCAACCTTTTCCTTTTCTGACAGATCAACGACTACAATAGAGCCTTTTGTGATTGTCGGTTCCATTGAGTCTCCGCCCACTTTGATCGCTGCAAGGTTGTGCCTGAAACATCCTTTAAGCTCCGGCTTGTAAACGACCACCATAGACACCGGGGATTCATACGGGTCAAATTCAACACCGTTCACACCGGCCGCCAGCTTGCCGGATTCATACAGGGGAATACCCCGGTAATTGTCGGCGGTGCAGTTCAAGATATCTTTGTCGGTCTGGGACTTGACCTGAATGACGAGGGGTTGTTCGGATTGTGGCGGCTGAGAGGACAATCCAATCATGGTCTCATATGGAACTCCGATTCTGCGGGCGACTAATCGACGCCACCCTTCATCGGTTTTTCTTCTTCCAGACAAGATATTTGATAATTGACCTACAGATACATTGAGCTCTTTGGATAGAGCAGACAGAAATCCAGTTGGTTTGTTGGACAGATTTTTAATCCATTCAGAAAAGGACTTAGCGAAAACATCCTCAATCGCAGGATCAGTCTGGATGAGCTTCATACTGCCTCATTATAAAAAAGGTTTTCATTTTGAAAATATTTAAACATATAATTCTTTTTCAGTGTGAAAAATATACTTGACATTACATTTTCATTATGAAAAAATATAAGCCATGACTATAAAACCCCATATAAATCAAATCGCAAAAAGAGCTGGAATGAGTTTGTCAGGACTGTCTAATGTTCTTGCTGGCCGCAGACGTCCCTCCTGGTCCACCGCCAAACGCCTTGCCGCTGCCACCGACACCGACCCAGTTCTTTGGCTGGAAGGCTCGCCCAACGAAATCAAAAAAGCCATTTCACAGGAATCGGATGCATTGACGATAAATTAAAACACTGGAAACAGGAGTCACTATGCAATGTTCTGAATGTCCCATGCGATGGGGAAATGGAGGATGTATGAAAACAAATAATCCCCTGAATATCAAAGTTGACGACCGGCTACTTCAGATTGTCAACAGCGCAACAAATTCACTGGACTGCTCTTTGTCAGAGCTGGTCCGAGCCTGCCTTGAAATCGGTATCCCGGTCATCATTTCGCACCCGGATATGGTCAAATTATTACCGTTCCGTGCTTCTGGGTCAATAAAACAGTCGTAAGAGATTGGTATTACAGCAGGCGTCAAACAGGAGGAGAGCGGAAGAATGACAGAAGAAGATGTTAAAAAATGGTTGTCGGCCGGAGCGTTTGCGATCGTGCTCTATCTGATGCTTTTTGCCGGGATGGCGGTTACCCCATGAAATTGCCATCAGTAACAACGGTTTTATCGCCATTTTCCGACTTTTCGATGATCCGTCCGGAAGTTCTGAAACTGGCTGCAGAACGAGGAACAAGGGTGCATGCGGCATGCGCGATTTATGCCAAGGGGCTTTGGGCGGATTGTGCGCTTTACCCTGGTGATGGGCCTTTTTTTGACAGCTTCTTGAATTGGGTGGACATGGCGGGAATTGAATTTGTCTCTGTCGAGGAAGAATTTACCGATTCTGGCCTTGGATACATGGGGCACCCTGACGCTGTTGTTTATATCCCAGGCGACCAAGGTTTGACGATTATCGATTACAAAACGCCCATGAGTATTTCTCGTACGTGGTATCCCCAGATAGCGGCCTATGCCCATCTTGCGCGACAGCATGGGCATGATGTGCGGCGAGGGCTGGCCGTTCGTCTTCGGAGGAATGGCGGGCCCGCAATAGCGACAGAGATTGATGTAGACGGCGAACCCTGGGCGGCGTTTTTGAACGCTCTGGGTGCTTACAAATATTTTAACATCGGGAGGTAATGAATGAAATCAGGATTTGATTTTATGGCGGCGGTAAACAATCCACCGGCCGAAGCGAGTATTCCTCCACCAGCGGTAATTGGCATCAACGATTCAGATCAGGCGTGTCGCGTGTTGCGGCGGATGTATTTGCCTGAAATCGAGCGGATGAAGGCCCAGGCCATGGCACATGTCGTAACAGATGAAGCCAGCCAAAACGAGGCCATAACAATGGCCGGCCAGGCCAAAAAACTGGCAACAGCGATCGAGAAAAAGCGCAAAGAGGTTATCGATGCGCCGGATAAGTTTGTAAAGACCGTGAATAATTTCGTTAAGGTCTTTAAAGATACCCTTGACGATATTGATCGGAGATTAAAACCCGGCATCCAGGCTCACATGTCCAAGGTGCAGATGCAGCAAAAAGAAGCCCAGGAGCGCGCGCGCATCGAGGCTGAAAAAATTCAGCGGGAACTGGATGCACGGGCAGCGGCACTGAACGCCCAGCGGGAAGCCGAGGCGCGGAAAGCAGCTAAAAAGGGAGAACCGACCACGTCGATGGAACCCGAAGTGATAGCCCCGGTTGTGGTAGCACCGGTTGTACCTGTTCAGAAGGTTTTCCGGTCGGAAACCGGGTCTTCCGTGCATCTCCGGAAAGATTGGGTGTGGGATGTTTTGAACATCAGTCTGATCCCTGGAAAATATCTTGTGGTTGATAAGGTATCCGTGAACCAGGCCATCAAAAGCGGGATCAGGGAAATTCCAGGAATTCGAATTTATGAAACAGAATCTGCAATCATCAAAGCATAAAGGAGGTGGGTTATGGAAGCAAATTTACCAGCGGTACAAAGTCGATCTTTCGGGATAACCCCGAGGGGAATTGACGAGGCAATCCGGCTTGCCAAAATCATGGCAGCATCCGGGTTGATGCCGAAATCGATCGAAACCCCGGAAGCAGTTTTCGTGGCCATGCAAATGGGCGCGGAAATCGGGTTGTCCCCAATGGCGAGTGTCCAGAACATTGCTGTAATAAATGGGCGCCCTGGTATTTACGGCGATGCAGCCCTGGCGATTGTCCGGTCTTCCGGACTGCTTGAAGAATTCAAGGAATGGTCGGAAGGTGAACGGAAAAAACCCGGCTGGACGTACTTCTGTCGGGTGAAAAGAAAGGGTTCTGAAGCGGTTACCGGTTCATTTTCGTGGGCTGAGGCATGCGAGGCCGGTTTTGATCAGGTGAAACCTGAAAGCCCGTGGAAAAGATGGACGAATCGTATGATGCAATTTAAAGCACGCAATTTCGCAATGCGGGACCAGTTTGCGGATTACTTGAAGGGAATCCGGACCATCGAAGAAAACAGCGATGCGATTGTTTTGGAATCTACGGTCGGAAATGATGGGCATGAACAGTATCAGTTAAAAGCCCCTGCAGAATCTGAAATGTCGGGAAGCGGAAGTATTGACGAAAACGCTTTTGATATTCTTGCTGCAGAGCAGTATTCGGAAGGCCAGGAAAAGCTCATTGAATTTGTTGTTCTTACGGCAAAAGCCAACGGCGCCAGCGTAGACGATCTTAAATGCCGGGCAGTCGGGAATTGGAGTGATTTTATCAAAGCGTTTGAAGCCTGGCTGTCGAAGCAAGTCTCGGCAAAAAAAGAACCGGCAAATGAAAAAGAGATCCCGGCTGCCCCGGAAACATCGGCGCCAGTTCCGGATCCGGCAAACAGGCCTGCAAGTATGGCAGGCCACCAGTGCCCCCCGAGTGATGCCTCGGTATGGAATGATTTCCGGACCCGGTACATAAACCTGAAAGGCCCCGGTTTTTCAACTTTTGTTTTCCAGAACATGGATTTATTCCGGCATTGCCCGCAAGACCTGCGGATGGAAGCCGTTGAAAAGTGGGTAAAATTGTATCCGAATCAGCCCTGGCCGCTTGCGGGCCCACAAGCGCTTGCACCGGAAAAAAGCGCAAGCGCTATGCCCCTGAGTTACACCCCCCAGTATAAAAACCTGATGACACGAAAGGCTGAATTCCCCAGCGAGTATGCTGCGGCAAAAAAAGAACTCGGATCCATGCCGAACACGGTTGAGGACTGCGAAAAAATACTGACTCGCATAATGGAAATGGTTGAAGCTCAAATAGACGAAGACTCCGGGATTCCTGATGGCGCGGAACCTGATGGATATGAAAAGTTTTAACGGCTGACCTGACTGGATGCCTCCCCGTTGGTGACCCGGTCCGTCAACGGCAATAAAAAAGATTCTGTCGCAATCCAGTTCCAGTCAGGAAAAAATCATTTGGGAAACGGAATCAAGGCCGGGTTTTTTATGATTGAAAAACTAAGAGAAGAAAAATGCCATGAATGTCAGTCATATTGTTTCAGGTCCCGTGATCCTGGGGACACTGAATATGGTCTGGCATTTTGCAAGTTTTACAAGCGTTATTTTCCCAATCAGCAGCACGGCAAGCCCGCGGGTGAGCGTAGCTGCAATAATTGGAGTTAGGTGGATTCTTGGAAGGAAAATTAAATGACAGAATCACAAGAGAAAATCCGGATTGAGCTTGAAAAAGCTTTGGCGGGAAAGCCCTATCTTTTCCGCACTGACAAAACGCGGCAGGCGCTTGATGGTAATTCGGTTGGTGTCATGGCAAATTTTGATTCCGCAGGAATCGGGCCAAAAGGAGCCTTTTTTATCGGCCGGAAAATCGCCTATCCAACCGCCGACTATATCGAATGGGTATGCTCCAGAATGAGCCATAAGGTGAAGCGATGCAGCCGAAAGGAATCAGGATGAACGCGTTTAAGAAGTTTCAATTTCCAGGGAGCTCCCCGTGCCAAAAAAATCGAAAACTAAGCCCCGGAAAAAAACCAATCTGCAATCTATACCGGATAATTACGGGAACGTTACCGACCTCGCCAACCGCCTTGGCGTCACCAAGGGACGCGTTTCTCAGCTCCACAAGAAAGGCGCTTTCGGCGACACTTTTACCAAACTCAACAACAGACGATACATAATCGACATTGAAGCTGCCGTTGAAAATGTCAAAAAATATTCAGACCCCGAGGCCCGCGGAATTAAAAACAAGATCTCCAGATTGAACCTTCCGGATACACCTCCTGAGCAGAGGACAGATGACGGAAGGCAGAGGACAGAAACAGCAAAAACCATTGCGTTAGCAGGAATGTCCTTCAGCGCGGCTCGGACGGTAAAAGAACAGTACAATGCCGAAATGAAAAAACTGGATTATGAGGAGCGGTCAGGAAAATTGCTCCGGGATGAAGATGTCCAGAAAGGCGCCTTCGAAATGTACCGGAAAACCCGCGACAGTCTGATAAACATCATTGACAGGATAAGCGCCCAGCTTGCGGCCGAAAAGAAGGAAGCAAATATCCGGATAATCCTGGAAAATGAAATCCGAAATGCTTTAGCCCATATCCGCGAGATTTTCAATGACTGACGGCCGCACATTTTTTATCCAAGCCGCTTGCGCCGGCCTGGAACTGGATCCACTTACCACTGTTGACGAATGGGCTGATGAGAAAAGGGTTTTAAATACCGTTGCCTCCCGTGAAGCCGGTAACTACCGCACAAAGCGCACGCCATATCTGCGGGAGATCATGCAGGTACTCTCAGTAACCGAAACAGAGGTAAACGACGTCGTTGTTATGAAGGCCACCCAAATTGGCGGATCTGAAGTGGCAAACAATTTTATCGGTTACATCATCGACTGTGCCCCCGGTCCGATTTTGTACATGCTTCCCACTGTCGAGTTGGCGGAACGCCACAGCCGAAACCGTATCGCACCCATGATCGAAAGCATCCCCGCGATCGCTGCAAAGGTCCACCCGACAAAAAGCCGCACCGGCGGAAACACGGTACTTGCAAAAAACTTTATCGGCGGCGCACTGTACATGGCCGGCAGCAACTCCGGAGCAGCTTTCAGAAATATCTCTATCCGATATCTGATCCTGGACGATATCGACGGTTTTGAACCGGACATCGGCGGTGAAGGAAGTCCCGTCAGCCTGGCCGAGCGCCGGACCGATACTTACTCCAGCCGGAAAAAGATTTTAAAGATCAGCACGCCGACCCAAAAAGGCGGATCCCTGATCGAAAAAGAATTCCAGAAATCCGACCAGCGGTATTATCACGTACCCTGCCCTTTTTGCGGGACCCTGCAAATACTTATTTTCTCCGTCAATAACGAAGAATATGGGCTTAAATACACGGCGGAAAACGGCGAGATAACCGAAGTCTGGTACACCTGCATGCGTTGTCGCGAAAAAATCAACGAGCATTACAAAAGCAGGATGTTGAAAAAAGGCCGGTGGATCCCCAGACAACCCAACCGGAAAAAACGCGGATATCACATCAGCGGTCTCTTGTCCCCCCTTGGTTTCGTATCCTGGCGCCAGATCTCCCAAGAATACATTGACGCAAAAAATGACCCCATGGCCCTGAAGGTTTGGGTAAATACCCGACTCGGCGAACCTTATGAAGTTGCCGGGGAACAACCGGAATGGGAAAACCTCCGGCTGAGGTGTGAACCTTACCTGCCGATGAAACCACCCCCAGGCGTTAAATTCATCACCGGCGGTGTTGACGTCCAGGAAAACCGTATTGCCGTTGTATTACGCGGATGGGGTGTAGGTGAAGAATCCTGGCTTATCTGGCATGGAGAGATTTATGGAGAATGGGAAACGCAGCTTGACGACTTAATTGCTTACAACTTCACGCGAGATGATGCCAACATCCCGGTTGTCGGTGTGGCTATTGACTCAGGCTACAAAACACAACAGGTTTATAACTATTGCCGGAAAAAAGACAGCCGCATATTCGCTGTAAAAGGCGAGCGCGCACGCAATAAACCCGTTCTCGGAAAACCATCGCTCCAGGATCTGAACTGGAAAGGCAAGCACATACCCAAAGGCGTCAAATTATGGCCGGTCGGAACCGATACCGCAAAATCCACCCTTTACGGCCGGCTGAAAAATATTATCACGCCTGGCCCCTGCTGTTACCACTGGTATGAATCCGTAACGGATGAGTATTTTCTGCAGCTTACTGCTGAAAAAATCGAAACGCATATAAAAGGCGGTTTTCCATACCTGGAATGGGTGAAAACGAGGGATCGAAACGATGCACTCGATGCAGAAATTTACGCATACGCCGCCGCTATCCGCGCCGGTCTTCTCTGGCTCGGGAATCCCAAAAACCCGAAGAAGACCGCCGCCTCTCAGGCTCCCTCTAAAAAGAAACCTAAAATCTCAATCATAAGCGCCTTCATGGAGCGGCAAAAGGGGAAACCATGACAATCGGAAAATTCATTTACGTCCGCAAAGCCGCACAGGAGCTTTGTTGCACTGAGCGCCATATTTACGATTTGATCAAATCCGGTAAGCTTAAAGCCATCAGACTCGGGCCTCGCGGCTTGCGAGTGTTAAAATGCTCCATTGATAAGTACATCAAGAAGAACATGTTCAAGGTATCTAAATTTTGATGGCTTCGCAAAAAGTCCAATATCTGCGTTGCACTGCATCCTTCGTCATTGCGGCGTACGAAAAGTACGCCTCACTCCTCAGTATTTGTGCGCCTTGATCTTGAACTTTTTGCTTTGCCATCCTGATCTGCATTTTTCTTTCAGCATCTAGGACGGCAGCATGTCAATAGGAACCGGATTCATCAAGCTACACCGGGCAATTCTTAATTCGGAAGTTTTTCAAAACGAAGCGCTGCTTAAGGTTTGGATATGGTGTTTGTTAAAGGCAAGCTATAAGAAATATTCCTATAGCATACCAGCGGGCAAGGGTACGGCTGTCATTGAATTGGAACCGGGTCAATTTTTGTTTGGAAGAAAAATGGCGGCGCTTGAACTTAAAATGACCGAGGGCGGACTTTATAAACGAATCCTAAAATTGAAACATTCCGGGAACATCACCGTCGAAAGCAACAACAGATTTTCAATTATTACCATTGTAAAATGGATCACTTATCAGGATTGCATCGGAATTGGCAACAGCGAGAACATGGACGAAAAAAAGGAACAGCAAAGGAACAGCAAAAGCAACAACAAAAGTAACAGCGAAAACAACGGCAAAAGCAACAACAAAAATGATCAGAATGCATATGAAAATTCAGATACTTGTAACCATGACAATGAAAAAAGCAACAACAAAAGCAACAGCAAAGGAACAGCAAAAGCAACAGCAAAAAGTTTTGAAAAGGAACACATACAAGAAGTAAAGAACAATAAAGAAAAAAGAAAAGAAAATTCTATCGAATTTTCTTCCGCCGAGCTGGAAAAAAACTCCAGCTCACCGGATCAAGAAACCCCAACAGAAGTTTTCATTTTTAAAATTCCCCTTAACGACAAAACAGAATTTGGAATCACGCAAAAAGATTACGACAAATGGCAGGATACTTTTCCGGCTGTAGATGTCATGGCACAACTGAAACGCATGGCGCTATGGTGTGATGACAATCCGAAGAACCGGAAAACTTCACGGGGAGTCAGAAAATTCATTTCTTCCTGGCTATCGAAAGAACAAGACCGGGCGCAACGGGTCAATCCAGGGTTCAAAAAATATGACAATGCGGCGAACATCAAAAAAATGATGGAGGAACTCAGCGATGATTAACAAGAAACGGCTTTTGGAAATGCTGGTTGACTTTGCCGAGGTTTGGCCGCGTGAAGTCACCCCCAAACTTGTGAACCTTTACGCGGATGTCCTGAAGAGCTACCCGGCTGAAGATATTGAAACCGCTTTCCGGCAGGTTCTTGCAACGAACAGATATAAGTTTCCTGACCCTTCCGCATTTGTCGAGGCGCTGGGAGGATACACGCATTCAGGGGTTCAGACGAAGAATCCCATGCGCGAGTTCCGGGCGGATGACCCTTCGTTTAACGCTGACCCAAAGGATTGACCATGATTTCAGAATCATTACCGCACAACAAAACAGCCGAGCTGAGTTTGTTGTCGGCATGTTTGCTTGACCCCCAAAGCCTGGCCGATTCGGGTGACCTGCTTTCTCCGGACGATTTCTATTCATCCAGAAATGGGAAAACTTTCAAAGTCTTTATGGAGTGCGCATCCAGAAATCCGGAAAAACCGCTTGAAATGGCCGAGGTGATGACCGGGTTACAACGCGAAGGCGTTTCCCTGACTGTTATTCCCGAGCTTGACTTGGAGCCGATGGCCGTCAATATCGCAAGGGTTGCCGGGATCATCAAAGAAAATGCCGTTCTACGGAGAACCATCGAAACATCCATGGCCGGAATCAAGGCCATGATGACCTGCAACAGCGAAGCCGCTGAAGTCCTTGACGACTATCAGCGGAAGATTCTTTCAATCGAAATTTCCGGCGGGGCTGCATGTGAAGCGTCCAGTATCAGCGATCTTGTGAACGAGAGCCTTGACCGATATGAGCTGGCAGCGACAAAGGGCGGGGTTACCGGCCTTCCTACTGGCCTTTGTGACCTTGATGCGGTGCTGGGGGGCCTTCAGCCTTCTGACCTGATAATTTTGGCAGCCAGGCCGAGTATGGGCAAAACCGCCTTTGCCTTGAATATCGCCGAGCGGTGCGACGTTCCGGCGCTTGTGTTCAGCCTTGAAATGTCAAAAAACCAGTTGTCTGACCGGTCGTTATCCGGGCGGGCAAGAATCAATTTAACCCGGTTGACCACCGGCAAACTGTATGCCGATGATTGGGAA
>Ga0315270_10002173_pt1 | contig 10373 bp, 9 predicted proteins | sample C1_bottom_MG_FD_204932 | JGI IMG/M metagenome (GOLD analysis project Ga0315270, IMG submission 204932) | Sediment microbial communities from Yellowstone Lake, YNP, Wyoming, USA - C1_bottom | ecosystem: Environmental > Aquatic > Freshwater > Lake > Sediment | place: USA: Wyoming | collected... | reverse complement strand
TCCCGGATTGATCGTGTAGGGCAGGAATGTCTCGTTTTGGGTCATGCGCCCGCGCGTGCCGGTCAGCGTCAGGCGCGTGGTGGCCGAGAAATCGTATGCCCCGCTCACCGCCAGCTGATGGAACTGGTTGTCCGGCGCCACGCTGGTCTGCCCGTTGGGCAGCGGAAATCCGGCGGGGAGCCCCGTGGTTCCACCCGTCCACGGCGCACTGCTGTACGCGTTCTGCCAGCCGAGCGCGTCGATGTTGTTCTTGAAAAGCGAGCCGTGATAAGAGAGCGTGAAACGGTGGTCTTCGCCGCTGAAGGCGAGGCTCATGTCGATCAGTTGCGTGGAAGAATCGATCGGTTCGGGAAGCAGCACGGTGCGCGGATTGCCGCCATTGTTGCCGAACTCCGCGCCGCGAATCCTGGCGCCATCGCGATCGACGCTGCTCAGGTTGGCCCGCAACTCCCACTCGCTCGTCAGTGAATAAGCCAGGCCAATGTCGGACCGCTGGCGCCTGGCTTCCACGTCGTATCGCTGCATGCTGGCGGCAAGCGTACTCATGCTGCCGGTGTCGGCGGCGCGTACAAAGCCCGCCGGCAGCGTCAGATGGGTGGTACCGGCACCGAGAAACGGCGTCTGGTAGCTGTCCGAATAGAGTCGGGGAATTTCATCGTAGCCAAAGGTGATCCGGTACGCGCCCTGGCGGCCGTACTCGCCTGTCAGGCTGCGCGAGCTCAGGCCGAGGTTGGTACCGAATATCCGCCAGCGGGTCTTGTCATCGGCGCTGTTGCCGTAGCTGTACTCGCTGCCGCGCAAATCGATGTTGCCGATGATGAAGCCGCCCTTCTGGTAGAGCCCGTTGTAGTTGCCCGCCGCGAAGGAATCATCGCTGAGGCTGCCGGCGCCGATCTCGATTCGGCTCTGCGGGCGCGTCAAATCCGCAATGGCCTCGGCTTCCCTGTCCGGCAAGAACGCGTCAGGCGCGGCGCCTGCCGCTGCCGTGAAGGCCAGGCCGGCCAGCGCGCCGCACGCCCGTCGCCCGGAAGGGCAAGTGCAACTGAACCGGCTGGCGGGCGCTGTCATCATGCTGCTACCGCGTGAAACGCGGGCCGGATGGATGGTTGCTGCCGTGGATGGCCGAGTGGCAATTGATGCATGCCCGCAGCAGCATTTGGGCTGACGGCGTGGTGCCGCCGGCCGGCGGCGGCAGGGCACGGCCGCTCAATGCGGGCGTGGTGTGCAGACTGCCGGCGTGACAGCCCTGGCACAGCCACGGCGGGCGCACTTTCAGCAAAGGCGCGATATTCGATCCGTGCGCCACATGGCAGTTGGTGCAGTCGTCGGTTGCCGGCGGATGCTCCCACAGAAACGGTCCGCGCTTGTCGGCGTGGCATCCGTAGCAAGTCTCGTTGACGGTGTTCTTGACCAGCATCTTCGGCCCGGTCGAGCCATGTGGATTATGGCAATCCGAACACGCGATCTTGCCAGCGGCAATCGGATGGACCGAAAGATAGTGAACCTGCGCGCGCTGGATCAGGTGACAGGCAAAACAGACCTCGCGCTGCGTCTCCTTCGACAGCACGCGGTCCTGCGGCTGATGGATCTGGTGGCATGACGCACAGGTCACGTCGTTGCCGGGGTGCGCGCTGCCCCGCCAGTGGCTGCGTTTGCCGGCCTGGTGGCAATTGAGGCAGGTGCGGCTTTGTACCTCGGCGGAGGACTGGTTCGGGCCGCCGAACACGAAATCCGGGGGAGGCCGCGCAGACGTGTCATCGCCATGCCGCACATGTCCGCGACTGGAACCATGGCAGGCCTGGCATCCGGGCTGTCCGGCCACGCCATGACGGGTGCGATGTATCGACAGAATCGGCTTCTGCTCGTCGGCACCGTGACAGCGCGTGCAGACGGCGTCGCCGCTGGTGCCTTCCTTGAAGACGCCAGGTTCGTCCGCGGCGCACGCGCGGTTGCCAGCGAACAGGCAAGAACACAGCATCACGCCGGCGAACGCGAGCCGCGCAATCAACGCGGCTAGTGATGGCATGTTCGCGGCAAACCTGGCATGCGCGTAGTCTAATGCAACGCCTTGAACCTGTCGCCTCGCGGGCGGAAGTTGATGCCGGGGCCGTGCCGGCACCGTATTCGCCGCGGTTGCCCAGGGGCAGGAACGCGCGTATCGTCGTGCAGACCAACGCGGTCGACGCGGGCCGCCCGATTCGAGGCGCCGTGGCCGGCGTCATATGAAGCGCAGCGGATGAGGAGCAACGAATGCACATACTTTCGCCATTCACGCAGAACAGGGGAGTGCCATCCGCCGCACGGCCGGTCGGGACTCGTTGCCGGCGGGTACAGGTGATGGCCTGCCTGCTGTTTGCCGGCATCGGCGCTGCCTTCGCCCCGGCATTTGCGCAATCGCCCCCGGCCTATCCGGTCAAGCCGATCAAACTGATCGTGCCGTTTACACCCGGCGGGGTAACCGATACCAGCGGCCGGGTCGTCGCCGAGCAACTGTCGAAACGACTGGGCCAGCCCATCATCGTGGACAACAAGCCCGGCGCCTCCGGCAACATCGGCACGCAACAAGTCGCGGCGGCAGAGGCGGATGGCTACACGTTGCTGCTGGGATTCGATGGCACGCTGGTCATCAATCCCCACGTGTTCGAAAAGATCCCGTTCAATACCGAACAGGACTTCGCGCCGGTCGGCAAGATCGGCGACGCCATGCTGATTCTGGTGGCGAACCCTGCCGTGCCGGTCAAGAACCTGCGCGACGTCATCGCGCTGTCGAAGTCACAACCCGGCGGGCTGTCGTACGGCACCTCGGGGACCGGTGGCACGCCGCATATTGCGGGCGAGTTGTTCAGGCAGCGCACCGGTGCGAATCTGGTTCACATTCCTTACAAGGGCGGCGGACAGGCGTTGATCGACGTACTGGGCGGCAGTGTTCCGCTGGTCTATACGGCGGTGGCGGGCGCATTGCAGCATGTGAAGTCCGGCAAACTGACGGCCATTGCGGTATCAAGCGGACAGCGCTCATCCGCCCTGCCCGACGTGCCGACCTTTATCGAGAGCGGCGTTGCCGATTTTGAAATCAGTTCCTGGGTCGGGCTGCTGGCGCCGGCCAAAACGCCCAAGGCGGTGATCGACAAGTTAAATGCCGAGCTGAACGCCGTGCTCAACGACCCCGACACGCATGCGCGCCTGGATGTGCTGGGCATCACCGCCATGCCGGGAACACCCGCCCGGTTTGGCGAGGAGATCAAGCGGGATCTCGCGCGCTACGGGCAGGTGGTGAAATCCGCCGGCATCAAAGCGGGTAGCTAGCCCAGGCCAGACACCGATACATCATTCGAATTAATCGAGCCTCGCCCCCGTTTGCCGTATCACCGGCGTCCACTTCGCCGATTCATCCGCGATGAGCCGGCCAAACTGCTCGGGTGTGCCGCCAGCCGGGTCCAGTCCCGCGGCCATCAATCGCTGGCGAATCAGCGGGTCCGCGAGCGCGGCGTTGAGCGCGGCATTGATGCGGTCCACGATCGGCCGCGGCGTGCCGGCCGGCACCAGCACACCGTTCCAGGCGATGGACTCAAACTTCTGCAACTCCCGGACGCCGCTTTCCATTACCGTCGGTACGTCCGGCAGCAGCGCATAGCGCCTGGCGCCGGTGACGGCGATGGCTTTCATGCGGCCTGCCGCGATTTGCGGTGAAAGCGTCGTCGGCACGGTGGCCAGAATCTGCGCATCGCCGCTGACGATGGACTGGATGGCCGGTATCCCGCCGCCGTTGAACGGCACATGCAGCGCCGACGCACCCGTCAGTGACTTCAGATATTCCATCGTCAGGTGCGAGGAACTGCCGTTGCCCACCGAAGCATAGGCGTACTTGCCCGGATTCGCCTTCAGTACCTCAACCAGTTCCCTCATGCTGCCCGCTGGAAAGTCGATATTCACGGCGATGAGATTGGGCTGCGAGGTGGTCAGGATCACCGGCAGCAGATCGCGCGCCGGCTGGTAGGGCAGCCTGGCATAAAGATGCGGCGCGAACGCCAGCGGGCCGTTGAATCCCAGCAGCCATGTGTGTCCGTCGGGCGCGCTCTTCGCGACGTCGTTGGCGCCAATCGTCCCGCCCGCGCCGGCGCGGTTTTCAATGACGATCGGCTGGCCCAGCGAGGCGCGCAATTTTTCCTGCAACGTACGGGCAATGATATCGAGCGAGCCGCCGGCAGGTCCAGCCACGATCCATTTGATGGGCCTGGCGGGGAAAGTGTCGGCAGATGCCGTGGCGCCACCCGCGACGAACAGGCAGATGGCGGCAAGCGTTGACATGGCCCGATCCACCATTGACGTCCTCACCCACTTCTCCTGCGGGGAATGTTATTGCCACTCACCCGTCAAAGTCTAGCACTGGCGCGGCGTTTGGACCGAAAGTGGCTGAATGATGCCGCCGGTAGCGGAGTTTGATCTCACCGGTCGCAACGAGCGAGCACGTCGCGACCTCAGATGGCGGTTGCCGTCCGATCGAAAACTATTTCTTCTCGGCCATCGCGTAAACACCATTACCCGCGAACTTGATGTCGGCGTCGATGAAGGCCGCCTGCACCTTTCCGCCGAACAGCTTCACCATATCGTAGGCCTCACCCGAGCGCGCACCGGTGCCGCAGATGAACACCACCGGCTTGTCGGTGGGCAGCGTGGCGATTTTCTTTTCAAGCTCGTTGATCGGAATATTGACCGCTCCGGTTATCGTGCCGGCGGCAAATTCCTTCGCATCGCGCACATCGACCAGCAGCAGCGATCCCGGATTTTCCTTCCAGACCTTCTCAAACGAAGCGACCGTGACCGTGCCCTTTTCCTTTCCCGGGACCAGCGCCGCCGCGGGCGCCACGATTGCGGTGGCGGCTGCGCCGGTTACTGCTGCGGGTGCGCCGTAGAGCTTTTCCCATTCCGGATAGCCCGGGGGATAGGTCAGGACGTTCGTGTAGCCCAGTTTGCGGGCCTTCTCGGCCGACTTGTCGGACAACACGCACTCCAGGCCACCACAGTAGTAGATCAGCGGCGTGGCCTTGTCGGTTGGGAGCTTGTCGATGTTCTTGTCAAAATCGGTATCGGAAATATTCACCGCGGTCGGGATCATGCCTTTTCGGCAACCCGTTTCGGCCGTGCGTCGACCAGCACATAGGGTGCCTTTTCGTCGATCAGCTTCTTGATATGCGCGGCCGATACCGACACTTGCGCGCCCTTCGCCTTCCAGTCGGGTGAGCCGGCTGCGTAGACCTTGATGTTGGTGTAGCCGAGTTTTTCGGCCTTGAAGGCGGAATTATGGCTGAGCATGCATTCGAGTCCGCCGCAGTAAAACAGCAGCAGCGTGGCCTTGTCGGCGGGGAGCTTGTCCACCTGCTTGTCGAACTGGCTGTCGGGGATATTGACCGCGCCGGGTATGTGGCCGGGATCGTATTGGCGCGCGGCGGGTCGTGAGTCGATGATCATCACGCCCTTTTTCAGCGGTATCTCGACGTTCTGGCGCATGAAGTCATAATCGACCAGCGCCTTGTAGTACCCATCCTTGACCTGGATGGCGGCAGTTTCTGCCGCGGACACGGCGGTCGAATGAATGAGCGGGGAAGCGGCGAAACACGCCACGATGGCGACAATCAGGGCCAGTCGCTTGGTTCTCATGATGGTCTCCTGCTTTAAGTTGGGTTTGCCGGCTGTTTCAAAATGGCGCCCTCCGTGAGGAACGGGGCGCCCCCAGTCCATTTACATCAGCTGCAACTGGCCGGTGCGTCGCCGTCCTTGGCGCCCTTGGTGAGGAAAGCCGCGACGTCATCCATCAATTCCTGGTCGGGTGTGTCGGCGAACTTCTCGGCGGCCTTGTTGCCGGATTTGATCTTGGCGCGGTAGGCCTTGCTGACATACTCTTTGACGGTGTCCTTGCCCTTGGCGTGCTTGTCCGCCTTTATGTACGCCGCCCACTCCGCCTTGGTCTTTGAGCTCGGATTGATCGTCCCGGCAGGCGTGGTGGCATGGCAGGACGTGCAAACGCTGCGGTAGTAAATCCGGCCGCGTTTCCAGTCGGCATCGTAGGCCTGGGCTGAAAGGGAGGTGCCGAGTATCGCCAGCACGGCGGTGGCGGCGAGTGTTTTGATGAGTTTCATGTGATGGCTCCTTGGTGATAAAAGTGCGCGACCTAGTCAAGCTCTTCCCAGCCGGTGATCATGGCCTTTACTTGGGAAGTAACCTTGTGCCCCGTGGTGATGAGATAAAGATGCGAGATCAGGAACGCCAGCATCAGGAAAGCGCCGACGGTGTGGCCCACGGCAACCCACTCGAGCTGCAATTTGCTTAAACCCCAGGCGGCCCAATCGGCATAGAAGAGGTAGAGCCAGCCGGTGAACCAGATGAGCGGACTGAGCATGGTAAGGATCGCCAGATAAGTCAGCCGCTGCAGCGGATTGTGCTTATTGACGAGGCTCGGCCTGAACGGATGGGGCTCATGCTTGAAGATGCCGGACGAATAGAACTTCGCCATGACCATTACATTTTTCCGCGTCGGGATGTAATGCCGCCATTCACCGGTGGCGAGATGCCAGAAGATGGCAAAAATCCACAGCCCCACCAGCGACCATGCGGCAATCACGTGGTAGTCCACCGCCTTTTTGAAACCGAAGTTGGCGTAGGCGCCGTGGATCTCAAAGCCGGTGAGCAAGAGAAAAATTATCAGGCCGGCCTGCGACCAGTGCCAGAAGCGCTCGAACCGCCTGAACATGTAAACGCGTTGAATCATTTTCATTCTCCGTAATAGGCGCTAGCGTTTGCGGCGGATTACGCGCAGGACGCCATGGCCGATCATGCCGAGCAGGGTCAGCAGGGCGATGCCCCACCCCGCGGTGTCCACCAGTTTGTTGGCGTCGCGGCCGGGCAGATACACACCCTCGATACCGGCGAGGCGCCCCGCTTTCGTGTGGCATTCCGTGCAGCCCAGCGCCTTTTCTTTCGGCGCGACCATGTGCGTGATCGGCCAGGACATTTCGGTCTTGATGAATTCAAACTTGCCCGAATAGGGTGCGCCGGAATCCTTCATGCCGACCGGGATCGCTTTGTCCCACGCCAGATTTTTCCAGAAGCCGGTGTCGTCATTGCCGGCGGTGTGCGGCGTAATCAGCGTCTTGTTGATCGGGTCGTAGGGCTGCGAACCGCGGAAGACCTTCATCGGCCAGATCAGCGACTTGCCGTCGGTCGGGCTGCCGCCGAGCTTGTTGATCGGCGTGCGCTGGTCGGTCTTCTCGATCTTGTCGGAGAGCAGCGTGTATTCAATATGGCCATTGAACCAGGCATATTCCGGCTTGACGTTTTCGGCCAGCGTGAAATCGCCCTTGCGCGATTCATAAGTGATGCGGCCCTTTGCGTCTTTACGCGTGATCTGCTGGCCCTGCGCGTCGGTCTGGCCGGCGGTGGACCAGTCCCAGGTCATCTTGGTGGCAACGCCGCCGCGCGCGAAGGCCGGAATGTGACAGGTCTGGCAGGCGACCTTGGCCGTGTGCTGATTCAGGCGCGGCTCTTTCTTGTGCGGACCGTTGCCATGACAGGCCACGCAGCTCGCCGGATTGCCGTTGTCAGCCCTGCCGGACATATGCGCACCCTTGGTATCTTTTGCCATGGGCGTGTAGCGGCTGCCGGCGACATCGTGGCTGGATGTCTTGTGGCAGGTTGCACAGGTGAAGTCGAGGCCGGTGGCGTCCATGTGCACATCGAGTTCCTTGTCGGGAGCCGACATGGAGCTGTCCAGATCGCCATGCTTGACACCGTCACCACCGCCACCGAAGAAGTGGCAGGCGCCGCAGGTATCGCGACTGGACTTGCCTACCTTCTGTGCGATCTGGGAGAGGTCAATGGCCTTCAGGATCTTGCCTGAACCCGGCGGAAACTCCATGTCCTTGGTGACGACGTTACCGGCCAGCCCAGGGGGTTTCTTATAGTTGCCGGTGGTGTCGTGGCAGGCCAGGCAATCGACATTCTCTTCGGACTTGAAGTCGAAGTTCGCGTCCTTCCAGCCATAGCCGACGTGACAACTGGTGCAGGAGGCGTAATTGGACGCGATGGAAATGCAGAAGTTGTTGACAATGGTCTTCTTGCCCAGCATCTGCTTGGTGTCTGGGTTCAGGTATTCCCATTTCCAGTGTTTGGTGCGGTGAATCTGTCCGGCCGCCTCGGTGTGGCAGGCCAGGCAGGCTTTGGTCACCTCGGGGCCTGACTTGAAGGGGTTCTGCAACTCCTTGAATTTGGTATGGTCGGCGGTGGTATTGAGCTTGAGCGGCTTGGGTGCCGATTTGGCTTCATCGGCTGGAACCGCAACCGCCACCGCCAGCCACGCGGCGCAGCACATCCCGAGGGCAACCCGGGCGAATACTGGCTTCACAAAACCTCCCGTTATTTCACTGCACAGAATGACTAAACTGTCGATGAGTCATTATATTTCTCGGTATAACGTCGGGTTTGCGTCAGGTCAAACAGGTTGCAGATAGCCGCCCGCCGATTCCTGGTGGGTGACGATTGCGGCAAAGGCAGGTGCATTTACGTGCTCATGAACGTCGGGGCAATCTCCCTGGTCATGTCCGGATCGTCGGTGGTTGAGCGGCGATGGGCCAGCAATGCCAAGGCACTCGTCAGCACTGCAGCCGCCGCCAACAGCATCCGCGAGTTGAATTCCAGCGGCATTTGCAAAGTGCAAGCATTTCCCGCCTGCAACGGCGCGTGCATTCCAGGCGCGATGTGATCGCAGGCCAAGATCTATCTCGGCCCGCGAATTTCCAACAGCACCAATGATGACGGCGATGGAGGAGTGCCATGAATGGACATCTGGCCGTCCTGTCGTCGCCATGTGGCGACAGAATGGGCCTTTTCATTTGGTCCCTTTGGACGAGGGCCAGGAAAACACTCATGAAACTCTCTTTATTAATCAGCTACATAGCTCGCGGTGGCGTCAGCTTTGGCGGATACGGTCAATGCGGCACGACGATTGCTGCCATGAATCTACAAGACAAAGGATGGTCGCGCACTATGAACAAGAAGGCAGTTCGGATCGTTATGTTGGGAATCGCATGCTCGGCGCTGGTTCCAATGGGTGGATGTGTAGCGGTTGGCGTCACGGCACTGGGCATTGGCATGGCCACAGGCGTCTCGCACACCCTGGGCGGTATTGTTTACAAGACCTTCAGCGTGCCGCAGGCGCAGTTGAAGAAGTCGACGCTCGTCGCCATGGGACGCATGCAGGTCAAGGTGGTGAAAACGACACGTGATCGTGAGACGGAATTGATATTCGGCAAGGCCGGCGATCGCGACGTCGAGGTGGAGCTGGAGGCGTTGACCGCCGGCGCCACGCGTATGTCGGTCACGGTGAAGAAAGACAGTGGCCTGCTGCGTGATAGCGCGACGGCAACGGAAATCATCCTGCAGACCGAACGGTCGGTGGGAATAACCTGAAGGAGGCATCATGCGAAAAATTGTTCAATGTGTGGCCATCGCCATCGGCACGTGCGGCTTGACGATCGTGGCGGATGCGCAAACCACGGGCACCACAACCACGACCAGCACCTCGACCACCACCAGCACCAGTCTGGGCACGCAGAGTGCGACCATGGACAAACTCGCCACCAGCGTGGGCCAGACGCGGGTGGCGGACAAGACCGCATCGAGCTTTATCACGCTGGCCGGCTCCCGGGACAATGCGCTGGCCCTGGTCAATGGATTGCGCAATGGCACACTGATCACCCTGACCGCGGCCGCACCGACGACCACGACAACCGGTACCGGCGGCACTGCGGGTGGCACAACAACGGGCACGACAACCGGTACAACCACCGGCGGTAGCACGGGAACGGGCACCACCGCCACCACGGATACGACCATCATGCCACCCACCGGCAAGATGGGCTGGGGCAATGTCTTCATCTCGCTGTCGCTCGCGCAGAAGATCCTGACGCAGGCAGGCATCACCGATCCCACGGCAGCCCAGTTGCAGACGGCATTGATGGGTGGGGACCTTACCGGCGCCGATGGCAAAACGGTGACAGTCAAAGGTGTGCTGCAATTGCGCGCCGACGGAATGGGCTGGGGCAAAATCGCGCAGGTCTATGGCGCCAAGCTGGGCCCGGTGGTGAGCGAAATCAGGACTGCCAACAAACAGATTGCCGGCGCGTCTGCCGCAACCGGTACGCCAACCAGCAGCACCACGACCACACAAGCCGCCACCGGCCGCAAAGCGTCGACGCTCACCACCGGCAAGGGTGTCACGACCGCAGGCACGGCCGCCGGTGCAACCGCCGGAAAAGGTTTGACCACCGCAGGCGGTGCCGTCACCAGTACCACCGGCGGCAAAGGCCTCACGACGGCCG
>Ga0315270_10002172_pt1 | contig 10375 bp, 3 predicted proteins | sample C1_bottom_MG_FD_204932 | JGI IMG/M metagenome (GOLD analysis project Ga0315270, IMG submission 204932) | Sediment microbial communities from Yellowstone Lake, YNP, Wyoming, USA - C1_bottom | ecosystem: Environmental > Aquatic > Freshwater > Lake > Sediment | place: USA: Wyoming | collected... | reverse complement strand
CCTGGGCGTCGCGAACTTGCGTGGCCAACTGCACGGTGTGGTCGATCTGGCGCGCTTTCTTGGGCTCGACGCGAGCCAGGCCAACCGGGAGCAGGCGCGGCTGGTGGGCTTCAACCAGCAGTGCAACCTGAACTGTGCAATCCTGGTCGACCGCCTGTCTGGATTGCGCAGCCAGGAGCAGTTGACCGCAGAGAAAGACGATGCGAGTTCGCGCCCGCCATTCGTGGGCACGCGCTACCGAGATGCCGCTGGGCGCATCTGGCAAGAGCTCAATCTGCTGGAACTGGCAGGCCACGATTTCTTCTTGAGAATCGCCGCCTGATTCTGCTGGGCGTAGGCATCGACGAGATACGGATTTCAAGAGGGCTTTATGAGTTTCCTGAACAAGATCAAAGGCTCGGCCCAAAAGCCTGGCATCGGGAAAGCGGCCGTGTTGGCGCCGGAAGTGGGTTTGGCGAAGGGCGTTGGCACCGCTGCAAGCATTGATCGGCTCAAGCCCGCGAAGTCCAACCTCCCGTCCTCGGCGTCGAAATCAAGCCCCTTGCATGCCCCAAATTTTGCCGCTGCGACTCAGCCTCAGGCGCCGAGCTTCGACTCGTCGCTCATTACGGAGGCGTCGCCATCGCAGATCACGGAATTTGCGGACACCCATCTGCAACCACGCGTGCCCGGGACGGAGGAAGTCAGCAGCGGCTTGCCGTTCATTGGCCGCAAGGCGCCGGCTGTGCAGCGCCGCATTCTCATCGGCATCGGCGAGGTCGGCCTGTTCGGGATGGTTCTGACGACGGTGTTGGCCTTCTACAATGCGAACCAGAATTCGGTGCAACTGGGCGCGAGCGGTTCGGCCGAGGTGCAGTCGCAGCGTTTGGCCAAATCCACGCTACTGGCTATTTCCGGCAATCCGAAGGCATTTCCGGAAGTGCGTGAAAGTGTCGATGCATTGATTCAAAACGTGCGCGGATTGCGCACCGGCGATGGCCAAGTGAACGCCGCGCCGCCCGAGGTGCAGGCCACCCTTGAATCGGTGTCGGCCCTGGTCGACCGCGCCGAGAAGAGCGCCAACAGCGTTATCGCGCAGGAAAAGAACCTGACCACGGTTGGCCAGGCGCTGCGGTCGATCAGCCGTCAATCGGCGGAGTTGCTCGAGATTGCCGAAACGATTTCAGCGCTGAAGCTGCAGCAAAACGCAACACCCGCGGAATTGTTCGCGGTGGGGCAACTGGTCATGTTGACACAGCGTCTGGGCAAGAGCGCCAACGAGTTCATGACGATTGAAGGCGTGAGCCCGGAGGCCGTGTTCCTGCTCAGCAAGGACTTGAGCCTGTTCCGTGAAATCGCACAGGGGCTGGTTGACGGAGCGGCTGAAATGCGCCTGCCTGCAGCGAACGACCCTGAAACCAAAGAACGCCTCGTGGCCTTGCTCAAGTTGTACGAAGAGACGCGCGCCCTCGCTTCGGCCATCATGACCAATCTGCCAGGTTTGGTGGCCGCGCGCGAAGCCCAGACCACGCTGATGCTCGACAGCGAACCATTGCGCAAGGGCCTGAATCTGGTCAGCGAGCAGCTGGCAAAGGTAACCGCGTTCAGCGACGTGATCCTGATCTTCCTGCCGCTATCGGCGCTACTGGCGCTGGTCGGTGCGGCGGGTCTGCTGCGCTTGTACGTCCGTGACCAGGCGTCGCATGCGTCGCTTTCACAGAACCGGCGCTTTGAGGCGGAACGCCAGGAGCAGGAAGCGAAACGCGTCAACGATGCAAATCAAGCGGCGATCTTGCGCTTGATGAACGAGCTTCAAACCGTCGCCGAGGGCGACCTGACGCAGCAGGCAACGGTGACGGAAGACATCACCGGTGCGATTGCCGACTCGGTGAACTACACGGTCGAAGAGCTGCGCTCGCTGGTGACACAGGTGCAAGGCACCGTGGATCGGGTGACGGAAACCACCGCGCGCGTTGGTGCCACGTCGACCGAACTGCTCGCTGCGTCGGCGGAACAGCTGCGCGAAATCCGCGACACCGGCGAGTCGGTGCTGCAGATGGCCGGGCGCATCAACGATGTGTCGTCCCAGGCTCAGGAAACGGCGCATGTGGCACGCCAGTCATTGCAGGCTGCAGAATCCGGACTGCGTGCAGTGCAGAACACGATCGGCGGCATGAACCTGATTCGCGATCAGATCCAGGACACCTCCAAGCGCATCAAGCGCCTGGGCGAATCGTCGCAGGAGATTGGTGAAATCACAGAACTGATCTCGGACATCACGGAGCAGACCAACGTGCTGGCGCTGAACGCGGCCATCCAGGCCGCTTCGGCGGGCGACGCCGGGCGCGGCTTCTCGGTCGTGGCCGAAGAGGTGCAACGCCTGGCGGAACGCTCCGGCGACGCGACACGCCAGATTGCGGCTCTGGTCAAGACGATTCAAAGCGACACCCAGGACGCCGTGGGCGCCATGGAGCGTTCGACCCAGGGCGTGGTCGAGGGCGCGCGCCTGTCCGACGCGGCCGGAAACGCACTCGGCGAAATCGACCGCGTGTCGCGGCAACTGGCTGACCTGATCGAACAAATCTCGAAGCAGGCGCTGAGCGAGGCGCGCCAGGCGAACGTTGTAGTGGCCAACATTCAGCATATTTTTGCGGTGACGGAACAAACCGGTGAGGGCACTCGCTCAACGGCGGAAATGGTGCGCGAACTGTCCAAGACCGCGGAAGAACTGAAGAGATCCGTCGCGCGATTCAAGGTGGGCTGAAGCAGCCACTGCCGTCGCAGCAACCAGGCAACTTGCCGCGGAATGAATATCCAGCGATGAGCGAGACCACCGACGACTTGAGCTCCCTGGCCTGGGTGTATGAAGGCGTGCGGCGTTCTCTCGACACCGCGCACAAGGCACTGCGCCGCTTCGTCAAGGAGAGCGAAGCGACGGCGAGTTCCAATGCCGACAGAGTCGACCCTTCGGTGCTGCGCGGGGCGCGCGTCCAAATTCACCAGTGCGCTGGCGCGCTCGAACTGGTCGGCATGGGCCCGCTGGCGGTGCTGCTGCGTGCCAGCGAAGCGGCGGTCGCGCGCTACATCGCGAAGCCCCACGAGCTCAACATCAAGGCGGTCCAAGTCATCGAGCGCGCGTCTTTCGCGCTGCTCGACTTCATTGGCCGCCTTCTCGGCGGCAAGGCGGTGTCATCACTGTCGTTGTTCCCGCAGTATCAGGCGGTCCAGCAAGCCGCCGGGGCGGACCGGGTGCACCCGGCCGACCTATGGAGCGTGGCGCTGCGCTGGCTCGATTTGCCGGCCGATCCGACGGTGCAGGCACACCCGCCGAACGCTGCGATGCGCGCAGCAATCGAGCAGGACCTGCTGGTGTTGGTGCGTGCTGACGATGCGCGCGGCGCCGCGAAGCGCCTGAGCGACGCCTTTGCCAGCATCGCGAAGGCGGCCAAACATCGGCAAATCGTCATCTGCTGGAAGCTCGCGGCCGCGGTTTTCGAGGCTCAGGCGCACGGCCTGTTGCGCTTCGATGTCTACACCAAGCGTCTGGGTTCGCGTCTGCTGGCCCAGTTTCGCAACTTGGCCAAGGGCGAGATCGACGTCTCGGAACGCCTGGCGCTGGATCTGCTGTTCTTCTGCGCGCAGTCGCGCACCGCGACGCCTGCCACGCCACGCCTGGCCGCGGTGCAGGTTGTCTATGGCCTGGGCGCGGGCGAGCCGGCCGACTATACGACCAGCCCTCTGGGACGCTACGACCCGGCGTGGGTGGCACAGGCGCGCAAACGCGTGGCTGCGGCGAAGGAGACCTGGTCGGCCGTGGCGGGAGGCGAGATGCATCGCCTGAGCGGCCTGTCGGAGCAGTTTTCGCTCGTTGGCGATTCGCTCAAGCGCTTGTTCCCGTTGGGCGAAACCCTGGCCAAGGGGCTGCACGACGCGGCCACCATGACTCTCGAAGCGGGTGCCACGCCGGCGGCGACGCTGGCCATGGAAGTGGCGACTTGTTTGCTGTATGTGGACGCAGTTCTCGAAGATGCCGAGTTCGATCATCCGCAGCAGGCCCAGCGCGTGCAGCGCCTGACACAGCGACTGTTCCAGGTGCGCCAGGGCAAGGCGCCTGAGCCGCTCGAGTCATGGATGGAAGAGTTGTACCGGCGCGTTTCGGACAAACAAACCATGGGCAGTGTGGTGCAGGAGTTGCGCGCGTCATTGTCCGAGGCCGAAAAACTCATTGACAAGTTCTTCCGCGATACGAGCGATCCTCGGCCGCTGGATCAGGTGCCCAAACACCTGGCGGCGATGCGTGGTGTGTTGTCGGTGCTGGGCATGGACCACGCCTCCACCGCGCTGGTGAAGATGCGCGACGAAGTGAATCGTCTGGCGACCGCGAAGGCCGACTTGCCGCATGCGGCGCAGGCCGGCGTATTTGATCGGCTGGCGGGAAATCTCGGCGCCATGGGTTTCCTCATCGACATGCTCAGCGTGCAGCCGCAAATGGCCAAGTCGCTGTTCAGCTACGACGCCGTGGCCGGCTCGCTGCGACCGATCATGGGGCGAGGCGATCACCGCTCGCTACTGTCGGCCCACGCGGCGATGGCCGGCAACGCGCTGGAACAGAAACTGGTTGACCAGGCGCGGCAGCTGGCGAGCGATGCCACCAGGAAAGAGGTCTCGCCTGCCGAACTGGTGCGCGGTCTGGAGCGGCTGGCGCAGGGTGCGAGCGCAGCAGACCGAACTGGTTTGGCACAGGCCACGCGCGACGCGCAGCAGGCCTTGGTGTCGGCCGCGAGTGGTGCTGGAGTTTCTGCCGCGCGCGCGCAGGTGTCCAAGGCCTTGACGGAATTCGTGCTGCCGCACGGCGACGCGGCGATTCCTGAACGCGAAATTGCCCCGAAACGCGCAACGCGCGTCACTGCAGCTCCACCGAAGGCACCGGTCGTGGCGGTTCCGGAGGACGATCTGCTGGAAGTCTTCCTGGAAGAGGCACGCGAAGTCATCGGCGATGCGCGAAATGCTCTGACCGAGTTGAACGAAGCTCCCGGCGAACTGTCGATCCTGACAACGATCCGCCGCGCCTTCCACACACTCAAGGGCAGCTCACGAATGGTGGGGCTGAAGGACTTCGCCGAGGCCGCGTGGACCTGTGAAAAGCTGTACAACACAAGCCTGGCTGAGCAGCGTGCTGCCGATCGGGATTTGCTGCAGTTCACGCATTGGGCGCTGCAATACCTCGGCAGCTGGGTTGCGGAAATCGCCGCGCGCAGTGGCCACGAGCACAGCTCCGCTGCCGTGGTGGCCTGGGCGCAGGCCCACGCCGCAGCGGGCGAGGGGCGTGAATCGCGGGCCGAAAACCTGAGCGAACCCAGGGCCGCGAAGCAGGCGCCGAGCATCGCGCCAGGCAGGCTTGCCCCGGCTCCGGCCCCGGCCCCGGCGCCGGCGCCGGCAAAGGCCCCGGCGTTCGTGCCGAGCAGGCCGGCGTCGCAGCCGCTGGATTTTTCGTTCGCCCTCGACCACCAGCCTGGCGACGAACCGAGTCCAACTGTGGGTTCGACGCCTGCAATTCGCGCCGGGTCCGTGCCAGCCGATGTCGGGGCTTTGCATGACCCCTTCGACCTGAGCACCACCGAGGTGCTCGGACTGACGCAGACGATCGACGATCCGGTGGCCGACACCGAATTCGATCTGATCGAACTCGACCTGGACCAGGAACTTCCCGCGGTTGCGCCAGCCGAACCCAGCGCGCCAACACGGATGATGGTATCGGCCGAACCGCATGCTCCCGATCTGGTACTCGAAACGCCCGCGCAGCCCGAACGCGTGGAAGCGGCGCCCAGCGAGTTGAAGGCTGTCGCGTCGAGTCCAATGCCCCCTCCCGAGGCGGTGGAAAGGAAAGCCCGCGACGCCGAAGAAACCGACGCGGAACTGGTCAAGGTCGTCGGGCCGCTGCGCATCAGCATTGCGCTGTTCAACATCTATCTGAACGAAGCCGATGAACTCTCGCGCCGCCTGGCCACTGAGCTTGCGGAGTGGGGCATGGAATTGCACCGTCCGATCGGCGAAATTCCGATCGCCTTGGCGCACTCGTTGGCCGGCAGTTCGGCGACGGTCGGTTTTGCAAACCTGTCGAACCTGGCGCGCACGCTCGAACACGCGTTGACGCGCTCGCAGGCGATTGGCCGGGGCACGCACCAGGAAGCGCGCTTGTTCGCAGACGCTGCCGAAGAGATTCGGCGACTGTTGCATCAATTTGCCGCTGGCTTTCTGAAGGAACCCTCCGTCACCTTGCTGTCCAGACTCGACGAACACGAACTGAGTTCGGCGCGCTGGCTCCAAGCTGAGACGGCCGCCGCCGACACGCCGCCCCAGACCCGCACGAGCGCGTCGGGTGACTTGGCCGCGTCGGCCGACTCCGAAACCCGGTCGCCTGGCGATTCGTTCGCGACGCCCCTGGCGGGCGATTCGCAATCGGCTGCGCCGGAAGTGGCTGCAGCTTCCGCACTGAGCCTGAGGCCCGAGGCCGTGGTCGCCCCTGACCTGCCGCGAGTTGCGAGCCCGGTGCCACCGGTGCAGCGCGCAGCACCACCGGTACCCATCGCAGCGCCAGCCGGGTCGCTTCAGGTTGAAGCCGCTGCGGTACCAGGCCCGGCCTCGCCAGCACCGGTTGGCATGCACGACAAGGTGGCAGTACGAAGCGCGCAGGCGACCGAGGGTGGACAGGAATCCGCGCAAGAGGAACTGCGCTCGTGGTTTCAGCCTTCGGGAGTCATGGAGTGGAAGCCGCTCACCTTTGCGCCAACCGGCGCACCGAGCGTCGAAACCGCGCCCGAGACGAAGCTGCCGCTGCCCGCGCCTGCGGCCCACGACCGGCGCCGGGCACCGCGCCATGGCGTGCCCGGCGCGTCCGGCGCGCAGGACGGTGTGGACGAAATCGACGCCATCGACGCCGTCGACGCAGAACTGTTCCCGATCTTCGAGGAAGAATCACTCGAGTTGCTGCCGCAGTTGGCGGGCAGTTTGCGCGAGTGGATCGAGCGTCCTGCCGACACCTCGCACGCCGAGTCCTGCAAGCGAACCTTGCACACGCTCAAGGGCGGCGCACGGCTGGCAGGCGCGATGCGCCTGGGCGAGTTGGCGCACCGGCTCGAAACGCGCATTGAGCGCATCCTTGCGCAGCCAACGGCAACGACGAAAGACATCGAAAACCTGCAGTCGCACAGCGATGCCCTGTCTCAGGTGTTCGACGCGCTGCGCCATCGCGATGCGCAGGCCTATGCGGAAGCGGGTGCGGCGATCAACGGGCTGCCCCGATTCGAGGCGGCGCGCGGCACCGAGCCTGGTTCCCTGAACAAGCCGCTCGGCAGCGCGCCACCCGAGCCTGGCCCGATCACCCGCGCGCAGATGCTTGAGCCGCTCGATCAGCTGGTAGAGATGGCGCCGCCACTGTTCGAAGCACCGGTGATCGTTGCCAAGCCGGCACGGCCGGAGATCGAGGCCGAAGCGCCCGCTGGCCCAGGGTCGGGTGCGGGTGTCGGGGCGATCGACTGGTCTCGCTTCGACACCGGGATCCAACGCACCAGGGCCCCCGTCGACCACAGTGCGAACCTGGCGCAGTCGGCGGTTCGGGTGCGCACGCCAATGCTGGACCGGCTTGTGAATCAGGCCGGCGAGGTCAGCATCGCACGCACACGCATCGAATCCCAGGTCAACGTGATCAAGGGTTCAGTCGGGGACTTGACAGAAAACCTCGAACGCTTGCGCATGCAATTGCGCGACATCGAACTCCAGGCCGAAACGCAGATGACGTCGCGACTCGAAGCGGCGAAGACCGCCTCGAAAAACTTTGATCCACTCGAATTCGATCGATTCACGCGCTTTCAGGAAGTCACGCGCATGATGGCCGAGTCCGTGAACGACGTGGCCACGGTGCAGCGTACGCTGCAGCGCTCACTGGAGAGCACGGAAGACGAGTTGGTGGCGCAGGCGCGCGTGACGCGCGAGCTGCAGGGCGACTTGCTGCGCACCCGCATGGTCGAGTTCGAAGGCCTGTCGGATCGCCTCTATCGCGTGGTGCGTCAGGCGGCCAAGGAACTGGGCAAGCAGGTGCGCCTGGACATCGTCGGCGGTTCGATTGAAATCGACCGCGGTGTGCTGGACCGGATCACCGGCGCGTTCGAGCATGTGCTCCGCAACTGTGTGACGCACGGCATTGAAATGCCGCAGGTTCGAAGTGCCGCAGGCAAGGATCCGACCGGCCTGATCATCGTGACGGTGACCCACGAAGGCAACGAAGTGGCTGTCGAATTCCGTGACGACGGTGCCGGGCTGGACCTGGCGCGCATCCGCGAACGCGGCATCGAGCTGGGCCTGCTCGATGCCGCAAAGGCCTACAGCGAAGCCGAACTCGCGAACCTGATCTTCGCCTCCGGATTCTCCACTGTATCGAGCGTGACCGAACTCGCCGGCCGCGGCGTGGGCATGGACGTGGTGCGCTCCGAAGTGAACGCGATCGGTGGGCGCATCGCGACCGCGACGCGCGCCAATCAAGGCACGTCGTTCAAGCTGATCCTGCCGCTGACGACGGCCGTGACGCAGGTGCTGATGCTGCGCTGCGGGGCCACGGCGGTGGCCGTACCGTCGACGCTGATCGAGATCGTGCGGCGCGCGACGTCGGTCGAAATCGATCAGGCGCACACGAGCGGTCTGTATGTCATGGGCGAGCGCCACATGCCGTTCTTTTGGCTCGGGGCTCTGCTGGAGCTCAGCCCACGCTCGGACGAATCGGTCGGGCGCACGCGCACCGTGGTCGTGATCCGCAGCGCTCAAAAGCGCGTCGCGGTCCAGGTCGACGAAGTGCTGGGGAACCAGGAAGTCGTGGTCAAGAATCTCGGGCCGCAGTTGTCGCGCGTTCCCGGCCTGGCGGGAATCACGCTCCTGGCCTCGGGGGTGGTGGCGCTGATCTACAACCCGGTGGCATTGGCCACGCTGTATGGCCCTGCGGCGCGCCAGGCCACGCTGACGGCGCTGCAGGCACCGGAAGCAGCGGCAGGTGGTGCGGCGGCTGACCAAGCAGCGCTGGCGCCGATGGTCATGGTGGTCGACGATTCGCTGACGGTGCGGCGCGTGACGCAGCGGCTGCTCGCGCGCGAGGGCTATCGTGTCGTGCTCGCCAAGGACGGTCTGGACGCACTGGAAAAGCTTGCCGAAGAGCGCCCGCAGCTTGTGTTGTGCGACATCGAGATGCCGCGCATGGACGGCTTCGAACTGGTACGCAACATCCGCAACGCCGCCAGCCTGCGCGACCTGCCGGTGATCATGATCACGTCGAGAATCGCGCAGAAACATCGCGACCTCGCGGCGGAACTCGGTGTGGACCACTACATGGGCAAGCCGTACTCGGAAGAAGACCTGCTGTCGCTGATCGCTCACTACACCGCGACTTTGAGCGACGCGTGAGGCCCGCACCCCTGCAGCAGCGGTCCAGCGTAACTCGTGCCATGAGACCCAGCCCCGAAACAGGCCGAACGCGGGCCCGACCCAAAGCCCGGCAGGCTCCTGGAAAGCCCCTTGTGCCGCAGATGAAGCGCGGATGAAACAACTTCCGCTGCCGATCGGCACTGCGACAGCGCGCACGTTCGAGAATTTCGCAACCGGCGCAAACGCCTCGATCCTCGCCCATCTGCGCGCGCTGGTGCCGGGCGCTGCGCCGGTGTACCTGTGGGGCCCCACGGGCAGCGGCAAGACGCACCTGACGCAGGCCGTGATGGGCCGCTTCCTCGCCGACGGCGTGCCTTGTGCGAGCTTCGGTGCCGATGTCGCGGCACCGTGGACCGCGGCCGAGCATTGCGCAATCGTCGTCATCGACGATTGCGAGCGGCTCGGCCCAGAGCAGCAACACTGTGCTTTCTCGCTGTTCGTGCAAGCCGCTTCGATGGCTGCAACAATCGTCGCCGCCGGCCGCGTTCCGCCGGTGGACTTGAACCTGCGCGAAGACTTGCGCTCGCGTCTGGGCTGGGGCCACGTCATGGCGGTGCAGCCTTTGTCGGAGCATGAAGCTCGCGCCGAACTGCGCCGCGAGGCTGACCGGCGCGGCATGTTGCTCAGCGACGAAGTGATGCAGTACTTGTTGACCCGGTTCGCGCGCGATCTGAAGAGCCTGTTCGATCTGCTGAACCGTCTTGACGAATTTTCAATGGCCGAGCAGCGCGGCGTCACGGTTCCATTGCTCAAGCAGATGCTCGCGCAGGAACCCGCTGCATGAGCCCCCGCCCGGCCGTTCCGAAGGGGGCTCGCACCGCAGTGCGAAGCACGGAGGTTGCCCAATGAGCCCCCGCCCGGCCGTTCCGAAGGGGGCTCGCACCGCAGTGCGAAGCACGGAGGTTACCCAATGAGCCCCCGCCCGGCC
>Ga0315270_10002171_pt1 | contig 10376 bp, 9 predicted proteins | sample C1_bottom_MG_FD_204932 | JGI IMG/M metagenome (GOLD analysis project Ga0315270, IMG submission 204932) | Sediment microbial communities from Yellowstone Lake, YNP, Wyoming, USA - C1_bottom | ecosystem: Environmental > Aquatic > Freshwater > Lake > Sediment | place: USA: Wyoming | collected... | reverse complement strand
TCAACGCGGCAAGCAACTGGCCGCGCGCCCATTCCTCGCGTCGGCCCTCGAAGGCGAGCGTCGCCAGCGCGTCGATGGTCGGGATGTTGCCGAAGTTGCCGCCGTAGTTGCTCTCCGCGCCCCAGATCGCGACCACGATGTTGGGGGGCACGCCGTAGCGCGCGGCCGCGGCGTCGGCTTCGACGCGAAACTGCAACAGCTTTTCCTGGCCGCGCGCGACGCGTTGCGGCGACACGGCGCTGTCGAGGTAGCCCCAAACCGTGCGCAAGAACTCGGGCTGCGCGCGATCGAGTTCGACGACGCGCGGCAGGTAGTGGACGTCCGCGAACGCGACGCGCAGCGTTTCCTCGTCAATGCCTGCCACGCGCGCAGTGGCGCGAAAGGCCATGACCCAATCGGCGAAACGCTGTTGCAGCGCAACCTCATCGGTTCCGACTTCAATGGGTCGGGCCGTGATGGCTGAAGGGGCCGGCGCTTCGGGCGCCTTCAACGGCTCGACGGCGCAGCCCATGAGGGCCGCGAGCGCCAACGTCGTGCAGGCAAGCCAAGGACGGCGCGGTCGCGAAGAAGCAGATTTCCTCATCCACTTGATTCTCGACCCAATGCCGAACCAGGCGCGTGCGGTTTTTGTCGTCCACGCGGCAGTTGTTCAGCACAGCGCCGCGGGCCTGCCAGGCGCGGCCGGGCCGAATCAACGCAGACGATTGAACGAACTACGGCTTCAACTGAGCCCGAATCTCGCCGCCCTTGTTCGCCGCCGAGTGCACGTTGACGTACAGCTCACCGGCCTGGTAGCTCTTGAGTTGCTCTGGTGTCAATCTGGCGCCGGAAGGAACCGACCAAACGCCATCGGCGGCCTGCGTCAACGGCACGATGACGGGGCCGTTCTTGCCCATCGGCGCCATGTGGATATGCGCCATGGTGCCCGCCACAGCCATCGTCTTGACGCTGCCGCTGACCGAGCCGTCGGCCGCCACCGTGATCATGCTCATGCCATGGGCCGATGTGACCACGGGCGGCACCTCCTGATCGCCTGCCAACATCGTCCCGGTCATTGCACCGCCCGAGCTACCCATGCCGGAGCAAGCCGCGAGCGTGATCAGAACGAATGAAGCGACAACCGCGAAACGACGGTTCAGCAAGATATTTGTATTCATGGAGATTCCTCTGGGATGAATCGTTATCGATCGAATGATACGGCTCTTGTCGAACCACATCGCGTCAAAGAGCGTCCGGCTTGCGGCGCGCTTCAAGGTGCATACGCGCGAACAGCGTCGACTATTCCGCGGCGACTGCGCACGGGGTTGCTCCCGGGCTCCCAGCGCTGCTTGAGTCGGGTCGCACGCTGCACCACAATGGTCGCGGAAGCGGCAATTTCGGGCGGGTCCAGATGAGCGAACCGGATCACGACAGGCTGGACCGGGTCGTCGCCGAGGCGCGGCGCAACCGGGAGCTGCGCGAGCAGCAATATCGAGCGCGAGCGCTCAAGCTCTATGCATGGATTTGCGGCCGCTGCGCGCGCGAATTCACGCGCGAGAACCTGCGCGAGCTCACCGTGCATCACCGGGACCACAACCACGACAACAACCCGGCCGACGGCAGCAACTGGGAACTACTGTGCCTGTACTGCCACGACAACGAACACGCCCGGTACCTGGATCCCCCACCTCGTTCCGTGGCCAGCGAAGCGCCACCCGCGGCCACCTACCAGCCGTTCGCTGGTCTCGAGTCGCTGCTGAAGCGCAAGACGTAAGGGGGGGGGTAGCGCGAACCGGATTCAATTGCGCGCTGGGTCTCGGATGCGTTTCAGATGCGCCTGTGAGAGCTTGACGAACCGATAACCCCGGGCCAGTAGCTCCGGCAACACGATTGCGAACGCCTCGGCAGTGGCGCCGTCTGGTTTGTTCATGTGCGCGATCACGACATCGCCCGCCCGCACCGCTCGCAGGCGTGCAACGATCACTTCCTGGCTCAAAGTTGCACCGTCATCGGCATTCACCGAGAACCCTGCGATGCTGTAGCCCAGCGCCTCGATCGCTTGAATCGACTGCTGATCGTAGATCGCTGTCGCGCCACGGTAGTACTGCGGCGCATGCCCGGTGAGGGAGCGAATGGCTTCAGCTCCGCCGGACACTTCTGCCTCGAGATGCGCCAGATCCGGTGCGCCGGCCATCCCGTACACACTGCTGTCCGCGCCGATGACGGCGGGCACATGTGCCGTGCCGTGATCTTCCAACTCGAACAGGTCTGAATAGGCCAGCAGGGTGAGCGTTCCGGCGGGGTTGTGATCCAGCCATTTCTTGGTCACGAAGACCGTCGCCGGAATTCGCATCGCAATCAGCGTCGAAATCATGTCGGCGTCGTATGCGCCGCCGCAGGCATCCAATGTGAGCGCCACGGCTGTCGCGGCCGATCCGGTGGGCTGGGCCAGACGGCTGTGTACCTCCGTCGTCCCAACTGGTTGAGCGTGGACGTTGGCTGACACAACCAGCATGGAAATGACAGTCAGGAAAACTTTCATCACGCCTCATACAAGGTGGCACCGCTTCGACATGCTGACATGTATTGCTCGCCGGGCCCGGTGAAGGCGGCCGCGAATCCGATCGAGCGTGGATTCGGTGCGTGATATTTGGTGAGGTTTGGACCCCTGCCGGCGCGTCCGCCCGGTGCTCGACCCTTGGCAGGCGGCGCGCCCAGGCCTCACGTCTCCAGCTGCGTGGCAGCAACCCCCACGATCGCTTGGCGCAGGTTGCGAGCCTGGTAGAACGTCCAATGATCGGACTTGTCTGCCTGGGCCTGCTGCATGCAGCAGCAATTGCCGGGCAGGTCTTGGGCACGCAATGCCGTTAGCATTGCCTCGATGTCAATCCGATGAAGGCACTTGCCATGAAGAACTGTATTGCTCGCCGGGTCGCGGTGCCAGGGTTGGCATTCAGCGCCTTGCTCCTGGCCAGTTGTTCCAACATGCCCGGCGGCGCTGCTGACAACGCCAAGCTACAGCGCATCCAGAACGTCGTTGTGATCTACGCCGAGAACCACAGCTTCGACAATCTGTACGGTTTGTTTCCCGGTGCCAACGGCACCGGCCGCGCCACGCCGGAGCAGATGACGCAACTCGACCATGACGGCACGCCACTCAAGGAGTTGCTGGTGTTCGGACCCGACGGCAAGCCCAACCCGGCCTACCCGCGCCTGCCCAACGCACCGTTTCGCATCGATGCACCGCCGGTGAACCGGCCGCCGACCGTGATCGTGCCAAGCCCGGTGCATGACTTTTTCTTTAACCAGGAACAGATTAACGGCGGCAAGAACAACATGTTTGCTGCCATGTCGCAGGTGGGTGGCTGGAGCATGGGCCACTACGACGGAAGCCAGTTCAAATTGTGGCAGTGGGCGCGCGAATACACCCTGGCTGACAATTTCTTTCAGGGCGCGTTCGGTGGCTCGTATCTGAACCACCAGTGGCTGGTGTGCGCCTGCACGCCGAAATTTCCGAATGCGCCCGACTCGATGCGGGTGCGGCTCGATGGCAGCGGCCGGTTGCTGAAGAAGCCGGGTTCTCCGTCGGCCAATGTCGGTGCGGCCCAGATCTTCAGCAGCGGCATAGGCGGGCAGGTGACGCCCGACGGTTATTCGGTCAACACATCGCAACCCACTTACCAGCCCAGCGGCGTGGCGCCGGCTCCTGATGGCCCGAGAACCCATGCCGACCCGCGTGGCGGCAAGCTCGGCCAGACGAACCTGGGCGAACCGGTGCCGCCACAGACGGCGAAGACCGTCGGCGACACCCTGTCCGCCGCAGGGGTGGCGTGGGCCTGGTACGCCGGCGCATGGAACGAAGCCGTGGCCGATGGCATGCAGCCTCCCGAGGCCGCGCGCCAGGTGATTTACAACCGCGAGCCCAAGTCACCCAACTTCCAGCCACACCACCAGCCGTTCAACTATTTCGCGCGATTTGCGCCCGGCACGGCGGACCGGACGCGCCACATCAAGGACGGTACCGACTTCATGTCCGATATCGCCGCAGGCAAGTTACCGCCGGTGTCGTTTTACAAGCCTGCCGGCCGCGACACCCAACATCCCTCGTACACCGACATCATGAGCGGTGACGTGCACATCGCGGGCGTGCTGGACAAGCTGCGCACGAGTCCGCAATGGAAAGACATGCTGGTGATCGTGACCTACGACGAAAACGGTGGCTACTGGGACCATGTGCCACCGCCCACCGGCCCTGGCTGGGGCGACCGTTGGGGGCCGGGCTCGCGGGTGCCGGCTCTGATCATCGGGCCGAGCGTGAAACGCGGCCATGTTGATTCGACGAGTTATGACACGACGTCGATCCTGAAGCTGATCACCAGGCGCTTTGGCCTGGAGCCGCTGCCTGGCGTACGCGCCAACGCGGGAGACCTGAGCGCGGCATTGGAGTGACTGGCATGAGGTCAAGATGCAAGTCGGCAACCTGACTGTCGCCGCCGGCGGGTCGGTCTGAACCTTTGCGTGGCGTTGGGCATCACCGCGCTCACGGTGGCCACATGGCCGTGGCTGCCCACCATGCTGGGGTTGCTGTTGATCGTGAGCCAATGGCCCCGGGCTGTGGCTCAACGCCACTCGGGCCCAACGCTCACTCACGCGTCAGATCGCCGAATCCAATGCCCGCGCCGACGTAAGGCAGCGTGGGTTGGAACCAGGTCGTTCCGGTCTGCAAAGCCCAGCGCTGCAACGTGCCATCGGCGATTGCAGCGTCGATCACGCGGTCGGCCGCCTCGCGCAGCGCACCCGCCTCGGCGCGCGTGACGAAGCCGATGTTGATGCGCAACGGGTGCAGATAGGCCGCGCGCTTCAGGGTGGTGTCCGGATGCGCGAGCCGCCACGCGTCCAGGCGGTTCAACGCGACCAAGGTGACGTCGATGCGCCCGGCTTCGAGCTGCTCCAGCACGTCCTGGGTCTGCGAAAGGCTCACCAGATGCGGCCGCAGCTTGCCATTGCGATACAGCGACAAGGCGGTACCCGCCAGCGTGCCGCTGATGACGCCGATGCGCGCATCGCCGAGGTCGGCCAGCGTCGCGTTCTCGCGCGCAGGCCCTCGTACCACGAGCCCCATGGCCATGGCGTGGTACGGCCGGGTCGGCACCAGCGTTCCCAACTCAACCCAGGGGCGCTGCGGCCTGCGCTTGGCGCCGGGGTAATCGGGCACTCGCGCCGTGGGGCGTGCCGGCGGCCCGACGTCACCGGCCAGCAACGCAAAGCCGCTGGCCATGTCGCAAACCCCCGACGAAAGCAGCGCGTTCACTTCTTGCGAGAGCGTGCTTTCGCGTTCGTACTTGGATTCGAAGAGCAAGGTCTGCAGCGGCCGGCCAGTCTCGTGCGCGATGGCTTGCGCCACGCGCACGTCCAGCCCCTGCGCAACACCCTGCACGCGGTACGACAGCGGCGGGTTGTCATCGGCCATGCACACCGTCAGCGGCTGCGCCATGGCAGCGCCGCCCAGAAGCGTGGCCACGACTCCAGCCACCGCCAGGAGCCTGTCGGGCTTTGGGTCGTGCCCGCGTTGGGTCTGCCTTGGGGCGCAGGCTAGACGCAAAGCGCAGCCGTGCCGGGCGGCACGGCGAGCATTTGCAACGACGCCTGCGCCCCAAGGCAGACCCAACCCGAAGGGCCGGGGTGAATTGCGGCGCCACTCGTCGTTGCCGGCTCCTTGTGTGGCACGCCACACGGCGTCGCCGACGCCTAGATTGGCGTCGCAATTCGCCCCGGCGCGGGCCCGACCCAAAGCCCGACAGGCTCCCAGCAGCCAGGATCCCCGGGGCAGGTTCATGGTTCAGGGTTCCTTGCCGCCGCGACTGCCCACATAGGCCCACAACAATTGCATTTGTTCGGCCGTCAAAGACTCCTTGAACGACGGCATGTTGCCCTTGCCGTTGTTGATGGAGATGAAGAAGCGATCGGGTTGATCGAGCGGAAAGCGCCGCAAGTCATAGACCGTCGTGCCCGAGTTCACCATGTTGCGGCCGTGGCACTGCGCGCACGTGCGATGGAATTGGTCGCGCCCCTTGTCGACATCCTCGGGCATGAATCGATTCTGCGCCGTGGCCGCGGAACTCACCAGAGCCGCCGCGGCCAGCACGCGCGCATGGCTCATCGAACCGCGAAAGTCCAGACCGATCCGCCCGCAGGCACCTTGGACATGCGCTCGTCGCCGAGCAGGGCCCAGACACCGCCCGCGCCGGAAACGATGCTCACGTACTGTTGGCCGTTGTGCTCCCACGTGACGGGCAGGCCGATGATCCCCGAACCCGTTTGAAACTGCCACAGCAGCTTGCCGTCGTTCGCGTCCACCGCCATCACCTCGCCCGTGGCTGCTCCCGTGAACACCAAGCCGCCCGCGGTGGACAAGGTCCCCGCCATGCTCGGTTGGCCCGGCCAGGGCATCTGCCACTTGCTCTTGCCCGTCATCGGGTCGATCGCGCTCAGATACCCATGCGGCTCGTTCTTGGGCATCGTCACGCCGCGGAAGTTGATTCCCAGGTACCACTCGCCTTGCTTGTATTCCGGCTTGGTGAGTTGATACGGCCAGCTCATGTTCAAGGTGTTGGCATACGCCAGGCCGGTGGCGGGGTTCCACGACATCGGCTGCCAGTTCTTGCCGCCCAGCACCGATGGGAACACCTCTTCGTCGCCGCCGGCACGAATCCGCTTGAACACTTCCGATTCGATGGGACGGCCGCTCGCGAGATCGATGCCTTCGGCCCAATTCACCTTCACGTACTTGTTCGCGGCAAGCAGCTTGCCGTTCGCGCGGTCGAGCACATAGAAGAAGCCATTGCGGTTGGCTTGCGCAAGCACCTTGCGCATCACGCCGTCGATCTTCAAATCGATCAGCATGCCCACTTCGGTGGAGTCGTAGTCGAACGGGTCATTCGGCGAGAACTGGTAGTGCCACACGAGCTGACCCGTCTTCGGACGAAACGCGAGCACCGAGTCCACATACAGGTTGTCGCCCTTGCGCACTTCGGCATTCCACGGCCCGCCGTTGCCCGTGCCCCAGTACACGAGGTCGAGCTCGGGGTCGTACGCACCGGTCAGCCAGGTGGGTGCGCCGCCTTTTTGTGCCGTGTCGCCAGGCCAGGTGTCGCCACCCTTTTCACCGGCCGCCGCGGTGGTGTAGAGGTGCCACAGGTTCTTGCCGGTCTGCGGATCCCAACCGTCGATGAAACCGCGCGTGCCGTATTCGCCACCGGCGATCCCGGTCATGATCACGCCGTTGGCGACCAGCGGCGCACCGGTCATTGCATGGCCCAGCTTGTAGTCGGCCGCCTTGGCTTTCCACAACTCCTTGCCGCTCTTCGCGTCATAAGCGATGAGGTGCGCATCGAGCGTGGTGCGGTACACCTTGCCGTCGAATACGGCGGCACCGCGATTGAGCAGGCCGCAGCATGCCATCTTGAACACGTCGGAGGCGAACTCGAGTTCCTGCTTCCAGATCTGACGCCCCGTCAACGGGTTGAGGGCCACGGTGGACGTGTGCGTCGTCACGAACATGACGCCGTCATGGATCAGGGGCTGCGACTCCTGCCCCTGCGAGTTGTTCAGGCTGTAGTTCCATATCGGGACCATCTTGCCCACATTGCCCTTGTCGATCTTCTTCAACGGGCTGTAACGCTGGTTCGAATAGCCCATGCCATAGGTGAGTACGTCACCTGCCGTGACCGCGTCTTTGCGCAGGTCGTCGAGCGACTGGGCTTGCGCCAGCGGCACGGTGGCGAGCGCCAAACAGAGTGCGAGGGTCCGGGTGCACGGAAAGAATGTATGCATGATGTCTCCTTGCCTTTTGTCTTCTCTTTGCTGGGCCGTTGCTCCAGGTACAGAGCTGCGCAACGGTCCGACGATAACCGCTTCATGTGCAGGCCAAAACCTAGGGGCATCCCTGAGATTGGGTTGCACCGCCCTGCACCTTTGCGCTTCATTTCAAGTCGGTCCGGGATGATGCGTATTTCGCAAGCGCGGTGCACCACTGGCAAGAACCGGGCAATCTGCCGCTGCGAGCACGAGGGCATCCTGGGCGTCATTTTGGCGCACCAGCAGCACAGTCGCAGCAACTGGTGCTTCAGCCAGCTGTTCGAAGTGGCTCGCAAGCCCGCGCCTGGCAGGTCAGGGCTTTTGCAGCGAAACGACGTAGGCCACGAGGCGCCAGATATCCTCTTCAGAGAGCCGTTCCCTCCAGGGCGGCATGGCGGTCCCGGGCCGACCGTACGCGATCATGACGTAGGCGATCGACGCGGTCAGATGCGAGCGCTCGTGCAACGACGGCGCGTCCTCGCCCGCGAAGGCGTCCAGGCCATGGCACTTGCCCGCGCAGCGGCGGTTGAACAGAGCCTCGCCTGACGCAATCACGGTGGCCCGGTCCAGCTCGAAAGGCGGGCTCGGCATCTGCGCCGCCGCAGGCCAGATCGCGAGTGCGGAAAAACTCAGGGCGAGCCAGGTGGAGCGGCGTGCTGAACGTCGATTCATGTCGCGGCAAGGGCGAAGTCGGGTGGCCGGCCGGCGCCGTGACGCGCCGGCTCGGGCTGGCCCGACTAGTTGGCGGGCACGAGCTTGTAGATCCGATCGTTGGCCCGGGTCGGCGCGGTGTTGGCGCTCGTCATGACGTAGATTTCCCCGTCAGGATCCTGCGCGAACGACAGCACGTACAGATTGAGCGGGTTCATGTTCGTCGCCGCCAGGTTCTCCATGGTCCAGGGGCCGCTGCCCGACTGCGGCGCTCGCGCCATGAACAGCTGTCCTTCAGGCGCAAAGAAAGCCGCGCTCCAATCGCCGAACACGTAGGCGCCCTGCAAGCCGGGAATGGCCTTGCCCCGGTACACGTAGCCCCCCGTGATGGAGATGCCCTTGGCGTCTTTCTGCGTCTTGAAGTTCGGGTACTCGACGATCGGCAGGATCAGGCCGCTGCGGTTGCAGCTGGCCGGCGGAATGCCCGGCTCGTCGGGGTTGAAGCAGTGGTTGCCTTCCATGATGTTCCAGCCATAGTTGCCGCCCTTGGTGACGATGTCGACCTCTTCGAATGCATCCTGGCCCACGTCGGCGGCGAACAGTTGCCGCGAACCGCCGATGTCGAACGAGATGCGCCAAGGGTTGCGGAAGCCGTAGGCCCAGATCTCGGGCCGCACGTCCTTCTGACCGACGAAGGGGTTGTCGCTGGGGATGGCATAGGGGTCGCCCGAGTTCACATCGATGCGCAGGATCTTGCCCAGCAGCACGCTGGTGTCCTGGCCATTGCCCTTGGTCGGGTGGTGCCCGATCGCCTTGTCGTTCGCGAAGCCGCCGTCGCCGACCGAAATGTACAGATACCCGTCCGGCCCGAACTCCAGCGCGCCGCCGTTGTGATTGAACTGCGGCTCGTCGATTTGAAGAATGATGCGCTCGGAAGCGAGGTTCGCCTCGTTCGGATTGCTCTTGGAGACGTGGAACTCCGAGATATGCATCGTGTGGTTCCAGTGCAGCCGCACCGGGCGCGGTGCATCGGCGCGTTTCGGTGCGCTGTAGGCGACGTAGAACTTGCCGTTCTCCTTGTACTTGGGATGGAACGCAAGGCCCAACAGACCGCGCTCGTCAAACTCGCGATCCAGTGCAACGATCTTCCCCGCGAGGTCCAGGAACGGGCGGGCCGACAGCTTGCCGTTGGGCATCTGAATCCAGATTCCGCCCGTTTGCTCGGTGATGAAACGGCGCTTGGTTCCATCATCCGGCCAAGCCATCACCAACGGATGTACGAGGCCCTCGGCAACCGGTTCCAGCTTTACCCGGACCTGGGCCAGCGCCGGCAGGGCCAGCAGGGTCGTGGCGCACAGCGCCAGCATGCAACGTGCAAGCGATTTCATGTTTCTCCTCTTGTGGTTTGAGAGCAAGTGACGCGTGGATCCTGCCGATGCGAATATTTCATGTCATGGATTCGACAGGGTTGAATGCGGCACGCGTGCCCCAACCCCACCTTCTGCTCCTGCCACCAGGTCCACGCACTTGTCTCCGTGGCGCAGTATGCGAATCATAGAGGTCGTGGCGCCGCCGCAGCGACCATAACGGCGACGAGCGCTGCCGAGGCGGTCAGTCGCTTCATGTGCAGCATCCATTTCCGATCCATCGGTTCCACGCGCGGCGGCCGCTTCACCATCGCCACACAAGGCCAATTGCCTAGCAGCGGAACACGGCCGAAATCGACGGGCCGTTGAACGTCAGGCTCTCGATCGCGCTGCCCGACTTCATCTCGTAGTCGAGGTAACGCCAGGAAGCGACGACATCGCCCCACTGGAACGAATAGCCCACCCCGCCCAAGGCCTGCCAGGTGAGCTTCGACTCGCCGGTGCCGACATCGAGGTAGTACG
>Ga0315270_10002170_pt1 | contig 10379 bp, 8 predicted proteins | sample C1_bottom_MG_FD_204932 | JGI IMG/M metagenome (GOLD analysis project Ga0315270, IMG submission 204932) | Sediment microbial communities from Yellowstone Lake, YNP, Wyoming, USA - C1_bottom | ecosystem: Environmental > Aquatic > Freshwater > Lake > Sediment | place: USA: Wyoming | collected... | reverse complement strand
AAAAAGGCGACAAGTTGTCGCCTTTTTTATTGATTTCATTTTTCTGATCAAACGTCGAGATTACGCACACCAAGCGCATTTTTTTCTATAAACGCGCGTCTTGGTTCTACCTGATCGCCCATCAACGTAACAAAGCTTTCATCTGTACTAATCACATCTTCAATCTGTACTCTTAGCAATCTGCGTACTGTAGGATCCATGGTTGTTTCCCACAATTGAGATGGGTTCATTTCGCCCAGTCCTTTGTAGCGCTGGATATTCAATCCATTCCTTACTTCAGCCAGTAACCAGGTTAAAGCATTGCTGAACTCTGTAATCGGCATTTCTTTTTCGCCACGTTTAACGTAAGCCCCTTCTCCGAGTAAGCCCTGTAAAACTTCTGCTGTCTTTTTGATTTGCTTATAATCGCCGCTCTCTAAAAAGTCATGATCAATATGACTTATTTGAAGATTACCATGATGCGTTTTTTCAACCACCAAATGATAAGTCTCATCGTCTTCCTGGTATTCGGCACGTATCCGGATACTCTTACCTGAAACTAATTGTTCCAGTTTTACAGCGCTTGCCTTGGCGCTAGCTTCATCTATCAGGTCAAGGTCAAGGCCTTTTAACATGGCATGCAACACTTCCGTATCAGTAAAGCCACTTAACCGATCTATGACGGCTTCAGCCAATAAATAATCTTTAGCTAAACTTTCCAGCGCTTCTTTGCTCAGTGGAGGCGCATCCTTGTGGGTAACAAATACCGCATTACGCAGCGCTTCCTGTAACAAATATTGCTTTAATTCATGGTCATCTTTGACATAGCGCTCTTCTTTACCATGCTTGACTTTATACAAAGGAGGCTGCGCTATATAGATATGACCGCGCTCTACTAATTCTGGCATCTGACGGTAGAAGAAGGTCAGCAACAAAGTACGGATATGGGAACCGTCAACGTCCGCATCAGTCATGATGATGATGCGGTGATAACGCAGTTTTTCCACGTTATACTCATCTTTACCTATTCCCGTTCCCAATGCCGTAATGAGGGTAACAATTTCCTGGGAAGAAACCAGTTTATCAAACCGTGCTTTTTCAACGTTTAGAATCTTGCCTTTTAATGGCAAAATAGCCTGAAATTTTCTATCCCTACCTTGTTTTGCCGAGCCGCCCGCTGAGTCGCCCTCTACCAGATAAATTTCTGATTTTGCCGGGTCTTTTTCCTGACAATCTGCAAGTTTGCCTGGCAGCCCCATGCCATCCAATACGCCTTTACGGCGTGTCATTTCACGCGCTTTTCTAGCTGCTTCCCTGGCACGAGCCGCTTCAATAATTTTACCCACAATTATTTTGGCATCGACCGGTTTTTCTAATAAAAACTCAGACAGTCCCTGTCCAATTACTTCTTCTGCCAACGGTCTGATTTCTGCGGATACTAACTTATCTTTAGTTTGCGATGAGAATTTTGGATCCGGGATTTTAACGGACAGGATAGCAGTCAGGCCTTCACGCATATCATCGCCACCCGTATCGACCTTTGCTTTTTTAGCCAGGTCATTGGCATCGATGTATTGATTGAGCGTGCGCGTCATTGCTGCGCGCAATGCGGTCAGGTGCGCGCCGCCATCGCGTTGTGGAATATTGTTTGTAAAGCACAATACAGATTCCTGATATGAATCATTCCATTGCATCGCAACTTCGACGGACATTCCATCTTTTTCTCCGAAAGCATGGAATATATTTGGATGTAATACTGATTTGCTACGGTTAATATATTCAACAAAACTTTTAATACCACCACTAAAAGCAAAGTTTTCCTCTTTACCATTGCGCTGATCAATTAAATCTATTTTTACGCCATTATTTAAAAAAGACAGTTCTCGTAACCGTTTAGCTAATATATCAAAGTGGAATTCAATCAGCCCAAATGTTTCTATGCTTGGCATAAAATGAATTTCGGTGCCGCGTCTTTCTGACGTTCCAGTCTCTTTTAATGGCTCTACTGCATCGCCGTAACGGAATTCCATTTGATAGATATGTCCATCACGTTTCACCGTCAATTTTAACCATTCCGATAGTGCATTAACAACCGAGACACCTACACCATGCAGACCGCCTGAAATTTTGTAAGAATTACTATCAAACTTACCGCCTGCATGCAATACGGTCATAATTACTTCTGCAGCGGATCTGCCTTCTTCGGGATGAATGTCTACAGGAATTCCACGACCATTATCAACCACGCTGATGGAGTTATCGTGATGTATGACTACTTTGATTTCATCACAATGCCCCGCAAGGGCTTCATCAATTGCATTATCAACAACTTCAAACACCATATGATGCAATCCTGTGCCATCACTGGTATCGCCAATGTACATACCTGGACGTTTACGTACGGCTTCCAGGCCTTTCAGTACTTTGATGCTGCTTGAATCGTATTCTTGTGCTTTATTTGAAGCTAAATTTTCTTTGTCACTCATCAGGGATCTCTATGGTTTCACGTGAAACAATCAAATTATTAGATGCGCATCGGCATAACTACGTACTTGAAGTTGTTATTACCGGGTATGGTGAATAGGGCACTGCTGTTTGCATCACCAAACCCGCATTCCACATTTGGGCAATCCAGGTTATTAAGAACATCCATTAGATAAGTGATGTTAAAACCAATATCGAGCGGATCACCGGCATATTCAATTTCTAATTCTTCTTGCGCTTCTTCTTGTTCATTATTGTTGCATATGATGCTTAACGTATCTTTTGTTAATACCAAACGTACGCCCCTGAATTTTTCATTTGATAAAATAGAAGCGCGTTGCAATGCCTGTAGCAGCGTTACTCTGGATAGACTTATTTTCTTTTCTGTTGAAGCAGGAATGACGCGGTTATAGTCAGGAAATTTCCCGTCAACAATTTTTGAAATCAGAATAACATTTGAAAATTCAAATTTAGCCTGATTTTGTCCAATTTCCAATCTCACTACATCATCACTGTCAGTTAGTAATTTATTCAATTCAGTAATGGTTTTTCTTGGCAATATAACTTCTTGTTTTTCATGGCTGCTCTCTAATGGCGTACTAGCGAAACTTAATCGATGCCCATCGGTTGCAACTACAGTCAAGTTATTTCCCTCAATCACCACCAGCAGTCCGTTTAAATAATAACGAATATCCTGTTGGGCCATCGCATATTGTACCAAGCTTAGCAACTCCTTGAGTACCTTTTGCGAAATCAGTATTCCGCCCATTGAATCAGAGATTGCGGTTAATCTGGGAAAATCATCTGCTGGCAATGTCTGCAGGCTGAATTTGCTTTTTCCGGCCTTAACCTGAATCCGTCCATCCATTCCTTCCAGTTTGATAGGCATGTTGTCCGGCAGCGCACGACAAATATCCTGAAGTTTTTTTGCCGATACAGTGATCGCAAAATCCTGCTGTTCAGCATCACAGACCGTTGTGGTGGTGATCTGGATTTCCAGATCGGTCGCCATAAATGACAAACGATCATTTAATTTTTCAATCAGTACGTTGGAAAGAATGGGCAATGTATGTCTACGTTCTACAATGCCTGTTACTGCCTGCAGTGGTTTAACAAATGAATCCCGATCTGTTTGTATCAATAACATATATATATACTCTAAGAATAATAACTAAAGTAGGCTTGTTTCTATGGATAACCTGTTTTTTGTTTATTGAAACAATTAATTAAGTCATATTATATACTTTGTATAACATGTATAACTGCCTGTTGATGGTTTGTTGATAACAATTTTAGAAATCTTTATTGATTGAGTTATCCACATTCTGTAAAGACTTTATCAACTGGTTAATACTTGCAAAAGCACTGCAAAATCCTTATTGATTGATTGTTCTATCTGCCTGAGTTCAGCAATTTTGCGGCATGCATGCAATACGGTAGTGTGGTCACGTCCACCAAAAGCCTCGCCAATGTCTGGAAGGCTATGTTGAGTCAGTTCCTTTGCTAATGCCATTGCTATCTGTCTCGGACGTGCAACTATCCGGGTTCGTTTTTTTGAGTACATGTCGGCTACTTTCATTTTGTAGTAGTCGGCCACCGTTTTTTGAATATTCTCAATTGATATTAATCTATTTTGAACAGCCAATAGATCCTTCAAGGCTTCTTTAGCTAATTCAAGTGAAATAGGTTGACCGTTGAAACGTGAATAAGCGAGCACCCGTTTCATTGCACCTTCAAGTTCTCTCACATTTGATCTGATTTGTTTGGCGATAAAAAAAGCGACATTCTCGTCTAGCTTAATTTTTTCAGCGGCAGCCTTTTTAAGTAGGATGGCAACGCGCATTTCTAATTCGGGTGGTTCGATGGCAACGGTTAAACCCCAACCAAAACGGGATATTAAACGGTCTTCAACACCCGTAATTTCTTTTGGATATGAATCACAGGTGATGATAATTTGTTTACGAGCTTCAATCAGTGCGTTGAAAGCATAAAAAAATTCTTCCTGAGTACGATTTTTACCACTAAAAAATTGAATATCATCAATCAACAGTAAGTCCAGTGAATGATAATGCCTTTTGAATTCATCAAAAGCTTTGTGCTGGTAGGCTCTGACTACATCTGAAACATAACGTTCCGCATGGATATAACTGATTTTTGCATCAGGATTTTGTTCTTTAACAAAATTGCCTATCGCTTGTATAAGATGGGTTTTTCCCAAACCTACGCCACCGTAAACGAAAAGTGGGTTATATGCTACGCCGATGTGTTCCGCAACCTGTAGTGCAGCTGCCCGGGCAAGTTGATTTGCTTTACCCGTAACAAAACTATCAAATGTAAAACTAGGATTAAGCCTTGAATTATCGGGCTTAACCAATTTAACAGGCTTAATTGGGACTGAATTTGGCAAGGGGCTTGTCGGATGAATATCTTCACTGTTACCGGAAGATATGATCAACTCAATTGATACCGGCTGTTCAAAATGTTCATTAGCAATTTCTTTAATACGGCCAAGAAATTTGTCCTTGATCCATTGTGAAACGAAGCGATTGGGCGCAATTAATTGTATTGTATCCCCGCTGGATTCAACTCGAAGTGGTTTAATCCAGGTGTTGAATTGTTGGGAGGGAAGCTCCTTTTCAAATCGGCTCAGACATGAAAGCCAGAAATTATTCATAGTTGATTGTTTTATTTGAAAAGATTAAATTGAGCAAGAGATGAATTAGAATTAGGCACAACCTTATTGAGTTGACTATTTTACTTCAAGTTATCCACAGGAGGTAATTATTTTTTAGTTGACATAACATACTATTAAAGTGTGTAATAGCCGGTTTTATTGGCAGTAAACTCGCGAGGATGAAATGAAACGTACTTATCAACCATCAGTTACACGCCGCAAACGCACTCATGGTTTTCTGGTCAGAATGAAAACCCCGGGCGGTCGCGCAGTTATTAAAGCACGTCGCGCTAAGGGTCGGGCTCTACTAGCTGTTTAAGCGAAGCGGACTATCCGGTGATAGCCAAATATGGCTTCCCCGCTAACATGCGATTACATAAAACGGATGAGTTTTCATCCGTTTTTAATTTTAGATGCTCGTTAGGCGGAATTTATCTTCAAGTTTTAGCGAAACCGAATGATCTGGGTAATGCCAGGTTGGGTATAATCGTGAGTCGTAAAATTTCCAAGCGCGCGGTTGACCGCAACTATATAAAACGCGCAATTAGAGAATATTTCCGTCTAAATCAGCGGGAGTTTGACAATCTGGATGTGGTTGTAAGGGTAAGGAAATTGTTTACTTCAACTACGCTTACTGTCATACATCGTGAATTAGCCCAACATATTAGTGGATTAAAGAAATGTCGCGCATTTTCATCCTCCTGATTAAAGGCTATCAGATGCTTTTGAGTCCTTTTATTGGCGCTCATTGCATCTATTCTCCCAGTTGTTCTGAATATGCCTGCCAGGCGTTGACTAAATATGGATTATTCAAAGGGTTATGGCTAGGTACGAAACGAATTTTACGTTGTCACCCGTGGCATCACGGTGGATATGATCCCCTTCCCTGATAGATAATTAAAACTATGGATACTCAAAGACTGATTCTTTTCGTTGCCTTTTCATTTTCGGTACTTCTGTTGTGGGACGCCTGGCAGAAGGAAAATCAACCCAAGCAAGTGACGCCTGTTGCCCAGATTCAACCGGCTGACAACCAATTGCCCCAGTCCAAAGAGAAACTTTCTACTCAGCCCATGGCCAAAGTTGAAATGGCGGGCGTGTTGCAGAAAGGCGAACGCGTACGTGTTCATACCGATGTCTTTAATGCGGAGATTGATACCAATGGCGCAGATCTGCGCAAGCTGGAATTTACTCGGCATCATGATTCTCAGGATAGGAAAAAGAATTTTCTGTTGTTGGATGACGGTGCCAGGGACATATATGTTGCTCAATCAGGCTTGATGAATCCGGGCTTGCCATCCCACAAGGCGATCTTTAAGGCGGACGCTAAAGAATACAGTTTTGCTCCAGGCGCCGATAAACTGGATGTTCGTTTAAACTGGGAAGGCGATGGTTTGCTGGTTTCCAAGACTTACACCTTTCATAAAAACAGTTATGTAATTGATGTTTCATATCAGATTGACAACAACAGCAAAGCTGCGATTAGGCCGGATGCGTATTTCCAGTTATTGCGTAATGGCAGACCGCCGGCTGATGACCCCAAGTTCATCCAAACATACACAGGCGCGGCTGTATATACAGAGCAGCTAAAGTTTCACAAGGTTAACTTTTCGGATATAGACAAGGGCAAGGCAGGTTTGCCGGGCAAAGTCCAGGATGGCTGGGTAGCGATGCTGCAGCATTATTTCTTGAGTGCATGGCTCCCGCAAGGCAATATCGAAAGAGAGTTTTACACCAAGCGGATTGCAGATGATTTGTATTCTGCAGGGGTAATTTTACCTGTCGGCGAGATTGCGCCGGGTACGAATAAAACCTTGAAGGTACAACTGTATGCAGGCCCGCAGGAACAGGACAAACTCAGTGTTTTAGCGCCAGGATTAGGTCTTACGGTTGATTATGGCTGGTTGACGATTATTGCCACACCATTGTTTTGGGTGCTATCCACGATTCATAAGCTGGTCAATAATTGGGGCGTGGCAATTATATTGCTGACCGTAATGATCAAACTGATTTTTTACCCTCTTTCAGCCAAGAGTTACCATTCAATGGCCCAAATGCGTATCTTGGGTCCCAAATTACAGAAACTGAAAGAGCAGTTTGGCGATGACCGCCAACGCCTTCACCAGGCGATGATGGCCTTGTATAAAACCGAGAAAATAAACCCACTGGGAGGCTGTCTTCCTGTGGTTGTGCAAATCCCGGTGTTCATTTCACTATACTGGGTGCTGCTGGCTGCCGTTGAGTTACGTCAAACCCCTTTCATGTTTTGGATACAGGATCTTTCTACCCCAGATCCTTTTTATATCCTGCCCATAGTAATGGGTATTACCATGATTATTCAGACTAAACTGAATCCAACGCCAACTGATCCAATCCAGGCTAAGGTCATGATGTTCATGCCTATCGCGTTTAGTATATTTTTCTTCTTTTTCCCGGCAGGGCTCGTGTTGTATTGGGTAGTCAATAATACGCTGTCCATCGCACAACAATGGCAAATTACCCGTGCCATGGAGCGGGTCCAAGTCGGGCATGTCAAACGCTGATACTATTGCCGCCGTAGCCACCGCGCCCGGGCGCGGTGGCATCGGTGTTGTGCGCATATCAGGCAATGCGGTTGCGTCATTGGCGCAATCCATATTAGGTAAACTTCCAGCCCCTCGTTTTGCAATACTCAGTTATTTCCTTGATGAGAATAACGAAGCCATTGATCAGGGTATTGCACTATATTTTCCGGGTCCTAATTCTTTCACAGGTGATGACGTACTTGAATTGCAGGGCCATGGTGGCCCCGCAGTATTACAAGTACTGCTCCAACGCTGCCTGTCATTGGGCGCAAGACTAGCTGAGCCGGGAGAATTTACGCGGCGCGCTTTTTTGAACGACAAGATAGATCTAGCCCAAGCCGAAAGTGTCGTAGATCTTATTGATGCCGCTTCATCTGAAGCAGCACGTAGCGCTATGCGCTCTTTACAGGGTGATTTTTCCAGAGTCATTCAAGATTTGGTGATGGGACTAATCAATCTGCGCATGCTTGTCGAAGCAACGCTGGACTTTCCTGAAGAAGAGATAGATTTTCTCGAGGCCGCAGGTGCAGCCCAGAAATTGGCCAATCTCTTGTCTCAACTTGATAACGTACTTCATACCGCAAAGCAGGGTAGTTTGTTGCGTGAGGGCATACAGGTAGTTTTGATTGGCCAGCCTAATGTGGGGAAATCCAGCCTGTTAAATCAACTGGCTGGCGAAGAGGTCGCCATTGTGACTCCTGTAGCGGGCACAACGCGGGATGCAATTCGCCAAAGCATCAAGATAGAGGGTGTGCCTCTTCATATTATCGATACAGCAGGCCTTCGTGATACTGCTGATGAAGTTGAACAAATAGGAATCAATCGTACTTGGCAGGCAGTAGAGAAAGCGAGTCTTGCGCTGTTAGTCGTCGATGCAGCGCTGGGGGTGACAGATCCGGATGAAGCCATTTTAGCCAAACTCCCGTCCGGGCTTGCCGTCATCAGGGTGTTCAACAAGATTGATCTGCATCAAATTCCGTCACATATTGAATCGCCTGCTTCTGTGACTGATATTTACCTTTCTGCGAAATCGGGTGATGGCATCCCCTTGCTGCGAGAACATTTATTGCGCGCAGCGGGTTGGCAGCCTTCGGGCGAAGGTGCATTTATGGCGCGTGAGCGTCATATAAGAGCGTTAATGGCGGCTAGGGGCGCATTGACTGCAGCCCACGGTCATTGGCTGCAGTTGGAATTAGTCGCTGAAGAATTAAGGCTGGCCCAAAATAGCCTTAATACGATTACCGGTGAATTTGGTTCCGATGATTTGCTCGGGGAAATATTTTCCCGATTTTGTATCGGTAAGTAGCTCATAACGCATACAAATTCGAAACCGGTGTTTCACGTGAAACAAATATCGATATAGAAATTTTAGTTTTGCAAAGGATGCCGTATATAATAGGCTTCTTCTTACCCCCAAAACAGTTCTTAGCATGCATTACCCAACCCAATTTGATGTGATAGTAATCGGTGGCGGCCACGCAGGTACGGAGGCGGCATTGGCGGGCGCGCGTATGGGCCAAAAGACGCTTTTGCTTACTCATAATATTGAAACTTTGGGTCAAATGTCCTGCAATCCCTCCATTGGCGGCATCGGGAAGGGGCACTTGGTTAAGGAGGTGGATGCGCTTGGCGGCGCCATGGCAGCAGCTACCGACGAGGGTGGAATACAGTTCAGGATTCTTAATTCGAGCAAGGGTCCGGCAGTTCGGGCAACCCGCGCGCAAGCAGATCGCCTGCTTTACAAACAGGCGATACGCCAACGCCTGGAAAACCAGCCAAATCTTTGGTTGTTTCAGCAGGCCGTTGATGATTTGATTTTGGATAAAGATAAGGTGGTTGGGGTAAAAACCCAGCTTGGCCTGTCATTTTCGGCAAAGAGCGTCGTATTAACTGCGGGGACTTTTTTGGCGGGATTGATTCATGTGGGGCAGTCAAGTTATCAAGGAGGGCGTGCAGGCGACCCGCCGGCTGTCAGTCTGGCGCATAGATTGCGCGAACTAAACTTGCCCGTAGGGCGCCTGAAAACAGGGACGCCGCCCAGGATTGATGGACGCTCACTTGATTATTCAGTGATGACAGAGCAGCCGGGCGATAACCCCGAACCTGTATTTTCTTTCATGGGCAACGCCACTCAACATCCACGTCAATTACCGTGCTGGATAACGCATACGAATTTACGAACGCATGAAATCATACACGGGGGGCTGGATCGTTCCCCCTTATATACCGGCGTTATTGAAGGAGTCGGTCCGCGCTATTGTCCATCAATCGAGGACAAGGTGGTACGTTTCGCGTCCAAAGAGTCTCACCAGATATTTGTAGAACCTGAAGGACTCCTGACTAACGAAATTTATCCGAACGGTATTTCCACCAGCCTGCCATTTGATGTGCAGCTGGCGCTTGTGCGGTCAATTCGTGGATTTGAGAATGCACACATCACACGTCCAGGCTACGCTATCGAGTATGACTACTTTGATCCGCGGGGATTGAAGAGCTCGCTCGAGACCAAAGCCATAAAAGGATTGTTTTTTGCCGGTCAGATAAACGGCACGACAGGATATGAAGAAGCGGCTGCGCAAGGTATTCTGGCCGGAATTAATGCAGGGCTTTATGCCCAGGAAAAAGACTCATGGTGCCCCAGTCGCGACCAGGCCTATCTTGGCGTGATGGTAGACGAT
>Ga0315270_10002169_pt1 | contig 10381 bp, 4 predicted proteins | sample C1_bottom_MG_FD_204932 | JGI IMG/M metagenome (GOLD analysis project Ga0315270, IMG submission 204932) | Sediment microbial communities from Yellowstone Lake, YNP, Wyoming, USA - C1_bottom | ecosystem: Environmental > Aquatic > Freshwater > Lake > Sediment | place: USA: Wyoming | collected... | reverse complement strand
CACCTATGCCCGTGTGTGGGACTTCGCGCTACTGGCTGTTGACCGCGTGGGTGACCTAACGGAAACGCGCGATAAAGAAGCGGGCGTCATCGTGGTCCGGTTAAGCGAGCACAATCAAGATCGCGGCTTCGTGCCCGGCATCGCGGTGTCGGGCCTGCGCCCGGAAAAGCTAACGCTAAAGGTGGCTCAGACGGGCGAAAAGGTGCGTATCAATGTGCTGGATGCCAATGGCAAGCCGACCAACGCCGCGTGGGCGAAAGACTATTTGACCACGTTGCGCGATAACATTAAGTAGCTAGACAGAGTTTTCAAGGGAAAGACGCATGCAGAAGGGTGAGCAACTCTATTCCGGTAAAGCGAAATCGGTTTACCTAACGGCCGATGCCGACAAGTTGGTATTGTTGTTTCGCAACGACACCAGCGCCTTCGACGGCGAGAAGATTCAGCAGTTTGACCGCAAGGGCATGGTGAATAACCGCTTCAATGCGTTCATTATGCAGAAGCTGGAAGCCGCCGGCATTCCCACGCATTTTGAAGAACTGCTTTCGGATCAAGAATCCTTGGTAAAGCGCTGCCAGATGATTCCGGTCGAGTGCGTTGTCCGTAACATCGCCGCCGGCAGCATTTGCCGCCGCTTGGGTGTGCAGGAAGGCCTGGACTTAGTGCCGCCCACCTTCGAAATGTTTTTGAAGAACGACGCCCTGCATGACCCCATGATCAACGAGTACCACATTCGCTCCTTCAATTGGGCAACCGATGACGAAGTGGCGCAAATGAAAGTGCTCACTTTCAAAGTCAACGACATACTCAAACAGTTGTTCGCGGATGTCGGTTTGTTGTTAGTTGACTACAAGTTAGAGTTTGGTCGCTTTCATGGCCGTTTGGTATTGGGCGACGAGTTCACGCCCGACGGCTGCCGGCTGTGGGATGCGCAAACGCGTAAGAAAATGGACAAAGACCGTTTCCGTCAGGGCTTGGGCGGCATGATCGAGGCTTATGAGGAAGTGGCGCAGCGGCTTGGGGTGCAGTTGCCGGCGTGAGCCGTTGCTGGAATGGGGTAGGGCGTGCTAAGTGCCCCCTGCCGCACATGGTCTTGCGGAGTCCAACCCGTATGCGGGCCGAATAACTTACTGGGCCGCTTCGTTTTACCGATTTGTAGGATTTCCTCTTACGTGCTGCCCTTCGCTATGCGGTTGGTCCTTTGATCTGCTACTGTAAAAATTGCCGACAGCAACCTGGAATGGCTCGGATTGAGCAGTGGCTATCTTGGCGTGCTGTGGCTGCTTCAGGTTTTCAAAAGACTCGTATTCGATAGATTGTTGAACGAATTGAGTCGGTCCAGGAGAATCCTAGTCCCTACGTTTTATATTCGGCCCATAGCTACGGACGCAACACCAGTATCGCTTACCCGATCGATTCAGGATTTCGAATCGGTCGGTACTAGCTTCCGCAGCGCCCATAAATTTGAATGGCCGCGCTAGGACTCTTGGACTCCTGGTTGGAAACACTGGCCATCCAGGTCTATTCAGGAGCCGCGACATGAAAGTGGTTCGTCTTTTAGAAGCGAGACCGTCCTGCAGTTACGAATTATTGCGTAGCCAAAGTACCTTCTGGATTCAGTGACTATAGCCTCCCCCAGGCTCGGCATGGTGGGGGATTGGTTTAAGTCGGAAGAATTTACAGTAGCGGCTTTCAAACTACGAATTGTCGGAGTAGTTTACAGTAGTTACCGTGGTGCCCAGCGAGGTTGGAATGACGTTGTCTTAACTCGTTGAAAATGTTGAAATCGTGTGCAGTGGCATAGCGTGTGCTCTGTTGAGGTCGCGCTTTAAGACTCGCAATTGACACTAATGACACAGAGGGATGCCCAATGAGACTGACGAGAACTTTATCATTGCTTGCGGTTGCCGCAGGCAGTCTGTCCTTAATTTCCACGGCAAACGCAAGCGTTTGCCTGCCTTCCGGCGATCCAACCACGGTCCTCGGCGCAACTGTCGCCACTTTTCAAAGCTACGGCGTCAACCCGGCCAACACTTGCATCACAAACTCCTTATGGACCGATCCTTCTGGATTTGTTCTCGGCAGTTATGTTAAAGGTGCTGACGGCATGGGGGGAACGCCCGACCCGACTACATTCAATTATAACGGTGCCACGGTCAATGGAACCTATGCCGGCAACGCCAACGGTCGCGACGGTTTTTGGGTGCAGGACAGTGGGAATGCCGCGAATTTTACGGATGCCGCTGGCAATGTCAAGTCGGGAGGACGGCCGTCCCAAGGAATGATATGGGACCTAGGCGGGCAAGCCAACCAAGCTGCGATCTTTGTGCAAGTAGATCACGGCCCCCTTCCTCTGGAAGTCTTGGAGAACACGGTGTGGCTCTCCAATGACCCCAACGCCACGGATGCGGGTTGGACGCAGGCCTTCCTTGATACCGTGTTTCTGCAAGGGTGGGCTGCCGATCCCAACGTATTCGATGGCTTCACGCCCGTCTATCGCCTGCCAAACGCCCAGACCTTCCGTTACGTGTCTGTCACTTGGGAAGGTCCCGGGTCGATCGGGGCCACTGGTGGCGAAAATGAGATCGACGCGGTTGGAGGTCTAACAGCACGTGGCGTTGGCGTCAATTCCGTCCCCGAACCTATGACCTTGCTGTTGATGGGCGCGGGGCTCGCCGGCTTGGGTGCTTCTCGTCGGCGAAAAGCGTAAGTCCGCATCTGGCTAGTTATAAACGGGGCCGGGAGACCCATGTCCTCCCGGCCCCGTTTTTTTGGTACGTACTTTATTGGGCTCAATGAAGCCGTGCGGTGGGTCGACTAGGAGGCATGAGGGACCCGCGCCTGTCGAAGGGCGCCTGCACCATTTTCTGGCGCGTCCGCCCGGCATCTTATTCGCCGTTGCTCTTTCACTAATTGTCAATAATCCCGTCCTACCACCACGTCGCTTTCAGGCTAAATTCCAAAAGTGGGTACGCCGGATCGTCGGTGCTTAACGTTAATGTCCCTTCATAAATGCCCGGTTGGGTTTGGTCTAAGGGTTCAATTTCCAACAGGGCCGATGGCGAAAGCGTGACAGGGAACGTCGGCGTTTTAATTGCAAAGGGTCCAGTCAGGCCGACGAGGTTGACGCATACTGGCGCGGAGCCGGCATTGCACAAATCAACTTCGCCGTTGGATTTCAAATTTTGGGCGATAATCCCGGTCATGTTGATATGTTGAACCGGGGGCAGCAAGTTGGGTATCAGCACTGTGCCATTCAGAACAATGCTCGCAACGGGTTTTTGCGGATCGTTGGAATGCAGCTTTAACGTCGGTTTCTGCGGGCCTGGCGCTGTGGGCGAAAAGCGAATTATCAGTTGATGGTAGGCTCCCGGGGCGACCACGTGGGGTAGGCCGTCTACTAACGAAAAGGCCTGGTTATTGTTGTTTTCCCATTCAATGCGGTCGATAACAAGGTCCGCATCGCCGGCGTTGTGGATGGGCAAGTGGGCCAAGGTACTTTGGCCGATTTTAGCGCTGCCGCAGTGAAGTGCTGGGGGGATCATGATCGCCGGCACATCGCCGACCGTAATGACGGCTGCGATAAAGGTGCTCAGAGTAAATGTTTGGCCTTCAGCTTGCACCTGAACCAATAAAACGGCAGCGAAATGACCGCGGGTGGTGGGGTTCAGTGAAACATGGACCTGCGTGTTTTGAGTCAGTAACGTTCCAGGGGGAAGCCCTTGTAGCGTGAAACGCCCGGCGTCGTCACCGACAAGGCGGCAGGATTCCACCACCACATAGGCAGCGGTGAGGGGCACCGCGCTGATGGATCGGGATAACAAGGCGCCGTTTTCTTTGCTGTGCCAATCGATGGTGGTCGGGTAAAGGTCTGCGGACACACTGGTGCTCGCCAAATCGAGCTTGAAGGGAATGCTGATAAGGCCGTGCAGCGGATCGTTAGACACTATTCCAACCATGCCGGCGAGTTTGGAGGCGCTGGCGCTGCCCGCGACGATATCAAAGGATTTCACTTCCCCCGGTTGCAGAGTCAGAGGGAATTTTTCCAGTCCAAGTAGCTGAAATTGGCCGTCATGGGCGGTCAGCCCGATTTCCTGCACAATGAGGGACTCGCTGCCGCTGTTTCCCACTAGTAGGGCTTTTTCGCAACAGACGCTGCTGCCCTTGAGCAACGGTGGTATGCCTTCTAACACTAATGAGGCTTGGCAGTATGGGCCTGTTAGATGGCTACGGTAGAGCCAAAGCGCGTTAGTGCCGCCGACTAAGGCCATGCATTTGCCTGAGGCGTCTCGGCCCAGGGCGAGGCAGGTTGCCCCCTCGGGGCCGTTCATAATGCCCGTTGAAAGGGGTGCGTTGCCGCGATGTAGCACCGTGCCTACCGTGCCGGAGTGCTTGTTAACAATGGTAAATAGCGTCTGATCGCCATCGCCGGGCCTAAATGCCGCCATGTCACGCGGTACGCCGCCTATTGCGCAGGAATTCAGTGCGCTGATCTCTCCGTTGGAGCTGAATTTGTAGAGCTTGAAGTCCATATCCCTGGCACCGGCAACGCCAAATAGTGCAGTGGCTTCCGGCGTGGTTCTTATCCAGGTTGCCGCGGCACAGGTGGGCAAGGCCGGTGCGGCTTCTGCTGTGTGTGTGACCCCCGGTAATGTGCGCGAAAAACCCAACGCGGTAATTTGACTGCTCAGTTGCGCCATGGCAACCCACGCAGCGCTACCATCGGGAGCGCGCAAGGCGGTTGCCGCTGAAATGCTGTCTCCGCCGGCAGCCGAATCTGCTTCGTTACTGCGAATCACCGTGCCGTTGGTTACGTCTAACACGTCCACATGGGTTGTTTCGATGGCGACCAAATCTGTTACCCCGTCCAAATTGCTATCAAACGTTCCGAAAAACGGCGCGCTATAGCCCGAGGCCAGTTCGGTAGCGGTGAAGCGACCGATGTTGTCTTGCTGCAGGCGGTAGATTTTACCCTCGCTGGTGTTGATGCCATCCAGCGTGCCGAACGTGGAATTGGCTGGGCTGAAGCAGACCATGCGATCCATAGGCGGTGCCTCGGTGTCGAACGCGTGCCGCAGCGTATTGGATTCGATCATGAAGATTTTCAAATTTTCAGACGTTGATACGGCAAAGCAGTCGGCTCCTCCTGGAACTAAAACGCCGAGCCTAAGCGGTACGCCAACTTTTAGGGCGGGCCCTTTTTCGACTACCTGTTGCGTGACGGGATCTTTCCTATCAAACAGTTTGCTATAACTTGGCGCGGCTGCGGAATTCTCGCGACCCTGAATCGTCAGGGTTGAAAGTCGCATGTCAGCAAACGGATCGAGCGCGTCCAGCAGTTGGATCTTCAGCAAGCGAATGCCTGGTCTCAAGCGCTGCAGGGGGAGCGCGATTTGCCCGGCGTGTATCGGGCCGCTGTAAAGAAGCTGACCATCGCAGAATAGTTCTCCATTGCCCAGGAGTGCGGACATTGAAAATGCGGGTGCAACGATTTTCAGGGTGATGGACACACAACTCAAAACGGCGTTGGGTAACGCGGCGATGGAGTATAGGTCGGTGATAGCCGTTTGGTCGGCAAGGTGAAAATAGACGCACGTGAGTTTGACGGTTCGCTCCAGGGTGGTGTCGGAAGCATCGGTAGCGCTAACGACTATTGGGAACTGGCCGACATCGTTACAGTGGCCGCTCACGGTGCCGTTCGTGCTGAGGGTTATGCCCTGTGGAAGGGTTCCGGACACCAAATTCCACTGAATGGGCGAGAGCCCGCCTTTGGCATGCAGGACCATGGATTCATAAAAGCCGTAATTCAGCGGGTTGAGGTTTTGCGCTGGCAGCTCAAACGCTCCGCCGATCACAGGGATGCGGACCGCGGTGGCCGAGACTAATTGCGGTGTGGCGGGGAAATAGGCGGTCACTTCGAAATCATTGGCCCCGGTTACGGACGGTACGCCGTAAATCATACCGGATTTGTTCAACGTAAGGCCCGGAGGCGTTTCGAACGCATCCCACAGCGCGCCGGAAACGCCCGAAAAGGAAGCTAGGTCGGCAAGATACTCTTCGCCGGAAATGGCTTCGGGCAGGGTATACAGCAGCCCCAGCGGCGGCCCTTGCGGCGTTCCTTTGAGAATGAGTTCAAACACTATTACGGGTTTTGACGGTCGCTCTTCCGTGAGACTCGTCGCCTGAACGGCCAGCGTGACAGAGGATTCAATGAAGTTGCCCTTCAAGCAGGTCATTACGAGATCGGCGAGGATTTTTGCCCGTTTTGACGCGCCCATCAGGGTGGGCAAAACCACCTGTAGCAGGCCACCGCCGAGTATTTGGCTTGAGAGTCCTTTCGTGCGTGAGCGAACATCGTCAAGCTGGAATAGGTTGGCGTCGTAGGTGACAGTCAGTGTTTGAGCGATGTTAGTGGCCGCCGATGCGTTGCGGATCAACTCTATGGCAAACGACTCTCCAGAATCCAGTCGAAGACTTTTTGTACTGAGTGAAAAGGCTGAATTTTTCTTCATAGCGCGGCTCCCTGCCCATATTGGATGCCAAATCCAACTCCGGCCATTGTATGGCAATTGCCGGATATGAAGCGCGTATAGCCATCCTTGGGCCAATTGCCGCTGGCAAGGGTAATGGCGTCAACCACGGAGGACTCCCTTTGCATAATCATTTGGTGTTCTTCGTAGATTTTGCCCTGAAACACGCCATTGACGAAAACCCCGCGACAGAGAGAGGCCTTTCCATAAATATAAGTGAAGAATACGCCGTCAGCGTTTTTAACCGTGCTTTTTCCGCTTGAATCAAACGATTCTCGGGCGGTGTAGATTAGGAATGAGGGCAGTTTCTTCTTGATCTCGGCTTCGGAGCTCGCCTCGCTCATGGATAGTTCTTCAAGAACCTTTATGCCTTTAACGTCTATTACGTTTTCGTACTGGGCGACAACTTTATTATTTAGGTATTTGTATACATAGATTTTGTCATTGGTTTTAACTCGGGAAAATCCTGCTTCGAAGTTGTAAATCCACTTCAACGGTGGCAGGTTGATGTAGACGGTGTAGGATGTTGTGCCGAAATCGTTCCCAATAGTCAATTTTGTGTAGGTTTTTCCTTCGTTCTTTAGGTCCACGCCGAACTTGAATTCCCCCTGCGGTTGAGGCACCAATTTAATCGCATAAGGTTCGAAAAGCAGTGAGGACGCCAAATAGGCAATGCCTTCTATTTCTACATGCGGGTCAAACACCATGGCATCGCCAGTCGGAATGGATGTGCCATTGAAAAGCAATTTCTTCACGTACGGTCGTAGCCCTTTGACCACGATGTCTTGGTGGATGGACTCAATGGGATTTTCGACGTGCAATACATAGCGATTGTCGCCCTCTTCCAATTGAAAGTTCTGGTCTATCGTAATTTCGCCGGGTTGGTGCAGGTCAAACACATCCGACGTGGGATCGTCATGGTAGGCGGAGAATAGGGTGATCTTTCCTTTGGAGTTTTCAAGCGTTACATACGCGTGCGTAATGCGGCTACCGGTAAAGTGCACACGGGCACTCTTGCTGCCAGTGTCCCCCGCCTGCAGGGTGCCATCGAGTAGGGTTAGGAGTGGAGGCAGCCCCTCGATAAAGAAGGTTTTGGCCGTTGGAATGCCGAAGTTGGCGGGTTTGTCGGCGATGATGTCCACCCGCTGGCTTCCAGTTTTTATGCCGGCCAAGGACAACGTAAAAAGCTGCGTATTGGTTTCAGCATTGATGCATTCGGAAGATAAACCGGACGAGCAATCCACTAGGTTCATGAAAACGTGAACAGTCGATTTTGGTGAATGATTGCTTACCTCAAATTGGAGTGTAATCGCGTTGTGTTCCCAAAGCCGCACAATGCCGTTTTCGTCGATCGCGGTGGCGCGGGGCCAGGTGCCTTCCAGGTACCTTAGATCATAGATTTCTAAGGGAGGCGCAACGCACACGTTTGCATCCACGGGGTCTGGCAAGGACAGTTCCGCCTTGAAATCCGGTCGGAGACGGGCTTTAACTTGGAACACAGAGGGTCCGTTTTTGCGCCCAAGAAAAGCGCCTTTCAACGAACCCAGCACAGGGTGAGAGTCGGAATAGCCTGCTGTAGCCCCTTTGTACTGGAGATCCACCGAGGTGCCGCTGATACGCGTTATTTCAAGATTGACGGGAAGCGGTTTGGTCCCCTCTCTTTTCGGATCGTCGTACAGTGTATCCAGATTCAAGTAACTGCTACTGAATGCCACCTGAGCAAGAAAAGGTGTCGAGGTGTTGAAGCAGCCCGTGTCAGGGTAGCTGCACAGAATGCCAAAATCGCCTTCCAGGTCATCGTCCAAGAAAAGGTTGTTTACGGCAATATCCAGCGTCACCGTTCCTAACTTGATTGTGATGGGTGTGGACTTTTCTAGGGTTGTCGCCTTGGATTCTCCATTTGCAAAGTCGTAGCGCAGGCGGGCTTTTAGGAAAGCCGTTCCAGGATGCAGTGCAAAGAATACAGACTGTAGGCCCTCCGGCAGGTAGATCCGTTTTACCTGAGAGGCGGTCAAAAGGCTCGCTTGTGGTTCGAGCAGAACAAGGTTGTCGCCTGTGGCTGTTTTGCCAGAGGTCTCAATTTCAATGCGGATCGGATACGGCGCGTGATTGGGGTCTTTTTGCACCACCGAGTCCGGCAAGATGGCGTTGAGGGTTATTGAGCCCTTCGCGATGTTAAAATCCACCTCGGCAGAGAATCCTTCCAATAGGGAAAAGTTGCCGGCTGGGTACTTGACGTCCAGCGGGACACCAAAGTCGCCCCCGGTTTTAAATGTGTCATTCGCCGCCGCGTTCCACGAAAGATCGATGGCGCCGTTTTCAACAATGATGTTCACTTTGGTCGTCAGCGTCCGATTCAATACGTACGGATAGCCGTTAGGCTCCAGTTGGGCTGTGATGGTCAAATCGTTACTGCCCGTGGCAACCGCTTCCATGAAATGACCGATGCCTTTGGTGAACAGGTACGGCTTGGCTGGCGCCGGAAATTGCCCCACGGCGGAATCGACTAAGGGTGGGCGCACGGTGAACGTGGCATTGCCCATTTTCTTGGCGGCTGACACGGTGAATACTACGGGCAGATTTTCCGGCCCGGTTTTGGACAGCACCGTAATTTGGCTAAATTCAAATGCAGTGTCGTCATCCGCCAAAGGCTTTACCGATGCGGTGAAGGCATCGGCAATGGGTTCTATCACAAAAGGCAGGCCATCAAACGTAGGCATTTTAGGTGCGCTGGCAAGCGTAAAAAGCTTGCCGTCAGGCAGAGCCAATTCAATCGGACACATCGCTCGCGCGCTGTTGTTGACGTAGGCGTAGGCTCGGGCGCCTGGAAATCGGAAGCACGGCTCGCGGCGAATGGGGATGTCGACAACGAATTCGCCATAGGCAGGGCAGCTCAAATCAACAAGCGACTGAATCACATTGCAGACTTCGATGACCGTGCTCCACGCTGCAGCGAGGGGAACCAGCGAGAAGAAATCATTTATAAGCGGCGCTGGAACCTTTGCATTCACAAAGGCATTAGTCAGGGCGCGTTTGACCAAGGGATCTTTTAGTATTTCAATAACCCCGTCAATGACATAACTGACGGCCTGCTCTACTTTGTTGGTGGCGGCCAAAGAAATCGACGCGATTGTCGAGGCGAGGCTATAAATCTTCGCGCCGGCTTCAAGCATAATCATCGACATAAAGCTGGATGGCGTTATGGATAGCGCGACTTTGTTCAGCAACCAGGCCAAATAATTTTCCGCTATTGTGCAGACCCAGGCGAGTTCCGCACCCGGTCGGGTAATGGAAGATACGAAATCCGTGATGCTTGGTGCAACCAGTTGGATGGAATAGCGGGACCCGTTGTTATTGGGGTCCACATTCTGAATGTCACCCGGGTTTATCAGTAGGGGAACAGATTCCGTGCTAACAAACGAGGCCCCCAACAAAAAAACGGGAACCTTATCGATGCCTGACAATAAATGGGTGGTTCGGAATAATAGGCTTGGGGGAGCGCTGGGATAGACGCTGTAGTTGATGGTAGCCAAGCCTGCATTGTCGCCGGAAGGCACGATCGGGCCATCCGCCGCCAGGAGCTTGATGGCGCAGTGGACATAACGCATTTTTGTGTTGCTAATGGCTAAGGAGAGAGGAGTCAGTCCATCTACGGCCACCTGAATGCCAAGGTCATTCGGTGCATAGGACTTGATGAATATGTCCTCTTTCGATAGCTTCCATTTTCGCATGCTGTCGCCTCCCTGGCATTGTGCGCTTATAATTTGGGCATAGTGCTATGCCGCATAAACAGAAAGAAATTTGCGCTGCGTTTATGGTTTTTTAGAGAAAATTGCCTCTTTTGTGATTAT
>Ga0315270_10002167_pt1 | contig 10384 bp, 12 predicted proteins | sample C1_bottom_MG_FD_204932 | JGI IMG/M metagenome (GOLD analysis project Ga0315270, IMG submission 204932) | Sediment microbial communities from Yellowstone Lake, YNP, Wyoming, USA - C1_bottom | ecosystem: Environmental > Aquatic > Freshwater > Lake > Sediment | place: USA: Wyoming | collected... | reverse complement strand
CTGCATGCGGCCGTTGGGGTGAGGGATCATGGTGATGGCGGCGTAAGGGCAATCGTCGAAGCAACGCCGACAGCCGTTGCAGTTGTCGGGGTGTACCTGTGCGATTGCTTGCGCGGCAAGCCTGCCTGGCGCTGGCAGGAAAGGCAGCAGGAACAGCAGCACGGTCGCGGCGATCACCAGAAGCCACACGCTGCCGGGTGAGGTTGCATACATCAGCGGATGCAGGAACAGGTAGAACCAGTCCAGCGGCAGCGGGCCGGGAACGACGGAGAGATCGGCGGGCGCTTGGCTGACCACCGGCGCGGCCAGTGCGATTGCCAGCAGACTGGCAAATGCGCCGAGGGCCAACGGACGCGGCGGAAAGACTGCGGCGCGGCTGATGCGCTGGATATGGAACCACAGGCCGAAGATGAGCAGCAGCGGCACGCCAATGTGGATGAAGACCAGCAGCGAGAACAAGCGATCACTGACGGCGGCATTGCTGAGAAAATTGCGCGTCATGGGAACGGCGAAGATCGCCAGGCTATCCAGCCACTCCGTCGTCGCCACGGCGGAAAACTGCCCGAGCCGGTCCCAGTTCAGCCAGAAGCCGCCGACGCCGGAGATATAGATGAACCACAGCAGCGGCACGCCGGTGAGCCAGGAAAAACGGCGAAACCCCGTGTAGCGCCCGAACAGGAATTCGCGCAACACATGCAACAGCGTCACCGCGATGAAGGCGTCTGCGGCATAGCGGTGCAGGCTGCGCAACACGCCGCCCAAGTACCACTGTTCATGCGTCAGCCAGTGGATCGAGCGATAGGCGCCTGTGGCCGAAGTGTCGAGCACCGCGTAAAGATAAAAACCGCTGACCGCGATGATCCAGAAGAACAGGAAGCCGAGCGCCCCAAGATGCCGCCAGGGATTGAGCGCGGCGCCGAAAGAGTTATCGAAAATATGTTCCAGACGCCGGTAGGACTTCAGGCTTGCATTGAGCAGACTCATCGTGTTTCCATGCCGCTTAGCAGGCGGGCATCAGACTATATCAGGCCTGCATTGTATTGGGCGGCGGAGTCGATGAGTTTGACGCGTATCAAGCGCCCGGGAGCCTCCGGGATTTTCGCTGCGCGCGCCATTCGAGCAGGAAAAACCAGGCGATGGCGATGAGGAATGTCAAGCCGCCGGCGACCTCCAGCGCCAGTCCATTGTTCACCCGGTACTCGCCGGTAACCGGATCATACGTCGTGCACAAAATCCGTACCCGTTCGAGGATCGCGGAGAGGCTGACCTTGTTCGGCATGGGCGCATCGCTGATGAGTTGTTTGAGCGGTTCGCCCAGCATGTCGCCGGAAAAATTTTCGCCATAAATCTGCCGGTAAATTCTGCCCTGGGCATCGACCACGGAAACCTGCAAGATGTGGTCGAAACCCGCCGGGGTGGCGGCATAGCTGAAACCGAAGTCGCGCGCGAGACTTGCCACAATCGAGGCATGCGGGCTGAGGAATTCCCAGTTGGCATAGTTGATGCCGTTCTGCGCGGCAAATGATTTGAGCGCCTGCGGCGAGTCCGCCGGTTGGTTGAAGCCTATGCTGACCACGTTGAAATGATCCGACCCCAGGCCATCCTGCGCGGCCTTCACGGACAGTAGCAGCGCGCGCGTGGTGACCGGGCAAATCTGGAAACAGCCGGTGTAAATGAAGCTCACCAGCAGGGGCTTGCCGCGATAGCTCGACAGCCGCACCGGGCGGCCCGCGCGGTCGAGTAAGGTATAGTCAGGCAGGGTTTGTCCCACCACAGCCTGGCTGGCGCGCAAAGCGGCGGTCGGGTCGAAAGCCTGCGCGGACGAGGTACTCGGCGCTATAACGATTAGCGCCGCCAGCAGGGTGAGTCTGGTGCGCACGTCGAGTTTCTCAGTGGAGTACAACGTCCACCATCGCCACCATCAGCAACAGACTCAGTTGCAACAAAGAGGCGAAGAACGAAGCCATCGCGGTGTTGCGGCTGGGGGCTTTGGCCAGCAGTCCGGCTTTGTAAATGAAATAGCCGCCGCCAGTCAGCGCACCGATGAAATAGAGCGGGCCAGCGCCAAAAAATATCGGCAACAGCGACACCCCAACCAGCGCCAGGGTGCTGGCAAAGACGATGCGCGCGGCTTGGGCGTCGCCCACCACCACCGGTAGCATGGGTACGCCTGCCGCGGCGTAGTCCGCGCGGTTGGCGATGGCCAGGCTCCAGAAGTGCGGCGGCGTCCACAGGAACAATACCAGCGCCAGCAGCAGCGGCACAGCGCCGAGCGCCGGATTCGCCGCCGCCGCGCCGGCCAGCACCGCGAAGCTGCCCGCCAGGCCGCCGACCACGATGTTGAGCCAGGTGCGCCGCTTGAGCCACACCGTATACACGACGGCGTAGAAGAAAGCGCCGAGAAACACGAATAGCGCCGCCAGCGGATTGAGCGCAAACCAGGCCGCCGCGACCGATCCCGCCAGCAACAGGATGATCGGGATCAGCCACATCGGGGTGTGGCGCAGCGCGCCGGTGGCGAAGGCGCGCCCGCACGTGCGCGCCATCAGCCGGTCGCTCTGGTATTCGACGTACTGGTTGTAAGCGCCTGCGCTGGCCGAGGAAATCAGCACAGACAACGCCAGCACGATGAACTGCGCGGTACTCAGCGCCGCTCCCGGCGTCACGGCGTAACCGGCCAGGGCGGTGATCATGATGACGAAGCCGATGCGCAGCTTGAACAAGCCCAGGACGTTGCGCGCCAGCGCCATGGCGTTGCCGCCAGCGGGGTTCAACTCAACCCCCATACCTGGGACAAGTACTTCCAGTTGATGAAGTAGTACAGCACGAAGGCCACCAGGAACACCATCGCCAGGACGAAAGTTCCCGGCGCCGCGAAGCCGGCGGAACCGTAGCTTTGTACCGCGACCGAAGCGGGAGTGGGAGGAATCGGCGTCGGTTGATTGCTCAACTTGCCGGCATCCAGTTTCTTGCCCCACAGCAGCGAACCCACGGTGATGTAGATGTAGATCGCGCCGCCGACAATCGCCGCCATCGCCGCGATGCCCACCAGGCCCATCATCAGGTAGGCCGCGCCGGGCCATTCGTAAGTCATTGCCGCGCCGCTGAAGGCCATGTCCCAATGGCGGCGGGAGACGCCCAGAGTACCTGCGCCCATCATCACCAGGCAGAAGAAGTACATCGACAGCCCGAACAGGTAGGGCTGAATCTTCGCCAGCCCCGGCGCGATCATTTCGCGCTTGAACAGTACCGGGATCAGGAAGTAGGTGAGCGCCATGAAGGACAGCGTGGTACCCACCACCACTGTGGCGTGGAAATGTCCCGGCACATAGACGGTGTTGTGGATGATCATGTTGAGCTGCTCGGTACCCATCATCACGCCGGAGATGCCGCCGAGGAAGCCGAAGCCGATCAGCGAGATGAACATTCCCGAGAACACCGGATTGCCCCAGGGCGCTTTTCTGAGCCACTCGAACAGACCCTTGGTGTAGCCCTTCTGACGTTGCGCCACTTCGATGGCGCCGGGAATGGTGAGGCCGTGGATCATCGAGGCCAGCACCGCGAAGTACATGAAGTAGCTGGTATTGACGACCTTCCAGCCGGTACTCAAGCCCGGGTCGGCCAACAAGTGGTGGGCGCTGGCCAGTTGCAGGAACAGGATGTAGAGCAGGAAAGCGCCGCGGCTGACGCGCTCGGACATCGGCTTGGCGCCGAAGGCGATGGCGGCGATGGCGTACCAGATGGAGATATGCGCCGCCACGTTGATCTGCTGCGAAGAGTGTCCGAAGGCCCACCAGATGGTGCGGTACACCAAGGGGTCAACTTCCTTGACGATGCCTACCGACATGAGGAAGGTAGGGATCAGGATGATCGCACCCGAGGCGATGGTGAACACCGCGATGATGGCGGCGGTGATTGCGCCGAAAGTCACCAGCGGCACCGAACCCTGGTAAGTCTTGTCGCGTTTCGCCACCACCAGCGTGCCGAAGAACACGAAACAGGCCACCAGCGCACCCACCGCGAACAGGATCAGTCCGAGGTAGAAGGCCGGCGCGGCCATCATCGGCACATAGGAAGTCATCATCACGCTCGACTCGCCCTTGAAGATGGCGACGTTGGTGGTGACCGACCCAATCAGCATCAGCGCGAAAGCCAGCCATGCGATTTTCGGCGTGGCGATGCGACAGCGCAGCAGCGTCGAGGAGCAGAAGTAGAGCACCGCGACTTCGAAGAAAATGATCCAGAAAATCAGCATGTCGATGCCGTGAGCGGTCAGCGTCATGTAGAAAGTGTCCGCCGCCAGCCAGTGCACCGCCGGCCAGCGGGTCAGCGCCACGCCGATGGCGAGGATGCCGCCGATCAACAGAAACACCACCGCCACCACGGCGTTGGCCAGCATCAGTTTCTCGGCCTGGGTGTCGAACTGCAAGCCGGAGCGCGGGCAGGTGCGGTAAATGGTTGCCGTAGTCATGTGCGCCTCCCCTTATTTAACGTAAATGCGGCCAAGCATGGTGTGATGGCCGATTCCGCAGTATTCGTTACAGACGATGGAGAAAGTACCCGACTGGTTCGGCGTCACTTTCACCACATGCTCATAGCCGGGCACCACTTGGATATTGATGTTGGTGGGTTGCAGCGAAAAGCCGTGGTTGTAGTCCATTGAAGTGAGGTGCAGGCGATAGGTCTTGTCCTTCTCCAGTTCGATGATCGGCCACCAATCCCACAAGCGGCCAATCAGATACACGTCGCCGCCTTCGGGCGGATGCACCACCGGGTATTCCTTGTCGCCGTATTTTTCCTGGCGCACGGTGTATTTGTCGACCACTGCCTGCGCCTTGGCGGAAAACTGCGCGGCGGTTGTCCTGTAGGTTTCGGTCGATAGATTTTGCTTGCCGTAGATGTGCCAGAAAATCATCATGAAGAACATGATCAGGCACCAGATCAGCGCGATGACGATCCAGGCGCCTTCGACGCGATCCAGCGGGTGTTTCCACCACAGCCGCTCTGATGGCGGGAGAATTGCGCTCATATTTGTACCCCTTATCCGTTGAGGCTTGCGGTTGATCGATCAATGCTTATTTGGCGAGGGGAACCGTCAGAATATCGATGACGCCCCACAGCGTATAAACCACCATGGGAATCATCACGCCGAGAAACAGCAGAATGAACGGGTTGTCCAGCAACTGCTGCATGAGCGGGATTTTTTCGTTTTCGAGATGTGTATCAGCCATTTGAGCCTCCCCTGTGGCGCCGCCAGGTGCGCCGATGATGAAAATGACAACGTGCGGTATTTTCACGTTGAAGTGGGGTCGGGTTATTTGATCTAGGACAAGAATTCGTGACATATAAAATCGCCCTGCGTTTTGCGGCGATAATATTCAAACTGCCGCTATACAGGAGCATCAATGGATTCATCCGCCCGTCGCCAGATCGCAATCTGGCTGTTTATTTGCTGCGCCATGGTGTTCGCCACGCTGGTGGTGGGCGGGGTCACGCGCCTCACCCACTCCGGCTTGTCCATCGTCGAGTGGCAACCCATCGTTGGCACAATTCCGCCGTTGAGCGATACGGAATGGCAGGCCACTTTCGACAAATACAAGGCGACGCCGGAATACATAAAAGTCAATCACCGGATGGAACTGGATGAGTTCAAGGGCATCTTCTGGTGGGAATACTGGCATCGGGTGCTGGGGCGCAGCATCGGCCTGGTGTTCTTTGTCCCCTTCCTGTATTTCCTGTTGCGGCGCAAAATTGAGCGGCCATTGATCCCCAAGCTGCTCGGAATTTTCGTGCTCGGCGGCCTACAAGGCGCGATGGGCTGGTACATGGTCAAGAGCGGCCTGGTGGATGATCCGCGCGTCAGCCAGTACCGCCTCACCGCGCATCTGGGCTTGGCCTTCGTGATTTTCGCGGCGATGTTCTGGGTGGCGCTGGGGCTGCTTGCCGAGCGCGTGCGCATATCCGCTGATGAGAGTTTACGGCGCTTGCAGCGTTTCGCCGCCTGGCTGGCGCTGCTGATATTTGTCATGGTGCTGAGCGGCGGCTTCGTCGCCGGCCTGCATGCGGGGCTGGCCTACAATACCTTTCCCTTGATGCACGGCGCTTTCGTGCCACCCGACATGTTCATGCTGACGCCGTGGTTCGAGAATTTTTTCAACAACCCCGGTACGGCGCAGTTCGATCATCGCTTGATCGCCTGGCTGCTGTTTTTTCTGCTGCCATATTTCTGGTTCAAATCGCGTAGCGTAGTACTTGCTCCGCGAGCGCGGCTGGCAAGCCATGTGCTGCTGCTGGTGTTCGCACTACAGATTACCCTCGGAATTTCGACCCTGCTGCTGGTGGTGCCGGTGGATCTGGCCGCCAGCCATCAGGCCGGCGCGCTGCTGCTGTTTGCCAGCGTGCTGTGGCTCAATCACGAGTTGCAGGTCGGAGCGGCGCGCACATGATTCCGGAAGCGAGCCCAGAAACACGGCGACTGCTTCTGCTCAAACGCATGGCGACGCTGTGCGCCATCCTGGTACTCGCGATCACCAGCATCAGTGCCTTCATCCGGCTTTCCAACGCCGGCCTGGGGTGCGCCGACTGGCCGCACTGCTACGGCCAAAACCTGCGCCAGGCGCAGCAGGGGGGCGCGGCGAAACCTATCGAAAGCGCCGCCACGGTGGGGGCGCGGATGGTGCATCGAGTGGTTGCCGTCGCTGCCTTGCTGCTCATCATCGTCATGGTAATGGCCTGTTTCACCGCCAAGCCGGTGCTGCGCCGCGCTGGCTGGATGGCGTTGGCGCTGCTGGCCTTGGCAGTATTTCTGGCGGTGCTGGGACGCTGGAGCAGCGGCGCGCGCGTCCCGGCAGTCTCCATCGGCAACCTGCTGGGCGGCTTTGCCATGCTGGCGCTGTGCTGGCGGCTGCGGCAGGAGATAAGTAGCGCAGCACAAATCACTGCGCCGCCACCCGGCCAGCGCCGGATGCGGGCTTGGGCCTGGCTGGGGGTGAGCGTACTGATTTTGCAGATCGCCCTGGGCGGTCTGGTCAGCGCCGGTTATGCCAGCCTCAGTTGCCCCGGCTTGCCCGGCTGCGGCGCGGGACTCTCGGCTGACATACCATTGGCATCGCTCGATCCGTGGCGCGAACCGATATTCGCTGCAACCACTCAAGCACCGGTCAATCCGGCAGGCGCGGCATCCCACATGGCGCACCGCTATGGCACGCTCGTCTCCCTGCTGGTGCTGATCCCTCTGGGCTTGGCGGCATTGCGTAGTGGCCGACGGCGAACAGCATGGCTGATATTTTCACTGCTCGTCATCCAGGTGGAACTCGGCCTGCTGATGGTCGCCCTGTCCCTGCCGCTGGCGGGCGCGCTGGCGCACAACCTGATCGGCGTTTTGCTGCTGGCGGTGGTGTTCAGCCTGGCTTAAAAGTGGCTTGCGGCGATTTGTGTACGCGCTGCCGTCGATGTTGATTTTTTCTATTGGTACTTCTGAAAAACGCCACGCGCATCCTGGTGAGCGCGCTCCAGCGTGCAGATCGACGGATCGTCGTCGTGTCCGCTGAAGAAATCATCGGCCTGGGCGCGCATCACCATCTGGATCGCCGCTGCGTCGGCGACGGCGTATTTCTCCGTGATGAGAGTGGTTACTTCGTCGAGATGCTCTTCATAGGTCATGTGGGATCACAACGCCGCACCAGGGACAGCCGCGTAGTGCGACACCACAGGAAACGGCTGGTAGAAATGATGCAGCAGGCGTTTCCATTCCTGGTATCCGGCGGATTTGCGAAAGCCGGTTTCGTGGGCCGCCAGCGATTCCCAGCGCACCAGCAAGATGTATTCGCCGGGGCGCTCCAGGCAGCGTTGCAACTCGTGTGACAGGTAGCCTGGCATGGACGTGATGATGCTTTGCGCCTTTAGAAAGGCGGCTTCAAATTCCGCCGTTTGGCCAGTGCGAATATGCAGGGGTGCGACTTCGAGGATCATAAGGCGGCGGAGACTATAGAATAATTTTTATTGGGATCATTCTATCGTGAAATAAATCGAATACCGCGCGTTTGCGGGCTTATTGGATTGCCACGACCGCGCCGGACAGTTACAGGTTGGCTTGCCGACGCACGGCGATGTGGCAAAAACCTTAACCAACACTTGACTTGACCGACTGGTCTAGTATCATCCGATCCATGATTCCAGACACCGACACCCGCACCCGCATCCTCGCCACCGCCCGCGAGATGTTTCACAGCCGCAGCTATGCGGATGTGGGCATCCAGGAAATCTGCGACGGCGCCAGGGTGCAGAAGGGCAGCTTCTATCACTTCTTCCCGTCCAAGCAGGGCTTGGCATTGGCGGTCATTGACGACGTGGCCGACGAATGGGCGCATGGGTTTGTGGCCGAGGCCTTCGATCTGAATCTGCCGCCGGTGGAGCGCCTGGATTACATGATCGACGCCGCCTACTACTGGCAGATGGCCTCTCGCGATATCGAAGGCCGCATGCCCGGCTGCCTGTTCGGCAATCTGGCGCTGGAGATGAGCACCCGCGACGACGTGATGCGAGCCAAGCTGAACGCTATTTTTGACAAGGCCAAGGGCAAGTTCCGCGCTACGCTTGAGGAGGCGGTGCACACCGGGGCGATAGCGGCCCTGGATACCGAGGCCACGGCAGCCGCCATGCTGGCCTATCTGGAAGGCATCATTCTGCTGGCCAAGACCCGCAACAATCCGGACGTGATTTTGACGCTCGGTCCGGCCATCAAGACGCTGAGAATCGAACTGAGGCACTGAGAGCTGCGCGTATCAGACCACGGACCATCCTTTTTTTTTGATTTACAACTTGACCGACCGGTCATCTAACGCGGCCCTGCCGCAACAACCAAAGGAGATGCACATGGAAGCCAATCAAACCCTGGACGCGCGTGGCCTCAATTGTCCGCTACCCATCCTGCGCACCAAGAAGAGCTTGAATGCCTTGCAATCCGGCGAAACCCTGAAGATGGTGAGTACCGATCCCGGCTCACTCAAAGACATTGCCGCCTTTTGCAAGCAGACCGGCAACACGCTGCTGTCTTCACTACAGTCGGGCAAGGATTTCGAGTTCTTCATTCGCAAAGCCTGAGGAGATCGCCATGAACATCGCCAAACTGCAACCCGCACCCAGTCAGACGCCGAATGTGCCAAGCGATTTCGCCAGCCTGGAAGCCTGGTTCGACCAACGTTTCGAGGAAAAACTGGCGGAGCGCGAGGCGGCGAAGACACCCTCGCTCGCCATCATCGCCACCAAAGGCACCATGGACATGGCCTACCCGCCTTTCATCCTGGCCTCCACCGCCGCCGCTTTAGGTTGGGACACCTCCATCTTCTTCACCTTCTATGGCCTGGAACTGTTGAAGAAAGACTTGCAACTCAAAGTTTCCCCCTTGGGCAATCCGGCCATGCCGATGAAAATGCCCTTCGGCCCGGATTGGCTGAAGCGCATCAACGTACCCGTCCCCAACGCAATCGCCAGCAACTTGCCCGGTTTCGAGAATTTTGCCACCACCATGCTGGAGCAGACCGCCAAAAGCAAGGGCGTCGCCAGCATCAAGGAACTGCGCGATGCCTGCATCGAAATGGACGTGAAGCTGGTCGCCTGCCAGATGACGGTCGGCCTGTTCAACTACGACCAGGATGAATTCATTCCGGAAATCGCCGAGTGGATCGGCGCCTCCAGTTACCTGGCGGCAGCACAGAAGTCGAGTATTTGCCTGTTCATTTAGCCGAAGCTTAAATCTCCAGGTTGTCGATCAGGCGTGTTGTCCCCAGGCGCGCCGCGCCGAGGACGACCAGCTTGGAATCGCCGGGGGAAGGCGGCTGAAGGTTGCTGCGCTGGCGCACCGAAACATAGTCCGGAGCCCAGTCGTGTGCGGCCAGTTCCGCCATGGCCGCGCGTTCCAGCCGGGCGTAGTCGCGCTCGCCGGCCTGGAGGGCTTGCTTCATGCCTTCCAGCAAGCGGTGCAGGCGCGGCGCTTCGGTTCTTTCCTGCGCAGACAGAAAGCCGTTGCGCGAAGACAGGGCCAGGCCGTCGGCGGCGCGCACCGTTTCGGCGGCGACGATGTCGACAGGCAGGGCCAGGTCGCGCGCCATATTGCTGAGCACCAGCATCTGCTGGTAGTCCTTCTTGCCGAATACCGCCACCTGCGGCTGGGCGATGCCGAACAGCTTCATCACCACGGTGGCGACGCCGCGAAAATGGTCGGGGCGAAACTCGCCCTCGAGGATGTCGATCAACTCTGCTGGCGGCATCACGAAATAGCGTTGCGGCGTCGGGTACATCTCGCTTTCGGCGGGGAAGAACAGGCGATCGACGCCGGCGGCCACCAGCCGCTCGCAGTCGGCTGCGAAAGTGCGCGGATATTTCT
>Ga0315270_10002165_pt1 | contig 10386 bp, 7 predicted proteins | sample C1_bottom_MG_FD_204932 | JGI IMG/M metagenome (GOLD analysis project Ga0315270, IMG submission 204932) | Sediment microbial communities from Yellowstone Lake, YNP, Wyoming, USA - C1_bottom | ecosystem: Environmental > Aquatic > Freshwater > Lake > Sediment | place: USA: Wyoming | collected... | reverse complement strand
CCCTGGCATTGGACCCAGGCTATGCCAAAGCCAGGGCCAATCTCGATGCCTTGAACTCGGTGTTGGAGTAGTGCTGGGGGAAGAAGCGCTTTTTAGGCTTTTCCTTTTTGCCCCATCAAGTTCAGAGCCGATCCCGCCTGGAACCAGGCGATCTGGCCTTCGTTGAAGGTGTGGTTCAAGGTGATGCGATCCTCGGTGCCGTCCTTGTGCTTGGCCACCATCGTCAGAGGCACGCCGGGTTTGAAGGTCGTGAGACCGATGATGCTGATCCGGTCGTCTTCCTGGATCTTGTCGTAGTCGCCGGGGTTCTCGAAGGTCAGCGGCAACATGCCCTGCTTCTTCAAATTGGTTTCATGGATGCGCGCGAAGCTCTTCACGATGATGGCGCGGCCGCCCAGGAAACGGGGTTCCATGGCGGCGTGTTCGCGGCTTGATCCCTCGCCGTAGTTCTCGTCACCGACCACGACCCAACCCTGCCCCGCGGCCTTGTAGGCGCGGGCCGTGGCGGGCACGGCGCCGTACTCGCCCGTGCGCTGGTTCTTCACTGTGTTCGCCTGGCCATTGGCGAAATTGATGGCGCCGATGAGCAGGTTGTTGGAGATGTTGTCGAGATGGCCGCGGAATTTCAGCCAGGGGCCCGCCATGGAGATGTGGTCCGTGGTGCATTTTCCCTTGGCCTTGATGAGCAACTGCAGATCAACCAGATCAGTGCCTTCCCATGCCTTGAAGGGCGCCAGCAATTGCAGGCGGTCGCTTTCAGGAGCCACCGCCACCGAGACCTTGGAACCATCGACCGCCGGGGCCTGGTAGGTGTTCGCACCTGGATCGAAGGCGCGGCGGGGGAGTTGATCGCCATGGGGCGGCTGGAGCTTGAAGGCAGTTCCATCAGCGCCTTTGAGCTCGTCGGTCATGGGGTTGAAGGTCAGGCGACCCGCGATGGCGAGAGCCGTGACGATCTCAGGCGATGCGACGAAGGCGTGGGTTTCGGGGTTGCTGTCATTGCGGGCGACGAAGTTGCGGTTGAAGCTCGTGATGATGGAATTCTTGTCACCCTTCTGGATATCGTGGCGCTTCCACTGGCCGATGCAGGGACCGCAGGCGTTGGCCATGACCACGCCGCCGACCGCCGTGAAGGTGGCCATCTGGCCGTCGCGCTGGATGGTGGCGCGGATCTGCTCGGAGCCCGGGGAAATGGTGAATTCGCTTTTGGACTTCAACCCGTGGTCCAGGGCCTGGCGCGCCACGCTGGCCGCCCGTTCCATGTCCTCGTAGCTGGAGTTGGTGCAGGAACCGATGAGTCCGACTTTCAGTTCTTCGGGATAGCCCTTTTCGCGCACGGCGTCGGCGAATTTCGACAACGGCCAGGCGAGGTCAGGCGTGAAAGGGCCGTTGATGTGGGGTTCCAGCGTGTTCAGGTCGATCTCGACGATCTGGTCGTATTCGCAGCCTTCATCGGCCTTCAGGTTTTCGGCGAAGCCTTCGGCCAGATCGGCGATGGCAACTCGGCTGGTGGCCCGGAGGTACTTGGACATGCTGTGGTTGAAAGGAAACAGGCTCGTGGTCGCTCCGATCTCAGCGCCCATGTTGCAGATGGTGCCCATGCCCGTGCAGGAGATTGAATCGACGCCGGAGCCGAAGTACTCCACGATGGCGCCGGTGCCGCCCTTGACGGTCAGGATGCCAGCGAGTTTCAGGATCACGTCCTTGGGGCTGGTCCAGCCATTCAGCTTGCCGGTCAATTTCACACCGATCAATTTCGGGGCCTTCAGTTCCCAGGAAAGACCCGCCATCACGTCCACGGCGTCCGCGCCGCCGACGCCGATCGCGACCATGCCCAGGCCGCCGGCGTTGGGCGTGTGGGAATCGGTGCCGATCATCATGCCGCCGGGAAAGGCGTAGTTCTCAAGCACGACCTGATGGATGATGCCGCTGCCCGGTTTCCAGAATCCCAGACCGAATTTGTTGCAGACCGAGGCCAGGAAATCGTAGACCTCCTTGTTGTCGGTGTTGGCTTTGGCCAGATCTTTGTCACTGCCCACTTCCGCCTGGATCAAATGATCGCAGTGGACGGTGGAGGGAACAGCCGCCTGGGGCAGGCCCGAACTCATGAACTGCAGCAGCGCCATCTGGGCGGTGGCGTCCTGCATGGCCACGCGGTCGGGCCGAAGGTCCAGATAGGACTTGCCCCGGACGATCTCCTGCCCGGCGGCGTCGTCGAGATGGCCGTAGACGATCTTTTCAGCCAGAGACAGTGGCCGGTTCAACCGCTGCCGGACGACCTTCAGATTCGCATCCATCTTTTCATAAACGGATTTCACGAACGCAGGAGTGGATTCAATCACGGCCATGGCGGGCTCCCAATGAGTCAAAAGACCAGTTTATCTCCGCCTAGGCCATCGCTTTCCCAAAAATGGTGAGACTACGGACACAACCCTGTCCGGATGACAAGGGCGCGGCGGGCGGAGCTTCGAATCTAAGCGCTTGTCCCGAGCTTTCCGAGAAGCCGGAGCAGGCCATCCAGGATGGTGAGTGGATGCGGTGGACAGCCTGGAATAAAGAGATCCACGGGCACCACCGACGCGGCGCCGCCGAGCTGTTCGGCTTGCTGATAATAGGGCCCGCCGCTGATGGCGCAGGAGCCCACGGCGATGACGAGCTTCGGCGCGGGAATCGCATCGTAGGTGATCCGCAGGGCCGCTTCCATGTTCCGGGTGACGGGACCGCAGATGAGCAGGCCATCCGCATGCCGGGGCGAGGCCACATAGCTGATGCCGAACCGCGAGAGATCCCAGGTGATCGTGCCGAGGACATTCACATCCACCTCGCAGCCATTGCACCCCCCGGCGCTGATCACGCGGAGTTTCAGCGACCGGCCGAACACACGCATCAACTCTGCGTCCAGCTTTTTCGCCAACCGGTACTCTTCCTTGCTGCCTGCGATGAGATCCTCCCGGTCGCGGACGGCAAGACGATGCTCCCTGGAATAACGAATGGCTCCGGTTGGGCAGGCCGCTTCGCACTCCGGGCAGAAAAGACACTTCCCCAGATCGATTTCAGGGATCCCGCCGCGCAGATTGATGGCTTCGGTGGGGCAGACCTCAGAGCAAAGCCGGCATCCGTCCGCGCCTTCATCTTCATTGATGCTGGCGCATTTGGCCGCATCGATGACCGGCCTTCCCCTGAAGCGATCCGGCAAGGCGGGCAGTTCCTTCGGGTAAGGAAGGGTGCGATGGCCTTGGCGCAGGCGGGACAACAGGATGTGGATCATGGGCGTCTCACAAGTCGTGACCGCAGTAAGACAGGTTGAAGCTCTTGTTGCAGATGGGGAAATCAGAAATCTGCTCTCCTCGCATCGCCAACGCCAGGCCAAACCAATTGTGGAAGGAAGGATCCACGATCTTGTAGCGGGAGAAAAGTCCTTTGGAATCGGTCATCGCCAGATGGAAAACTTCTCCCCTCCACCCTTCGATGAGAGCGATGCAAAGGCTGTCCGGAGCCAAGACCGGTAGGGCCGAAGGGGCGGGATCTGGGGGTGCGAGGGCGAGGCCATGAAGCGCCTCGGCGAGGAAGCGGTAGCTTTCCGAGAGCTCAAGCCACCGCACCCAGGCCCGGGAGTGCACGTTGCCGCTTTCGGCCAGGGAGATCGTGATGGGATGCTCCGCATAGGGGCCGAAGGGGTGGTCCCTCCTCGTGTCCAGACTGATGCCGCTGGCGCGGGCCGCAACGCCAACCAGGCCGATTTCCCTACCCTGCGCTTCCTCCACATGGCCCGCCGCTTCGAAGCGGTTCATCACGGAAGCGGCGCCCCAGAGGAGTTCGATGGCGTCCTTGGTATCCCTCCATGCCTTGGCCATCCTGGGCAAGAGCTGTTTCGCCAGGTCCGGTTCCAGTTCATAGCGGAGGCCGCCGGGCTTCAGCCAATCACGCCCCAGGCGGCTCCCACAGATCTCCGCGCTGAGGTTCAGCCATTCGCCGCGGATGCGCCCGCAAAAAGATGCAGTGGGAAGGAATCCGACATCTCCGGAGAGCGCGCCAAGATCCCCCACATGGTTCGCCATGCGCTCCAGTTCCAAGGCCACGCCCCGGACCCACTCGGAACGCGATGGGACTGACACCCCAGCCAAGCCTTCGAGGTTTCTGCAATAAGCCCAGGCATGGGCGATCGAGGCATCTCCGGAGGCCGTTTCCGCATGCTTGAAGCTGAGTGGGTGAGGCCCGCCCACCATCGCCCGCTCGATGCCGCGGTGCTGGAAGCCCAGGGCGATCTCAAGGTGGAGAACCGTCTCTCCATGGCATTGGAAGCGGAAGTGCCCCGGTTCGATGACGCCGGCGTGGACGGGCCCCACCGCGACTTCATGAACCTCCTCGCCACCCACCGTGAAGAAATCCATCACCGCGGGAGCAGGGAGTCCAGTCCGCCCCCAGGCATCGCGGCCCTCCGACCAGGAAGCATGGAAACGGACGGGTTTGAACCAGGGATGCCCTTCCGGCACGATGCCGAACTGTTCGGCGATCTCCCGTTCGAACAGGTTGGCCTGAACGCATTGGGGCGTCATCGCGGGATAGCTTGGCTGGATGAGCCGGGTCCAACCGATCTGAAGCGTTTTGGCCGCATCATCCGCAAGCACCGAGAACAATCGCAGTTCGGCATCCGCGCAGAGGCAGACCAGCCGAAGGCCGTCATGCACCCCCTGGATGATCCTGTCCCGGAAAGCATCGAGGCTCGATAACGGGATTTCGGAAAGCGGAATGGCCTGGCCGTTGAGGATGGGAACGAACTTTGATCCGCTCATGGCTGCCCTCCTACCATCGCCGCGGCGCTTTGGAGCATGTCCTGGAGCGGCCGCGGCAGCCAGAGGCCCATCACCAGCGCCAACGTTAGCGCCGCGATCATGGGAGCCGTTGTAGCGAAAGTGTCCTTGTAGGGAGTGCGCACGCGCTGAGCGCTGGGCGTTCCGAAGACTACCTTGATCACCGTGTCGCTCATGCCCAGGAAGATGGCGCCGAGAAGCGCCAGGAAAGCGGTGCCGACCCACGGGTGGCCCGTCGTCAGCGCGGTATAGGCGATGTTGAACTCGCTAATGAACGGCGCGAAAGGCGGCGTGCCCGTGATGGCGAGGAAACCCAGCAGGAACAGCCATCCCGATACCGGTGTGCGGCGGATGGCGCCGGTCACATAGGGCAGCTGTTTGCTGGCGTAGCTTCGATGGATATTCCCCGCTGAGAGGAAAAGCACGCTCTTCACCAGCGCGTTCGCGGCCAGATGGAAGAGCGCGAATTTAGCCGCGTTGCCCCCGATTCCGATGCCAAGGACCAGGATCCCCATGTGCTCCACGCTGGAGTAGGCCAACAGGCGCTTGAAATCCAATTGCCGGACCATGAAGACCATGGCCCAGGCCATGGAAAGCAGCCCGAAACCCACCAGCAGTTCATTTGCGAATCGGGCCTCGCCCGCGGCGGACACTACCGCGTAGATCCGCAATAGCGCGAGGAAAGCGCAACTGGTGACACCGCCCGCAAGCAGCGCGCCCACGATGCCCGGCGTCTCGCCGTACGCGTCGGGCTTCCAGGTGTGCATGGGCGCGAGGCCCATCTTCGTGCCATAGCCCACCAAGGTGAGGACGAAACCCGCTCGCAGCCAGGGCCTGGACATGTGGGCCGAATAGCGCATCAAGCGTCCATACAGGAGCGGCTCTTCGACGCCGCCCATGTTGGCTGCGTAGGCGATGAAAAAAGTGCCGAGGAGGGCGAGCGCGATGCCCACGGAGCCGATCAGCAAATATTTCCAGGTCGCTTCGAGTGAATGGCGGTTGTGGTTGAAATAGATCAAAGGCGCCGTCGCCAATGTCGTGGTTTCAATGGCGACCCAGGTGAGTCCTGGATGCTGGGACTGGGCCAGCAGGGAAGCCAGCCCTAGAAAACTCAACAGGCTGCCAGTGAAGATCCGGCCATCCCGGTCGGGCCTCAAGGCGAGGTAGGCGGGCGCATAGAGCGCACAGACCAGGAACAGCACGCTGATCACCAGCAGCACCCATCCACCCAGCGCGTCCAACCCCAGCCACGCGCCCGCGGGCAGTGTTCCCCAGCCTCCAAGCGCGGCCAGCAGTCCAACGAGATGCAGAATGGCGGTTGTCGTGAGAATGCGTACGCGCCACATCGGCGACGAAATCGCGAAGGCGGCTCCGGCGGCGACGAGTGGAAGAACGATCAGATACCAGGCCATCCGTCAGTCCTTCAGCTCGGCGAGCTGCCGGGTGTCCATGGAATCAAAGGCCACGCTGATGTGGTTGATGACGATCCCCATGACGAAAATTCCAACGAAAAGATCCAACAGGACGCCGGTCTCCACCAGGATCGGCATGTCTTCGATCAACATCAGCCCGAACAGGAATATGCCATTCTCGAGCACCAGGTAGCCGACCACCTGGGTGATCGCCTTGCGGCGCGAAACCAGCAGCAGAAAGCCCGTGAAGAGCGTGGCCAACGCCGCTGGAACAAAGAGCGCGAAGGGGCCGCCGGGTTTCAAGGGGAGGTTGTGGGCCAGGACGATGCTCATGCCGGTGCCCAAGGCGCAAAGCATCAAGGAAACCGTGTAGCCGATGTAAGGGTGGACTTCCCGATGGATATGCACCTTGGCCAAGGCCCGGCGCAGGAGGAAGGGGATGAACCAGCCCTTCACGATCACCGCGGCGGCGGCCATCAGCAGGATGTGGACATGGAAGCCGAGGCCCAAGGTCATCGGCAGCAGCCCCAGCAAGACACCTTGGAACGCCGCGACCTGGATGGATTTGTGGATCCGGCTGGTGGCCACCAAGGTGAAATTGGTGAGTACCGTCAAGGTGATCAGGATGTCATGGAACATGAGGGCTCCTACACCAGCATCAAGAGGAAAGCGAACGCGGTGGCAAGTACCCCAGCGACAAGGAACTGGGGCACCTTCGTCATGCGGAAGCGCGCCATCACGCTTTCCGCGAACCCCACCCCGACGGCCAGGATGCCTAGCGCCAGGTAAAAGGCCAGCCAACCCAGCAGAGGACCGACATTGCGCGGCAGGACCGGGCCCACCAGCAGCGCGCTGAGCACGAGCAGCTTCAGGCTTGACCCATAAAGCACAAGCGCGAAGGGGCGGCCCGAATGGTCCAGCACCATCACTTCATGGATCATAGTGAGTTCCAGATGCGTGTTGGGATCATCCACGGGGATCCTGGAATTTTCCGCCATGTAGACGATGGCCCATCCTGCCAGCACCAGAACAAGCGGCCCCGAGAAACGGAGAAGCGGGCCCGTATGCGCCAGCATGGTCGAGAGGGATAGACTCCCCGTGGATTTCGCCAGGGCAGCGAAACCCAGGAACAGCGCGGGTTCGGCGAGCGCCGCGAAAGTCACTTCACGCGCGGCCCCCATGCCTTCGAAACTGGAACCGGTATCTAGCGCGGAAAGCACCGTGAGAAAACGGGATAAGCCAAGGAGATAGGCGAAAAGAATCACGTCTCCCTGGAAGTGCAACGGCGCATGGAAATGGCCGAACGGCACCAGCATCGCTGCGCACAGGCCCACCGCCACAGCCCCAGCCGGGCCTGCCATGAAGATCCAGGTGGTGGTGCGGCTGAACACCGCCTGCTTCCGCGAGAGCTTTGCCAGATCGTAGTAGAGCTGAAGCACGGGCGGGCCCGTACGCCCTGCCATCACGGCCTTCACCTTGTTGATCAGTCCCGGGATGAGCGGCGGAAGCAGCAGGGCGGTCAAGATGTGCAGAAGCGCATGGAGCGTAGAGGCGAACAAGGATTCGGGCATGGTTCAGACCACCATCCAGACCAGGAGCGTTAGAAGTGTCAGCAGGATATACAGCAAGTAGATTGACATGTGGCCAGCCTGTAAAAACCGCAGGGTCGACAGGAGGAATGCGGTTCCTTTCAATCCTGGCTCTGCGACGCGATCCAGCACGGGATCGGGCAGGTGGCTCTGAAAGCGGCGGGGAAAAGGGAAGTACCCGCGAACCCGCCCGCCCGCGGCCTTGGGCCACAATACCCAGCTCATGCCTTGCACCAGGCCGTCCGCAAACGACGAAGCCGTGTATTGCATCCGCGGGTTGGGCGCCAGGTAGCCGCAACCCCAGGTCGGCTGTTCCTTCGCCTGGGGTTTCGGTATGGACCATTTCCACAGGATGATGCCGAGCATCAACAAGGGGATGGCCAGCGCCGAGAGCCAGGAAAGGCCGGCGAGACTGCCCAGTTCGGGAAGACCCTGGCCTCTTCCTGCCAATTCGGAAAGCACGCGATCCAAAGGCTTCGCGATCAAGACCGGCGCCAACCCTATTCCGACGCAAACCGAAGCCAAAATCCCCATGGGCAGGATCATGGCCGAAGGGGACTCCTGGGCCTGGGCCGCAGCAGTGCTGCGGGGCTCCCCCTGGAACACGACACCATACGCTTTGGCGAAACAGGCCAATGCCAAGGCTCCGATCACCGAGAGAGCGCCCAGCGCGATGAGGGAGAGCCCCCAGTGGAAGTGCGCCAATCCTCGAAACGCCGCCAGATAGATCAGCCACTCGCTCACGAATCCATTGAGGGGCGGCAGGCCGCAAATCGCCCATGCCCCCACAAGAAAAGCAGCCGCGGTTCTTGGCATCGACCGCCCCAACCCGCCTAGGCGTTCAAGGTCGCGGGTGCCCGTGACATGGACCACCGAGCCAGCGGCCAGGAAGAGCAGGCCCTTGAACAGGCTATGGTTCAGCACATGCAGCAAGGCCCCGGCAAAGCCAAGCACTTGGAGCGCTGGATGTCCGGTGCTCTTGCCGATCAATCCGAGCCCGAGGCCGAGCAGGATGATCCCGATATTTTCGATGGAGTGATAAGCAAGCAGGCGCTTCAGATCATGCTGCCCCAGGGCCAGAGCCACGCCCATGATCCCGGACAGGGCGCCGAGGACCACGAGGATGCCTCCCCACCAAACGGGTGGATCGGGGACCCATGCGGCCAGGCGGACAAAGCCCAGGATTCCCATCTTGATCAAGACTCCCGACATCACCGACGAGACATGGGAGGGGGCCGCCGCATGGGCCGGTGGCAGCCAAAAATGGAGCGGCAGCACACCGGCCTTGAATCCGAACCCCAGCAGGAAGAGCACGAACATGGCGGTGCCTTTCCCTGTGGAAGCAAGGCCCGGCGGCAGCCCGGAAAAAGCGAATCCACCCGTGGCCCCGGCCATGACCGCGAAGGCCCCCAGCAGAAGCAGTGTTCCCGTATGCGTGCAGGCCAGATAGATCCAGGCGGCACGGCGGGTCTCGGCTTCCCGATCCTCGGTCATCACCAGCACGAAGGCCATGAGCGCCATGCCTTCCCAAGCCAAGAGAAAGACGAACGCGTGGGTCGCGCCGACGAGCAGCGCCAGAAATGCGGCCAACAATCCCAGGAAGAATCGCACCTTGCCGGCGCCTTCCTGATGGTGGTCGTCCCAGTACGAAATTCCGTAAATTGAGGCGCAAGCCGAAAGCAGAAGGACGGGCACCAGGAAAAATGCCGCGATGGGATCAAAGCTCACGAGACCCCAGGAAATCGTGGCGGTCGCCGGCAGCATGATGCTTGATCCCGACCCGCCATACAGCACCCACGCCGAAGCCGAGATCCCCAGCAGCGCCGAAACGATCATAAGGGCCGCCGCTCCCTTGCCACCGAATCCACGCGAGAAAAGGCCAGGCACGCCGGAGACGGCTGCAAACAGGATCGCCAAAAGGTACAGCGTCATGCCGACCACCCGAGCGACGCGAGCAGCAGGTGCCACCATGGCCTTCCGAGCATCCAGAGGAACACGCCGAGCAGCGCGAGCAATACATAGAGAAGGTAGACCGTCAGGTAGCCCGGCTGGAGCCGGCGGAACCACATCGCCCTGTTGGCCAACCCCTCCACTCTAGGTTCAAGGAAGCCGAGCCCGGCGGAATCCGAAAGCTCCAAATGGAAAGTGGATGGAGTCGGGAGAATGGCTTTCAACCGCCGCATCCGGACCCGCCTTCCCGGCAGGAGCCGCGCCCATCCATCGGAAAACGAATCCGCCGAATATTGCATCCGGGCCGACGGTGCGGAATAACCGCAATTCCAGGTGGGCAGACTGGGCGCGGGCTGCGCATTCATGAGGCGGGAAGTGCGCCGAGCCCATGACCAGGCCAGACCGCCGAGCATCAGCAGGAGGCCGCCGAATCCGCCGATCATGCGAAGTTCGAATCCCAGGCTTGGTGCGAGCAGGTTCGAGGCTCCCGGCGCCAGAATCGCCACCACACGGTCGAGCATCGGGAGCAACAGGGCGCTGCCAAGACCTAGACCCAGGCAAAGGAAGGCGAGGATTCCCATCGGGATGAGCATGGGCAGTTTTGGATCATGCGCTTTTTCCGCC
>Ga0315270_10002164_pt1 | contig 10388 bp, 12 predicted proteins | sample C1_bottom_MG_FD_204932 | JGI IMG/M metagenome (GOLD analysis project Ga0315270, IMG submission 204932) | Sediment microbial communities from Yellowstone Lake, YNP, Wyoming, USA - C1_bottom | ecosystem: Environmental > Aquatic > Freshwater > Lake > Sediment | place: USA: Wyoming | collected... | reverse complement strand
TATCTGCCAATACTGCTTTCTATCAGTCTGTTTCTCTCGGTATTGTTGACGCTGACACGCAGTTACAGTGACAGCGAGATGGTCGTATGGTTTAGCTCGGGCGTGAGTTTGACGCGATGGATACGCCCGGTAATGTGGTATGCCCTTCCTGTAGTCAGTCTGATTGCGCTGTTAAGCCTGTTGTTGACGCCATGGGCGTTGTCCAAGGTCGATGAGATCAGGCTAAAGCTGGAAAGCCGGGACGATGTGGCCGTCGCTGCACCGGGTACATTCAGGGAATCCAGACAGGCCGACCGGGTTTTTTTCCTTGAAAATGTATCCCCCGGCAATAATCAGGTGGGAAATATTTTTGTGCAATCAGTGCAGCAGGGTAAGGTTGGCACTATGGTGGCCAAACAGGGCTTGCAGGAAATTGCGCCAAATGGTGACAAATTTATTGTGTTGCTGAATGGTACGCGCCACGAAGGAGTCCCGGGACAACTGGATTATAAGATTGTGGAATTTGAGCGCTATGCAATGCGTGTTGAAACGGTTGAGAGCAAGAAAAAACCGCCCAATCCAAAGTCATACTCGACTGCATATTTGCTGGAAAATCGTGACAAATGGAATATGGCCGAATTAAATTGGCGTATTGGCTTGCCGCTTAGCGCTTTTGTGCTGGTGTTGCTCGCGATTCCATTCAGCTTCGTTAATCCGCGAGCCGGACGCTCGTTGAATATGATCAATGCATTAATTTTGTATATGCTTTATAACAATCTGATGAGTGTGATTATTTCCTGGGTTGGGCAGGGTAAAATTTCTGAAAGCGCGGGGCTGTTGGGGATACATGTTTTCATGATGGCAGTGGTAGTAGTGTTGTTTTATTACCGCATGTCTGTTTTTTCAGTCAATCGCTTATTCAAATGAAATTATTAACCCGATATTTGGCTCATGAAATTTACAGCAGTTTGTTGCTGGTGTTTGTTTCGCTGCTCATGTTATTCGCTTTCTTTGATTTTTTGGGTGAGCTGAATGACATGGGCAAAGCGAGTTATAGTCTGGGGTATGTGCTTCTTTACGTATTGCTGACCATTCCAACCAGAATATATGAGCTGTTTCCTGTTGCAGTTCTTATCGGGACAATTTTTGCACTGGTGCAGATGGCTGCACATTCTGAATTAACAATCTATCGCAGCTCCGGCGCATCATTGAAGCAAATGATACGAGCCTTGCTAAAAATCGCCTTGCCCCTGATGGTGATCAGTCTGATATGCGGCGAATTTATTGCGCCGCCCAGTATGAAGCTGGCGCAGGAGTTGCGCCTGAAAGCACTAAATTCACAGGTATCATTTCGCGAGTTTCGTTCAGGCGTATGGGTGAAGGACGAACAAAGTTTTGTTAACGTCAAGACGGTCTTGCCTGACACGAGCCTGCAAAATGTCAGCATTTATGAATTCAATAACAACTTCGTGCTGGATAACATTACAGCAGCCAATCATGCCATATATTTGAAAGAGGGGAGTTGGCAGCTTGAAGGCGTAATGCAGACTCGTTTTGATAAACAGGGGGCGCAAGTAAGCCATCAGCCGCAAAGGGAATGGCGCTCGGCCATTACACCGGATATTTTAAGGGTGCTGATGGTTGTGCCAGAACAAATGTCGGCGTGGAATTTATATCTGTATACACAGCATCTCAGGGAAAATAAACAAGAGTCTTTGCGTTATGAAATTGAAATGTGGAACAAACTTTTATATCCGTTTGCTGTGATGGTGATGATGCTGCTGGCTTTGCCTTTTGCTTCTCATCAAAATCGCCAGGCGGGTATCAGTGGAAAAATATTTACTGGAATTGTATTGGGCTTGTCTTTTTATTTCGTAGGCCGGTTGTTTGCGCATCTGGGGACGTTAAACAATTGGCAGCCGTTTTTGAGCGCCGTTGCGATGACGGTTATATTCCTGCTATTGGCCTTGTGGATGTTGTGGCGGACTGAAAGACGTTAGAATTCGGGCAGGGTTAAGTCAATACTTAGTCATTGCTTTCGTCGACATTGCTATTGCTGGCAGCATCAGCTGCAGCCGCTTCAGCCGCCATTTTTTCAGCTTCTTTCTGCAGTACCATGCGTTTCATTTCTTCCTGCTTGTCTGGAGGGACTTTCCGATAGGCTTTATATTTTTCGCGGGCGCTGTTGCGTTGTTCCGGGGTGAGTTTGCTCCACTCAGTCAGGCGATTTTGAAAACGTTGTTTCTGCTTGGGTGAAAACTGCGGATATTTTTTTGTTGTGGCCAGCAAATGCTTTTGCTGCTTTTCGGGCATTGATTCCCACTCTTTGGCAAGTGGGGCTAATGCTTCTTGTTGAACTGAGCTTAGCGCTGTCCAGGGTAACTTGGCGGCATATGCAGTAATGCTGGGTAACAAGCCTAGTGCGATAGCGATCACAAGACCATTAAATCTAATTCTCAACACTTTCATTAATCCAGAAAAACGTTTATTGGCATATCGTCAGTCAGAATGGCAATGTCAACATCTGCTATGTCATGTTCTATCGAGTAATTGTGCCAGTAGGTTGCCCCAGTGATCAAACAGGCAGCAAATATAGCGCCCATCAGCCAAACCATAGGCTTGGAGAGTAGGGAATGCGTATTTTGACCATTGTGATGCCCGCCAATCCAGGCTAATACCGGCACGGATTGTCGGGTGCGCTGGTGATTAATCGCCAGCGTTCGAGCCATACGTAAATGGTCAAGGGTTTCAGGAGATAATTGTGACGTAGATACGTCAAGCAAATCCTTGATTTTTTGTGTATTTATATTAGTTTTCATAATTGGTCACTCCTTTTGCTTTTAATGCGGCTGCGAGTGTATGGGTTGCCCGGGAGCAGTGTGTTTTAACGCTTCCTTCAGAACACCCCATGGCGGCGGCAGTTTCTGCAGTATCCATGTCTTCCCAGTAACGCAGGAGAAAGGCTTCTCGTTGACGAGTGGGGAGCTTGGCAAGTTCAGTTTCAATGATAACAAGGAGTTGCGATTGCTCCAGAGAGGCGTCAGGCCGGGGAGACTGGCTGTTATTATCGTCGTCCTGCAGTGTTTCCAGCGGATCAAAATCACCTTCATCATGCTGTGGTACCAATGATGACATCAGGGTTGTCCACATTGAACGCACTTTTTGCCGGCGGTAAAAATCGCGAATCGTGTTCTGCAAGATGCGTTGAAACAACATGGGTAGCTCGGTTAAGGGCTTGTCTCCATATTTTTCGGCTAGTTTAAGCATGGCATCCTGCACAATGTCGAGTGCGACATGCTCGTCCCGTACTGCGAATAGCGCCTGTTTATAAGCGCGGCGTTCGACCGATGCCAGAAACTCGGAAAGTTCAATGCGGCTTGCCAGTTTAGATACTCCCAAATGAATCAATGTGCGGATATTAACAAAATGTGCTCTTGCCGTGGTAAAAAAGACCATATTTTCCAGCCGGGTATGCATTCAGGGGTTGACCAAAATGCTTCCAGGCCTTATCTTGATCGGTTCTATAATTATTGCAAGTTAAGGTTTTTGACATGGAACTTACAGGCGCGGAAATCGCGATACGCTGTTTACAGGAAGAGGGGGTTGAATACGTATTCGGCTACCCTGGCGGGGCTGTGCTGTACATATACGACGCTCTGTTTAATCAGGAGAAGATTAAGCATATTCTGGTGCGGCATGAGCAGGCGGCTGTACACGCTGCGGATGGCTATTCGCGTTCTACTGACAAGGTAGGTGTAGCGCTGGTTACTTCCGGTCCGGGTGTGACAAATGCGGTGACCGGTATTGCTACGGCATATCTTGATTCCATTCCTATGGTAATTATCAGCGGCCAAGTGCCAACCGGTGCAATCGGTGAAGATGCTTTCCAGGAAGTTGATACCGTTGGTATTACGCGTCCCTGTGTAAAACACAATTTCCTGGTTAAGGATGTAAACGAAATCGCCAGTACCATCAAAAAAGCGTTTTATCTGGCCAAAACCGGTCGTCCTGGTCCTGTGTTGGTAGATATTCCCAAGGATATTTCACTCACCAAAGCTGTTTATGAATATCCGAAGACTGTGTCTATTCGCTCCTACAATCCGGTAGTAAAGGCCGATCCGGCTGCATTGAAACACGCTGTGCAACTGTTGCTTGAAGCCAAGCGTCCGATGATCTATACCGGCGGCGGCGTGATCCTGTCGGAAGCTGCGAAGCCATTGACAGAGCTGGTAAGGCTGTTGGGCTTCCCTTGTACCAGCACATTGATGGGATTGGGTGGTTATCCCGAGACCGATAAGCAGTTTGTTGGCATGCTGGGCATGCATGGTACGGTTGAAGCCAATATGGCGACACAGTATTGTGACGTGCTGTTTGCGGTGGGTGCGCGTTTTGATGATCGTGTTGTGGGAAATGTCCCGCACTTTAATTCTGTGCCGCGCAAGATCATCCACATAGATATCGATCCGGCCTCCATATCCAAACGTGTAAAGGTGGATGTGCCGCTGGTGGGTGATGTGGCGAATATCCTCAAGGATATGCTGGCTTTGTTGAAGGCAAGCAAGCACAAGCCGGATACTGCGGCGATTGCACCCTGGTGGAAGCAGATTGAAGAATGGCGCGGGCGCAAATCGCTGGTTTATACCAATTCAACCGAAGTGATCAAGCCGCAGTATGTTGTGGAAAAGCTGTATGAGATTACTCGTGGCGAAGCCTTTGTCACTTCGGACGTCGGTCAGCACCAGATGTGGGCTGCACAATATTACAAATTTGACCAGCCACGTCGATGGATTAACTCGGGTGGCCTGGGTACCATGGGCTTCGGCTTGCCGGCTGCGATGGGCGTACAGTTGGCTCATCCGGGTGCGCCGGTTGCTTGTGTTACCGGCGAGGGTAGTATCCAGATGTGTATCCAGGAGCTTTCTACCTGCAAGCAATTCCATCTGCCGATCAAAATTATTGCGCTGAATAATCGTTATCTGGGTATGGTGCGCCAGTGGCAGGAATTTTTCCATGGCAACCGATATGCAGAGTCTTATATGGATGCGCTTCCTGATTTCGTCAAGCTTTCTGAGGCATATGGCCATGTCGGTATCCGTATAGACAAACCGTCGGATGTCGAAGGCGCGCTGAAAGAAGCGTTTGCACGCAAAGATGACCTGGTGTTCCTGGATTTCCGTACAGATCCGACAGAAAACGTATTCCCTATGGTTCCCGGCGGCAAAGGGTTGTCAGATGTACTAATGGCGGAGGATATCTAATGCGCCATATTATTTCATTACTGATGGAAAACGAGGCGGGTGCCTTGTCACGTGTTGCAGGGCTCTTTTCAGCACGCGGATACAATATTGAATCGCTGACCGTGGCGCCTACCGAAGATGAATCGTTGTCGCGTATGACGATCGTCACCAGCGGCTCTGACGAAGTAATTGAACAAATCAACAAGCAACTCAACAAGCTGATTGAAGTGGTTCAAGTGATGGATCTGAGCGAGGGTGAGCATCTGGAGCGTGAACTGATGCTGGTCAAAGTGCGAGCGGAAGGTGTGGCCCGGGAAGAGTTAAAACGCATGAGCGACATTTTCCGCGGACGCATTATTGATGTTTCAGACCGCACTTACACCATCGAATTAACGGGTGCAGGTACGAAATTGGACAGTTTCTTGTTGGCCATTGATCGTTCGCTGATACTTGAAACGGTAAGAACCGGGGCATCCGGCATCGGTCGTGGCGACCGCATTTTGAAATTGTAAGACCCGATAGATAATTTACCACTATCGGTTGGCAAAACGACTAATTGAAAATAACCAAAGGAAACACCATGAAAGTTTATTACGACAAAGACGCTGACCTCTCACTAATCAAAGGCAAACAAGTCACTATCGTTGGCTACGGTTCACAAGGTCACGCACATGCACAGAACCTGAAAGAGTCCGGCGTAAACGTGACTGTCGGTTTGCGCAAGAGTGGCGCATCTTGGAAAAAAGCCGAAGCAGCTGGTCTGAAAGTGGCTGAAGTAGCTGCCGCAGTGAAGAGTGCTGATGTTGTGATGATGTTGTTGCCTGACGAAAATATCCCCCAGGTTTATAACGACGATGTGGCGCCCAATATGAAAGCCGGCGCAGCGTTGGCATTTGCACACGGTTTTAACGTGCACTATAACCAGGTTGTACCCCGTAGCGATATCGACGTCATCATGATTGCACCCAAAGGCCCTGGCCACACAGTGCGTTCCGAATACCTCAAGGGTGGCGGTGTACCGACATTGATCGCGGTGTATCAGGATAAATCAGGCAAGGCAAAAGACATTGCATTGTCTTATGCCGCAGCAAACGGCGGCACCAAGGGTGGCGTGATTGAAACCAATTTCCGTGAAGAAACAGAAACTGATCTGTTCGGCGAGCAGGCTGTTCTGTGCGGTGGTGCGGTTGAATTGGTTAAGATGGGTTTTGAGACCCTGACTGAAGCGGGTTATGCACCCGAGATGGCCTACTTCGAGTGTCTGCATGAACTGAAATTGATTGTGGATCTGATGTACGAAGGCGGCATTGCCAATATGAACTACTCGATTTCGAACAACGCAGAATACGGCGAATACGTAACCGGTCAGCGCGTCATTGGCGAAGAGTCACGTGTCGCAATGCGTGAGTGTCTGAAAAACATCCAGAACGGTGATTATGCCAAGCGTTTCATTCTGGAAGGTCGGACTAATTATCCGGAAATGACAGCACGCCGTCGTCTGAATGCGGAGCATCCAATCGAGAAAGTAGGTGCTCAGTTGCGCGGAATGATGCCTTGGATTGCCAAAAACAAACTGGTGGATCAGTCTAAAAACTAACGGGTTTGATAGTGGATTAAGTAACTGTGACTGGTGATTGCAACAGATGTTTGTTGGCACCAGTCACTTTTTTTGTCTAAGCATTAAGTTTAAATTACCTGCCAAAAAGTTGTTTATGCTATGGTAGTACCGAGTACTATCTTGGTTGTCGATTATGGTGATAAAGTATTCACTACCAAATGTTAAGAACATACTTGGATATACACAAAAATTATGAATGACTTTAATCCGCGAAAATCCATGAGTATCCGCAAGCGCGGGATATATTTATTACCAAATCTGTTTACAACCGCTGCATTATTTTCCGGTTTTTATGCCATTGTGCAGAGTATGAATAACAGGTTTGAAGATGCGGCTGTGGCAATATTTATTGCAATGGTGCTGGATGGTCTGGATGGGCGTGTGGCGCGTATGACCCATACGCAGAGTGAATTTGGCGCAGAGTATGACAGCTTGTCCGACATGGTTTCATTTGGTGTTGCACCTTCACTATTGATGTATGAGTGGGCGTTTAAGAGTTTGGGCAAGTGGGGCTGGTTTGCTGCATTTATTTACTGTGTCAGTGCGGCTTTAAGGCTTGCCCGGTTCAATACGAATATTGATGTTGTGGATAAAAGTTACTTCCAGGGCCTGCCCAGCCCAGCCGCCGCCGCATTGGCGGCAGGTTTTGTATGGGTGATGCAGGGTATAGGCTATACCGGTAACGATGTACGCTGGATTGCGGCAGCACTCACCGTTTTTGCCGGGCTGAGCATGGTCAGCAACTTGCGTTTTTACAGCTTCAAGGATTTTAATCTGCGTAAAAGCGTTCCCTTTATAGTGATTTTCCTGCTGGCAATGTTCTTTGTCGTCATTTCCAGTTACCCGGCTGGTGTGCTGTTTATGCTTTTCTTTGGCTACTCTTTGTCTGGTTATGCACTGTGGTTGTACGATTTGCGTAAATCCAAAAACAAAACACCCGCACAAATGTAAGCAACCTTCGATGCGCTCCAAAACTCTGGTTTCGACTGAACAATTATTACAACATCTGAATGATCCGGACTGGATTGTGTTCGATTGCCGCTTTACGCTCACCAATACAACAGCGGGTCGCAGTGCCTATCAGCAGGGGCACATTCCTGCTGCATGCTACGTACATCTCGATGAAGATATGTCTTCGGCAGTGACACCCACCAGTGGACGCCACCCGCTGCCGGATATACAAGTGTTTGCGGACAAATTGTCACAATGGGGAGTCGATAAAAATAAACAGGTCGTGGTATATGACGACAGCTTCGGTTCAATGGCTGTGAAAATGTGGTGGCTGTTACGCTGGCTGGGGCATGATAATGTCGCGCTGCTGGATGGGAACTGGCAGAAATGGGTGAAGCAAAAGTATCCCGTTACTACAGAGTTGCCATCGATTATACCGGCACATTTTGTGGCAAATGTGCGTGACGAGCTGCTGGTGGATACAGCCGAAGTGGATTTTGCCAGACGTGAGAGATGTAGCGTGCTGATCGACGCGCGTCCTGAGCAACGTTTTGCCGGTGAACGCGAGCCGCTGGATAAGGTGGCAGGGCATATACCCGGAGCAATCAACTGGGTTTTTGAGGAAAATCTTGATTTTGACGGCACCTATTTGCCAGCTGACGAGTTGAAAGATGCTTACCTAAAACTGATGCATGGGTTAAAACCGAATCAGGTAATTCATACCTGCGGTTCCGGGGTGACGGCCTGCCATAATATGCTGGCGATGGAAATTGCGGGTCTCCCCGGTAGCAAGCTCTATGCTGGTTCGTGGAGTGAGTGGATTACCGATCCGTCGCGGTCAGTTGCGACAGGCGAGGGGCACGAGCATCGCAAGCACTTAAGCGATGAACCATTGAATTGCGCCTGATTTTTTGTTTTCGATATATAAATTTATAAAAGTTTGAGGAATTTCACGATGAAAAATATTATTTTGTTATTTTCAGTTGGCACTATTATTTGCTCTTCAGCATTAGCGGGTGCGGCTGAGGTTGAAAAAAATGAAGAGCAGTGCCAGAAAGCGGTTAGTTTAAAACTTGAGGCGCTTGAGGCGGCCTCAGAAAAAGAAGGCAAGGAAGTAAAGATAAAGGATTTGTCTGCTTTGGATATTATGAATATAGCGAAAGCCAAAGGAGCTTGTGCGGCGAGTGGAGAAATTAACCGTCGTGAGAAATAAAGTCGTATTCGCGATATAGACAAAGGGGGAAGGAATGATGAGACAAGCTGAACTTCGCAAAGTAGAACGAATCAAGCTGTCTGTACAGCCGAAAGGTGCGCTTCTCCTGATTGTAAAAGATGTGCACTATCCCGTACTCTCGGTTCTGGATATATCTTCAGAAGGTATCAGAGTTCAATTGCAGAGTCCGGTCATTGACCTTGCCGAGGTTACGATTCAATACAGGCACGATGATATCAATGTAAGTGTCAACGGCACTGTCGTCTGGAATAGTCCCGCCAACGAGCGCACGGCAACTGAAGTCAATAATCACTCATACAATGTGGGTATAGACCTGCTTGCTCCGCATTTGCTCTTTTCTTTAATGCAAACATAAGGAATATTACTGTCTTAAATGTTAAGCGCAGGTGGTGTATTTTGCAGGCAATGTGCGTATACATGTTCTGGAGTAAGTGGCAGGGAAACAAGCATGGCCCTTCGTTTTATCAATCCGATTATATTTTGTTGAGGCAGGTGAAGTAAACGCGAACATCCGGTCCTGTACCATTGCGTTGAGCCTGCCACAACATTTCACCCAGGCACTCCATCATTTTGTGCAAGGCATCATGCTCAGACTGGTAATGTGCAGTGAGGCGCTGAAAGTGTGCCCGTATGCCGGGAGGCTGATCGATGGAAATTTGTTCCTGCATGGTCAGGTGCATCATCAGGTGCAGGAAGGGATTGGGTTCGCCTTCGGCAGGTGTGTAATCTTTGTGTTTGAATTGCTCGGGGTTTTCAAGCAGAGCGTGATACTCCGGATGTTTGGCGATTAATTGTGCGGACATATCTTCCAGTGCCGTCAGCACATCGCCTTCGCGGTGTTTGCGCCAGCTATCAAAGAGGAAGTTGCGGGCATCATCCCGGCTTGGGTTAAAAATCATTTCAGGCAAATTCTTTCTTTTTGAACTCGCATAAATTTTCAATAATGCACAGTCCGCATTTTGGTTTACGTGCCTGGCAAATATAGCGCCCGTGCAATATCAGCCAATGATGCGCATCGTGTTTGAATTCGTCGGGAATAAATTTAATCAGTTTTTTTTCAACTTCGACAACATCCTTGCCTGGCGCAATGGCGGTGCGGTTTGAAACTCGAAAAATATGCGTATCCACCGCGATTGTAGGCTGGCCAAAAGCGGTGTTAAGCACCACATTTGCAGTTTTGCGACCGACGCCGGGCAAGGCCTCCAGCGCTTCACGTGTTTGCGGTACTTCGCCACCATGCTGCTCGAGCAAAATTTTGCAGGTTTGAATTATGTGTTTGGCTTTGGTTTTATAGAGGCCTATACGCTGCACATAGGCGCGTAATTTCTCTTCACCCAAATCGAGTATCGTCTGCGGCGTATTGGCTACA
>Ga0315270_10002163_pt1 | contig 10392 bp, 8 predicted proteins | sample C1_bottom_MG_FD_204932 | JGI IMG/M metagenome (GOLD analysis project Ga0315270, IMG submission 204932) | Sediment microbial communities from Yellowstone Lake, YNP, Wyoming, USA - C1_bottom | ecosystem: Environmental > Aquatic > Freshwater > Lake > Sediment | place: USA: Wyoming | collected... | reverse complement strand
ACTTTCTTAGGAGTAAAGCAATGAAAAAATCCCTGATCGCTCTGGCCATCGCCAGCGCCGTTTCCGCCCCCGCTTTCGCGGCTACCAGCAACGTCGACGTGTACGGCAAGATAAACATGACTCTCGGGTGGTTTGCCGACCAGCCCACCAACATCAGCGACGTGCAGGTTTCCTCCATTGCCAGCCGTATCGGCTTCAAGGGCAACGAAGATCTGGGCGGTGGCATGGCTGCCATTTGGCAGATCGAATCCGGCGTCAATCTGGACGAGCAGACCGGCACCTTTGCTAGCCGCAACAGCTTCGTCGGCCTGAAGGGTGGCTTCGGTACCGCGCTGATCGGTAACTACGACACCCCGCTGAAACTGGTTGGCCGCGCCGTTGACCTGTTTGCCGATACCTTCGGTGACTCGCGTAACGTGCTGGGCGTCGGTACCGACATCCGCGTCAAAAACGTGGTGGCCTACGTGTCCCCCAGCTGGAGTGGCTTCAGCTTCGCCGCTGCCTACACCCCCGACCCTGCTACTACTGCAAACAACGGCGGTGATTTGGGCAATATCAACGGTATCGGTCCTCTAAATGTCGGCGCTACCGGTAACGTCTACAACTTTAACGGCACCTACACCAACGGCCCCGTGTACGTGGGTGTTGCCTACAGTGACGGCAACTACCAAAGTTCCAATGGTCTGGGCGCTCAGTATCGTTTGGCTGGCGGCTTCACCTTTGGCGACTTTAAACTGGTCGGTCAGTATGACTTCCTGAACGCTGATAACCTCAATCTTGGGATGGGGATGAAAGGTGATTATTCAGGTTATATGGTCGGCGGCTCCTACACCATGGGCGCGATGGTTTTCAAGGCTGACTACATGGCTGGCGATTACAAAAATGCGGCCAATCCCGACCAGTGGAACCTGGGCATGGACTATAACCTGTCCAAGCGCACCAGCGTGTACGCGCTGTATACCGAAGGCAAAAACACCACGCTGGGTTCAGGCGCGGGTGCCAGCGATCAGATCGCTGGTACGGGTTGTCAGGCCGTTGGTTCTTGTACTGGTGTAAACCTAGGTGGAACCGGCAATATCCAGGCCTTCTCGCTGGGTGTGTCCCACAGCTTCTAATTCAACGCCGGGGCAACCCGGTTTGAATGGCCAAGCTAAAACGGGCTCCTTCGGGAGCCCGTTTTTTATGGGCGAGTATGGGGGGGCATGGGGAATTTAGCTGGCGTTATCGATAGGTCAGAATTACACTCCATCGAAAGCCAAGGGAGTTGGAATGAGCCACTCAGAACGAATTACGCTAGACCCTTCGATTTGCCATGGCAAGCCCTGTATTCGCGGGTTGAGATATCCCGTCGAGAGCCTGCTGGAGTTGCTGGCTGGAGGGATGACGATGGAAGAGATTCTGTCTGACTATGAAGACCTCGAACGTGAGGATGTTCTGGCCGCCTTGTCGTACGCGGCACGGCTTGCACACGTTAAACGGATGGAACGTTTTGCCGCATGAGGTTTCTCGTGGATGCGCAGTTACCCAAGCGGTTTTGTGCGTGGTTGACCGAGGCAGGTCATGAAGCCTTACATACATTCGAACTCCCACGGGGAAACAGGACTACAGATACCGAAATTCTCAATGTGGCGGAGCGTGAACAGCGCATCGTCGTGACCAAGGATGACGACTTTGTGCAGTCATTTCTGATTGCAGGGCGCCCGGGACGATTGTTGCTTGTTTCGACAGGAAATATCGCTAATGACAGACTTGAACTGATAGTACGTGGGCATGTTCTTGAGATCGCCGAAGCGTTTGAGTCGGCATCTTTTGTCGAGTTGGGGCGAGAATCCCTTACTGTGCATGAGTAAGTTAAAACGGGCTCCTTCGGGAGCCCGTTTTTTATGGTCCTGGTCCAGCGGCGCAAGCATGCTCGCTTCAAATGTAAAGTGTTTCCGCCCCGCACTCCTATGCAGCAAACGATGGCGTAATTTTCGGTGCATGCCACACAATCCGGCACCTTGCTGGTGCGCGATGCGCCAAGCCCCCTCTGCGCGAAGCTATTTAATCAAGCAAAAACAATGACATTGTGCGGCGGCCCCCGCCTGGCATAGCGATTGCTTTGTTATGGTGCGCGAACGCAACGTCGTCCTCAAGTGAAAAGCATGCCGGGTGTAACGATGTGCACGGCTATTAGCTTTTCAATTTTTTTGTTCGGAGTGGTGAAATGGATATGAGCACGTCCCCAGCGGGCCCCAAAATGAAACTGGTGATGGTGGGCAACGGCATGGCCGGGGTGCGCACGCTGGAAGAATTGCTGAAGCACGCGCCTGAGCTTTACGACATCACGGTGTTTGGCGCCGAGCCGCATCCCAACTACAACCGCATTCTGCTGTCGCCCGTGCTGGCGGGCGAGCAGACGGTGGACGACATCGTATTGAATCCACTCGACTGGTATAGCGACAACCACATCACCCTGCACATCGGCAAGAAGGTGGTGAAGATCGACCGCAATGCACGCTTCGTCGAGACTGACGATGGCATCCGCGCCGAGTACGATCGCCTGCTGGTCGCCACTGGCTCCACCCCCTTTATCCTGCCGGTGCCCGGCGCGGATTTGCCCGGTGTCATCAGCTTTCGCGACATCGCCGACGTCGACACGATGATCCAGGCTTCCAGTCAGTACCAGCACGCGGTCGTCATCGGCGGCGGCCTGCTGGGTCTGGAAGCCGCCAACGGGCTGATGAAGCGCGGCATGGAAGTAAGCGTGGTGCATATCGCGCCGTGGCTGATGGAACGCCAACTCGACGAGCCTGCTGCGCGCCTGCTGCAAAAGAGCCTGGAAGAAAAGGGCATGAAATTCCTGCTGCAAAAGCAGACCGCCGAGCTGGTTCAGGGCGAGAGCGGTCGCGTCGCAGCAATCAAGTTCAAAGACGGCGATTCCGCGCCCGCCGACCTCGTTGTGATGGCGGTCGGCATCCGCCCCAACACCGAGCTCGCCGAGTCCGCCGGCCTGCATTGCAATCGCGGCATCGTCGTCAACGACACCATGCAGACGTTTGATCCGCGCATTTATTCGATCGGCGAATGCGCCGCGCACCGGGGCATCGCCTACGGCCTGGTCGCGCCGCTGTTCGAACAGGCCAAGGTCTGCGCCAACCATCTGGCGCAGCACGGCATCGGCCGCTATCAAGGCTCGATCACCTCGACCAAGCTCAAGGTTACCGGCATTGATCTGTTCTCAGCGGGCGATTACATGGGCGGCGAGGGCACCGAATCCATCCTCTATTCCGACCCCATCGGCGGCGTCTATAAAAAGCTGGTCATCAAGGACAACAAGCTGGTCGGCGGCGTGATGTATGGCGACACTGTCGACGGTGCGTGGTATTTCTCGCTGCTGCGCGACGGCAAGAACGTCACCGAGCTGCGCGATCATCTGATGTTCGGCCAGGATCACTGCGGCAACCTTGGCCACAGCGGCATCAACAAGGCCGCTGCGATGACCGACGACATGGAAGTCTGTGGTTGTAACGGTGTGTGCAAGGGCGACATCGTCAAGGCGATCCGCGAAAAAGGTTTGTTCACCCTGGAAGACGTGCGCAAGCACACCAAGGCGTCGAGTTCGTGCGGTTCGTGCACGGGCCTGGTCGAGCAGATTCTGGCGGTGACGGCGGGCGGCGATTATTCGGCCACGCCCAAAACAAAATCCATGTGCGGCTGCACCGATCACACCCACGAGGAAGTGCGTGCGGCGATCAGGCAGAACAAGCTGCTGACGATTCCGCAGGTGCAGCAATTCCTGCAATGGGACACGCCCAACGGCTGCGCGAGCTGCCGCACCGCCTTGAACTACTACCTGATTTCCACCTGGCCGGGCGAGGCCGAGGACGATCCGCAGTCGCGCTTCATCAACGAACGCGCCCACGCCAACATCCAGAAGGACGGCACCTATTCGGTGATTCCGCGCATGTGGGGCGGCAACACCACGCCGTCCGAGTTGCGCCGCATCGCCACCGTGGCCGAGAAGTACAACATTCCCACGGTGCACGTCACCGGCGGCCAGCGCATCGACTTGCTCGGGGTGAAAAAGGCTGACCTGCCGAAAGTGTGGGCCGATCTCGACATGCCGTCGGGCCACGCCTACGGCAAGGCGCTGCGCACGGTGAAGACCTGCGTGGGATCGGAGTGGTGCCGCTTCGGCACGCAGGACTCGACCCAGATGGGCATCGACCTGGAGAAGGCTTTCTTCAAGATGTGGGCACCGCACAAGGTCAAGCTCGCAGTGTCGGGCTGTCCGCGCAACTGCGCCGAGGTCGCGATCAAGGACGTCGGCATTATCGGTGTCGATTCCGGCTGGGAGATTTATGTCGCGGGCAACGGCGGCATCAAGACCGAAGTCGCGCAGTTTCTCATCAAGGTCAAAACCAAAGCGGAAGTGATGGAATACTCCGGTGCTTTCCTGCAGCTGTACCGTGAGGAAGGCCGCTATCTGGACCGTACCGTGCACTATGTCGATCGCGTCGGTCTGGATTATGTGAAAAAGAAAATCCTCGATGACAACGAAGGCCGTCGCGCTTTGTACGAGCGTTTGATGTTTGCCTTGTCGGTTGAAAAAGACCCGTGGGTCGAGCGTGCCAAGGAAGGCAAGTTGAAACACGAATTCGAAACCGTCGTTGTATAGAGAAACCGACATGAATCAATGGACCGACATCCTGGATGTGAACGACATTCCCAAGCTGGGCGCACGTGTGGTGCGCCACGGTAGCCTCGACATCGCCGTGTTCCGTAACGCCGACGATGAAGTGTTCGCGCTCGAAGACCGCTGTCCGCACAAGGGCGGGCCGCTGTCGCAGGGCATCGTCCATGGCAAGAAAGTGACTTGCCCACTGCATGGCTGGAACATCGAACTGGTGTCCGGATGCGCCGTTGCGCCCGACGACGGTTGCGCGCGTGAATTCCCGATCAAGCTCGAAAACGGACGGGTATGGCTCGATCTCGCCACGGTCGATGCCGCAGCGGCTTGATTCCCCGCCGCGACGCTTTTCAATAAATAACTGATAAGGCAAGGCGACTCGCCTTGCCCCTCGCTGGAGCAAACCATGACACGCGACTTCTGGAAGTCGGGGCATACGCCGACCCTGTTATCCGCATTTTTGTATTTCGACATCGCCTTTATGGTGTGGGTGATGTTGGGGCCGCTCGGCGTGCAAATCGCGCAAAGCCTGGCATTGACCGCCGCGCAGAAGGGCATGATGGTGGCCACGCCGGTGCTGGCGGGTGCGCTGCTGCGGATGGTGATGGGGGTGCTGGTTGACCATCTCAAACCGAAAAAGGCCGGATTGATTGGTCAGCTGATCGTGATTGGTGGCTTGACCTGGGCCTGGCTCGCGGGCATCCACAGCTACCGCGAAATTCTTACCCTCGGCGTGCTGCTCGGCTTTGCCGGGGCGGCGTTCGCCGTCGCGCTGCCGCTGGCGTCGCGCTGGTATCCGCCGCAGCATCAGGGCACCGCGCTCGGCATTGCCGGGGCAGGCAATTCCGGCACCGTGTTCGCCGCCCTGTTCGCGCCCAGCCTCGCGGTGGCGTTCGGCTGGAGCAACGTGTTCGGCATCGCACTGATCCCGGTCGGCGTGGCGTTTCTGGTGTATCTCGTGTTCGCCAGGGACGCACCCGACTGCCCGCCGCCGAAGTCGCTGCACCAGTACATGAACGTGCTGCGCGACCGCGACGCCTGGTGGTTCATGTTCTTCTACTTCGTCACCTTCGGCGGCTTCGTTGGCCTGGCGTCCAGCCTCACCATTTACTTCAATGACGAGTTCGGCATGACGCCGGTGCATGCGGGCTACTTTACCGCCGCCTGCGTTTTCGCCGGTTCGCTGGTGCGTCCGATGGGCGGGATGCTGGCCGACCGCATCGGTGGCATCCGCACCCTGCTCACGGTGTACTCGCTGGCGGGCGTGTTCCTCATCATCGTCAGCTTCGGCGCACCCAACCCGTGGCTGGCGCTGGTCGGCTTCATGTTCGCCATGGGCACGCTTGGTTTCGGTAACGGTGCCGTATTCCAGTTGGTGCCGCAGCGATTTCGCAAGGAAATCGGCGTGATGACCGGGCTGGTCGGCATGGCCGGCGGCGTTGGCGGTTTTTACCTCGCCGCCAGCCTCGGCTACATCAAGGGCCGCACCGGCGATTATCAGCTCGGCCTGTTGATCTTCGCCGGCCTGTGCTTCGTTGCGTTGTTCGGGCTGAGCATGGTCAAGCAGCGCTGGCGCACCACCTGGGGCGCGGCGGCGATCTCGGGGGCGAAGGTTTAAGGGCGTGAGCGGTGAGGAGTAAGGGGTGAGGGGGCGGGCGCGACGCAGCTTCGCTGCGCCCTTATAATTCCGCTCACCGCTCCCACTCACCGCGCCATGCCCCTCACCCTCCAATTCGGCTACGCCACCGCCACCGGCCCGCGCGAGCGCAACGAGGACTACGGCGGCTTCGTTGAGCCAGCTGATCCGCAACTCGCGGCGACCAAGGGCATGCTCGCGGTGGTTGCCGACGGCGTGTCGGGCGGGGTGCATGGACGTGAGGCCGCCGAGACATCGGTGCGCAATTTGCTCGCCGATTATTACGCCACCCCCGACACCTGGGAGACGCCGCACGCGCTCGGCACCGTACTTGCGGCGATTAATCGCTGGCTCACTGGCCAGACCGCGTCGCGCCACGAATTTGGTGGCATGGCGACCACCCTCACCAGTCTGGTGCTGCGCGGTCGCCGCTTCCACTATGCGCATGTGGGTGACACCCGTTTGTATCGCCTGCGCGGCGAAACGCTCGATCAACTGACCGTCGACCATGTTTGGGAAACGCCCGGCATGTCGCACGTGTTGAAGCGCGCGCTGGGGCTTGATACTCACGTGCGGCCGGATTTCGGCGATGGCGAGCTGGCGGCGGGCGATGTGTTTCTGATCGTCTGCGATGGCGTGTGGGAGCCGCTCGGCCAGCTCGAACTGCACCGGTTGCTGAAGCTGCACGACGATGTGCAGCGCGTCGCCGATGCGCTGGTCGAGGGCGCCCATACACGCGGCGGGCAGGACAACGCCACCGCGCTGGTAGTGCGCGTGGCTGAACTGGGCAACGCCGACGCGTCACTCACCGATGCGCGCGACCTGCCGCTGCCGGGCAAGCTTGGCGCGGGTGCGCGGCTGGACGAGTTCGTGATTGAAGACGAATTGCACAACGGGCGCGAAACGCTGATCTATCGCGCCCGTCACACCAAAACCGGCCAGCGCTGGGCGCTGAAGACACTGCAACCGATTCTCGCCGGTGACGCCGATGCGGCGTGCCGCTTGCTCGCTGAAGAGTGGTTTTTAAAGCGCGTCCATTCGCATTATTTCCCCGACGTGCTGCCGCTGCCGGGGCGCAATTTTCTCTATTTCGCGGTGCGTTATTTTGAAGGCGCGACCTTGCAAGACAAGCTCGATGCCGGCCAGCATTTTTCCCCGGTCGAGGTCGTCACCCTGGCGATTCGGGTGTTGAAAGGACTGGCCGCGCTGCACCGGCTCGACATTGTCCACCGCGACCTCAAACCGGCCAATCTGCACGTCGATCACGACGGCAAGCTGCGTATCCTCGACCTCGGCGTGGCGCGCTGCCCCACGCTCGACGCGCGCGAATCCAACGCCCAGCCCGGCACGCCAAGCTACATGGCGCCGGAACTGTTCAATGACGTCGAAGCGAACAGCCAAACCGACCTCTACGCCGTGGGCGCGACGCTCTACCATCTGCTTACGCGCAAATATCCCTACGGCGAAATCGAACCCTTCCAGCGCCCCAAATTCAGCGAACCCGCGCCGCCCGCGCGCTACCGGCCCGACATCCCGCCGTGGCTGGAAAACGTGATTCTGAAAGCTGTGGCACGCGAACCGGCGCAGCGTTTTGAAACCGCCGAGGAAATGTTGCTGGCGCTGGAGCGTGGCGAAGCCAACCCGCTGCTGCGCCGTCGCGCGCCACTGATCGAGCGCTCGCCCGCAGGCGCCTGGCCGCTGGTCGCCACACTCTCGATCGCACTCAATCTGCTGCTGCTATTTTTGCTGCTGGCGAGCTGAGCGCGATCGGGCCGCCACTTTCGGCTTCGCTCGGGGTTGACCTGGCGCGCAGGATCGAACGCTGCCAGGGAAAAACGGATTCCCTAATCAAATGCCCACGCCGCAAACGGTTCGATCTCGTCGCGGTTGAGCAGCATCAACTGATACGCATCCGGGTTCATCCCATGATCCGGCGTGGTATCGACATTCAGCCTCTGCAACACATAGCCGAGCAGGGCGCGCCGGACGCTCATCTCGATTACGTCGTCGCCGGCTGCCCCGTAATCCAGTAGCAGACTTTCCCGCTTTGCGGCATCCAGCCCGGCGTGGGGCGCGAGGCGCAGGTTGACCGTTTCCACCCAGTCGTCGTCGTACTGCTCGCCGGATTCGGCGGGTGCATCCAGGCACTCGGCCTCGACAATGCGTGACAGCACGAAGTCGCGGAAATCGCAGGTGGCTTCGTGATAGGCGCGCACATGCCAGCGTAGCCCGGTGTCGACCAGGGTATGGGGTTCGAGGACGCGTTCGGCCTGGCCATCGCGGTTGGACAAGGAACGGTAGCTGACGCGCAGTTTGCGCTGGCCACGGATGGCGCGCGTGATCTGCGCCAGGATTTGCTGGCTGGGCAGACGGGCGGGCAACGGCAGCGTCGCGGTCGTCAGGCCGTAAACCGATTCCGCGCCATATGGCCCGTTTGCTACCGCCAAGTTGGCAGCGATGACGGGCAGCACAACCGTCGGCGACAGGTTGGCAAAGGCGGGGCTGAAGGCGGCGTTCGGCACAAAGCCGAACACGCTGTGCTGGTAGACCAGGTTGCCGGGGGCGAGGTCGTTATAGAGCTTGAGGTCTTTGGTGGCGGCGGCATCCGAAATGCCAAAGGCTTTCGCGACATCGCCGCGGGTGACGACGCCGCCGTACCAGGCCAGGATTTCGATGTATTGCAGCCGCTGGCGCGTCGCCCATTTCACATCGAGTCTCATCACGCCTGGGCGAATTTTCTCTTTTGAAATCATATCGCTTGCTCCGGACAAGCCGCTGACCACGGAATTATAGGCGCGTGCCGACCAAATATAAACAAATACAAGGTATTATTTATCTAGGTGATATATTTTATTGACATCAATAAGTATATGGCCTAAATTTCACCCATCGCAACCGACTCAGGAGAAGTAGCATGGCAATCCCCGCAATGACCGAAGACAAGATGAAAGCGCTTTCCGCCGCGCTCAGCCAGATCGAAAAACAGTTCGGCAAAGGCTCAGTCATGCGCCTGGGAGATCACGATGTCATGCGTGACATTCAGGCGATTTCCACCGGCTCGCTCGGGCTTGACATCGCGCTGGGGATCGGCGGCCTGCCGCGCGGTCGGGTGGTCGAAATCTACGGCCCGGAGTCGTCCGGCAAGACCACACTTACCCTGCAAGTCATCGCCGAAATGCAGAAAATCGGCGGTACCGCCGCTTTCATCGACGCCGAACACGCGCTCGATCCGACCTATGCCGCCAAACTGGGAGTGGACATCGACAACCTGCTGATCTCGCAGCCCGACACCGGCGAACAGGCGCTGGAAATCGCCGACATGCTGGTGCGCTCGGGTTCGGTTGACGTGGTGGTGATCGACTCGGTCGCGGCACTCACGCCCAAGGCCGAAATCGAAGGCGAAATGGGCGATTCGCACATGGGTCTGCAGGCTCGCCTGATGAGCCAGGCACTGCGCAAACTCACTGCCAACATCAAACGTACCAACACCCTGGTTATTTTCATCAATCAGATCCGGATGAAAATTGGCGTCATGTTCGGCAGTCCCGAAACCACCACTGGTGGCAACGCGCTGAAATTTTACGCATCCGTACGGCTCGATATCCGCCGCATCGGCGCGATCAAAAAGGGCGACGAAATCATCGGCAACGAAACCAAGGTCAAAGTCGTCAAGAACAAGGTGTCGCCGCCGTTCAAGGAAGCCTTCTTCGACATTTTGTACGGCCAGGGTATCTCGCGCGAAGGCGAAATCATCGAACTCGGTGTCGTCCACAAACTGGTCGATAAATCCGGCGCCTGGTACGCCTACAACGGCGAGAAGATCGGTCAGGGCAAGGACAACGCGCGCGAATACTTGAAGGAACACCCGGAAATTGCGCAGGAAATCGAAGCTAAAGTCCGCGCCGCCGTCGGCGTCAACAACCCGGCAGCGCTCGAAAGTGAAGCCAACGCCTGAACCTGGCACCGAGCCAAAATCAGCTGACCTGCGTGAACGCGCCCTACGCCTGCTGGCGCGGCGCGAGCATAGTCGCGCCGAACTCGCCCGCAAGCTCGAGCAAGCGGGTTTTCTCCATCACGACATCGT
>Ga0315270_10002161_pt1 | contig 10395 bp, 12 predicted proteins | sample C1_bottom_MG_FD_204932 | JGI IMG/M metagenome (GOLD analysis project Ga0315270, IMG submission 204932) | Sediment microbial communities from Yellowstone Lake, YNP, Wyoming, USA - C1_bottom | ecosystem: Environmental > Aquatic > Freshwater > Lake > Sediment | place: USA: Wyoming | collected... | reverse complement strand
TCATGCCTGTGCGTACCATGTTATGGCACCGAATAACCGTGATTCGCGAGTTTTTCGATGTTGTGCATCATGCAATACAACGACGCAGCGGCACATTGACCGAACGGCCGATGAGTCAATCCGACGATTACCGCGTGATTCTGCGCCGCGCCAAAGCCGCAGGTATTTTTACCAAGATTGGCAATCACTCGTTCCGCGCGACGGCCATTAACGAATATTTACGCAACGCAGCAAGCTGGAAATCGCGCAATAAATGGCGAATCATGACAGCGCGCGCACAACAAGTTTGTACGACCGGCGCAACGATCAGCTTACACTCGACGAGGTCGAGCGGATTGTGATTTGAGCTTCTTGGTTGCGGTGTCCATACTAGTGCGACCGCTTCGGCGTTCATCAACGGTCGTTTTAGAACAACTGCGTTGTAGCCGCAACGATTCGTTTCTCGGCGAACGCTGCCATTGGGCGGACTTTGCAATTTCGGGGGATGGGCAATAATAGCCATCTCGGAGCTCGGTAAATTGGTGGCGTAAACTTAACGCGTTTGGCAATGCTGATCGGCAATGGATTTTCCACGAGAGGAGTTGTGCAATGAAACGAAAGGTGCGCATTTTGATTGCCGATGACGATTCGATGTTGCGGAGAATATTTGCGTCGATGTGTTCCTCGCTCAGCGGCATGGAGCTGGTCGGTGTGGCGGAGGATGGCGAACAAGCGCTGGAGCAATGCAAGACCTTAGCGCCGGATGTGGTGTTGCTCGACATCAATATGCCCAAGCTTTCCGGTATCGAGACATTGAAGCGGATAAAAGAATTGGCGCCCGACACTTGTGTGGTCATGTTGACCGCCATGAGTAGCGTGGAGACGGTGAGGGAATGCATCGCGGCGGGTGCTCATAGTTACATTCTTAAATCGAATCAAACCGACGAAATCCGTGCGACGATTAAAAATATTTGTTTTGAACAACTAAAGAAAATCGTGGGTTCGCCGGCGGCAAAAAAAGGATGAGTTTTATGAAACTTGCCGTAATTGTTTCTCAGCGCGATGCGGAAACGGTATTCAATCGCCCTGCGATTGGCGAAGTTTGTCCGTTGTCGACGCTGGCGGATTTGTACCAACTTGTTAAGACGGCAGATCGGGTGCTCACGTTCTAGAACGATACGACAGTATGGCGGCGACAAAATCGGTCAAATATACGCTGTCCGTTTTTCCGGTCAGTGTTTAAACTCGCGACTGGCTTTTGCCCGCCAACGAAACACTGACCAGGCAATGGCTTTCTGTTTTGTCTTGGTTAGTTGTCCGCCGGCATACACCCCACAATTTGATCGATTCCCGCTCGGCGCCAACCCCTAAGAAAATCTAGCTAGCGGGGGCTAAGCTGTCATCGCATACTAGGTACATCAACTCATCTGTCGGTCGGCAGATGAGGCAGAAACCTACGATTCGGGTGAAGACATGGCTTCTGGATTGGCTTTTGTGGAATACGTTTGTGATCAAATAAACGCACCTGAAAACATTTCGTTCAAAAAAATGTTTGGGGACTACGCGATTTATTTTGAGCGCAAAGTTGTTGCGCTTGTCTGCGACAATCAGTTGTTTGTGAAGCAAACAAAAGCCGGGCGGGAGCTGCTTAAAACCGTTGTTGAGGCGCCGCCTTATCCAGGCGCCAAGCCCTATTTTCTCATTGGCGATATCATTGAGGATCGAGCGTTGATGCGCAATCTTTTCCACGTAACGCAGAGTGAGCTGCCCGAACCAAAGCCAAAAAAACAAAGGAAAAATTACAATAAATCCGCTCAAGTATGAATGTAGTGTATTAATTTTCAATCGCTGGAATTCGGAAATGTGTATCAATTTTCAATCGCCGTTGACAACACGAACTTAGTCCGACAGTCAACAGTTCGGAGAGCGGATTCGCATCGAGAAGCACCTGCGGGGATAGGCCCACGCGCGACTGACCGTTGACCCCCGCCCGGCATCGCTCGCTTGCGCTTTCCTTGCCTCGTTCGTTTGTCTCGCTCACTGCGCGATGTGCTCACAATCATGGAACAAGCAGGTCCAGGAAAGAAAAGCCGGCTTTCGAAGCCTCACCGAAGCGGTGGACACCACGACATCTGCGGGTCGGATGATGATGCAGATGGTCGGCGCGTTCGCCGAGTTCGAGCGGGCCAACCCCAGCTCAAGGAACGTACCAACGCAGGACTAAATGCCGCGCGCAAAGAAGGCCGAATCGGCGGTCGGCCACCGAAACTCAAGCCACAACAACGCCTCGAAATCATCAAGCTCGTAAAGAAAGGAAAGAAGACCGCCGCTGACGCGGCGCGTCTGTTCGGCGTCCACCCCGCAACGGTGTCGCGGCTACTCCGGCGAGCCTAGCGGCCAGAACCGGATCCTTAACCGGGTTTTACGTTCCACTGCTCCCTAAATCCCATTTTCAATGAGATAATTTTTGTTCAGACCGGAGGAATGGATGACGGGACGGGAAACGGCCCGATTACATCTGCCGGAATAGATGAGCATATTGCCGGCTCACGGACAGGGCTTCATCGCGATCCTTAAGTTGCAGTGTATAGCCGCCGTTCAAGGTTTTACGCGCCGCCGCGATGCTGGCCAGGTTCACGATCAAGCCGCGATGGATGCGCCAGAATTTGTCGGGATCGAGTTCGGCCTCAAGCACCAAGACCGATTTGCGGATCAGAAATTTATCGTCACGCGTAACGACCGTGGTGTACTTGTCTTCAGACTTGAAGTAGCACACGTCGTCGGCGGGAATCAGATAAGTCGCGTCCCGACGCGAGGCGCGCAGCCAGCTTAAATAGCCGTTGCTGGGCTTGTCCGGCAGGGCTTGTGCTAACTGTTGAACCAGCCGTGTCCACTCGGGCGCACGGCCGGCTTGGCTCGCGATGCGCTTCTGCAGGCGTACAACGGTTTCTGCCAAACGCGCCGGCTCGACCGGCTTTAGTAAATAATCGACTGCGGCGCGCTCGAAGGCCTCTACGGCGTATTCGTTGTAGGCCGTGATGAAGACGATGTGGCTGCTGTCACCGCAACTGGCGGCAACCCTGATACCGGATAACAGCGGCATCTTGATGTCAAGAAAGGCAACCTCCGGTTCGTGCTCACGTAACAGCGCCAACGCCTCGGCGCCGTTGCCCGCCATGCCGACGACCTGCAACTCCGGCCAGAGATTGGCAAGCAGCGACTTCAGGTGTTCGCGCAGTGGTGCTTCGTCATCGGCGATGACCGCCTTAATTGCTGACATAGGGCGCCTCGATCGTTGCCATAACCCCGGTCGGCGCGTTGGCTTCGATACGCAGTCTGGCCTTGTCGCCATAGAGCGAACTCAAGCGCTCGCGAATGTTGACGAGACCGAAACCTGATTCTGTATCCTGTCGCAGCCCGAGCCCGTTATCCGTCACCTGCAATTGCAGAACATCGCCGTGGCGTTCGGCAGTAATGCGGATTGCACCGCCCGTTGGCGCAGGTTCAAGCCCGTGCTGGATGGCGTTCTCCACCAGCGGCTGCAACAACATCGGCATGAACCGCTGGGCGAGGCAATCATCGGGGATATCGATCATGTAACTCAAGCGCGTGCCCATGCGAATCTTGAAAATATCCAGATAGTCGCGAATGAGTTCGATTTCCTGCCGCAGCGTGGCATCGTGTTCACGGCTGCGCTTCAGTGATGAGCGTAAATAGCGGGTCAGGTTGGCCAGCATTTTTTTTCCCTGCACAGGATCGGTGTCCACCAAGCTCGACACATGCGACAAGGTGTTGAACAGAAAATGCGGTTCAATCTGAGCCTGTAACAGATGCAGCTGCGTCTCAGCCATGTGTTTTTCCTGAGCGAGGTTTTTGATGCGCGCCTCCTGCAGCGCGTGGCTGACGTGAATGACGCGCGAACGGGTGACCAGGAAATACAAAATGATCGGGGAAAAGAACAAGGCAATGAGCATGTTCTGGGTTAGTCCTGCAATCCCAGCCTCTACCGCTGCCCAGACCTCGGCGAGTGTCGCTTGATGGTCCACGGCAAAAACGACCACTTGCAGCAAAGTGCCGATCAACGTGCCGAGCAACAGTGGCATCCAGAATGTGGTTAGCCTGATCTCCATAAACCGGTCGAAGACTACGAAGCAGGCATAAATCGACAAGCCCAAAAGCTGCGAGACGAGCAGGCTGCCCAGAAACGCGAAATGCAATACGACGTTAAGTACCACCGCGATGCCGGTGTTAAATAACAACACCCAAAACAGTCCGCGTAATACGGATATGGCCGCCAGGGATTTGCTTGAAAAGTTGTACATGTTTCGACCGTTGTAAAGAAGCCTATGCCCGGAGTGGACGTCGTCACGCTACCGTTCCTGCTGGAAGACACACAATATTCGGAATCCATTTTGACTGGCCACATCGGGAGCGAAATAGCCTTGCGACTAACCGCGTAATCATCCGGACAAACTGCGGAAGCACGGCGCGAGCGGTGTTCCGCATAGCTTAATTCATACTGGGCTTGAAGGAGTCGCCGTCTTTATGGCTTGCTTCCGAACCAGATTGCGTGAAAGCGAATAATTGTCGCAAGCAGCTCAAAGGCTGCGGGCGGTACGCGAGTACGAGCGTGCGTCGCCGGTGTCGTCGCACAGGAGTTTCTCGATATTTTCCGTATTTTATTGCGCAGCACCCGCACTCGCTTCCAATTCATCCGCGCTTATTGCCGTTCGTCGGTGATATTCCCCGTTAGTCGCAAACTACGGAAGCAAAGGCTATTACCGGTGAAACTAATGACGAAAATCATTCGCCCACCTTGGGGACCGATTTTCTTGCTGTCAGGAACACTCACCCACCGATCAGGAGCTCGATATGAAACTATTTATGAAGATTAATCTGATTTTTTTACTGATTTCGCTAAACGTTAATGCGGATGAAAGAGAGGCTAGAACAGGCAACGAAGATGAACGAACCAGCGTGGCTCTCAAAGCAGACGACCTGTTTTGGAAGTTGATGCATGGGGAAAACTACCAGAGCTTCGATGCCGTTTTGAACAAACTGGCTCAGGCTCAAGCCGCCGATCCACACGATGTTTACACCACTGCTCATATCGGCTGGGCGAATTTTTGGACACTTTCCGAAGGTATTGGAATGGGTATTGCGAATGGCGCCAATGCTCTGCAATATTTGCAATCCGCTGAACAGGCGTTTTCACAGGCGGCCGGACTGGCGCCTGACGAGCCGCGTATACGTGGGTTTTTGGGCTATTCACGCTTGACCCTCGGGAGCATGACGCAAAATATTGATCTGATGTTACAGGGGCAAGCCGATGTTGCTCGCTCCATTGAACTGTGGCCGGAGTGGGCCTATTTCGGTGCCGCCTATGGTCTGGATGCGCGCGCGCCATTCGGTTCGCCACAGCTTCAACAAGCGCTCGCTTACTATTGGGCTAATATTGATGCGTGTGCCAATACGCCTGTCGATCGGCAATACCCGGATTGGTCACCCTATCTACACATGGAAACATTGGAAGGCCCGGACCGGGCATGTTGGAACAGCTGGATTGCCCCGTATAACCTCGAGGGCTTTTTTCTGGTCATGGGCGATGCCCTGGTTAAGGCCGGCGATACCGCAGTCGCTTCCGTCATCTACAACAATGCGAGATTGGTCAAAAACTATAACTCCTGGCCCTTTCGCGATCTGTTGGAACGACGAATCAGCAACATCGATGCGAATGTCGCAAACTTTCGTCAATCCACTTTGCCAAACCAGCCTGCTGATCCGGAAACATCGCTGCTGGTTAACACCAGCAATTCCTGTGCGGTCTGTCATCGTGGTGATGCGGATAAACACTTCAAACGGCCTGATTGGGTAGGCAAGGACGCCAATGAATATTTAGTGCCGTTCAAATAGTGGAAGTAGGTATGCCCGCCTGTTTCGCGCTGAGTGGCGCTAATCGATGGCATAGAAAAACTACTGGAAATTGATTAAGGTGGGCACTCCGAAATTGCTTCCGCCGGTTCAAACAGAACGATGCCCGCGTAACGTTTCATCTCTCGTCGGCGATCCTTCGACGCGACAATTTCCATAATCCGCATAACAAGTCTTATCGTGACAGGGAACGGCGCCGGACGACGCAGCCGTTCCGCTTCGATCGCAAAATATCGCGTTTCCTTTGGTTTCCAGCCGATCTGCGCAAAAAAGCCGAAGTAGTCCTTTGGTTCGAACAGGAATGGCGCATTCTTCATCGCCTGACTCATGCCACTTCGCCGCCGGTATTCATACGATGCCGGAGAGAAATAGTCCGCGACCCAATATTTTATTGACTTGTGCGCCCGCAGATCCGCCCCGAGGGACGCAACCGCGTCTTCAGAAAGATAAGGTGTGACTGCCTCTGTTAATACGAGGACGTTCTTCGAATGATCTGCCACTCCAGCGAGGAATGTCCGCCGGGCGTCGACATCGGCAAGATCCAACCTGACCCGTTCCAGTCGGCATTGTGGCATCTCGCCAGAAAGACGGATTTCCTTCAGATCGATGACGTGAGGGTAATCCACTTCGATCCAGCGAACCGATTTAAGCAATTCCAATCGATATGGCCTGGTGTCCAGCCCCGCGCCCAGACTCAGAATCGTGTCCACTCCCTTGGCAATGGCGGCTTGAATGAACTCGTCGATAATCTTGGTGCGAATCACTACCGTCCAACCGCCGATGAACGCCTGCTTCGGAAGGCTGCCGATGATCTTCCGGCCCTGCTCGCCAGCGAGCTTCGCCGCGAGCGGATCATGAAATATTGCGTTCTGGCGATCCGTCTCTATGGCCCGGTAAGCGGCAGCCATGAATGCTGTGTCGGACACTTGACTGATGGTGGGTTTATTCATTCGGATTTCAGGCTCCGGGGAGTTCCAATCGCGTTTCATGTCGCCCAACGATGGTGTAGAAACCTCCAATTCTGGACCACGCACCGAACCTTGAAAATGGTTTTTTAAATGTGCGTCCGTCACGAGCGAACGAGGCGGGGAAGTCGATGCTGAGGGGCGGCGAGTGTCTTGGGCACGAGTTTAACATCGAGAACGAGCCCATTCCTGCTCAACACGTCAGAGAAATCACTCACGGGCCTGCCAATATCCGTCTGTGTCAGCGGCGGCGATCGCGCATCGCGCTATACGCTTCGCATATAGTCAATAAACACGCGCACCTTCAATGGCACATACGAACGTGACGGGTATACAAACCACGCCGCTGACTTGAAATCCAATGCCGCCACTTCCCATGCTGGGAAAAGCTCGATGAGCTTCCCTGATGAAATGTCGTCCGCCACCAACCAGTCCGCTAGCAGAGCGATACCCATGCCGGCGAGTGCGCATTGCTGCAATCCGATTGCGCTCGTTAGGAGCAGCTTGCCACTAATTGACACCTCGTTCTGCACGCCGTTTTCGTCTTGGAAAATCCATTGCGAGCGAAAACCTGGCAAGGGAAAGAGAAGGCAGTTGTGTTCCCTCGCCTGTGCCGGAATGGTTGGCGTTCCGTGTTTATTCAAATAGCCCGGACTTGCAACCACCCGATAGCGCGTATAGGTGAGCAATTGCGCCACCAAATTCGAGTCTGGAAGTGAGCCTAGGCGAATGGCGACGTCGACACGGTCTGCCAATAGGTCCACCACCGTATCCGTTAGCATGAGATCAACCACGAGGTCGGGATATTTCTCGGTAAAAGCGGGAAGGCGAGGCACCACGAATTTCAAACCGAACGAATTGGAGGCGGTAACGCGCAATGTTCCCGTGACGCGACTGGAAACATCCGCTGCGGCGTGTCCCGCGCGTTGTAACTCCTCCATGAGCGGCTCGATACGTTGGTAATAAACACTGCCGGCTTCCGTGAGAGCCAATTGGCGTGTATTTCTCTGAAAAAGTCGCACGCCCAATTTGGTTTCCAGGCCAGCGATCAGGCGGGAAACGGAGGAGGGGTCCATGTTTTTCTCCCGTGCGGCCGCGGCGAAACTTCCATTTTTTACGACCAGCGAGAAAAGGTCGAGCGTAGCGGTGTCCATTTTCGTTGCAATACTCTGCCCGGGGAGGATGAGATCAAGTTAGGCACGAACAATTCCAATTCGTGCGTAATTGGCATGATAGCAATGATGGCGGTGCCATGTAATGCGAATATGGCATCCGATAGAGTGTTCGGACCCCAACAACCGCGAGAAGATATTCATGAAGATGACAAATACGACTGCCTTGGTCACGGGCGCCAACCGAGGTATTGGCCTTGCGCTGGTAAAAGCGTTGCTGAATTCAGGTGCAAAGCGCGTTTATGTAGGTGCGCGTGACGTACAAAAACTTAAATCCGTTGTGGCGCTGGATCCACGCCGCGTAACGGCGTTGCGGCTCGATGTGACGGACTCCGCGCTTGTGAGTGCCGCTGCCATCGCCGCTCTAGATGTGAACTTGTTGATCAACAATGCAGGCATTCTTGAGTTCGGCAGTTTTCTGGAAGTGCCGACGGAAAAAATTGCTCGCCAATTCGAGACCAATTTTTACGGCAAGCTCAATATGGCCCGCGCCTTCGCGCCCGTCATTGAGACCAACGGCGGTGGGGCAATCGTCAACATACTTACATTTATTGCGATGGCGAGCATGCCGGGCCTGTCAACTTACAATGCCTCAAAGGCCGCCGCCTGGTCGATGACGCAATCGCTACGCGCAACGCTTGCGAGTAAGAAGATCCAGGTGTTCGGTGTGTTTCCTGGCGCGGTGGACACAGACATGCTCGCGGGCGTTGAAATGGCCAAAACCAGTCCAGCCGCCGTCGCGGCTGCTGTCGTTTCGGGTGTTGAGGCCGGCACAGAAGACATCTTTCCAGACCCCAGTTCAACGCAACTTTATGCAGCGTGGAGACACGACCACAAGGCGGTGGAAAAACAGTTGGCCGCCATGTGACGCTAGCGTAAAGCTAACGGCGCACTACCGCCTGCAATCAGTGAGACATGATCGCAGGCGGTAGCCTGAGCGAGGCGGTGCCAGCGCCATAGCATGACGTGGGAACGATTCGGCTATTTGCGCGCGGAGTACTTTCCGGCGGTTAGTATTCTTCACCCTTACCCTGAAGATCGCTTTGATGCCACTACCCAAGGCAGGAGCCGTATGCGTTTAGCGCGCACCTGGGATTGCAGCCACGAACCCTCGGAATTTCCCCAAACCGTAATTTCATGCAATCTGAAAGATATGTATGAATCAAAAGCGCTGTCCGCAATTCATTTTGCTTACTTTCGTACACCGCTTGAAGCGCATGACCGAAACCGGACGCTTTCGGATACCGACGAATAGCCCGGCAATTGCCAAGTTTTGGCAAAAAATGCGTCAGGAAAAATTCCGAGGGTTTGGGGGCAGAACCACTATTACGGTAATTCACTTAGAGATTTTAACTAGCCTGTCTCGATCAGTTATTGGCATTTACAGCGCACCGTGCCAACGCCACGTGCGTTGCTATTCGTCATCAGTATCCGGGTCGAGTGAGTGGCGCCAGCACTGGCCTTCGGATTCAAACAAGCGTTGTCCTTGCGCGCGGCGTGGATCATCAATGTCGGCAAAAAAATCGGGTAACGCGCGCATGTGGTCGGCGCTGAGCATCATCTTTTGAGTTCCTAAGTTGAGAGCGGAAGAGTCGAGAATGGGTTGCGCCAAAAAGGCTTGTGCATCGGGCCGCAGGGATTTGAGAAAGACCCATTTGGAAGACTGTGCAGTGGAACTGTAGCCGCCGCGAATACGGCGAAAACCGCGCGTGTCGCCGGCAAGATGCCAATTCGCCGCGCGATAAACGGTGCCGTGAAAGCGTTGCGGGTCCACGAAGGTTTCCAGCAAAACCACCGGATGACCAAAGCGTATTTGCCAATCACTCGATAGTCGGCGCTCACACAGCGCCAACGTGCGCGAGCCCAGATTCGGGTAATGCCAATCCGGCAATATCAGAAAACGACTGTTGTTGGTCAGCCAGTTCAGACGACCGTATTGGTGACGAAAATTCCACCCAATCCAGCGATCTCGCGCCGCACATTTCAACGCGGCCGCCGAAAAGCACAGCAGCGCAACCCACTCCTCGCGCCACACGGCAACATACCAAAGCGTCTCACCAATTTTGGGCAGCGCGCCCAAGTAATGATGTGCTTGCATCAATTCCTGAAAACGAATTTCCTCGTTCGCCATCACCGGCCGAACAAGGACGTCACGCAAATTCAACATCACTACCCCGCATCGACTGCATGAGGTACGTTATACGCGGTTGTTGCGAGGATGAGAGTTGTCCAATACAAGATGAGCCTGAACGAGGGGCGCGTTTCCAACGCAAGATGAGCCTGAACTGATCGTCACTTGTTGTTCATGATGGGAGGATGAACGCCATCATGAATGACTCGACACTTAA
>Ga0315270_10002160_pt1 | contig 10396 bp, 10 predicted proteins | sample C1_bottom_MG_FD_204932 | JGI IMG/M metagenome (GOLD analysis project Ga0315270, IMG submission 204932) | Sediment microbial communities from Yellowstone Lake, YNP, Wyoming, USA - C1_bottom | ecosystem: Environmental > Aquatic > Freshwater > Lake > Sediment | place: USA: Wyoming | collected... | reverse complement strand
GAGGTGCCCATGTTCTACGACCCCATGATCAGCAAGCTGAGCACCTGGGGCCCCACGCGCCTGGAGGCCATCGAGCGCATGCGCGCGGCCCTGGGCGAGTACCGCATCGGCGGCATCCGCCACAACATCGCTTTCCACGAGGCCCTGATGGAACATGGGCCCTTCCGTGAGGGCGCCCTCCACACAGGCATGCTCGACAAGCCTTTCTGGAAGAAGAAGGAGCAGGGCCCCGACCTGAAATTCGCCGTGGCGGCGGCCCTCCTCCACGAGCTCGAAACGGAGCAGCGCAGAGCCGCCCAGCCCGCCGCCAGCGCCGATGGGAAACCCGATGCCTGGAGGCATTGGGGCCGGTTCAACCGCCTGTAGGGAGAACGAGATGAAACGCACCCTTCTCATTGGCAAGGACTCCCACGAGGTAGAAATCGTCCATCAGGACGGCGCCACCACGCTGGTCTGGGAGGGCCAGAGCCATCCCATGGATATCCTCGAGCTGGAGCCCGGCTGCTATTCGATCCTCATGGAAGGGCGCTCTGTGGAGGTACGCCTGGATACCGCCAAATCACCGGATCCGGACACTCACGCCTACCGGGCCATGCTCTACGACGGGGCCTACGAGTTCGCCCTGATGGACCCGCGCCGGGCGCTGCTGGCGGGTGCCGGTGGCGGGTCCGGGGCCGGCGGAGTGCTTTCAGCGCCCATGCCAGGCAAGGTCGTCAAGATACTGGTGGCTGAGGGCGAATCCGTCCAAGAAGGTCAGACACTGCTTATCCTTGAAGCCATGAAAATGCAAAACGAGTGCAAAAGCCCTTTTACTGGTGTTGTGTCCAAATTGCATATCCAAGAGGGGAGCATTGTGGAAACAGCCTCGCCGATGGTGGAAATCAAGTCCCCAGATTGAAACATTCGAAGACCCCCGGGCCACGCCGGCAATTCAATCACCTCCACCTCCATCAGTGAAAAAAACCGTTCGCAGATTTCCCGCGAACCTAAACTTCCATTCCTCCATCACACCCAGCATGGTTGATGGATCCAGTCCCGACGAACCGGACTCAATGGCCAGTCTTCACTTCTGGCCCTCGATCTTGGCTCACACATGTGTTTTTACTTACCCCCGTTATTCGTTGCGACAGATATTTCCGTGATCTGGAAACAAATAAAAAGTTACATTCCTGGTTGAAAAAAGGCCCATCGATGTGGGAGGCTATGCTTCGCACAATATTTCACGGAGGAAACATGAAACGAATCTTCCTAATCCTCGCCGCAGGTACGGCGATGGTTCTGCAAGCCCAGGAAGGGCAGTCCTGGGTGGACGGGCAACTGGGCGTGACGAAATTCATGACCAGGACGACCCTCCGTTCACCCTTCAAGCATGAATTCAACATCGGTCTCGGGGTTGGACACTGGTATTCCGATCGCTGGGGAGTTGATGGCCGGGCCATCTACAACGAATTGGAAGGTCCGAGAGGCAAGGGGAAGGAAGCCCACCTGCTTTTATCCGGTCTGTTCAATCTCCGTCCGGGCGCTGAGAACTGGTATCCCTATTTCGCGGCCGGTTTCGGAGCCACAGAGGTGGGATCCGTCTACAGCACTGACCGTGGGAGCAAACAGACTGTTCTCAATCTCCACGGCGGTTTCGGAGTCATGGGCAAGCTTTCGGACAACGTCCACTTCGATGTGAGCGGCAAGATTGTGCGTGTGGATTCTCCCGCTCAGCGCTACGAAGATATGCTCACGGTGGGAATCGGTTACACATGGGGTGGCCACAAGAAGGTTGCGCCGCCTCCGCCTCCTCCTCCGATGCCTGAGCCTACGCCTGAGCCCGTGGCGCCGCCTCCGCCGCCGCCTCCTCCTCCGCCTCCGGCCCCTGTGGTACCGCCGCCGCCGCCGCCTCCTCCTCCCGCTCCTGTGGCGCCGCCCAAGTTCGTCCTTGACGAGGCGCTGTTGCGGTTCGGCAATGGCAAGGCTGTGGTGGATGCTGCTGGTGCTTCAGCCGTTCAGAAGGTGGCTGGGGAACTCAAGGCCTTCAAGGGCGATTACACCGTGGTGGTTACAGGCTTCACTTCAGCCACGGGCAGCAAGGCCTTCAACAAGGACCTCAGCAAGCGCCGGGCAGATGCTGTGGCCAAGGTGCTTGTCCAGAACGGCATTCCCAAGAACCTCATCACCACGATTGGTGCTGGCCCCGATAATCCGGTGGCTGACAACAGCACCAAGGAAGGCCAGGCCAAGAACCGCCGCGTTGAAGTCGACGTGAAGGTCAAGGATGGCAAGGCCGAGGTGCGGAAGGCCAAGGTGAATGAGCCCAAAGCCCCTGCGCGGCCCGCAAAGAAGTCCAAGAAGGCCAAGAAGGCGCCCGCCGCCAAGTAGCAGTCTTTTCATCCCGACAGTCCACAGGGCGGAGGTCTCATCCTCCGCCCTGTCCATATGGAGGTTTCCATGTCCGTGAAAGACGAGTTCAAGGCCTTCATCATGAAGGGCAACGTAGTCGACCTGGCCATTGCCGTGGTCGTGGGCAGCGCCTTCAGCAAGATCATCACCGCTTTCGTGGATGGCATCGTGATGCCCATGGTGACCTACGTGCTCCCCGCCAATATCAAGTGGGAGGAGTGGGTCCTCGGCACATTCCGCATCGGGGCGGTCCTCGGGGCCACGATCAACTTCCTGATCATCGCCCTGGTGATTTTCCTCGTGTTGATCAAGTTCCTGGGCAAGTTCGTGAAGAAAGAAGTAGCCGCCCCCACTACCAAGGAGTGCCCCGCTTGTCTGGAGCAGGTGCCCCTAAAGGCCACCCGCTGCAAGCACTGCACGAGCCAGCTGTAGGGACGCCATGAGAATCGGCGAGGGCCCGGCTTCCGGGCCCTTTCTCTTGTGAGGACAGGCCCTTCCGTGTTGAACTGGAGGTTCAACCTCAGGGGCGCTCGGGTGCGCTCCTCCGACGCACGAGGGCGCCGATGAGCGAGCAAGCTCCGGTAAAAAAATATTCCGTCTTCCTTCCGAAGACCGATTTTCCGATGAAGGCGGACCTGCCGCAGCGCGAGCCGAAGCGCCTCGAACGTTGGAAGGCCGAAGGCCTCTACGCCCGCATCGAGGCGAAACGCAAAGCCGACAACGCGGCAGGGAAGGGCAAGGGGCGCGAGGTTCTGCACGATGGCCCGCCCTACGCCAACGGCGCCATCCACATGGGTCACGCCCTCAACAAGATCCTCAAGGATGTGGTGGTGAAGTCCCGCTGGATGGAGGGCTACGAATCGCCCTACGTGCCGGGCTGGGATTGCCACGGCCTGCCCATCGAGCACGCTGTCGAGAAGGATCTGGGGCCCAAGCGCCGCGAGATGAGCCGCGCCGATTTCCTCCAGAAATGCCGCGTCTACGCCCAGAAATGGATCGATACCCAGCGCACGGCCTTCCAGCGCCTGGGCGTGCTTGGCGCCTGGGAACAGCCCTATGTCACGATGGATCCCCGCTACGAAGCGGAGACGGTGCGCCACTTGGCGAAGCTCTTCGACAGCGGCTCGGTCACCCGCAAGCTGAAGGTGGTCCATTGGAGCTATGGCGCCCGCACCGCCCTGGCGGAGGCCGAAGTCGAATACGCCGACAGGACCAGTCCCGCCATCACCGTGGCGTTCCCGGTGACCGACGCCGCGGCGAAGCACATGGAACTGCCCACGCCGCTGTTCCTGCCCATCTGGACCACCACGCCCTGGACCCTGCCCAGCAACCTGGCGGTGGCCATGCACCCGGACCTGGAATATGCCGTGGTCCGCGCGGATGGCCGCCACTACCTCGTGGCTGTAACGCTGCGGGAAGATTTCGCCAAGAAGCTCGGGATGCCGCTACACACGGTGGAGACCCGCAAGGGGAAGGAGTTCCAGACCCTCGTGGCACGCCATCCCTGGATCGATCGGGATAGCCCCGTGCTCCTGGGCGACTATGTCACCGCCGACACAGGTACCGGTCTGGTGCACACGGCCCCGGATCATGGCGTAGATGACTTCAACCTGGCCCACCACCTGGGCCTGCTCCAGCTCGTGGGGCCCGACGGCAAGTTCCTGCCTGCCGTGAACGATCCCGAGCTGGAAGGGAAGAACATCTTCGACTGCAATCCCCTGGTGGTGGACCGCCTGCGGCGCGAGGGGAGCCTCCTCCATGAGGAAACCCTCACCCACAGCTATCCCCACTGCTGGCGCACCAAGACGCCGATCCTCTTCCGCGCCACCGAGCAGTGGTTCATCACCATGGATTCGGAACTGGCTGGGAAGGGCCGCAGCCTGCGCGAACTGGGCATCGAGGGGGTCGAGCAGACCCAGTGGTTTCCGGCCCAGGGCCAGAACCGCATCCACGCCATGATCGCGGGCCGGCCCGACTGGTGCATCAGCCGCCAGCGCTCCTGGGGCACGCCCATCACCGTGCTGCGCTGCGAGGCCTGTGGTGAACCCCTGGTGGCGGATTCCATCTTCGAGAAGGCCGCCACCGCCATCGAGAAGGGCGGTATCGAAGCCTGGTCCGAGTTGCCCGTCGAGAAGTTGATACCCGCCGGCGCCCGCTGCGCCTGCGGATCCACGGCCTTCCAGAAGGAAAGCGACATCCTCGATGTGTGGATCGATTCCGGCGTCAGCGCCTCCGTGGTGTGCGCTTCGCACCCGGAACTGAACCGGGACGACTACGGGAAGTTCATCTACCTGGAGGGCTCGGATCAGCACCGGGGCTGGTTCCACAGCTCGCTCCTGTTCAATCTCGCGGCCACGGGCACCAAGCCCTACAAGCAGGTCGTCACCCACGGTTTCGTGCTGGATGGCAAGGGCCAGAAGATGTCCAAGAGCCTCGGCAACGTCATCACGCCCGAGGAGATCCTGAAGACCCTGGGTGCTGACATCCTGCGCTGGTGGGCCGCCAGCTGCGACTACAGCGAGGACATCCGCATCTCCCGGGAGATCCTCGATCGCAGCGCCGACGCCTACCGTAAGATCCGCAATACCCTGCGCTTCCTGCTGGGGGCCTTGGCGGACTTCGACCCCGCGAAGGATGCCGTCGCGCCTGCAGACCTCGCCCCCCTGGATCGCTGGGTGCTGGACGCCTTCTCCCGCACCACGGTCGAAGCCCGGGACGCCTACACGCGCTTCGAGTTCCATCGCGCCACCCAGGCCATCCACGGCTTCTGCCAGCTGGAGCTGTCAGGCCGCTACTTCGAGATCATCAAAGACCGCCTCTACTGCGACGCCCTGGATTCCCCCCGCCGTCGCAGTTGCCGCCATGCCTGCTGGGAGCTGGTGAAGGGCCTCTGCACCCTGTTGGCCCCGGTCATGAGCTTTACCGCTGACGAAGCCTGGGAACAGATCCCCGGATGTTCGGGGAGCGTCCACGAGCAGCGGTTCCCTCAGCTCAACGGCGTTGCCGTTGAGCTGAGGTGGGAAAAGCTATGGCAAGTGCGTGAAACCGTCCAGGCAGCGATGGAACCCCATCGTGCTGCCAAGTCCATTGGTACTAGCCTGGATGCGGCAGTCCAGATCACGCTGGGGAACCAGGAGGAGTGGGATCTGCTGGATGGCATTGGCGAATCCCTCGATGACCTGCTCGTGGTTTCTTCCCTCGCTCGAATCGTAGATTCGAGCGCCGCCGCACCCATCGTCACGGTCACCACCCATCAGGGCGAGAAATGCCCCCGCTGCTGGAACCGCAAAGGTGGTCACGGTAAGGGCGAAGACGCGGCGCTCTGCGTCCGTTGCGCCGCGGTGGTGGCCTAGTGCGCCGTCTGTTCTGGCTGCTGCTACCCGCCACCGCCCTGGCCGCGGACCTGGGCTCCAAGGCCTGGATCCTGCGCACCCTGGGCGAAGGTGAATCCCTGACCATCATCAAGGGATTTTTCTCCCTGACCCTGGGCTTCAACCGTGGCGCCATCTTCGGCAGTCTGACTTGGCTTCCGGCAACGGCGCGTTTCATCCTTTTCACCGTGGCAGGCGTGGCGGCGCTCATCTACTTCGGCCAGCACTTCCTGGCCAAGGGCGCGCCCACCTGGGATCGCGTGGCCCTGGGTCTCATCCTCGGCGGCGCTCTGGGCAACGGTGTGGACCGGCTCATGCGGGGCGCCGTGGTGGACTTCCTCGACTTCTCGTTCGGCACCTGGCACTACTGGACCTTCAACCTCGCTGACAGCTTCATCCTCGTGGGTGCCGTCCTCTATGGATTGAGGATGCTGATGGCGCCGAAGGCGGAGCATCGGACCACTGAAAACTGATCCGTCGCCTACTGCGCCTCGATGGCCCTCAGCAGGTCGGGATCTTTGGGCAGCTGGTCCACGTCGGCGAGCCGGGGCACGAGGCGCTTCCAGAAGGGCTCGGCGGTGAAGACCTGTTTGAAGATGGGCAGGGCCTCGGCTCGCTTGCCGCTGGAGGCCAGGGCCACGGCCTGCCAGAAGGGCATTTCCCAGACGCCCGGGGCCAGCTTGGCGGCGGCTTCGTAGGCGGTCTTGGCCTCGGTCCACTTGGCGGCTGTCACGAAGCCGTCGCCCTCGTCCATGAGGCGATAGGCCCGGCGCAGCTGGATGAGGCGGCCCAGTTCCTTCAGCGGATCCGGGTTGTCCTCCACGCGCAGGTCGAAGAGGCGGTCGTTCCAGGGCTGACCCGAGGGTTTGCCCTTCACGATGAGGATGGCGGCGCTCTGCTGGCCACGGATGTCGCCGCCCTCGGCCTGGGCGGCGCGGAGGGCCGCCAACAGGCGATCCGCCAGATCGCCCTTGGCGTTGCGGAAGGCCTTGGCCATGGCGGGCCAGACCGTGGCCTTGTCCATGAGGTTGGCCTCTACCGTGAACCCCTCGCCCACTTCGTGGCCCGCAGCCTGGATGCACTTGGCGCCCGTGTGCGCCGCGACCCGGCCCTGGGCGTCCACCATGGCCACCTGCCGGACTTCACGGTCCGCGTCGGCCGCCAGCAGGGCTTTCATCGCATCAGGTGCCGACTTACCTGCCTTCATGAGGGCCAGACCCAGGGTGCCATAGCTGGGTTCCGTGAAGCTCTGTGTGGCCACCGCGCCCACACCCGGTTCCGCCCAGGGCACCGAGGCGCCCACGGAGAACCAGTGGCTCTGCACGGCTACGCCCAAATCTCCCGTGACAGGATCGCGGGCCACGATGGAATAGGTGTGGACGGGGCGGCGGGGGATTTCGCCCGCGCTGATGGGAAGCGACAGGGCGGACAGGAGAGCAAGGGCAAAACGGCGCATGGAGGCTCCGGGCGTGATGGGGCGTTCCCACCATCCTAGATCGTTTCGAGGCACCGGATCCCTGGCCCCCGCTGGTACGATGTTCCCCATGAAACGTGCCTTTGCATTCGCCTCCTTGATCGGCCTCTCCATGCCTGCCACGGCCCAGGATGCCTACGTGAAATCGGTGGATGCCTGGCACAAGGACCGCGTGGCCAGGCTCGCTGCGGAGGATGGTTGGCTGAGCCTCATCGGCCGGGACTGGCTCAACCCTGGCGAGAACACGCTCGGATCGGCGCCGGGGTCCACGGTGCTGCTACCGGAATGGGCCGCCCCCGCCAAGGCGGGCTTGTTCATCCTGGAGGGCTCCGCGGTGCGTTTCCGGCCGTTCCCCGGCAGTGGCCTTCTCCTGAACGGGAAGCCGGCCACGGAAGCCCTGCTGAAGTCTGATGCAGAGGGCAAACCGGACCTGCTGCAGGCCGGGCGGGTGCGTTTCTACGTCATCCGCCGTGGGGATCGCTTTGGGATCCGCATCAAGGATTCCGAAACGCCGGCCCGCAAGGCCTTCCACGGCGTGCCCCGGTATCCGGTGGACCCCGCCTGGCGGGTGGAGGCGGACTTCGTTCCCTACGCCAAACCCCAGATCCGCCAGATTCCCACAGTCCTGGGGACTTCGGAACCCATGAGTGCGCCTGGATTGCTGAAGTTCAAGGTGGGCGGCCGCGACGTCACCCTGGAGCCCATGGTGGAGGATCCCGAGCATCCGGAACTCTTCCTGATTTTCAAGGATGCCACCAGCGCGCACGGCACCTATCCTGCCGGACGGTTCCTGTACGCCGACATGCCCAGGGACGGCAAGGTGGTCCTGGACTTCAACCGCGCCATCAACCCGCCCTGCGCCTTCACCATCTTCGCGACTTGTCCGCTGCCGCCGAAACAGAACCAACTGGATATCGCCGTGCCCGCGGGGGAGAAGGATCCGGGGTTGCATTAAGGGCGCCGGGCAACACGCGACGAAGGCGCGATGAACCAAGCGTCAGTGGCTGATCACACCTGACCCCATCGGAATCTCGAGCACGAACACGCTTCCCCTCGGCAGGTTCTCCTCCACCCAGACCCGCCCCCCGTGAGCTTCAGCCACCAGCTGACAGAAGGCAAGGCCGAGGCCCGAACTTGAGTGGGTGCCCGACCCTCCTTCTTCGAGGCGTACGAATTTTCCGAAAATCAGCTCGCGCATGTGTTCGGGGATCCCCTGACCCTCGTCGCGCACTTCCAGGCGGACGCCGATGCCTGAAGGCCGGGCCTCGATCCGAGTGCGGCTTCCGGAAGGCGAGTACTTCAGCGCATTGTCGATGAGGTTCAACAGCAGCCTTCGGAGGAATTCCTGATCAGCCTCGACCTCCAGGCCGGCCGGGCAAGCCCAGGCCAGTTCGTGGCTCCGCGACTGGGCCTGGGATTCCACTTCCTTCAGCAGGTGGGGGATCCAGCTATCCAACGCGATCCGGGTCTTATGGAGTTCCAGCCCGATCTGTTCGGCGCGCCCGATATCAAGGATGTTCTGGATCATCCGCCCCATGGCGTGCGCCGTGTCCCGAAGCCGGCGGAGTTGGTTCCTGGCGGTGGGGTGGTTTTCGTCCCTGTCGTCAAGGAGCTCCAGACCCATCTGGATGGCTGACAGGGGGTTCTTCAGGTCATGCACGATGAATTGGAAGAGCTGTTCCCGCTGTTTCTGGAGGTCGAGCAGGTTGTCCCGTTCGGCCAGGACTTCCGCTTGGAGCCGCTTGAGACGCATGAGGCTCCGGATTCTGATGATCAATTCCGCGGGCAGGACGGGTTTCCGCAGGAAGTCATCCCCCTTGACCCGCAGGGCCTGGGCATGGATCTCCGGGCGTTCCTCCCCCGTCAGGAAAATGATGGGCAGCTGTTCGCCGTTCGGCCGTTCGCGGATCTGGCGGCAGACCTCCAATCCATCCATGCCGGGCATCTGGATGTCCAGGAGCACCAGCTCTGGTTTGTAGGATGGGAGCAGCTCAAGCGCCTTCGCCCCGCCTTCCGCCGTCTCGACTTGGTAGTAGCCGCGCTCCAGCATGGCGCGAAGGCTTCGGCGCGCCAGGGGGTCGTCATCCACCACCAGGATCCGGGCCCCGTGATCTGCCCGGCGGAAGAACAGGGGCTCCTCATTCATTACCGACCTCGAAGGGCTTTTCGGAGCATGGGTCAAGGTTGTCAAGTTTCAGCGCATGAATATGAAAAACAAGATCAATAGGTAAATTATATCTACCCCTTCACCACCCCATCCACATACACCCACCGGCCGTTCTCCCGGGCGAAGGTGCTGGTTTCGATGTGCAGGGTGCGGCGGCCGTTGGCCTGCAGGCTGGCGTGGAAGGTGACGACGCCGGTGTCATCAGCTTTGCCGCCCTTTTCCTTGCTGATGATCTTGAGGCCCACGCAGCTGACGGATTTGCAGTAGGTGGCGAGCTCCTCCCGGTTCTCCTCGGCGCGTTTGGCCTCGGGGCGGGTGGCAATGAGGTAGTCCACCTTGCCGAGGGCGTAGGCCGAGAAGCGGGAACGCATGAGCAGCTCCGCCGTTTCCGGCGCGGCCGTGCCCGCATGGAAGGGGCCGCAGCAGCGATCGTAGGGCTTCTTGGACGTGCAGGGGCAAGGGCGGGACATGGATCTTCTCCGGAGGCGCTCAGCGGGTTTCGATGCCGGGGGCGATGGTGATCTGGACCTTCTGCTGCACCTTGGCGGCGCCCATAGTCAGGGTGGCAGTGTAGGTGCCGGGGCGCACGAACTTGTCAGGGCCCAGGCCGCCGTACTCGGTGAGCAGGGTTTTGGTCGGGCGCAGGTTCCAGGCCACCCGGCCCAGGCCCGGTGTGCGGGGTAGGGGGAAGGTGGCCACGGGCTGGCCTTCGGCATTGGTGATGGACAGGCTGGGGGCCTCGTCGCTTAGGTCACGGATCCAGTAGGTGAAGAGCGCGCCCTCCGGCGGGTTCTCGCCGCGGTAGATCCCCTTGCCGGCGGACTCTTCCCAGCCCGGCAGCAGATAGGCGCCCTGGGCGGGACGCACGGGGAAAAGGTCCAGCGGTTTGGCGGCAACCTCGGCGGTGAGTGCCTCCAAGGGGGCGATATCATCCAGCACATACAGGCTGCGGCCATGGGTGGCGATGACGAGATCGTGCTCCCGGGGCTGGATCTG
>Ga0315270_10002159_pt1 | contig 10397 bp, 6 predicted proteins | sample C1_bottom_MG_FD_204932 | JGI IMG/M metagenome (GOLD analysis project Ga0315270, IMG submission 204932) | Sediment microbial communities from Yellowstone Lake, YNP, Wyoming, USA - C1_bottom | ecosystem: Environmental > Aquatic > Freshwater > Lake > Sediment | place: USA: Wyoming | collected... | reverse complement strand
GCCCACGCCAACGCCGGCGCCGCAGCACTGCTTTGCAGGGCGCGCAGGTTGTGCACCACATTGCCGCTGCCGAGTATCAGCACACCCGCATCGCGCAACGCGCTCAGGTGGCGGCCGAGCTGATAGTGCGCGCGCGGCGCGAGAGTGGCGTCGATCGACAGCTGTATGGTGGGGATATCGGCGGCCGGATACATATACCGCAGCACCGACCAGCTGCCGTGATCCAGGCCCCACTCCGTATCGGCGCGCACCTGGGTGGGTGCGAGCAGGCCCTGCAGCTGCGCGGCAAGCGCAGCGTCGCCACGCGCCGGGTACTGCAGTTGGTACAGCGCCGCCGGGAAACCGTAAAAATCGTGAATGGTCGCCGGCAGTGTGGCAGTCGTCACCGCCGTGCCGTTCGTAACCCAATGCGCGGACACGACCACAATGGCGCGCGGGCGCGGCAGGCTGCGTCCGAGCTGTTCCCAGGCCGCCGTGTAACGACTGGGCTCGATCGCCTGCAGGGGCGAGCCGTGACCGATGAATAACGCCGGGTACCTGCGTTGCATGGTGGCGGGAGCCTCACCTGATCGTATTCAGAATGACAAGGGGGTATAGTAACCTGGCTCGGCTGGCGCAAATTCCAAATAAACCATGGCCAGCTTTGTGGCGAGTGATCTAAGCAATGGGAGTTGCCGTAATCATGAGTCAGCGTAATACCCGAAGCGCGCGCATCTGTGGCACCCTGGTTGCCGTACCGCTGTTGATCTCGGTAGCACTGAGTGCCCGCGCACAACAAAAGACACCGGATCCAATAGTGGCCGATGCCGCCGGCACCAGGCTGGAGGAAATTATCGTCACCGGTTCGCGCATTGCGCGCCCCGACCTCGAGCGCCTCCAGCCCACGACAGTCATCTCGGCGCGCACACTCGACGATCGGGGCTACACCGACGTTGGCGAGGCGCTCAACGAATTGCCGGGCTTCGGCGTGCCGCCCGCGAGCTCGGCCAATACGCAGTCCTCATTTGGCATCGCGCAGAGTTTCGTCGACCTGTATTCACTTGGCTCGCAGCGCACGCTCACACTGGTAAACGGCCGGCGCTTCGTATCGTCGAATACACCGAGCCTTAATGGGCCGACCAACCCGGGGCAGCAGGTCGATCTCAATGTGATCCCGACCAAGTTGATTGAGCGGATTGAGACCATCTCGGTCGGCGGCGCACCCATCTACGGTGCCGATGCGATCTCGGGTACCGTCAACATCATCCTGAAGAAAGACTTTTCGGGGCTCGACCTCGACGCCCAGGTCGGCACCTCCAGCCGTAGTGACGCCAGTTCTGCGCGCGCGCGCGCTCTCTGGGGGCAGAATTTTGCGGGCGACCGTGGCAACGTGACTGTCGTCGGCGAGTACTCAAAGGCCTCAGGACTGTACGGCACCGAGCGCAGCAATTACGCCTCGGATCTTGGCTTTCAGGCGCCGCTGACACCGGGCAAATACGATACCGTGCTCACGCCAGCAAACGCTGTAACGAGCATCAATTTTTCCGGCATTCCATTGGTTGACGACCTGTTCTACGCGCCTGCCTTTGGGCTCGACCCAGCTGTGGTGGGCGTCACACGGGGCGGCACGACGCTGGCCTTCCAGCCGCTCAGTTCGGCTCTGCAGCCCTACAACCTCGGCAAGCAGACCGGCAACCCGATCTTCTGGGAAGGTGGCGACGGACTCCGACTCGGACAGGTCAGCAACCTGCTGTCGCCGCTCGATCGACTCAACCTCGATACCGTTGCAAACTTCAAGCTCAGCGAAAACACCAACCTGTTCGCCGAAGGCTGGTTTTCGCAGACCCATAGCACTAACCTGATTGCGCAACCGGCCTACAACACGGCATTGTTCGGCAGCGCCGGAACCACCAACGGCAGCTTCATTGTCAAAATCAGTAACCCGTTTCTCTCCGACATTGATCGCGCGCTGATCCAGAAAGCAGTGAACGACTATGCGGCCCTGGTCGGCCCGGGTGGGTTTGCCGACCCGAACTGGAGCGCTGACCAGTTCTACCTCACACGCGCCAGCGTCGACCTCCAGTCGGGCCGTGCGACCGCAAGCCAGGTCCTCGCCCGCGGGGTCATCGGCATTGAAGGCAAGTTCGCGCTGGGCAAGCGCAGCTTCAATTGGGAGATCGCGGCCAACTACGGCTCCTCGCGCAATGTTTCCAGCGTGCCCTCATACGTAACACAGAATCTCTTTAACGCGATCAATGCGGTCAGGGATCCTCTTACTGGCAACATTGTGTGTGGCGGCACGCCGGCGAACGCAGCAACGACAACGCTGTCGAGCGTCTGCGCGCCGATCAACCTGTTCGGCCAGGGTTCACCGAGCCGGGCTGCGCTGGACTACATCACTCACATCGCGAAGGCGACCTCGAAGCTGACGCAGCGCGACATCACGGCGACAGTCAACGGTGGGCTGTTCGATCTGCCGGCGGGTGAGGTCAAGATGGCACTCGGCGTTGAGAATCGCCGTGAGTCAGCCTCCTTCGTGCCCGACGAGTTCTACACACTCAACCTCGGTCAGGCGGCGGTCACCGGGATTGCCGGTGATTACCACACCAACGAAGTGTTCACTGAACTGCTCGTGCCGGTGATCTCGCCAGCCGAGAAGATTCCCCTGGTACATTCGTTCCAGCTCGAGGGCGCAGCGCGGCGCGTCAGCAACTCAATCGCCGGGGTGAGCACCACCTGGACCGGTGGGCTGCGCTGGTCGCCAATCGAGGACCTGCAGTTTCGAGCCAACCGGACCAGTTCAATACGCGCGCCGGCAATCACGGAACTGTTCCTGCCGACCGCCACCTCGTTTCAGTTTGCCAACGATCCCTGCGACAAGAACTTTGTCGACACGGGCAATGCACCCGCGACGCGCGCGGCGAATTGTGCGGCCGCCGGCATCGACACTACGAGCTTCGTCTCCAACGTGGTCAACGCTACTGCCCAGGGAACGACCTCGGGCAACACCCATCTTCAGAGCGAGACTGCAGACTCACGTACGGTCGGTATTGTGCTTCGGCCACGCTGGGTGCCACGTCTCAGCCTGACACTCGATTACATCGATATCCGGCTGTCAGAGGCCATCGAAACCCTGACTCTGCAGGATCTCATGGAAGCCTGCTACGACTCGACCGACTACCCCAACAACCCGGCCTGCAGCGCCTTCACGCGCAACTCCGCCGCGCAGGTCACTGACTTCACAGCCGGTTATATCAATGCAGGCCTCCGGCAATTCACGGGCCTGCAGGGGGGGTTCGACTACCCGTTCGATCTGCCCCGCTCGCTTGGGCAGCTCGACTGGCGCATGAACTATCTCAATGTCCGCAAGGAAGTCCGCAAAGTGGGAGCGGCGGCCGAGAATGACCTGCGCGGCCAGTTGGCCGGCAGTGGCAGTCCCAGCAGTCGCGGATCGATCGACCTCAACTGGCACAAGGGAGCGTATTTCTGGAACTGGCAGGGGCTGTACGTGGGTCCGATGGTGTTCGACAATCACGATACGGCAACTTCGAAGGACATTCGCGGTGTGGGAGCCTGGTGGGTGGTGAATTCGACTCTCGGCTACGAGATGCGCCATGGCCTGAAGTTGCGGCTGATCGTAGACAATGTGTTCGAAAAAGAGCCTCCATACCCGGCGCTCGCTGGCACTCAGGGTAATTTCGCCAACGCGACCTCGCTCTATTTCTCGGGCATCATTGGCCGCACTTACCTGTTCTCGGTGGACAAGCACTTCTGAGCAGGGTGCGCTCGCTTAGGGTTTGCCCAGCCCATCGTCGCGGTGATAGTTCGGATAGGCCGGCCTGGCGTAGGTTGGCAGCGGGTGCGCGGCGAGTTCCTTGAGGGCGACCTCGATCGCCTTCTCGAGCTGTGGATCCTTGCCCAGCCGCACTATCGCCGGGTCGCGCTCGACATCCACGTCGGGCGGAACGCCGCGATTCTCGACCTCCCATTCGCCACCGAGGCCGTAGATCGCTGCGCGGGGCGCAGTCACACTGCCGCCATCGATCAGCTCCGGGTAGCCGCCGATGCCGACGAGTCCGCCCCAGGTGCGCTTGCCCACCAGCACCCCGAGGTTGGCTTTGCGAAAATACCATGGCAGGGCGTCGCCACCCGATCCGCTCATCTCGTTGATCAGCATCACCTTCGGTCCGTAGATCGCCTGTGATGGACTCACCCAGTCCCGGCCTTCGCGACCGGCGACCTTGCTCATCAACGGCCGGCGCAGCAGATCGATGATGTAGTCGGCAATCTGGCCCCCCTCGTTGTAGCGCTCATCAATAATTACGGCTTCACGACCGACCTGCGGGAAGAAGTAGCGGTTGAAACTCGTGTAGCCGCCGCCCCCCGTGTTCGGTACATAGACATAGGCGACGCGCCCATGGGTTGCCTCATCGACCCGCCGCCGGTTCGATTCGATCCAGGCGCGGTTGCGAAGCCCAACCTCGTTGTCGATCGGCACGACAGTGACGTCGCGCGCACCTTTGCCATCCGGACTCGGTCCGATGCGGATGACAACCTGGTGGCTCGCTGTGCCTTCAAACGCGGCGTAGATATTGTCGCCTGAGCTGAGCTCGCGGCCTCCGACTGCCAGCAGGTAGTCGCCCGGCCTGGCGTCGATGCCAGGTTGAGTCAGCGGTGCCTGCAGATCCGGGTTCCAGTTTTCGCCGTCGTAGATTCGCGCGATCCGATAGCGACCCGAGTCCACGCTGAAGTCGGCACCGAGCAGCCCGCCGGAGGCCTTGCGAGGCTCTGGCCGGTCACCGCCGTTCACGAACATATGACCGATCGTGAGCTCGCCGAGTGCTTCGTTCAGCAGATAGGTGAATTCGTCGCGCGAGGCGAGACCGTCGAGGTAGGGCGCGTAGCGACGCTCAGCCTTGCCGAGATCGAGGCCGTGATGGTTCGGGTCATAGAAGAAGTCACGCTCAATGCGCCAGGTCTCGTGGTACATCTGGCGCCACGCCGCACGCGGCTCGAGCAGCACCTGCCAGCTGTCGAGCTTCAGCGGTCCGTAGCCGGGCTTCGGCGGCGCATCTGCAGCACCACCGGGAGCCTCGTCGGCCGCCACGGTCGTCCATTGCTCGCCCTTGCGGTAGAGGATTTTCGAGCCGTCGCGCGCGAGGGCAAAATCGTTGATCTCGTCGAGGAACTTGTCGGTCTTGCGCTTTTGCAGGTCGAACTTGTAGAGCACCTGCGGCAGGTCAGGCTGCATGTCCTCCGTGATGACCGCCGGCGCCTCGGCGATATAGAGCATACCGGCCTTGCCGGCGACGAGACTGACGTAGTTTCGTGCCGGGATCGGCAGCGCCAGGATCCGTTGCGAGATGCCATCGCGATCAATCTGCACCGCAGGCGGCTTGGCAGGGCTGGCGCCGGGCGCTGCGGGAGGCGCAGCAGGGGGCGCCCGCTCCTCGTCGCTCTCAGGCGCGAGCGGGGAGGGCTGGTCGCGACGCAGTACCGCGACATAGACGCTGCGCGTCACGCGATGCTCATCACTCGACATATCGAGGCCCTGAACAGTCAAGGCAACGTCAGTAGACGCTGTGAAATACAGGTAGCGTCCGTCGGCATCGAATGCGGGATAGCGCACATCGCTCATACCATCACTCAGCTGCATGGCAGTCGAGGTCTCGAGCGAGTAGGCGAACAGCGCCGCCTGACCACTCGTCAGCTGGCGTGTGTAGGCAATGTAGCGACTGTCCGGCGACCAGACTGCATCGAAGGCAGCAATGCCGAAGAATTCGAACATCCCGCTATCGACCAGCCGGGGCTTCGGGTCGTCGAGACGCACGTACCAGAGCTTCAGCTGCTTGTCAGAGTAGAGCAGCTTGGTGCCATCTGGCGACCACCTCGGCGTGTAATAGAACGTTGGTTGGGCACCGAGGCGAATGCGGCGCACGGCGCCAAGGCCATCCTGGCCGCGGATGCAAAGTTCGTACTCGCCCGATTCATCCGAGAAGTACGCGATCGACTTGCCGTCTGGTGACCACGCCGGATCACGATCCGCGACTGCCGGACTATGCGTCAGGTTACGGATATCGCCCTTGTCGGTTGGAACCGTGAAGATTTCACCACGCGCCTCAAACACTGCCCGCACACCGGTTGGTGACAAGCCGAAGTTCCGGATACGCTTGGCGTCGACTTTCGCGAGTCGCGGGCGCAGCTCGTCAAAGTCGCCGCTAACGTGGATGTCGACGTTGTGCGCCTGGCGCGTTGTCAGGTCAAAGAGTTTGATCGCGCCAAATTGTTCTATGACGATTGCCCCGGGCCCGGCCGCGGCGCTCTTGAAGTCGAAGCCGTCGCTGTGCAGCGCCTCGCTCACCGTGCCGGCTTTGGTGTTGAACTCGAACAGGCTTACCGGCCCATTTCGATCCGACAGGAAATACACAGAATCACCAATCCAGAGCGGGTGGTGGTCGTTCGAGTTCTCGCGCGGTATCGGTCGGACGCTCGAGTCGCCGAGGTCCATGATCCAGATCGGAGTGGTCTGGCCGCCGCGATAACGCTTCCATGCCTCCTGCCACTGGCCGTGCGGGACATAGGCGAGCTGGCGGCCGTTCGGCGACAGTGCTGCTTCCTCGGCGGAGGGAACCGGCAGCTTCTCGGGAATTGCGGCATCGGCGCCGACCGCGTAGAGCTGCCGTTCGTCTTGGTAGAAGCTGTTGGCGGTGCTGGCGAACAGTACGCGCTTGCCGTCTGGGGTCCAACCGCGGACCAGCTCTTCCGCAGGATGCGCCGTTAGCCGGCGAGGCAGTCCGCCGTCGGCAGGAATCGTATAGACGTCGCGGTTGCCGTCGTACTCACCGGTAAACGCGATCTGGGTACCGTCGGGGGAAAAGCTCGGCAGCGTTTCACTGCCAACCCCCGCGGTCAACCTTTGGGCCTCGCCGCCGTCGCGCGCCACCTTCCACAGATCGCCGGCGTAGTTGAACACGATCGCCGATGCGCTGAGCGTCGGGAACCTGAGCAGGCGTGGCGGGTCGGTGGCTACGTCGGCAGACGTCGCGGCGGATGCCACAATGCCAGCGACCAAAGCCAGGTGAACCGTGATGCGCATGGCGTACTCCTTGGACGTTTACTGGAAGGTGGCGATGGTTGTCACATCAAAGGGTTGTTTGCCACGGGCCAGGATTTCGATGCGCCGCTAGCATGCCGACGCTTGCGCACAGCGTCAATTGCGGCGCCGCTTCGTGCCGAGATTACCCGTGCTGGGAAATCAACCAGTGACCTGCGGTTGGCAGGCTTTGTCCAGCAAACCTGGCATCCAGTTGTGCGCCCCACTCACTCAAACCGGGGTTGTGGCCGACGATCATTACTCGAGCGGCATTGCCGCGCCAGGTCCGTAGCGCGGCGCGCAAGGCCTGCGGTGTGGCCAGATACAGCTCTGGCACCTGTTGCAAGACCTGCGTATCAAGTCTGAGCGCCTGCGCAAGCAGGGTAGCGGTGGTCGCGGTTCGCAGCGCCGGGCTGTAGAGCAGCCGCTGCGGTTGCCAGGGCAGGGCTGCCAGTCGTGCCGCAGCGGCCAGCGCGGCGTCGCGACCACCCGCTGTGAGGGGTCGCTGAAAATCATCGCCATCCAGTGCGGCGGGTTCGGCTTCGGCGTGGCGCAGCAGCAGCAGTTCATGCATCGATGGCTTACCACATCATGCCGGTCTGCAGCCGCGCGGCTTCGGACATCATCGACTGACTCCACGGCGGATCGAACACCAGTTGCACCTCGGCCTTGCGCACGGTGGGGATCAACTCAACCTTGGCGCGCACGTCCTGCACCAGTACTTCACCCATGCCACAGCCCGGTGAGGTGAGGGTCATGCTGACGCGCACGTCGCGCGTGCCATCGTCGTTGGCGATCACCTCGCACTCGTACACCAGACCCAGATCGACAATGTTGATGGGTATTTCCGGATCGTAAATGGCACGCATCTGCTGCCAGGCGAGTTCACGTACATCATTGGCGGTGGCACCGGGCGGCAACTCCGGGGCTCTGACTGACTCTTTGCCGATGGCGTCGCCGTGTTCGCCGGCAATGCGATAGAGATTGCCTTCGATGTAGAGCGTGAAGCTGCCGCCCAAAGCCTGGGTGATGTAGCCGGCCAGGCCGCTCTTGAGCGTAATGGGCGTGCCGGCGGGCACCATCACCGCTTCGACATCGCGGCTGAGCACCACCGGTTCGTTCTCGTAGCCGCGCGAGCTCATTCTGTCGATACTGCCGGTAGCGCTGCGGCCTGGGCAGGGATCGCGGCGGCGCTGGCGGCAGCGCGCTGCTCCAGGGCCGCATTCAATGTGTGCCAGCACAGGCTCGCGCACTTCACGCGGGCCGGAAACTCACGCACGCCCGAGAGTGCCATCAGCTTGCCCAGCGGCCGCTGCGCTGCCTGTTGGCCGCCAGTCAGCAGCGCGTGCACGTCGTGATAGAGCGTGGTCACATCTGCCAGGCTCTTGCCGGTAACGGCTTCGCTCATCAGCGAGGCCGACGCCACCGAGATCGCGCAACCCTGGCCATTGAAGCGCATTTCGCTCAACTTTCCATCCGCTACGCGCAGCGTCAGGCTCAGTGAATCGCCGCACAGCGGGTTGTGCCCCACGGCCGCGGCATCGGCCGGGTCCAGCCGGCCAAAATTGCGCGGACTGCGGTTGTGATCGAGGATCACATCGCGATACAGATCACGGGTATCCATCAGCCAAACACCTCGCGCACCCGCATCAGTGCCGCGACCAGCCGATCAACGTCCGCGCTGGTGTTGTAGCAGGCGAAGGAAGCACGGGCGGTGGCGGCCAGCCCGAAGTAGGTCATGACCGGCATGGCGCAGTGGTGGCCGGTGCGGATCGCCACGCCTTCAGCGTCGAGAATCGTGCCGATGTCATGGGGGTGAACGCCATCGAGCGTAAAGGAAATCACCGCGCTCTTGTCGCGCGCCGTGCCGACGATGTGCAGTCCGGGAACGGCTTGCAGCGCCGCAGTGGCGAGTGTCAGCAGCCGCTGTTCGTGACGGCTTACCGCTGCGCGACCCAGATTGTCCAGATAGTCGAGGGCTGCGCCCAGGCCAATCGCGCCGGAAATATTCGGCGTGCCAGCCTCGAATTTCCAGGGCAGCGCATTGTAGGTGCTGCTCTCGATCGCCACGGTCAGGATCATGTCGCCGCCACCCTGCCAGGGCGGCATGGCCGCGAGCAGGGATTCGCGGCCATAGAGCACGCCGATGCCGGTGGGGCCGTATATCTTGTGGCCCGAGAAGGCATAGAAGTCGCAGTCGAGCGCCTGCACATCGACGCCCTGGTGCGCGATGGCCTGTGCCCCGTCGATCAGCACCGGTATGCCGTGCTGGTGCGCCAGCGCAATGATTTCGGCGACCGGCAATACCGTGCCCAGCGCATTGGAGACCTGTGCGACTGCGACCATTCGCGTCCGCTTATTGAGCAGCGCCGCGAAGCCTGGAAAATCGAGCTCGCCCGCCGGGGTGAGGGGCGCGGCCACCAGCCGCGCGCCGCGCGCCGCGCAAGCCATCTGCCAGGGCACAATGTTGGCATGGTGCTCGAGGTGGGTGATCAGGACTTCATCGCCAGCTCCCAGATGAGCATGACCCCAGGACTGCGTCACCAGGTTGATGGCCTCGGTCGTGCCGCGCGTGAAAATAATCTCACTGGTCGAGCGCGCATTGATAAAGCGGCGCACGGTTTCGCGTGCCCCTTCAAAAGCGCTCGTGGCTGCCTGGCTGAGGCCATGGACGCCGCGGTGCACATTGGCATGCGTGGTGGTGGCGTAGGTATTGATCGCATTGAGCACGGCGCGTGGTTGCTGCGCCGAGGCGGCACTGTCCAGGTACACCAGCGGCCGGCCGTTCAGTTCACGCGCCAGGATCGGAAAATCAGCGCGCACGCGTTCAGGGATCAGTGCGCCCTGCTGATCCAGATAGTCATCGCTCGCGACTGGTTGCAGGGCGTTCACTGCAGCAGCTCCGGCGCCGGCGCAGCACTCAGGCGCGCGGCCGCCAGGCGCTGCGCATCGCGGCGCAGTGCGACCGGTTCAATGGACTTGAGCACTTCACCCAGGAAAGCCCAATGCAGCAGTGCCCGGGCTTCATCAGGACCCAAGCCGCGCGACAACAGGTAGAACAACAGATCATCATCAAGCCTGCCGGTCGTGGCGCCGTGCCGGGCCTGGATGTCATCGGTGTTGATGGTCAGTTGCGGCCGCAGATCGAGCTCTGCGCCGACCCCATCGACCAGGCCACGCAGCGATTGCGCCACCTTCGCGCCGCGCGCCTGGGCACTGACCCGGGTGTCGGCGTTGCAGGCAATGTGCGCCTGCTCGCTGGCAATGGCACGAAACAGCTGCTCGCTGCGCGTGCCGGCGGCCTGGTGCAGGACGGTGAGCATGG